>Ga0181524_10004071_pt1 | contig 13775 bp, 13 predicted proteins | sample PEATcosm2014_Bin_34_FD_119761 | JGI IMG/M metagenome (GOLD analysis project Ga0181524, IMG submission 119761) | Peatland microbial communities from MTU Mesocosm Facility, Houghton, MI, USA - PEATcosm2014_Bin05_60_metaG | ecosystem: Environmental > Terrestrial > Soil > Wetlands > Peat | place...
GGGGTCCGAACGCCGATCGGCGTCGCAACCTACTGATTGGCTTTATATTGGCAGGATCAACCTTCGGCGCTTGTTCACACTCCGGCCGGGATCGCGCGTCCAGGCGGCGACCGGAATGGACCAGCGAAATGGACCAGGACGGATTGGTGGGAATCCACGATAGTTCGGCCGAATCGATTGCGCAGTCAGATCAGATAGTTAGCTTGGATGTTGGCTGGGGGACCTGGATTCGAACCTGAAGTTTGTAACCGCCTGATATCGCTAATTCTCGTTGATATTGCTTGCCTTTCATGCGTTGGCTGCTACGTCTGGGTGCTACGTCCGCCCTCTTACCGAAAGCTCTTTATGACAACGAATGTTCGTCTGCGGGGCAGCACCTGGTACCTGCGGGTATCCGTGCCGAGCGACCTACAAATAACAGTCGGCAAGAAGGAAATCTGGCGGTCGCTTCGAACGGGGGAGCACAAGGAAGCTCGACGCCTTGCCGTTCTAATGCAAGAGGCGTTGCACCGCGAATGGGACGCGCTTCGGAAAACACGGGAGTTAGGCGCCGCAGACATCGAGCATGCAATTTGGGATCGCTACGTCGAGATGATCGAGGCCGACGATCGCTTCCGACTCGCGTTGCCGACCGACGAGGACCTTGATGAGATATGGACGCACCTCGACGGCGAGTTCGGCGAACACAGCGTTGAGGCGCTTCGAATTTTCGAGACCATTCGTGACACTTTCGACCATGAGCGGAAGGCGCGAGCTGATCGCCTTCTCGTGCTTCGCCAACATGCGGCGCGTGGAGAGATCCGATCGGTCGCCGACGTGATGAAGAGTCTTCTGGCCAAGAGAGGTTTGCAGGTCTCGAACAGCGCCGACCATAAGAAGCTCGCGCACGGCCTATTGCGCGCCGAGTTGGAAGCGCACCTCCGATTTTCGGAACGCGACGACGGGGATTTCACCGGGGCGCCGAGCGATAAGCTTGTGCGACCGCCTAAACTCGCGAGAGAGCCGGTTGTTCCCGCCGGAGAGACGATTATGGGTCTGTTCGATCGATATCAGCGAGAGATGCCCGCCGCAGTCAGCCGAGATACGTGGGATCAGAATCGAAAAATTGTGGGCCTGTTCGCAGACTTTGCGGGCTCCAAAGCGCACGTGTCGGTTATTACTCGAAAGACCGTCCGCGACTGGAAAGCCAAGCTCTTTGAGTGGCCGGTCAAGGCTGCTGAGATCAGAGTATTCCGCGGCATGGGTTTTCAGGCCGTAATTGACGCGAACAATACGATCAAAAAACCAACGCTCAGCGAGAAAACGATCAACAAATATCTTTCTGGTTTAGGGTCGTTTTGCAAATATCTAAAAGGAAACGGATTTATTGATGACGATGTTATGGGGCTGTATCTAAAATTAGACCGATCGAGAAAGGTAATACTCCCATATGATGACAATCAGCTAGGCACGTTATTTGCGTCACCTCTGTTTCATTCTTGCGGCGGCGACAAGCGCGAGCACGAACAGGGGGACATACAGTTTCGCGATTGGCGATATTGGCTCCCTCTGATCGCGCTCTATACCGGCGCCCGCCTCGGTGAGATCGCGCAGCTCTTGATCAAAGATGTGAGAAAAATCCAAGGGCATTGGTGCTTCCACGTCTGTAAGGAGGGTGAAAGGCAAAAATCGGTGAAGACCGGAGGATCGGAGCGCGTGGTGCCGATGCACCCAGAGTTGATCCGGCTTGGTCTTCCCGCCTATCATGCACGCATGGAAGGGGCGGGGCGGATCGGCCTTTTCCCGGAGATCAAGCCTGATGCGCGCGGGTTCATGTCCGGCAGCCCTTCCAAGTTCTATCAGCATTACTTCCGCGCGATCGGGATCAAAGTCGACAAGAGCGTCAACTGTCACAGCTTGCGCCACGGGATTGCCGACGCCTTCCGGCGCGGTGGATTCCTTGACGAGCAATTCGGAATGCTTCTCGGGCATGTGAAAGCGACTACCACCCAGCGCTATGGAATCGTAAGCGAGGGCATTTTGGCCAGTCGAATCGCGATGATTAACTCAGTCAGTTTTCCAAGCGTGGAGGCCGCGTTGAAGTCATGAGGGTCGAGCATATTTGTGGAAGCGCGCGATAAGACCCTGCGTTCGTCCCCTTGTCGAAGATCATCTCAATGGCGCGGGTCCCTGATAACGCTGAAGCGAACCTAATTGACCGTCGATCCAAGAAGCCGCTCGTAGTTGGAGGGCAGCTCGATAAGGCGATCGACATTGACGGGAAGCAAGGCCGCTTCCCCGGAACCGGTCGCATCGAGACGGCGAAATAATAGGCCCGGTTCCTTCCTGATTTCCCGAATTTATATCACATCCAATGATGTAGAACTCAACCGCTAGTTTCAGTGTTAGTTTCGGTCGAAACCGCAAAGTCCATTTTCACCATAGCGATTTCGTTTCATTTATGTTTCGGATCGACCTTAAAAATCGATCAAAATAAGAAGCGCCATTTTCGGCAGGGTGTGAAACAAGAGCGATTCTCTCCCAGGTTGCGCAGTCTCGAAGACGCGCGATCAAACGAATTTCAGAAATTCGAAGACGATCCCGGAACCAAGACCGACGATCAAAGTCAGAGCGACCAAATCTCAGATCAGAGCGCAAAGCGAGACGAGAGACAGCTCACGGTCGGGATGCAAGCTCAGATCAACAGAGAAGCTCACAGACACGCGGGACACAAGCTTCTGCTAGAGCGGCGCTCAAATCGGACCCGGCGCTCTGCGACGATTACAACTGATCCTGCATCTGCGCCATCAAGGCTCGGCAAGGCGCTCGCGATGCGGCGAGTCGGGTTCCGGGGATGACTGGCACGGGGCAGCGAGACGTAGGCTTTCGGGAGGTTGGGGTATGGCTTTTTTGGAAGCCGAGGACAAGACGTGAAGGCTCTCGAGGAATGGTGGCAAGGGCGGGATTTGTCGTTCCACATCGTTCGCGCTCAGAAAATCGGATCCTGCTGATGAAAATCTGACGCTCGGTGGTCGTGAGTGACTAGCCGCTTTCGGCGCAGAGAGCGGACGTTGTCGCTTGGCGGGTTGAAGACGCGGTTGCGCGAAATCGGCGTGTCCGTCCCAGGCTGACCCATCGCTGGCGTTCGTACCATCTGGCGTTGGTTTGAGCCAATGTCTGTGCGCAGCAGACGCTCTGCTGCCATCGGGCGAGGGGAACCGACCGCACCAAGTGCTGAGCACGTGAGCGAGGCTAGGCCGGCGCATTTTGGGAAGCGGAGCCCGGAGGGGGCTGACAGGTCGGACAATCTAGGCGCACGGCCACGGCGGAGTAGAACGGGCTCTCGGGTCGAAACGGCGTCACGTATGCCTGTTGCTCGTTGGCCGGGATCGCGTGGCCGGCCACATGGCGCGCGAGATAGGCGGCCGTCAGGAGCCCAGCCCAGAAGGACACGCACGCCGTCGTTGGTATCGGCCCATCGCCGGGATCGTCCTCGTTGTGAAGGCAATGGGCGCAGCCGAGACCTTCGGAATGGAAGGACGCCATCGCCGACCAGTGCGTGGTCGCGCCGATGACGAGCCATTCTGGCATCGCCTGCTGCACGGCCCAACGGGTGGGTATATGGTCCACGCCGACGACGACGGTGGGCGCGAGAGGCGCGGTACTGTCGAGGAGCGCGGGCTCATAACGCTGAGTGAGGGGCTGAAAGCGCAACCCGCCGCCAAGCGTTTGGGCGAGGTCGTGCGCTTTCGGCGTTTCGCAGCCGGACCGCAACAAGAGCATGTAGCGGTTGAGATTGCTCAGCCCGGCCATGTCCGGCTCGATAATCCGTCCCTTCGCGGTGACGGCGGGAATGCGCGCGAGGCAATAGAGGACCGCGTTGGTGATCGCGCCGCCGCTCACGCAATCGATCTCTCCGAGATCCCGGCAGAAAGGCGTGTCAGGCGGCGCTAGCTCGAATCTGACTTGGTCGGTGTTGGCAAAGCGAGCGGCGGTGTTTTCCGGGCTGAGGGCGTGCGGGAGCAGCTTGTGCATGGCAATCTTGAATGCCTCGCCCGCGCCCAGGCCGGCCGCCGCCAGCGCGCCGAGAGGCCACAGGGCCGCATTCCAGGGGCGCGGCTGCTCCTCGCGCATGATGATGCCCGCCCAAGCCTCGGCGTTGAGCCGAATTCTCCGCCGTGCGCGGACATTGAAAGGGGTGTCGCCGAGGCCAATCGCAAGATCGACTTCGCCTTCGGGTTCGCCGGCGACGAGTTCGACGCCGGGGAGCATTTCCTTTCCGAGCCTCGCGAGCTGGTCGAACATCGCGCCACTCTGAAGGGGCGGCTGCGGCGCCACCATCATGACGTCGGGTGCCATCAAGAAAACCTGATGCCCAGACCGCGCCATCAACATGGCGGCGGTCACGAACGCGGTCTGCGCCGTGTGCGAGGCGATGTTCCCGGCGTCCGCGATCAAGGCAACACGAGTGTTGGTCAGCGCGGCCAGCAGGACGCTATTGCCGATCTCGGGACCGACTTCATCCCGCATGAGGAGCAGGGTGCGGCTCAGGCTCTCGGCGAGGAGGGTCACGTCAGGATCAGCCTCTCAGCCATCGCCACCTCGGCCCAACGTCCGTCTTCGTGGATTTCGGTCAGGTAGGCGTCGTCGAAGCCAATCGGGCCGAGGGCGAAATTCGGAATGACGAGGGAGAGAAAGCCTGACGTGTGAACGATGGGAAAGGCGTCGTCGGTTGGCGAGTGGAACGCATCGCCCGGATGCGTGTGCACCTGAATGCGGATACCCAGGTTCTCCCGGGCGAGGGTGAACCAGAATTCGTTCAGCCATCGGTCATTGAGTGCAAAGCCTCCGACGTGGGCCTCGTGCTCGGGGTGGACGGCCTTGGTGATGATCTCGGGCGCGTCCCACGGGCTGACCCAAAGGACCTGACATTCGCGCCTACCGTGACCGCAGCCGCGGAAGTGCGCGAATGTCTCGTCGAGGATGCGGCGCGGCAGCCTGTAGGTGGCGGACACTAGCCGCCCCTCACGGAGCTCGGGCGCAGCAGCAGCTCTTCATGCGGCTTCACCCCCGCCGCTTCGATGGTCTGGTCGTCCTTGAGCTCGGCACCAGCCTTGTTGAAGAGGCCCAGGAGGTGCGGAGCGTTGATCGGGCCGAAGGCTTGAAGGGCCTCGACGAGGAGATGCCGCACCAGCTCGTCGCGGCGGACCTCGAACTTCTTCGGGACGCCGTTGTAGAGCACCATCACCTCGAACTGATGCGGGTGTTTCTCCTCCTCGATGGCCTCCGCGACGTCGCGCCGGGCCTGCTCGACGTCGCGCGCCGCCTTCTTCATCTCGCCTTCAGCTGCGGCGAGCTCGGCTTCAGCCGCTTCCAGATTGTTCTCGCGATTCATGATGTTACCTTCCTTTCCAGAACCTCAAACCGGCCTTCGACTTCGCCTTCGACGAGCATCGGAACCTTGCTCTGTGGGAGCACTCGAATGTCACCAAGCTAGCGACGACTCGACCCTGCTGTCAAGCCACACACGCGGTGCCAAGGCGTGCTATAGACGCAATGCGTGTGACGTTGACATTCGCGCAGTTTGTCCCTATGTACAGAGCATGAATCCCAACCTGATCTATCAGCAAATCGGCGCGGTAATCCGAAGTCGCCGGAAGGCGCTTGGAATGACGCAGGAAGTTTTGGCGGCGAAGCTCCGTATTTCTCGCGGCGGCCTAGCAAACATTGAGACTGGCCGACAGAACGTTCTTGTCCACCAACTCTATGAGTTCGGCACAGCGCTGAGCTTGGACCCGAAGAACTTCTTGCCGATTACACACGTGGGCTCTCAGCTCGACCTTTCGGAGTTGCCCCTGCCGGGCAACCTGAAAAAGAATCAAAGGGAGCAGATTGCGCGCTTCTTTGAAACCATCGACATAGATGCCGACGCACGACGGGAGGACAGCCGTGCCGCCACGACCAAGCGTTGATCCTGCGCAGGCGGCCGAAGACGTGCTCGCCGCCTTTGGGTACATATCCTTGCCCGTTCCGATTGAGAAAATTGCCAAACACCTTGGAATCCGGGTGCGCTTTTCGCCACTGGATGCGGAATTATCCGGAATGATATTCATCAAAGATAGCGTGCCAATTATTGGCGTGAATTCTATACATCATCCGAACCGGCAAAGATTCACTATCGCCCATGAAATTGGCCATTATCAGCTTCACAGAAATATTCTGACCAGCGAAGTGCACGTCGACAAGAATTTCCCGGTACTTATGCGCGACGAAACCTCCGCGACAGGCACCGCAATAATCGAAATCCAAGCCAACAAATTCGCCGCTTGCCTACTGATGCCGCAAGCGTTGCTTGACCGTGCTCTGGCCGGACAGCGCTTCGACATCGACGATGATCGTCCACTTGAGGAATTGGCCAAGCGTTTCCGCGTGAGCAAACAGGCACTGGACTACAGGATTGCCAACAGAGTCTAGCTGTTCGTTGGAGGCTGGTTATGAGCTTCGTTTTTTACGACACCGAGACGACCGGAATCGACACCTGGTTCGATCAGATACTTCAATTTGCTGCGATCAAGACGGACGCGGACTTTAACGAAGTTGACCGGCTTGAAATCCGCTGCCGCCTGATGCCTCACATGGTCCCTTCGCCCGGCGCCATGAGGGTCACCGGCGTCAATGCCGCGCAGCTAACCGATCCGGCTTATTTCTCGCACTATGAGATGGTGCGCGCGATCAGGAAGAAGCTCATTGAATGGTCGCCCGCGCTGTTCATGGGCTACAATTCGCTGGAGTACGATGAGGACCTCATTCGTCAGACGCTCTACAAGACGCTCCACAACCCTTATCTGACGGCCTTGCACGGCAACTCACGCAGCGATGTGCTGCGGATGGTCCACGCCTGCCACCTGTTCGCACCGAACAGCTTAGCGATTCCCGTGAACGAGAACGGCAAGTCCACGTTCAAGCTGGATCGTGTCGGCCCAGCGAACGGATTTATCGAGCACAATGCGCACGACGCCGTGGGCGATGTGCTGGCAACGATTCACCTGTGCAGATTGATCGCCGAACGCGCACCCGACGTTTGGTCCGCGTTCATGCGCTTCAGCAAGAAGGCGTCAGTCGTCGATTTCATCACGAGCGAGCCGGTCTTCTGCTTCTGCGATATCTACTTCCAGAAGGGTTATTCCTATCTGGCGAGCTTGATCGGCCAGAACCCGGTCAACAAGAACGAATGGTATCTGTTCGACTTGGCCGTAAGTCCAGAATCGCTCAGGGGCTTGTCAGACGACCAGATGATTGCGCGCTTAGCGCGGGCGCCCAAGCCGTTTAGAACGATCAAGGCCAACGCCGTCCCGATCATCTTTCCAGCAGACGAAGCGCCTGCCACCTGCGCGTCCCGCGACCTAGGGCTCGCCGAGCTAGAGCGGCGGGCCCAAGTGCTGGCCGATGACCCTGACTTTCGGCAAAGACTGATAGCCGCACATGACGCCGGTAAGACCGAGTATCCCCCTTCGCCGCATGTCGAGCAGCAAATCTACGACGGCTTCTTCGACGCCAATCAGCACCTGATGGACGCTTTTCATGAAGTTCCCTGGTCGCAGCGGCCCGCCATCGTCGAGCAGTTTCAGGATGCGCGGTTAAAGACTATCGGTCGCAGGCTGCTCCACACGGAGCGTCCCGACCTGATGGATCCGCTTATGCGCGCGCAACACGACAAAGAGGTGGCCGCAAGGCTGACGGTCGAGGGTGAAGATATCCCCTGGCTTGTGCTTTCCAAAGCCATTGCCGACCTTGACGTAATGCTGCTCGAAGCTACTGACGCTGAAGCGTCCTTTCTGGGCGAGCACAGGGATTTCCTGACAAGCCGACTAGGTGAAGCCACAGCTGTACTGTCCGCCAGTCCGGGTTAAAGAAGGTCGTCGGCTGTTCGAAAGTTCGGAACGCCCGGAACGCGCCTCGGCTTGAAAGGCCGGTCTTGGCGCTTTTCCGCCATCCCCGATCGCACGAGCAACGGCCGCTTCCCACCCGTCCGCGTCGTTCAACTACACCGCGAGCGATAGCCCGCTTTGGTCGACACGGGACGGCGGTGGTTATCCAACGAAGGTCCGCTCAAGCCTACTACCGGCCAAAAGGCGGCTTAAACGAGAAAGAGGTAGGAGGAGCTCCGGCTCCTCTCTTTCGAGTCTCGGCGATCGCCATGGCGAAACGGGACGGGTTTCTATGGAATCCGATCCGGCGAGCCGTCCCGATCCACCTGAGCTCTACCTTAGCGCGAGATCGACAGAGCGGGCATTCCCAGTTGCGCGAATGGACTTCCGTATGGCTCATCCGATCGCCGCGGCGTTGGCGGGCCGATGACGAGGCTGGCGTCGCTCCCGTCGCGTCGAACGAATCAGAACATGACAGCCTATCCGGCGACGCTTTGATCGGTGGCGCTCGCGGCCGACCATGACGAACACCGATCGTCGCGGCGGCGCGTGATGCAGACCGATCCCGCGCCGCGGATCGAAGTCCTAGGGAGAATATTTTGAACGCGACCCCGATGCATCGGGCGCTCAGAACAAGATTTCCGAACCCTTGTCACTTTGACGCCAGGGCTGTCGTATTTGCAGGCACCCTTCGGGACCGCCGGTCTTTTCGCCTTCACTCCTCACTCGGCATGCCGGTCGCGCAAAATGCGATCGAAATTCAAAATGCTGACGCTCGCGGCGCCAAGGTCAGCAATCGAGAGGCAAGAAATACACTGACATGATGTGGGCTTTCATATGTCTGCGCCATTGCCTGACAGAATTTGACGCAAAATAGCAAACGCGGCTTGATGGCGAAACGCCCGCTCGATAGGTCTTAGCCCTGCGATGGCGCTGCGTGGCCGCGGTGGCGCGCCATTCGGCGGCGCCGGCTCGATCGTCAAAGCCCAGCGAACGGGCAAGATTCTCACAGGGAAAAACGCCATGAAAATCGCGCTCGATCCCTACATGCATCGCCATCTTTCGCTCGAGGCGCTGGCGCGCAAGGTCGCCGAACTCGGATACGAATACATCGAGCTATCGCCGCGCGACGACTTTCTCGCCTGGTGGGTCGCCCCGCGCGCCTATCCCGAACGCATCCAGAGCTTCAAGAAGGCGCTCAAGGACCACGGCGTGAAGATCGCGTCCCTCTTGCCGATGTACCGCTGGGCGAGCCCGCACGAGGACGAGCGTCAGGCGGCGGTGCGCTACTGGAAGAAGGCGATCGAGATTGCGGTCGAAATGGGCGTCGACACGATGAATTCCGAATTCGGCCGCGGCCCCTCGCCCGACCGCTCGCACGCCGCCAATTGCTGCGGCGGCCGCTACACCGTCGAGTCGAGCGAGGCAGCGTGGTGGCGTTCGATGGAGGAGCTGACGCCGATCTTCGAGCGCGAGGGCGTCCGTCTCCATATCGAGCCGCACCCGGAAGACTTCGTCGAGACGCTGCATCCGGCGGTCGACATGATCCGCATGATCGGCTCGAACAACGTCAAGTTCCTCTATTGTGCGCCGCATACGTTCTATTTCGGCGACGACATGGCCAAGATGATCCGCGATGCCGCGCCGCTACTGGCGCATGTGCATGTCGCCGACACTTACAATCACAGGGCCTCCTCGGGCCTGCGCTACATCTGCAATCCGCCCGGAGCGCATGTGACCGTGCACCAGCACATGGACATCGGCCAGGGCGAGATTGACTGGGATGTGTTCTTCTCCAGCCTCGCCGAAGTCGGCTTCGACGGCATCGTCACGTCCTGCGTATTCGCGTGGGAGGAGCGCGCCGATCAGTCCGGCCGTTTCATGTGCGAAACGATCCAGCGTTACGTCGACAAATACTGGGGCAAGCCGAAGCGCAAGGGCAAGGCGAAGCCCTGAACCCTCTTCATTTCCTGGAGGAATCAGATGACCATCAACGTCGGCGTCATCGGCGTCGGAATGATCGGCCAGGACCATATCCGGCGGCTGACCAGCGCGCTCGCGGGGGCCAAGGTCGTCGCGGTCAGCGACGTCAACGCAGCGCAGGCGCAAGAGATCGCTTCGCGCCTCGGCGGCGCCACGGCCTATCCGACCGGCGAGGAGCTGATCGCCGATCGGCAAGTGGACGCCGTGGTCGTGACCTCGTGGGGGCCGACGCACGCGACTTACGTGCTCGCCGCGATCGCCGCGGGAAAGCCCGTGTTCTGCGAGAAGCCGCTGGCGACGACGGAAGGCGACTGCTCGGCGATCCTCGACGCCGAGGCGGCGTTCGGCCGCCGCCTCGTGCAGGTCGGCTTCATGCGCCGCTTCGACGCCGCCTATCGCGCGCTCAAGGAGACGGTCGCCGGCGGCGCCATCGGCGCGCCGCTGATCTTCAACAGCGCGCACCGCAACCCCTCCGTGCCCGCCAGCTACACCAGCGAAATGGCGCTGGTCGACACCGCAGTGCACGACATCGACGTCGCGCGCTTTCTCCTCGACGACGAGCCGGCGGCGGTGTCGGTAAAAACGCCGCGCCGCAACCGCCGCGGCGGCGCGCTCGCCGATCCGCTGCTGACGCTGATCGAGATGTGCAGCGGCGCGCTGGCCGCCATCGAGACCTCCGTTAACATCGCCTATGGCTACGACATCCGCGGCGAAATCGTCGGCGAGACCGGCGTGGCGGCGCTCGCCGAGAGCAACCCGATCGTCGTCAAGAGCGGCGGGACGTTCAGCGGCCGCGTGCCGATGGATTGGCGCGAGCGCTTCGCGCCCGCCTTCGACGCGGAATTCCGCGAATGGCTCGCCGCCGCCGCCCAAGGCGGCGCGACCGGCCCCAGCGCCTGGGACGGCTATGTCGCGACGGTCGTCACCGACGCCGGCGTGGCGGCGATCAAGTCGGGAGAGCGCGTCGCCGTGAAACTGCGCGAACAGCCTGCGCTCTATCGCGCCGCCTGACTTGCGCAAGCGGGGGCCTTCGCGCCAATTCCGACAACCAGCGCCTCGGCGATTCCCCATCGCGCTCCGAGGCGACTTCGGGGAGGAGATCGCATGGTGAATTTCTCACTGAACCACATGGTCGCACCGCGCCTCGCGCACGCCGCGTTCTTCGATCTTACGCGCCGGCTCGGCCTCGACCGCGTCGAGATTCGCAACGACCTGAAGGGCGTCGCGCTGCTCGACGGCACGCCGGCGACCGAGGTCGGCGCCGCCGCCAAGGCGCGCGGCCTGCGCATCCTCTCGATCAACGCGCTGCAGCGCTTCAACCTGTGGGACGACTCGCGCGCTGCCGAGGCCGCCTCGCTCGTGGCGCAGGCCGTTGGCAGCGGCGCCGAAGCGCTGGTGCTGTGCCCCGTCAACGACGTGAACTGCAGGCCTTCGCCGACCCAGCGGCGCGAAGCCTTGCGCAAGGCGTTGAGCGGATTGAAGCCGATCCTGACGGCGGCGGGGATTCTTGGTCTCGTCGAACCGCTCGGCTTCGCCGAATGTTCGCTGCGCACCAAGGAAGAGGCCGTCGACGCCATCGACGCGATCGGCGGCGCGCGCGCGTTCCGTCTCGTGCACGACACGTTCCACCACTTCGTCGCCGGCGAGACGAAGATGTTCCCCGGGCATACCGGCCTCGTCCACATCTCCGGCGTGACCGATGCCTCCGCGACCGCAGCGACGATGCGCGATCCACACCGCGTCCTGGTCGACGCTGGCGATGGCATCGGCAACATCACGCAATTGCGTGCGCTGCGGGCCGGCGGCTATCGCGGCGCGATCTCATTCGAGCCCTTCGCCGCTTCGGTCCACGACAGCCCGACGATCGAAGCCGACCTCACGGCCAGCTTGGCCTACGTCAAGGCCGGGCTTGAGCAAAGCTAATCCGCATTATTCAGCAACGGCTCGCACTGCGAGAATGGCTACCGAGAGCCCGCACAGGCCGCCTTCCGCCGGCGGCGAACTGCCGACCGCTCCCTAGTCGGTCTCGCGCTTCTCGCGAGCCGAATAGGTGATGCCGGCTGGGATGAGCCGCCCATTGCCGATCGCAAAAAGAAATCCGATGCCGACGTCCTCCAGCGCCTTGCGCATTGCGATTTCATAGTGCGCAAGGAAGGCGGCGGTGTCCTTGCCATCCTCGAATGCTGCGATGAACCATAGCGGGACGTGAGCCACCTCCGCGAGTTGGTGGCGGGTCCAGTTCAGGCGCTCGCGCGCTTCGCGGCACTGATCGGGGCTCATCGGGAAGCCATCGGTACCCGAAAAAGACGCGGCCAGAAGGCCGCGCCTCGCTGGCCTGGTGGTTCACGGATGCTTTTCGTTCTCCGCCGCCCGGTCGCCGGCGGCTTTCGCGTCCGCCTCGCACATGTACGTCCCTTGTTTCGTCGTGCCGTAGTTATGTGTTCCCGCGAAGTGATAGATGCCAGACTTGGTGTTCACCCAAACGACCGTGTCGGACGGACAATGCGCGCGCGCTTGCGCGTCGGTCGCGAAGCCGCCAGCGCCCGTCGCTCCGACATGCGGCTTTGGCGCCATAGGTGCTGGCGCAGGGGCCGCCTGCGGGGCAGGTGCCGGCGCAGCGGCCGGAGCGGGCGCAGGAGCTGCGGCGGGCGCGGGAGCCGGCGCAGCAGGTGCGCTGGGGATTGTCTCAGTTCCCGCTCGGCAAGCGGCGACGAAGTCCCGTTTCGTTTGACCCCCAGCCTTTATCGCGTCCTTACTCGCTGCGTATTCCGCGTTGCATTCTTTTGCCGTCTTGCCGGCTGCTGCGGCGGGCGCCGCCGGCGCTGGAGCAGGAGCGGTTTCGGGCGTTGTCGCCGCAGGCGTGGTTGCGCTTCCGGCGCGGCATGCCGCGACGTAGTCTTTCTTGGTTTGTCCCGACGCTTTGATCGCGTCTTTGTTCGCCGCAAATTCCGCATTGCACTCCGCGATCGTCTTTGCGATCGCCGGCGCCACTGAAATAGCCAGAACCCCAGCAATTCCGCCGGCCATGACAATATGAAGAATTGATCGGCGCATGAATTTGCCCCCCAAGTTGCCGCAAACGTGCAAGTTCGAATGCTAGTTCACGTTTGCGGTGCGCGCCAGAGGCCCTCGAAAACGAAGGGGCAAAACGAAGGGGCAAGATTGACACTTGAAGGGCGCAGATCGCAGACTCATCGCGTCAGCGGAATGACTGCCAGGCTCGATCTCCTGTGCGCCGTGTCTCGATCTGGGTTTCGGCAAGGGGGGCGGCAGTCGGAAATCGGCGATCTCTCGATCCATATTCGTACGCGCCGTAACCGGATATTTCAGCACCGCGGTCGATCGTCGCTTCGACATTGCGGTTACGCCGGGCTCCGTTGATTCCACACATTGGCTCCTGTACTTATGACGCCGAGGTTCATTGTTAATTTTTACAATCTAAAGTAGTGCGAATCGTCGAAATTCATAGCGCTGCGGGTCATTTGATGAGCCGGTGGGATGAGACTGTTGATTTCACGAGGCGTATCCAACTTGCGCCGACCGCCGAAGCAATCTGCGACGAACTCTTGGCCCTCACGTCCCGCTATGGCTTGAAGGGCTTGATCGCGGGGACGATTCCCGCGCCGGGCTTGAGCCCGTCGGCGCAGAAGAGCCACATCCTATTTGCCGGCTACCCGGAAGCTTGGATGCGCCGCTACGTCACCCGCAGTTATGCTTACGTCGACCCGATTCTCCGCCAAGTCGTGGCCGATCCCGGAACCGCTTTTGCCTGGCACGAAGGAGCTATGCTGGAAACTGGGTGACGGGGTGAGGAAGGCGGCGTAACGGGGTTGGTGATCAAGCCACCCGAACCTCCAAGATGGAGCGTTACGCCATGAACGAGAA
>Ga0181524_10004074_pt1 | contig 13770 bp, 16 predicted proteins | sample PEATcosm2014_Bin_34_FD_119761 | JGI IMG/M metagenome (GOLD analysis project Ga0181524, IMG submission 119761) | Peatland microbial communities from MTU Mesocosm Facility, Houghton, MI, USA - PEATcosm2014_Bin05_60_metaG | ecosystem: Environmental > Terrestrial > Soil > Wetlands > Peat | place...
ACGCGGCGAGAGCCTGGCGGCGCCCCACACCAATCCCATGATCAAGACCGAATCACACGAGGACATCGTCGTGAACGAGAGCCTGGCGCCTGAGGACTTCGCGTACAAACCCGCCGCCACACGATGACGCACGCTCGGCCAGGATGTTGAATGTGCTTCGAGCCTGTTGAAGGACGGGGTGGGGTCCTGCGGCGAGGGATTTTGGCGCAAGACGCGAAGCGAGGAGGGAGAATATCCGCAGCGATCTTCGACCGACGAGCGACAAAGTCTTGCGCGAAAAGACCCGCCGCAAGACCCCACGGGTGAGGGATTATTCGAGGCTGTGTTCATGAGCGGGTCGGAACTTCCGCGTCCTTACAGGTTTTCCGCGCGATGAACTTGAGGATGGCGGATTAAATCCAGCCGCTCCAGGCCGGGCCCAGCGCCAGCGGCTCACGAATGACCTCCTGCCCGCGCAATTCCTCCGCAGCCATCCGGCGGTTGGCTTCCAGGACCATTCTGGCAGCCTCCAGCAGATGAGTCCGCGCTTCTTCCAACGTCGCACCTTGCGTATTGGCTCCGGGCAATTCCTCCACGAATGCCGCATAGCCTTCAGGAAACCGGCGGAAAACAGCGGTGAATCTCAAGCTCATGCAGTTCAGAGTACGTGGTTAGCCGACTGGCTGGGTGTCCGGATAGCCGTCCACAGCCCTGGGCCCGGCCGGCCCAACGGCGAGTCTATTCATAGGTTAGAAGAGCAGGTATTGCGCGCTGCTATCGGGGAGGACTTCGAAGGGCAGATCGGGCCTCGTGGGTATTTGGCGATCCAATCGTGCCGGGCTTGGGCCCGCTGGCTGCGGTCGAGGGTGATGTGCTCCACGTGGGCGGGCGGAAGGCCCCGGTTGGCGCCGTGTGCCCGCACGGCTCTTAGGCCGATCATCTCGCACATCAGTTCCCCTTCCATCCTGCCATTTGCCCCGGCGATGTGCGACAGCTCTTGCGCGGCCAGCGGCGGCGGCAGTGGTTGTGAGCGATCAAACTATAACTTTCCACTTTCTGCCTTCCCACCCGTCTGATGCGGCTACCGGCGGGGAAAGCTATGGCCGACCCCTTCCCCTTTCCCCGCACCTGTTCGGGGTCGCTGCCGGCGAGTTCAATTTGAAGGGGCTGGGGGTCAGGGGAGGACTTGGAAGTCATGGGGGCCGCTCAGGCGCCACTGCTTGCCGGTGCGCTCCAGGCGCCCCATGATGCGGATGGATTTGCCATCGCGATGGGCGTCGCAGGCGCTGCGGTAGTCGGCGTAGACCATGGGGACCAGCGCATTCTGGGCGCGGCCATCGAGGTCGAAGCGGATGGTGACCTGGCGGTCGTCGGCGAGTTCCTCGAGCTCGTCGGTCGGGTCGAGGGAGGAGAGCTTGACGACTTTGCCTTCAATGGGCCGTTCGACGGATTCCTGGGCGTTGCGGAGGGTGCGAGCGGTGGACTCAATGAAATCGAGGGTGCGGCGTTCTAACCTGACGCTGGTTGGCAGGTGGGGCGCAGGAAGGATGGGGGCCCAAGAGACGCGATACTCAAACTGGGGCTCGGCGAGATTAGGTTTCATGGCAAGGATGGCCTCGCACATGTTGGCGCTGAGGCCGTCGCGGAAACTATCGTTGAGGGCTTGGACGTTTCCGGCGAAGAGGGCCTGCTCGAGTTTTAACAGCTTTGATGGGCTGGCCGCCGGCCAGGGCCGGCCCGTCGAAGACGAGCAACTCCGGGCGCGGGTAGTCGGCTTTTTCCCAGCCCTTTTGAGAGAGGTAGAAAGCAACGTCTCGCTCGGTGATACTGGCCAAAATGGGGTCGGTCGGCGCGAGTTTCATAGGGCGCCTGCTTTCACGCGATTCATGAGGGCGTTGAGGGTGGGGACGTCAAAACCCTACGCGAGGAGGAAGCAGGCAAACTCGGCGATCTCCGGCCGCTTGTCAGCCAGCAGGGCTTCGCAAACCCTGATGATTTCCTCTGTGCTGCTGCTCACGACAATCTGATAACTGCAAACCGAACAAAGCTCAAGGCGATTCTCCGGCGGGCCCTCGGTAACTGGGTAACGCAGGTCCTCGATGTTGCTCCGTTGAGAATCTCAACAACCCTGGCCGCCAGCCGCCTGGCATGCACAATCGCCGCTGCAATGGCAAACCATGGCCCCTCATTCGCATCGCAGGGCCTGGATGGGATCGATTCTGGTTGCGCGGCGGGCGGGCAGCCACCCTGCCGCAAGGGCAACCACAAAGAGGACAAGCCCCGACACCAAGAGGGTCGCCGGGTCGCGCGGCCCGACCCCGAACAACAGCCAGCGGATGATACGCATCGAGGCGAGGACGCCGATGGCGCCAAGCAGCACCCCGCCGGCGGCCAGGCAGAGGGCTTCGCGCAGCACAGGCCAGGCAACTTGAAAGCGCGTCGCGCCCAGCGCCAGGCGGATGCCGATCTCGCCTGTCCGCCGCGCGACGTTGTAAGCCATGAGCCCATAAGCGCCCATGCATGAAAGGAGCACGGCCAACAAGGCGAGCGCGCCGCCCACCGAGGCGAAGAGCAGTTGCTCCGCCATGAGGCCAGCCTGCAGTTCGGCCTGGGTAGTCACTCGGGCAATCGGCAGGTTGCGGTCGAGCCTGGTTACCGCTTGGCGCACTGGCTCAGCCAGAGTAGCCGGGCGCAAGGCGCTGCGAATTTCAAACCAAACCTCGGCCGCCGGGGCTTGCCGGTAGCACAAGTAGGTCATCGGCGGCTTATCCATATAGAAGTTGGCGTAGCGCGCATCCCCGCATACGCCCACTATCTGGTAGAGCCGATTCTCAACCATGAACGACTTGCCCAGGGGCTGTTCGTCCGGGAAACAGGCCCGGGCAAACGCGCGGTTGACGATGGCGACACCGGGCGCCGTGGGAGTATCGGCTGCGGAGAAATCCCGCCCAGCCAGCAACGGAATGCATAAGGCTTTAAGAAACGAGTCGCTGGCGATGATTTTGTTGGCCCAAACGGGCGCATTGGTGTGGCCGGGGATTCTGACCTTGTGAAGCCCCCAGCCTGCGCCCATTTGGCTTGAGTCTGAGAATGCGACTGACGTGGTTCCCGGAATGGCGGCGAGGCTCTGCCTGAGTCTGTTGCAGAAGCTCGCGCGTTGCGGCTCCTGGTAACCGGCCTGGCCCAGGTTGCACTGGAAGAGCAGCAGATTCTTTGGGTTGAAGCCCAGGTCCAGGCTGTGCAGATTTGACAGGCTGCGGACGAACAGCCCGGCGGCTGCCACCAGCACCAGGGACATCCCGAGCTGTGCCACGACAAGCACCCTTCCGAGGCGCTGGCGCGGCGCGCCCAGGACCCGGCCTTCCTGGAGTCCCGAAAGCGGGCGGACACGGGATGCAAACAGCGCCGGAGCCGCGCCGCATAAAAGAGCGGTTAGCGCTGTCGCCGCCAGTGTAAAGCCCAGCACAGCGGCGTCAGTCCGCACGTCAAACTGAGCGCCCGAGCCGAACCCGGGGATGCGGCTCACAAGCAACGTCTTTGCCCACCAGGCTATGAGAAGCCCGAATCCGGCCCCGGCGAGGGCCAAGACCAGGCTCTCGGTGACCAACTGGCGAAACAGCCGCCAGCGGCCGGCTCCCAGGGCGACGCGCACGGCCATTTCATGCTGCCGGCCGAAGTTGCGGGCCAGGAGCAAGCCGGCGACATTGGCGCAGGCAATGAGCAGGACCAGCGCAACAATCCGCGCCAGGACCTTGATCGGGTCGGCAACGATCATCCGTTCCACCCACGGTCCACGGCTGCCGGGGTGCAGCAACAAATCGGGGGGGGTTGCGCCCTGCTTGCACAAGGGTTGCTGGTGTTGGCGCAACAGGGCTTGCAACGAAGCCCGGGCCTGAGCATCCCTTGCCTTCGGCGGCAGGCGCAGCATCAACTGCAGCCAGTAATGGTCGGGTGAGGACATCTGATAGTCGGGTGAGAACTCGGGTTGGAACCTCAAGGGGATGTAAAAGTCGGCCGCATTGCCCGCAATTGGGCCAACGAAATCGCGCGGCAGGACCCCAACGACAGTGAAGGTGGTTTGGTTCAACCGTATGCCGTGGTCAAGAACATGAGGGTCCAGGCCACAGTGCCGTTCCCACCAGCGGTGGGTGACGACCACTGCCGGCGCCGAGCCGCCTCCTTCATCCTCCGGCGTTATGGACCGGCCCAGTAACACCGGCGCCCCATAGCTCGCAAAGAAATTTCCCGAAACCAGCAGTCCGGTCGCGGTGGACGCGTCATTAGGCCCCACCGCGGTCAAGGAGTCAGTCGGGCAAAATGCGAACAGGTCTGAAAATCCCGTGCCGGACTCTCGAAAAAGGCGGTATAAAGGATATGAAAACACCCCTTCCGTCTTCCGCTCGCTACGGCCGGGGCTGAAGCCCTCGTAGCCGGCTATCAGATAATCCTTCGGATAGGGCCCCGACCAGTAAAGCACTCGCAGGGCGCCCGCATCGCGGACAGGCAAAGCGCGCAGCTCGACGGCATTGAGCAGACTGAATACGGCGGTATTGGCTCCGATGCCGAGGGCCAACGAAAGCACGGCCACGGCGGCAAAACCAGGCGCTCGGGCGAGCTTGCGCAAGGCATACCGAACGTCCTGCACGAATTGCCCGCACCAACCCACAAAACAAGTGATGTCATTCATGGCTCAGAGTTTGAGTTTGGCGATGACCATCAGTCTCGGCAGGATCTGACAGTGCCGGCTGGGTATCCTCACGCTCGTTGCCTGACATCAGGGATTGAGGAGGGCTGCCTCCGAGCGCCAACGGCGCGGTCTCATACCGGCCTGGGGCAACGCTCCAGGACAGGGGCGCGCGAGGTTTGGCAGGGCTGAAAGCCCGTTCCATCCACCGCCGGTGCGTCGTCAGCCAATCCATTGCCGACGATGTGCATCATCGGTGCGGCGGACGGCCGCGCTCATGGCGGATCGCGCCCCGGCGCCAGTCCCCATGGTATCTCTCCCAGCCGTGGAAGCGGCCCAGAATCACGGCATCACAGGGCAGCCAGCCGCCAACGCCCCAGTATACATAAGCTCCGTTGCAGACGCCGACATATTCATACCCGTCCCAGACATAGTACGCCGGTTCGTAGGCGGGGCTCGGCACCACTACCGCCGGCGATGGGGCTGGAACCGGCTGCACCTCAATTGCCGGACTAACGACCACTCCATACGGCGTCGCCTGCATAACGCAACCCGCCGCCAGCACTGCCACGGCCATCAAACTCGCATAACATAATCCTGTTTTCACTGCTCTGAACTCTTCCTTTCCTTGGCCCGGTTTTAGGAGCGCCTTCGTAGGTATCTCACCGCATCATACTTACTTGCTCGCGCCGGGATATGGGGGTTTTGCCCCATAGGCAGAGCCTGTCCCAAAAGCCCGGCGAACGCAAGACTTTGTCGCAACCTTCGTCGCGACCGGGCGCATCTCGCCCTTGTCGAGGGCGGCAGATACGGAGGCGCGAAAACCGTTAAAACGGTTGACATCAGCTCGTTCAGCACGTAAACGTCCCGCTGAAGCAGGGTGTTGAACTTAATGAGACTTGGGGGATGTCGACAAAGCTGGGATGCGTTCGTCACAACCTTTGTCGAAGTGGCCATTTGTCGACAAAGGGTGGCGACAAAGGCGGCGACAAAGATCCGGGGTGGGAGTTTTTCGGACCCGCCCTCACCGCCCCGTCAATCCGGATAGCCATTCGGATGCTGCTTATGCCAGGCCCAGGCTGACGCGACGATGTCCTCGAGCTTGGGGAACTTCGGTTTCCAGGCCAGGTCGCGGATGGCTTGTTGAGCGGATGCGACGAGTTTGGGCGGGTCGCCCGGGCGGCGGGGTTTTTCGACGGCAGGAATGGGCTGGCCGGTCACCTTTTCGCACATGCGGATGACCTCGCGCACCGAATAACCGTCGCCATTGCCCAGGTTGTAGAACCCTTGCTTGCCGGGTTTAAGGGCCAGGATGTGCGCCTGGGCCAGGTCGACGATATGGATGTAGTCCCGGATGCAGGTGCCGTCGGCGGTCGGGTAATCGGCGCCGAAGATTTCGCAATGGGTCTTCTGGCCCAGCGGCACCTTGAGCACGTTGGGAATGAGATGGGTCTCGAGGCGATGATGCTCGCCAAATTTCGCAGTGGCGCCCGCGGCATTGAAATAGCGGAAGGCCACAAACTCCAGCCCCTGCAACTCGTGATACCAGTGGAGCATCCGCTCGAACATCAGCTTCGACTCGCCGTAAGGGTTGATTGGCCGTTGCGGCAATTCCTCGGTCATCGGCACCCGGTCGGGAGGACCATAAGTGGCGCAGGTGGAACTGAAGACGAACTTCCTGACGCCGGCAGCCATGGCGGCCTCGAGCAGTTTGTGGCCGTTGGCGACGTTGTTGTGGAAGTACTTCCCCGGGTTGATCATCGATTCCCCGACCAGCGCGTTGGCGGCGAAATGGAGGATGGCCTCAGGACGGGCCTCCTTGACCGCGTCGCGGAGGTGATACCGCTCCTCGGGCTGGCCGACAATGAAGCGCGCCCGCGGATCCACGGCCGAACGGTGTCCCTCGCTCAAATCATCATAGACCGTAACCTGGCACCCCGCATCGAGCAGCTCTTCGGTGCAAATCGAGCCGATGTACCCTGCGCCGCCAGTGACAAACACATTCATAAGAAGCAGATTAATGTAGTGAGCCCGGCGCGGCCTGTACTCGGTTGAAAATGTCGTCTCAAGCGGCCTTGTCGGGCGAGTGTTCGGGTCACTGTCCAGGGATCAGGAAATCTGCGCGCCGGCCAACTTCCTCGCGATGGCGTCAAGTTCGATCCTGCCGACTTTGGGTTGTCGAAGGCCAACGAGGCCGCTCCTGTCAAGGAGGGGTGAGTTCGTCTGGACTTGGTGGATGAACAGTTGGCAGATTGTCATGCCTGGCATGACCGCGATGGGGACTTCTCCTACGTTCGTCAGTTCAAGAGTCAAGCAGCCAGTGAAGCCGGGATGCACTCCTGCGGCTGTGGCGATAATCAGCCCTCTCCTGCCCCATGAGGACCTCCCGACAACATAACCGGCCAGGTTGTTTGGGAAGCGTAACCATTCGAGGGTCACGCCAAGCACAAAGGAGCGTGGGTGTAGGAAGAACTTTTCGCCGAAGGGCACGTACCGTGTCTTGCTAAGGCGCGAGTCCTCCGTTTCTGTGCTTGGCTCGTCAATTACGTCAAGAACGGGCAGTCTGTGCCTTCGCAGCGTAACAAACCATGTCCCCAAGCGTAGGTCCACAGAGGCTGCACCGCTCTCTTGGAGCGACTCGATTGAGGGCTGGGGCCTGATGTAGAGGCGATCAGCCGCCTTCTCGTGCGGGAGACTCAGCAAATGGGCGATTTCATCTGTCTTGAGGATCATTTTCTACTCTGTTGTTATCTCTTCGAATTCAAGCACCTCGATGCTCTTGAGGATTAGCTCTTTCAATACTCTCTCCTTGAACTCAGCCGGATTCTGCTGATTCTTGATTTGAGGGACATTTGACCAGAACTCGGCGGTGCGATAAGCCTTCCAGCCAGCATTCAGAATGTTGGCGAGGTTGCCTGCCTTCTGAGCGGGTGCTACAAACTCGAAGTCACGGTAGATCTCGTCGACCTTGGCCGAGATTGCCCGCTTCTGGGCCTCGGGTTGCCGTGCCGGAATGTCAGGTGTGGAAAGGAGTGAATCCGCTTCAGAAATTAGTTCTCCTACTAAATTTGATGATGCCCCATCAGCGAGTTCAAGCAGAAGCGTTTTGTGTCGCTCCATGGGGTTTGGCTCATCCAAGTCCTTGAAGAGCTTCTCATAACCTACAGGAGCATCGATACCATACCTGGCAGCGGCCATGATGAGACTGTTGATCCTGGTGAGGATGTTGGGATAAAAAACCGGGCGAATTCCTAGCTGGTGGGGCGAAAGCAGATATGCAAGAGAGTAGAGGTAGGATTCTCCAAAGATCCTCAGGCCAACGAAATCACAAAAGAGCTCCTGGCACTGTTGGATAGCCCAGTCAGAGGCTGGTGCCCAGGTTTGCTGGCCGAAAAAATCGGAAGTTAGATCTTGTGGCTTCTGAACATCCGGGAACAGATCCTGGAATCTCGCCATGTGGTTCTTTTGGATGTTCGCGAGGATGTGGTCCTCGACCTTTCTCCGGTATGCCAGCTCCCACAGTGAGTTTAGAATCTTCTCGCTCCACATGGCGTGCCCAAGTTCGTGGCCGGCGAGGGGGATCAATAGCGGGTTCCCGGATTGATGTGCTGGAAGACCCACCAAGACGAAACCCGGGAGGAACGTGATACCAAGATAGACAAGTGGCGAATACTCCCATTCGGATGAGATGATTAACTTTGTTTTGTGCCCGACAATACGGCGGGTCAGGCGCAGCAACGGGCGATACATTTCAAAGGCGTTGCGGACGTTCGTTGAACGAATAATAAGCCCGAGGAAGGGAAGGTACTCGCGGAGGGCAGTCAGCTCCGTTTCACAGGCGGCTTCGACGGTGGAAGGATCGCTCTTTTCGTCCAGATGTTCATGATACTCCAAGTGCTGACGGAAGACGCCTTCGATTTCCAACAGGGCCTGCCTGGAATGTTCGTACGGAAACTCCATTCCTCTCAGGCGCTTCACCTCCTCAAGAAATTCGCGGAGCCTCTTGCGCGAGTAGTCCAACGGCGTCATGAGCTATCGGCGGAATGGGTGTGAGGGTGTCAAATCCTGTATCGATCTGCGGTATGAGGCAGCATTCTTTGCTAACGCCGTGCAGAAACCCCTTAGCGTTACCAAGGTCTCCGGTGCAGTCTCATGCCCCACCATTTCGAGCTGGTTGGCAATCTGCTGAACTTCATCCATCTTCGCGTCCATCTCGGTGGTCGGGGGCGCGACTTTTGAGGAGTCGAGGGCGCGCCCGACCAGTATCATAGTGCTAACGTCCATGAGTGAGCGGCGCGATCCAGTGCCACCTTGGGGTTGGAAGGAATTCTTCAGGCGACTCGTCAACCTGGATAGCGCCTTGACAGAGGATCCCCTGCCCAAGGCAAAGTCGTCCAATTCTATGGCGGCCTGGGCTGCCAGCATTGGCAAGTCGGGGTCGATTGCGCGCATTCTCTCTTGAGGGGGTGCCTCTTCAGCAGAACAATTCATAAAATACCCTTTCATAAGTTTGGTGATAGTCAAGGTTACCGGAAGTGACTGAAATTGCCTGTCCCGTACGGCATAGGGGCGAAATGCGGCTTAAGCTGTACTCGCATAAGCACTGGTGGCACAGTATCTTAGGTCAATCTCATATCCCTAAAATGGCAGTTTCTGGGACGCATGTCAAGGTTCATTCTCTTTTTTTTAGACTACCTGAGGGTCGTTGGTTCGGCCTGCCTCAGGCGCCTGGCGGACAATGGTAATGCTCCCAGCCGAAGACGCGAACGAACGTCCTCTTTTTCCGAGGAACCGCAAGAACCATTCCATCACTTCCTGAACCCGGGTTTCCTTGTCGATTTCGTTCTGGAATGTCAACTCGCGATAGAAGGCTCTCCCTAAGTCCCGGGGCCGCCTCAAAGTCACGCTGGCGAGGCAGAGGGCAGATCCCGCAGCCCCGAAACCCGAGGGAAGGCCGAAATCCGAAGGCCGAAGGCCGAGATCGCAAAGCTCTCGGGCATCGGCTCTGCGCTCAATACTGAGGCCGCAAGCGCTTCTGTGTCGCGCAGCGACTGCAACGTATGAGGGACGGGGTGCGGCCTTCGGATTTCGGGCCTTCGGATTTCGCCCTTCGGACTTCAGGGCTGCCCGCCCGGCTCGCCCTCCGCGGCCAGACTCCAGCCCAGCCCTGCCCGCCCTGCGCTCTTTCTGCTTGCCAAACGAGCGGCGGGACGGGCATTTTCCGGCATGGCAGCAAACAAAGAGTCTGACAATCTTGACGGGCAGTTTTACAAGCCGGCGGATGCCTTTTTCACGACATACAGCCATATCGGCTTGACGTATGACGACGTAACGCTGGCGACGCTTTATTCGGAGGTCCTGCCGCAAGACACACAACTTGGGGCGGCGCTGGCAGAAGGATTGTCGCTGAACATCCCGGTGATCTCATCGGACATGGACACGGTCACCGAATCGCGCATGGCCATTGCCATGGCGCTCAACGGGGCGCTGGGCCTCATTCATTACAATATGCCCGAGCGGGAGCAGCTCTCGGAAGTGAGCCGGGTCAAGAACCACGTTCACGGGCTGATCCAGGAGCCGATCAGGGCGACGCCCGACCAGTTGATCGGGGACGTGCTGGGCTTGATCGAGAAGAGGCGGTTTGCCTTCAGCACGTTCCCGGTGGTGGACACCCAAGGAAAGCTGCTGGGCTTGCTGCCGGGCCATGTCGTCAAACACCGTTATGCCAAGAGCAAAGTCGCCGACGCGCTGACCCCGCGCGCGCAAGTTCACACGCTCAACAAGAAGGAGTTGGGCCACGACCCCATCGCCACGGCGGACCGGTTCTTCACGGACCACCCCGGGATACACAAGCTGCTGGTGGTGGACGATCAGGACCGTTTGGCCGGGCTGTTCACGATGAGCGACATCGAGCGAATCACGCAGGAGCGCAACGCGCAGTTCAAACCGGCGCGCGACAGCTCTTTCCGGCTGCTCTGCGGGGCCGCCGTTTCGGCGACGCGCAACGCCTTTGGCGAGCTGGATCGCCAGCGCATCCTCGCGCACGTCAGCGCACTGATCGAGCGGGGATTGGATGTCGTGGCAGTCTCCACCGCGCATGGACACAGCCGGGGGGTGGGTGAGGCGGTGCGCGTGCTGCGGGAGGCCTTTCCCAAGCTGCCCATCATTGCCGGCAACGTCACCAGCGCGGCGGGGGTCGAGTTTCTGGCCGGTTGCGGCGCCAACGCCATCAAGGTAGGCCAGGGCCCAGGCTCCATTTGCACCACGCGCATCGTCGCCGGCGTCGGCATTCCCCAGCTTACCGCCCTCTACGTGGCTGCGCAGGCGGCACGCAAGATGCGCGTCAGCCTCATTGCCGACGGCGGCATCACCAAGTCGGGCGACATCGTCAAGGCCTTGACACTGGCGGACGCGGTGATGTGCGGAGGCATCTTTGCGGGTTGCCCCGAGGCTCCCGGCGACGTGATCGAAATCAGCGGCAAACTCTACAAACGATATCGCGGCATGGGCAGCCTGGCCGCCATGAAAGCCGGCTCCGCCGCTCGTTACGGCCACACCGCTGATCCAACCGGCAAAGTGGCCCCTGAAGGCGTCGAAGCCCTCAAGGAAGTCTCCGGCTCGGTGGATCGCGTCCTGGCCCAACTCATCGGCGGCATCCAGTCGGGCATGGGCTACCTGGGCGCGGCCAACCTGTCTCAACTCCGCCAAAAGGCCCGCTTCATCTGCGTTAGCCCCGCCGGCCAGCGCGAAGCCGCCCCTCACGACGTCGTCGAGTTGAAAACCGGCAACTGACCCATCCTCCTAAAACTGCATCGCATCGTTGGTTTGCCCGCACTGGGAGCAGCGGGAACGATCCACGTCTGAGTCGTCCGTATAAACGTAACCGCACCGGCTGCAGCGGAAGATGCGGTCTTTGCTGGACGCAGGCTCGAAGCTCCGGCGGCGCAACTCAGTGTAGATGGCCGCGCCGGACAGCCCAGCCAACAGGACCACGACGTAAGTCAGAATGAGGTTTGAAGTGGACATTGTCTTATTTGATCGGCGGCGCATTAGTTGGCGGCAAGGGCACGGTATGCCAGTCGAAGAACAATAGGCCCCGGACCAGGCGCGCCGTCGGCATCGAGGGGGGGGCCCCTTGTGGGCCGGCAGCACCCGGAATGTCGAACCGGGCCGTTCTGGCCTGAGCCAGGGCGTGGTCGTCGGCTTTCGGATACCCGCTGGGGACCAGCAGGGTGACGGCGCAGGGTCGTCCCTCGGCGTCGACCACCATTTCGACGCCGGTGTTAGTCAAAACATCGTTATACTGCCAGGAAGGCAAGTCCAGATTCATCGTCAGCAACCGGTATCGCGCCAGGTCCCCTTCGATTCGCAGCCGGGATTGGTCAGGAGAAAGCGGGAGTGGAGGCGGGTCCGGGAGCGCCCATCCAGGCTCCAGCGCAGGCGGCAACTCGAGCGGCGCGAAACGGTTGGTCTCTGCCTGCTGGCGGACGGGGGCGCCCAACCGGGTCACGGACAGCGGCAGGGTGCGAGGCTCTTCCCACCAATCGGGGGGCCGAACCGGAACGGACGACACGTTGAGCCAGGCCGGCCCAGAAAAGCCCTGGGGATGGGGCAGCGCGAACAGTGTAGGGTCCTGGAGCGCCAACATCTCGGCGGAAATCCCCCCGGCAAGCCGGAGCGCCGGGGTTGGACCCGGCGGGCGGGAACGCACCGGCCCGCGCTCGCCCAACCAGAAGATCAAGCCGACCTGCGCGGCAAACACCGAGGCAATGGTCAACCCCCATCGGCGGGGCGGCCAGCGGGAGTGTTGGGCTTGGGAGGACATCATAAGCGGCTCAAGCGGCGGCCAGGCTGGCAGGTGGCTGGCGAGCCTGGGGCCTACTCCAGGCCGGCAGGCCCGGACGAGGCGAAGGGGCGCGGAAGGGTCTCCAGCCACATCTCCTTGATGCCGGCATCGCGGGCCAAGAGTCTCAAGCTGATGAGCCTTTCGTATCTCACGGCCTTGTCGGCCTGGGCTATGAGCGTAAGCGGTTGCCGGGCATGGGCGGCCACGGCCTTGAGCAACCGGATTTTCAGCTCGGGTTCCCCGATGGCTTGGTTCTCGAAATAGAGCTGTCCGTTGGCGTCAATGGCCACCGCGATAGTCAGCTTGTCGGTTCCCGGCAAGTCATCGGCTGTGGGCAGCTCCAAGGGCACGCGGATGCCCGGCGTATAGACCAGCGAGGCGAGCATGATGAAGAGCAGCAACAAAAACAACACGGTTGCGAATGGCGCCGCATCCAGCCGGCCTCGAAAAATGCGCGCGTTGCGAGGGAGCTTCACGGCTTGGTTTCTTCCGTCACGATGTTGACGATCTCGGTGGCGGTCCGTTCCATGTCCAGGACGATGGAATTGACACGGCTAACCAGGTAATTGTAGCCCGCGTGGGCGGGGATAGCGACGGCCAACCCCGCCGCAGCGCAGATCAGGGCCTTCCAAATCCCATCGGCAAGAAGCCCCACATAAACGTGCAGGCCGGCCTCGGTCATGTGGTAGAAGGTCTGGATAAACCCCAGCACCGTCCCCAACAGGCCCAGCAGGGGGGCCAACTGCGCAAGGGTTGCCAGCAGGTCCAACTTCTCCTCCAGGCGCGGCACCTCTGCCAGGCCCGCCTCCTCCAGCGCCTCCCGCACCCGCTCCCGGCCCTGGTCCCTGCTCAGGATGGCCGTCCTGACCAGCCGCGCCACCGGTCCCGGGGTCGCCTCGCAAATCGACAGCGCCTCGACGACGTTGTTTCTCCTGAGCACCGTCCGCACGCCGTTGAGAAACTCCAGCGAGTCAATTTGAACACGGTGAAAATGCAGGAAACGCTCAACGAACACGACCACCGCGACTGCGCTGAGGAGCAAAATCAGCCACAGCACCGTTCCGCCTTTGGCTAGCAATACCGGCAAAGTTGGCATACCCTCCTTTATACGGCCAGGGCCATGAACTTCAAAGTGCAAAGTGCTGATTCAAAGTATGTTGGGCGCACGACAGAATTCTTCGGCTAGACCGCCAGGCTGAGGCAATCGTTCTCGGCCGCATGAGTGTTGAGTCGCTCTTTCCAGAATTGATCCCGCCGGTGG
>Ga0181524_10004085_pt1 | contig 13745 bp, 9 predicted proteins | sample PEATcosm2014_Bin_34_FD_119761 | JGI IMG/M metagenome (GOLD analysis project Ga0181524, IMG submission 119761) | Peatland microbial communities from MTU Mesocosm Facility, Houghton, MI, USA - PEATcosm2014_Bin05_60_metaG | ecosystem: Environmental > Terrestrial > Soil > Wetlands > Peat | place...
AATCGTTGAGAAATTGAGCCGGTGCAAACAGACCCTGGAGCGGATCAAACCCGGTTGCACCCGTCCCAGAATGCGAAAAACAAAGGGAAAATAACTCCAGTCGTTTGTGATACACTACACTAGGACTGCCGTGAGGATGGCGAAGATTCGAAATCCGAGGGCCTTCGGCCTTCGGATTCCGGGCCTTCCGGCCTCCCCCTCAGGGGATCGTTTTAATCAGAATATCTTCCGTGCGGCAGACCTCGGGCCAGGCATTGGCGGCGGCAGGGAGCTTGTCGGGGTAGCGAGCCCGTATTCGTTTGCTGCCGGGATTGGAGGCGGCGACGACGTAGCGGACCGGTGACTCGCTGATGAGGACCAGCTTGTTGTAGCCGAGAGATTTGAGGCGGTCGAGGTCGGATTGGTTGCTGAGGAGATCGAACAGCCCCTTGGGTGTGGGCCCATTGGGTCCGCCCTCGAGAACGGGCACGCAGAGTCCCTTGCGGGCGGAGCGGAACAAGACCTCGCCGCCCCAGAGCGGGTCGCAAGTATAGACCAGGAGGCGGTCGCCGGGGCCGGTGTGCCGGAGAATCTCGGCGCTCATTTGTTGTGGGAAGTAGTCATAGTCGCCCGCCACTTTCGTTATGATGAGGCCATCGAGAGCCGAGAAGACCAGCACCATTGCAGCCAGGGCCGTTCGGAGGGCGGGCATGGGCGTTTCACGGGCCCAGAAATCCTCCCAGCGCGCCAGCGTGGCCCCGCACAACATGGCCACGGCGGGAGCGCACATGAGGTAGAAGTGCCAGTGTTCCAGGACCAGGTGGGTGAAGATCAAGGTGGTTGGCAAGGCGGCCAGGAGCCAGAGCTTTGGGAGCCGGTTGCCGGGACGGAGCAGGGCCAGCGCCAACAAGGCGCTCATTGGCAGCGTGCCCATAGTTGCGTGGAGGAAGCGCCAGCCGCCCTTGAGCCAAGGCCCGGGGCTCAACCGGTAATGCATGTCCCCAAAGAACCAGTGGACGAGCCAGGGGCTCTGGGAGAGGCGCAGTTCCGTATAGGGGTAAATCGCCTGGGCGGCCAGGCGGTTGGTGTATCGGGTCCACAGGGCAAAGGCGCATACGGCGACCGCTCCGGCCGATGAGAGCAGCACCCACGGGCGCCAGGCGCCGGCGCCATTGACCCGGAGCAGGCACAGGGTGAACAGTCCGGCGGCAAAGAACAGCGGCGCCTTGAACAGGGCGCTCAGAACCGCCAGGAGAGTGGCCGGCCACCACCACCACGCGTTGCCGGTCCGGATCATCTTGTCGGCGAAGAAAACGAACCAAAGCATCGCCGTCAGACAAAGGCCGTCGGTGGCCGCCTCGCCGGCCATCATGACAATCAACGGTTCGGCCAGGAAAAACGCCACGGCCCATCCGGCAGCGCGCCGGCCGACGTATTGTCGCGCCAACTGGAAGAAGGGCCAAAGACAGGCGGCAAAAAACAGGAGCGATACCAGGTTGGCCCACCCGTACCAGGTCGAGTGCGCAACCTTGAAGGCCAGGCCGGCTGCGGCTTGCCAAACCGGCAGTTCCAAGGCGGTCGGCGTCCCGGTCGCGTTGAAGCCGACAATGACCGGGCGCAGCAGATTGATCGAGCCGTGGCCGTACTCCAGAGCCGTGCCCAGATGACTGGCGCGATATAGGGGTTTGCCAAGCCGGGCGCCGCCCAGGTGGAAAGCGAAGATCAAGCCCAACATCACGACCACGACCGGCAACAATCTCGGGCCCCTGGTTTCACTCAATTGCACCCTAGCCTGCTACAAAACCCGCAGCGCAGTGTCAAGGAAGCGCGGCCAACGGCCTCCCAGAGCAGCCAGCCCTTGGCCGGTGAGGGCTGGAGGGTGTCAGGCGGAGGGCTTGCGTGCGCAGGTCAAAGCGAGTAGGTTTCCTTGCATGATCGCTGATGTTCGCCAGTTTCTGCGGTCGGGACCGTTCGAGCCGTTCGTCATCGTCACGAGCAGCGGGAACCGGTATCGGATTCCGAGCGCCGACCACGCAACCATTAATCCCCAGGGCAGCCGGGTTGTGGTGTGGTTCGACGACGAGAGCGGCGTGATCATATCCGGCTTGCACATCGCAGCGGTCGAGAGGGAAGCGCCACAGAACGCCAAGGCGGCCTAACGTTTCACTGGACAGTTGCTGGAGCAGGTGAGCGCGCGGCCTGGGCCGCGTCACTTTGGGGAGCCGGTGCAGGAGTCGTCCGAGGCGCAAGCGGAGCGCTGGGTCGTGGAGGGCCTCAAACGGCTGGGTTGCACCGAGGGGGTTCTGAGGGCAAAACGCAAAGGGGACGCGAGCAAGGTGGCGCTGGCGCGCGAGTTACGTTCGCGGACGACGATGCCGCTAGCCCAAGTTCGTCAGCCGCCTGGACCGGCTGACGAACTTGGGCTAAATCTCTTGGCGTGGCGGTTGGCTGGAATTGAACCCTCTCGCCCTGGCTTGCCATATCGCCGCCGCGAGCGATTACGGGGCATCCCGGAGCTTTTGCCGGGCTTCAAGACGTTGGCTCCAGTGGGGGACTTAATGCGTGAAATTCACGCAAAATGCGTGAGAGTCACGCATGGCGGGATGATTGACAAAGGGGCAAAGGACTGAAAACTGGGCTTTTTGGAGGCATGCAACCATATGGCATACGATATGCTAATAGAAGATTTTGGATATAAACCACCTATAAACAACCTTTGCTTACCATTGAAATCAATATGAAGCTCCTCCCGGTTGCTCTATTGAACCTTGGTTTTTTGTGCTACGCCTTGACGGCAACGGCTCAACAGTCTGGCGACTTCACCTACACGAATGCCAACGGCACGATCACCATCACGGGATACACCGGCAATGGGGGTGATGTTACCATCCCGAGCGTCATCAACGGCTTCCCCGTCACCGGCATTGGCGACAATGCATTCTCCAATCATTTGGGTCTCACCAGTGTGATTCTCCCTGATACCGTCACGAGCATTGGAAATGCGGCGTTCTCTTCGTGCGGGAGTCTGACCAGCATGACGATCCCCGAGAGCGTTACCAATGTCGGGAATTGGGCATTCAGTGGCCCCAACAAGTTGGTCAGCGTGACGATCCCAAGCCGAATCACCAACATCGGGGAATGGGTGTTTGCTGACTGTGAAGGGCTGGTCAGTGTTACGATTCCAAAGGGCGTTACCAATATTGGGGATCGTGCCTTCTTTGATTGCAGTTTGACCAACCTCGTCATCCCAGGCACCGTCGTCACCATCGGGACGAACGCATTCTCCTGGAACCGAAGCTTGAACAGCATCGTGATTCCGAACAGCATCACCAGCATCGGCGACGGTGCATTCTTCGCCTGCATGGAGTTCCCACCGATATCCCCGTCGGGGCCACCCATTGTTACCATCCCTGCAAGCGTCACCAACATCGGCGCCGGGGTGTTTGCCCGGTGTTGGTGCACGCTCTCGGTAGATCCGCAGAACGCCTTTTATACCGGTGTGGACGGGGTCTTGTTCAACAAGGCCCGTACTGTCCTTGTCCAATGTCCTGCGAGCAAATATCCGAGCTACACGATCCCAAGCGGCGTTACCAGCATCGCTGACGGTGCATTCGATTTCTGTAGCCTGACCAGCGTTACGATCCCTGACAGCGTGACCAGCATCGGAACTGGGGCATTCGGTTACTGCGCCACCCTGACCAGCATTGTGATCCCCGACAGCGTCACTAACCTTGGCGGCAACGCGTTCGAGGACTGTTGGGACTTGATCGAGGTGACGATAGGCAACGGGGTGTCCAGCATCGGAGCCTCTGCCTTCTCTGGCTGCGCCGGCCTGACCAGCGTCACGATTGGCAGTAACGTTATTAGCGTCGGGGACTATGCCTTCCTGGACTGCACCAGCCTTAGCAACCTCACTATCCCCAACAGCGTCACCAGCATCGCGGGCGGTGCGTTCTCAGGCTGCTCCAGCCTGACGGCAATCACGGTAGATGCGCGCAATTCCGTCTATAGCGATGTGGATGGAGTCCTGTTCAGCAAGGATCAGACCCGGCTCATTTATTATCCCGGAGCCAGGGCTGGCAGTTACACGATTCCCAACGGCACGACTACTATCCAGGACAATGCCTTCAATGGTTCCTCCGGCCTCACAGCTCTCTCCATCCCGGATACCGTGACCAGCATCGGGACCGCTGCGTTTGACTCCTGCACCAACCTGCTAAGCGTGGCCATGGGCGGCGGCGTGACCAACATTGGGGACGCTGCGTTCGACGGCTGCCTGAGACTGCAAAACCTGACGCTCCCCAATAATCTGAATCACCTCGGAACCAACGCCTTCAGCGGTTGCACTGGCCTGACCAATGCAACGCTGGGCAAGGGATTCACTACCATCGGTTGGTTTACATTTTCGGATTGCACCAACCTGACCACCATCACCATTCCTGACGGCGTCCTTGACATCGGCGTGTGTGCGTTCGTCGGGTGCACCGGCCTGACCAACGTCACAATCCCCGGTAGCGTCACCAATATCGAGGACGAGGCGTTTTACTGCTGCACCAGCCTCGAAAGCCTTACTATCCCTTACGGCGTGGTGAGGATCGGAGACTGGGCGTTCGGGCAGGAAGCGAGCCTTTCGAGTGTCACTATTGCCGACGGCGTCACCAGCATCGGCACCAATGCCTTCGCCTATTGCCCCAGCCTGACCAATGTCGTCATCGGCAGCGCGATAACTGAGATCGAGGACCTGGCCTTTGGGTACTGCGAGAATTTGGAAGGCATCTATTTCCAGGGCAACGCCCCCAGCCTTGGCGAGTCTGTATTCCTTGGCGCCAACGGTGCGACTGTTTATTACTTGCCTGGGACCATGGGTTGGGGGCCAATGTTTGGCGATAGTCCGACTGCGCCTTGGACACTTCCAGACCCCATCATCCTCAACATCCGTCCCGGTTTTGGGGTACAAACTAATGGATTCGGTTTCGTAATTTCATGGGCAACAAATGCCTCCGTTGTGGTTGAAGCCAGCGCCAATTTGACCGGTTCCATCTGGTATCCGCTCGCCACGAATACCCTGACCAGCGGCTCCTTTTATTTCAGCGATCCCCAATGGACGAACTACCCAACCCGCTTTTACCGCCTACGCTCGCCGTAAAGCGGTCAGTCAACCGTTCTGTTCACCGCTGACCGGGCGGGCGGCCATGGTGAACCTATGGCGCGAAAATTGCGCATCCAGTACCCCGGCGCGATCCACCACGTCATGAACCGCGGCGACCGGCAGGAGCCGATCTTCGGAGATGACCGGTTGCTGGAGCAGGTGAGCGCGCGGCCTGGGCCGCGTCACCTTGGGGAGGCGGCGCAGGAGGCGTCGGAGGCGCAAGCGGAGCGCTGGGTCGTGGAGGGCCTCAAACGGCTGGGTTGGACCGAGGAGGTTCTCAGGGCAAAACGCGAAGGGGACGCGAGCAAGGTGGCGCTGGCGCGCGAGTTACGTTCGCGGACGATGATGCCGCTAGCGTGGATTGCCGAGCGGCCGTGGATGGGCAGGCGGGGGTACCTGGCCTGGCTGTTGGGCCGCCGGGAGGAGGTTTCGGGCGCCAGCCCGGCGGGGCAGGCGGTGCTGCCTTTATGACAATCTCATTGACCCCTTAATCCCCTTAATAGCTTCTTTGTAAAAGGGCGAGTGAGTTATGCAACTATCGCGTCGTATATTGCTCAAAGGAAATTCACCTAGGGCACGTATTTAACCCGAAAGAACCCAGCATTACCTGTAACGTTGGCATAGTGGATGCTTGAAGGCGACGTCGGAGTGAATGGCGAGCCGAAGTTGGTCCAGCTTCCTCCAGCACTCGGCGCGAACTCCAATTGATAGTTGTCGTACGGGGAAAGGCTTTCCAAATCAAGTTCTAGCACCGGAGCCACCAGCGGTCCGAATGATTGCACACCGACGACGCTGATTGTGGGCTGTGGAATGAATGCTGGCTCAATGACTATGACCGGCGTGTTGGTATAGCCGGAGCCCGCATCCAGGATGTTGACGGCAACGACCGCCTCGTTGCCGACCACGGCTACGGCCTCTGCTCCGCTGCCGCCACCACCAATGATTCTCACGCCGGGCGTGTTGGTGTAACCACAGCCGCCATCGGTAACGGTTGCAGCTAGAACAGACTCGCCAACGACGCTTGCCGTCGCCGTCGCGGTGTGTGGGATGCACAAGGGAGCTCTTGACTCGTAGGCGTACAACTGCTGAACTTCATTTGTGGTAAGGGCACGGTTGTAAACGCGAATGTCGTCCAATCCTCCGTAAAATCCGGCGCCAAATAGCAGCGTAACTAAAAGAGACCCGGAGCTGCGCCCAAATGATGCATCCAGGACGCCATTTACAAACGTGGAGTAGGACGATCCGCTCTTCATTGCAACCACCTGGTACCATTGATTTGGCGCGTAATCCTGCCTCGGACCGTGCTGCTGGGTGGGTTGTAACCAAGTGCCGCCGTCCCCAATCGATAGCTCAACGCAACCTTGAGCGCCATTGAGCGGCAAGTTGTAACTCAGATCGATTGCCGGGTTCGGGAGCGTGCCAATCATTTGCTGATACGCGAGGTTTGTGTCCCAAGTCGCAAACCAGATTGACATCGTGTAATCGGCTCCGATGTTCAGAAAGCTGTTCGTGCCCCAGAGGGTCGCGTTTGTGCCATTAAAAAAGAAGGCCGAATTAGGATTCCCGAATCGGTCCGGACACAAAGTTGCATTTTGGTTAGTGGCGTTATTGCCATTTCCGCTCTCATCGTTGGCATTCCCGTTGAACGGGTAATACGCAACGAGACCGTTGGTAGGAGAGGATTGAGCGTTGAGCTGAACCGTCAGCACTGCCACGGCGCTCGTGACCGAGCCGACTACGTTGCTCACGACCACAGAGTAATCACCTGCGTTGAGGGGCAAAACGCCGTTGATTACGCAGTTGGTTTCGGTCGCGCCAGCGATCGTCCCGCCGTTAAAGAGCCACTGGTAGCTCAGGGGCAGCATGCCGTTGGCCGCGACAGTGAACGTTGCGTCTTCGCCGGCATTAACCGTCTGGCTTTGCGGCTGGTGAGATATGGACGGTGCTGCCGCGTTGGTCGCGGTAACGGGGCTCGAGCTCCACGAGAATCCCGTACCCCCGGGGGCGAGCTGCAAGCTGAAACCGTTTGGCGCAACGGCTTGCGTTTCGCCTGAAACGTCGAAAGCTCCATAACTGAACATCCCGCCAGCAACACCAAGGTCGCTAAGTTGCAGAGAGTTGGGGTAATTGACCAGCGATACCCCTTGAAATGCGAGAGCAGCCCCAACAAGCGATGGGCCGTACCAGTAGCTGAAAGACCCTGTAAAGGTCTGACCTCCAGTCGTCAATGACCATGAACCGGTTATCGGTCCGAGGTTCCCAATGGCAGCGTCCCCTCCAATCCAGTATTCCTGTCGCGAAGGCGACCATGTTAGAGCTTGCAAACCAGTATCAAATGATATTTCACCGGCAGCGAAGGCCAGGTCCACCGTCACTTCGCCGGTCACGCCTACAGGAGGATTTGGGAATAAGGAAACAATCTGCGTTTCCTGAAACACCAAGTCAGGGGCGGATGGGGTGTATGAGAGCGTGCCGACTTGGCGAAGAGTTTGAGCTGCAAAGTCCAGGTACACGGTCTCCGTCAGGTTGGTAAACTTGAGGCTGATGCTCCCGCCGTTGCCGGCGGGGCCGTTTGAGTCTGAAACCCCCAAGCCTATGCTGCCACCGATGGTAGTCGAAAAAGTGTAGACCTGAGGGCGGCCATTCATCGCAAGAGCCAGGATAATGGCCAGAATTCCGAATACTGCTTTCGTTGTTTTCATAGGCGTTTTTCCTTCTGTCCAGAGGCAGCATGTCCATATCCACTGCGGTCGGCCCAGCCAATAGGTCAGCCATTAGGGCACTGATCAAGTAAAAAAACGTTGTACGTCCAGTTTTTTTCTAAACTGTTTTTGCCGCAACTTTCCAACCGCCGCGCGGGCGTTGACTCGAGCCTGCGTTTTCGTCGTTTGAATCGGATCTTCGTGGGGCTTACCCATCGAGGCGATCCGTTGAGTCAGCCATCTGGGTCTAGCGCGTTTTGGGCTGATGCCCTGGCCTTCAGCCCTTTGTGCCCGTTCGGATCGTGACCCGGGCCGTTGGCCCAGGCTGGTATAGTGCGCGCCAATGGCGCTGCGGGTCCCCTCGCCCCGTCACACCCAAAAAACCACAAGAATCCGCCGGAAAACTCCGCAACGCTTAGCCTGACGCGAATGGGCAACGCCGGGACCATCAAACAGAGGGCTTTACAGTCTTGACTGCCGAAGCAGCCGGGGTCACCCTCTGACGGGCTGTGGAAGCTCAAGAGACAGGCGCGTTTGGCTGGAGAGGCCAAGAAATGAAGCGGACCTTTGCTTTCCCTCTGCGCAGTCTGGCGGCGATCTGTTGAGGACTTGGCGATATGAAATCTCTCTTGGCAGTTCTTTGGCTGATGTTGCCCTTCCAACAAGCGGCGGGGGAGCGGGCGGTTCCTCCATCGGCGCCCGGGCCTGGCTCGAGCGCAACCCTCCGCTCGCTTGCGCCGGAAGGCTTTCCCGACCTGTTCGTATGGGCCGACACCTGCAATGTCTATGTGCTGCGGCAGGGCGAAAGCGCCATCCTCATCGGTCTTGGGGATGGGAGCGTGTTGGCGCGCCTGGGCGAGGCCGGTGTGAAACGGGTGGAGTGGGTCCTGTTCACCGATCACCATCGCGAACAATGCCAGGGCTATCCCCGGTTGGCCGGTTGGAACGTCAAGATCGGCGCTCCCGAAGCGGAGCGAGCGCTTTTCGAGCGCCCCTCTTCCTTCCGCAAAATGCACCCTAAACTCGGCGACCCGCTGACGGTCCACAGCAGCAGTTACGTTCGTCCGCCGATCTGGCCTGTTCCCCTGGACCGGGGTTTCGCCCGGATGGACACCTTCGACTGGCGCGGGCGTGAATTTTGGTGCGTCGAAACCAAAGGCAACAGCCCCGGGGGCATGTCTTACCTGCTGAAGGCAGGCGGTCGATGGCTGGCCTTTTCGGGCGACGTCATGCTCGAGGGAGCGCGCATGCACAACTACTTCGACACGGAATGGGATTACGGTTTTGCCGCCGGCATTTACGAGCAGTACAATGCCGCCGCGCTGCTCGAGGGGTTCGATCCGGTCCTGCTCCTGCCGGCGCACGGCCCTGCCATTCCAAAGCCGAAGAAACAACTGGAGGCGTTTCAGCAGAAGCTGCGCCGCCTGGAGCGGATGGTCGTGCGGGGTTACGACGTGAGCACGTTTTCTTCCGGGGACCAGGACCGGGTCTCGACGCCGACCTCCGTTCCCTTTGTGTGGCGCACCACGCCGCACCTCTACAAGTTCAAGGCCCAGGATTACTATCCGAACTTCGTGATGATTCTGGCCGACAGCGGCCATGCGCTGCTGGTCGATTGCGGCTTGTTCGAGCATGATTTTCTGGACCGATCCATCGGGCTGATGCGCGAGCGCCTGGGGCTGAAGCAGATCGATGCGGTGCTCATCAGCCACATGCACGGCGATCATGTGCTGGACGCGCCGCACTTGCGCCAACGATGGGGGACGCCCATCTGGGCGCTGGACCGGATGGTGAACCAGCTCGAGCATCCGGAACGCTATGATTACGCGGCTCCCATTCAGGCCTATGGGGCCGGCTTCGACTCGGTCCGGGTGGACCGCGTGCTCAAGACCGGCGAGACCTTCGATTGGGAGGGCTACAGGCTGAGGGCCGACTGGATGCCGGGCCAAACGGAGTTTGCCATGGGCCTGTCCGGGACCATCGACGGCCGGAAGGTGGTGTTCACTGGCGACAACATCTTTGCCGATCCGAAAAACCCGCGCCACACCGGGCACGAGGCGGTCGTCGCCCGCAACAGCGGCATCCTGGAAGAAGGCTACATTTACGGGGCCGAGTATCTTGCGCGATTGAAGCCGGACCTCATCATGGGAGGGCACTCGTATGTCATGGACCATCCGGGCGGGCTAATCAAACGCTATCGGCAATGGGCCTATGGCCTGCGCGACACATTGCGGTCGCTGAGCGCCGAGCCGGACTACCGGTACTGGTTTGACCCGTTTTGGGTCCGCGCCGAGCCGTTCCGGACGACCCTTCGCCGGGGTGAATCGGCAGAGGTGCTCGTCCATGTGCGCAATTTTCGGACACGCGGCCAAAGCCACCACATAGAAATCCACACGCCCCCGGGTCTCGAGGCCGAGCCGCCGAGCCTGGAAGGAACACTCGCCAAAGAAACCCGCCAGGCCTTTCCGATTCGCCTCAGGGCGAGCGCCGAGGCGCCCCTGGGCGTGCAGATCGTCGCCTTCGATGTCACGCTCGATGGCCGTCGCTATGGGGAGTGGTTCGACTGCATGGCGCTGGTGGAGCCGTGAAGGATTCTATGGCTCCACATCAATGGGTTCCCCCCAGTTCAAATTGGATTCCAAGATACGCCATGAATTTTGTTTCGCCCTGAATGCTGCGGCCCGCGGAGAACAGAAGGTTGAGATGCTCGCTCATCTTCCACGTGCCGCCCAGGTTGAAGGCGAGGTTGGAATAACCCTCGGTGGGCGGAGGTGAATTGTAGGCGATCTCCGCGCCCAATTCCAGGCGCTTGCTGATTTCTCGGTTGATCGACAGGCCCTCGTACCAGTAGTTGGGTTGGGCCACAGCGGTTTGGACGACATACCCAACGTCTCCATAAACCGTCCATTTGCCCCAGTGTTTCTCGGCGAGCGCCGGCAGGGCGTAGGCCGGCCTTCCTTCACCCAACCCGCGGCTGGCATCGCCGGTCGGCACCAGCAGTTGTGGATAAATCCCGATCACCGGCCGCCAGCCCTGCTCCTCCAGAAACGGCCACTTGACCCCCAAGAGCATGTCGCCGGGCCCCGCCTCGGTGCCGCCGTCCGCCTTGCGCACGACTTCCACGGGGATCTCCAGCTTCAACTGCACGTGCGGCAACCCGTACATGGCCGGCATCCCGTAGTTGATGTCGAACAACGGCGCTTCCATATCCGTCTCGGTGGTGCGCTCCAAAATGAAAGGGACATTGATTTCCCAACCGCCCGGCGGCGGTATGTCCGGGTCGTCGGTGATGTAGGGCGGTCCCGCCCATGCAGCGGTTGCGGCGAGCGACAGCAAAACTAACACCGCTCTTCCGGCGCACGGGAGCGCGGCCAGTCGGCATCGTGGGCACAGAACCGACACTCGCCCCCAAAGCTCCGAATACAATGTCATGTTGACCGAATCAGCCGCAAGGTGTGCCGGAGCATGCCGCATCCGCTTTCATCCGGCCTGTCTGGTCGTCGGTGAACTTAACATTTTCTCTCACGGCTTGGCAATATGCGCGCTATATCATTCTGGAACAGAGGTTGCCTTATGCCGGGTGGCACTGAGAGAGGCTCAGGGGTGTGAGTTGGAAAAACACCACAAGCTCTTGTCCGTGCGCAGGAACAAGTCGCCGTCGGAGACGGCGAGCGAGGCGTTGGTCCGCTCCTTCACGGAATTGGCGGCTAGCAACTCGAAGGCCGGCCCGGCCCGCAGGACGAAAACGTCCCCGGACTGGTTGGGCACGTAAAGTCTTCCCCCGGCCAGGACGATGGAGGACCAGGAGGAGGTGCGGCCGCCGGAGCCTCTGAGTCGTTGTTGCCAGACGGTTTTTCCCGTGGCCAGGTCAAGGCATTCCGCCGTGCCGTCGTCCGCGATCGAGTAGAGGCGGCCCTCCCACGAGACGCTGGAACCGATGTGACTGCGGGTTCGCTCCAAACGCCAGAGCCGCCGGCTTTCCGTGACATCGCCGCTGCCGCCCGGTTTCAGGGCCAGTGCGCTGCCGCTGCCCATGCCGCTGCTCATGGCCACCAAGGCGTCCTCGCCCGACGCCGGACTGGCGTAAAAGGTGTCGCCCGGGCCTTTGGCGAACCAGAGTTGCTTGCCGGTCAGGGGGTCGTAGGCGGATACGCGATTCGGGAAGGTCATGACCAATTCGTCGCGGCTGGCGGTTTTGACCAGGAGCGGCGTGCTAAAGGAACCACTGGGGCTGCCCCCTCCGAAGCCCCCCGGCCCGCCGCGCCTGCCAGGGCCGCCAGGGCCGCCAAAGCCGCCGGGGCCGCCGGGACCGCCAGGCCCCCCGCCATCGTCAAAACCTCCTGGGCCGCCAGGTCCGCCGGGACCTTCGCCCGGCCCGCCAGGGCCGCCGCCCCCCGGCCCGCCGCGGGCGAAATCCGGCCGCGGGAGCACGGCGTCCAGGCCGGCGCTGAGTTGCCCCTCGTTGAGCGTGCCGCTCTTGTCTGTGTCCCATTCGGAAAACCATTTGGCGAAGGCAGCCTTGAGGTCTTCGCGCGTCAGCGATCCTTGCCGGCGAGAATCCGCGGCGGTGAACAGCGCGCCGCCGATAAACTGGCCGGGGCCAAAGCCGGGGGGTCCGCCGCGGCCTCCGCCATCCGGAGGGGCCGCCTCGGCCGGCCCGTCCTCGGGGGGTCCAAATCCTGGCGGCGGCGGCAGGATTTGGCTGAACCCGGCGGAGAACTCTTCCCGGTCCAGTTTCCCCGCCCTGGCCGAATCCAGCTTGTCGAACCACGCATCCGCCAGGGCGCCAAACTCTTCCTTGGTCAGCTTGCCATCGCCGTTTTTATCGGCCTCCGAGAACATCTGCCCGGCCAACCTGCCGCCGGGGCCGAACTCGCCCCGCCCACCTCTTCCGCCCCGGCCGCCAGGGCCCGCGAAGCCGCTGCCCATGGGCGATTGCTCGCCAGGGTCGAGCTTGGGTTGCTCGGCCTCCCAAGCGGTCTGCCCGGTCTGCTTATTGACCGCGACCAGCTTGGCATTTTCACCGGGGCCAAAATGCACCACACAAAGGTCTCCGGCCAGGACGGGGGACGAGGCGTTGCCGTGCATGTGATTGAGTTTGCCGAGGTCGCGGCGCCAGAGTTCTTTGCCGGCGAAGTCGTAACAGTACAGGCCGGCGGACCCGAACCATGCTATCACGCGTTCGCCATCCGTGGCGGGTGTGGCGGCGCAATAGCCGTTGTTGGGCTGGGTTGGCTCGGGTTCCGAGTAGGTCACACCGGCCTGCCAGAGGAGTTTGCCGTTGGCGCGGTCCAAGCAGATGACCGTGCGGCGATGCTCGCTGGTAATCGCCTGGGTGACGAAAACGCGGTCCCCCCACACGATGGGCGAAGAGTTTCCACGCTCGGGCAAGGCGGCGCGCCAGCGGACGTTTTCGTTGGTGCTCCACCTCAGGGGGAGATTCGTGTCCGGGGAAACGCCGTTACCATCCGGGCCGCGCCAAGCGGGCCAGTTGGCTGCGGCGACCGGGAGCGCTGCGCCCGCAAGGAGCAAGCGGATGATATTCGATGCAATGGCCTTTTTCATAGGCTTAAAGTAAGCCCGGCAACCTTAAGGGGAGATTAAGAAACCGGTTCCAATTCCACAGCATTAAGGAGGCGGTAATGAATAAAGGCGGCAACCTGCCTTGGTCTTTTGCCGCCCAGCTTCCCGGCTCGCTGGTTACGATGCGTCTCGACCCCGCTTCGCCGCCCGGCAAAACCCCGCTGCGTGGCGGCTTGCGAGCGGGTTCTCACCGGCGCTGGGGCCCATTTCTGTCGCGGGGCGAGCAAAACAGGAGGATTTCTGTAGTTAGCAAAACAGGAATCCCCTTGTCCGAAGCGAGCTAAAACGAGCAGGGGGGCGGGCTGCGTGCTCCCCAGCACGCGCCCCCCTGC
>Ga0181524_10004087_pt1 | contig 13744 bp, 14 predicted proteins | sample PEATcosm2014_Bin_34_FD_119761 | JGI IMG/M metagenome (GOLD analysis project Ga0181524, IMG submission 119761) | Peatland microbial communities from MTU Mesocosm Facility, Houghton, MI, USA - PEATcosm2014_Bin05_60_metaG | ecosystem: Environmental > Terrestrial > Soil > Wetlands > Peat | place...
GAACGAAGAACCCATCATACAAGAGAAAGAAGACAACCATGATGATGAGAACTATGATGATTCCGAATATGGTTCCCCTGCTCATGCGTTCCACGAGACGGCCTTCCCTCTTCAGTCTTTCGTGGGGGGGCGCGGTTCTGGTAACTTAGCGTCAGGTAAATCTCCCTGTTAACTGTCGTCAGTTACGGTTCGGCTCTGCTCCGTCTGTGCGTGTTCTCTCAGGGTGTTCCACTCCGCGTGGTGGTTCGTCCTTTGAGAAACGAATAGGCTAGCGTGGAGGCCAAAGCGAACAAGGAGATTACAAAGAGTGCAAGTCCTATGGCTATGAGGGCGTCAGAGGAGGCGCATGAGTAATTGGGGCCTCCGCATAGGCTGAAGTCCCCATCGAGGAAGAGGACTAATCCAATTGGTAGCCCAATCACAGAGGCAAACCCGACTATCCAGAGTTTCAATTTGAGACCCCCCGCTTGGTGGTGGCGACTGCCTTATTGAGCAGTTCAAACCAACAATTCTCGCCCTCGACCCCGATTCCTGCCGCTTGTGCGGGTGTCTATCCCGTCTCTTTGGTGGTTCAATCGGCTGTTCCACTCCGCGTGGTGAGGGTTCTTCGGTAAGAAGCGCGCGCGCTAGGCGAAAGCATTCTCTTGGGCGCCTCTCCGACTAACCCACTAACGGAAAAGAAGCCATTAGCCGTATTAGACAAACGGGGAAACCATTCAGGATGCGCCGGAACGGAGTTTCAAACGCGATAGCGGTGGGGTTGCTTATTGTCGGAATCGCGCGCGCGCGCGCCATCCAACCTGTGGGGACGGCAATCGTGATTCTCGGCATCGTCACTGCAATTTCTGCCATCACCCTACTCCTAGTGTCAAGAAACGCGCGCGCGCTACGCTCCCTCTGGTAATCCATCAGCCAGTGAAGTCCTCAATGAAGGCACGAATGGTTACGTGAACTCTGGCACCTACACTGCTGTGACGTCTCTGATTGACGCCGGCATCCCATACAGCTAGGCTCTCAACATAACCTGAAACCAGTGGAGCCGAGTCGCTAGGTGGTGTTAGCTCACCCTACCGGGGCTCGGCCTCCGGCAATTTGTCCCCCATTGTGCCTGGGTTCGGGAAGGGCAAACTAATATGGGTGCGGATAAGAAGCATATGGAGGAAGGGCGATGATTTCTGCTGAAAGAAGACCCAAGTGGATTCTTGGTCTAACGTTTGTGTTCCTGCTGTTCCCGTTTTCGGCTCTGGTTGGCAACAATATGGGTGTACACCTAGAGATCGCAAACTCGGGTGGCCTGTCAGCTGGAGATTATGCTCGTTACACGGAATCAAATATCTCTCTAGCGTATCTTGCAGGATACCAACCATATCGGGGCTTGGGTTATTCGAATAACACTGTATGGTACAACGATTACAAGACGCACCTTCCGTATTCTTCCCTCACTATGGAATGGCAGATTGAATCAGTCGAGCCAAACAGCTACGTCGTAAACTACACCGTTACTATGAAAGGACTCGAAAGAGGAGGCGCAAATGGGGACAGGGTAGTCGAGAATGTAATCGTCTCTCGCCAGAACAACACTGTTTACTCGACTAACAGCACTGTCTTGGGAACTTGGCCCTACTGGCTTGATAGCAAGTATCTTGCACCTGGCTCAATGCTCACGCTCATACATGATTTCCCTGAGTTTGTCTCTAACGGAACCTTTACCGGACTTGAACACTTTACGGAGACCGCTTTCACCAGTCTTCCCCAGGGCACCGCGGAACCAAACAAAACGGCTACCGAAGATTTCCTTGACTCCTCGCTGGACCTAGGCCCCCAGGGGACATTTGACACAGACCGCTTGCTAGTGACTTATCCCTTTTTCCGAGCCGTCTCACTTCCTGGAGCAGGTACTGGCGTAACTTACACCTATGCAAATTCAATCTGGATCGGGGTCTACGACAGGCCCTCGGGCATCTTACTCGCCCAGGACCACGACTTCTGGTTCATCGACGATATTCTGCTTCACTCGGGCTCGGGGATAGGACAGATTGGCTTTTCAGGTCTAAGCTTAGTCCTGTCGTCCACGAATCTGAACCTCAGTCCCGACTCGAGGCCGGGAGGATCCGACCTCTGGATCCTTGCAGCAGTCATGGCAGGGCTGATCGCGGTGTTCGGAGTTGCGACTTTGATGGTGGTCAGGAGACGTTCGGGTGCTGCAAGGAGGTAAAGCGTGACCGCAACAAGGAGTGTGGCGCTCCTCTTCGTAGGTCTGTTTCTGCTCTCCTTTGGTTCTTCGATTATGGGAAACGCGCTCTTCCCTCCCGGGACGAGCTCCATCATCGACAGCAATTACTTGGAGACCTTTGGTGGCGCTCAATCCTCCCAAATCTACTATGCCTTTCTAAAACCCTCGGACAGGATGACCATCTCCCTGCAGGGGAACGACAGCGCCGGTGTCCTTCACGTCACCATATCGAGGTATCCCGGGCAAGAATTGGTCCTGAACCGCACATCAATCGGGAAAATGTTCGCGATTTTCACCGTCGAGGAACGCGGAACCTACGTCATCAACGCCGCGTTTGTACCTTCGAATTCTGAGCATTACTTGGTCAACGAAACGAACACTGTGACAGGAAATGCGCCTGCGGACTATCTTTGGCTCGGCGAAGTGCTGACCGCCGTCGGCGCCGCCCTCTCCATCGGATCGTTCCTTGTCAGGGGCCGTCGACGCTCCATCGCGGCCCCCCACGAGACCACGACGCCTCCTCCTCCCGATGAGGTCCCTGGGGTTTGGAAGAACTTCGTCCTCATGCTCAAGACAGACCTGTTCCAGGGCCGCAAGGTATTCTTCGCCATACCCATCTTCTTGGCGATTGCCTACAGTGCGGGGAGATTCCTCCCATCCTTGCTTCCTCTGTCGTCAACAATCACAAGCCCTGATTTGGCGGACCTTTTCTCCCCCTCGCTGTCCCCATACAACGATTGGCTGAATGTATTCCCCGTGGTGGTTGCCCTGGCGGCCTACTCCTTCTCCTATGAAAGGGACAGCAGGGTTCTAAGGTCTACCATGCTTAACCCAATCGGCGCCAGAACGTTGTTCTTCGCCAAGCTGACATCGATGATAGTTGTCGTGGAGGTCCCCGTTATACTCGGAATTCTTCTCACAATAACCCAATTTGACCCTTCCCTCTTGGCAAAATCCCCCCTCGTCGTTTTGCAGAACGCGCCTGAATGGCTCCTAGTCTATCTTGTGTATGGCCTCGTCATGATTGGTTTGACGATCCTTCCTGCGGTCTACTTTACGAAGCCAGTCTATGCGTTCGTAGTCCCAATCTTCATCGTGCTGCTTGTAGGGACCGAGGGATTCGGCCTCAGGGGCCTCCTTCCTTGGCAGATTTGGACAATTCAGGGCACCTCGCCGCTTTCAAGCTTGACTTTTCAAGGCGGATTCGACATCGGGGCCTTTGTGGGCGCCGCGCTTCCTGTCCTCGCTTTTGCTTTCGTTCTCGGGCTACTCTCGGTAATTGCCTTCTCCGTTCAGGACAAGGAGTGACAAAGAAGTATGAAGGCCAATGGCACCAAAGACAACGCTTTCACTGGCGCCCCAGACTTTGCGCCCCCGATTGTGGAGGTAAATAACTTGGAGAAAAGGTTCGGAAGGACGGTCGCCCTAGACGACGTGTCTTTCTCTGTGAAGCGGGTCGAGTCGGTGCTACTGGCCGGGCCCAACGGGAGCGGAAAGAGCACACTCCTGAAGATTCTCACTGGGGTCATCAAGCATCCAAGGCGCTCGAGAGTGGTCGTCCTTGGTCTGGACCCGTGGCGGTTTAGGGCGCAGGTCTTTGCGAAGTCAGGGGCATCGTTCGAAGATATGGCGTTTCCAGACTTCATGACTGCCCAAGACTACATCGCGTTTTCTGCAGAAAGTAGGGGTGTCGACCCGAAGGCGGCGGTGCAGTATGCGGGAGGGCTGTTCGGGATACGCCAGTTCTGGGACGAGCCCATCCGAACATATTCCTCCGGCATGAAGAGAAAGACTGCGCTGGCGCAGGCACTGGCATTCAGGTCTGAATTGCTAATGTTGGACGAGCCGTTCGTAGCCATAGACGCCAAAACGAGGAAAGAACTTGTGAACGAACTCCTGGCAAGAAAGCAGACCGGAGTTGCCATGATAGTCTCAAGTCACCTTATGACTGGACTCGATGCCCTGATCGATAAGATTCTGGTCATGTCTAACGGTAGGTTGGTCTTCGACGGGCAGAACGAGCGAGGCGGGGAATCTCTGTCCGATGTCTTCGACAAAGCTATGGAAAGTGCATGAACCTCTGCCCGGAGCATGTTCAGATGAATGACAGTTGTCTTCGACTGGCCGTTGAAACCGGGGGGAAAGAGTGTCTGAACCATTGAAATTGGTGGGGCCGGCCGGATTTTCCCCTTTCACTTCTGACGGGGGCGGAGAGGCTCTGCCACACATCCAAATGTCAGTTACCAGCTTGATTGTACTTGTATGAATGGCGTTTCCTTTTTTAACGGAATGAAGCGAGGATTGGGATACAATTGTAGGCGGGCCCGGTGGGACTCTGAGGCTGAAGAAACGGGGGAAGGGTATTCGACACCTTGGAGGTAGCGGGCCCGGAGGGATTCGTCAACTGTTCTTGACCGAATTTCGGGCTCGGATCAGAGGTGGTCGTGGAGGCGGGCCCGGTGGGGCCTGGCACGAAAATGTACCTCAAGAATGGCTCGAAATAGGGGATTAGAATCCTAGCCGGGCTATTCCTAAAGAGGTTCGTATCCCGTTTCGTAAAGTGCGGTCGCCGTCGTGTTGTTGAGGCGAGCTAAGCGAGCGCGCGCGCGTGTCCACCAGGGACATCGAGAAGTAGAAGCGAACCATGATGTGCTTCATTGGACCGATATCAGACGAGAATCAGGGGACGTAGGGGGTGAAAGCCCGGTGACGGGAAAGCATCACGCTGGGTTTGGGAGGGAGCACACGTGTGTCCTAAAGCTGATCTATGCAGTCAACTGAATCCATTGTGGACATCATAATTCATATCTGCTTCTCTTGCTTTTTGCCCAATCTTCTGAACCGAGATCTTCAGACTTCGCAGCCTGAAAGAGAGAGATGATAGGAACCGAACCAGTAAACGGCTCCAACTCCCAGTGCAAGACAGGAAACAGCCACATATTTCGGTATTACACAATCTAGACCTCCATTACACACACCATTAACTGGACGTATCGCTACGATTGGTACCAAGGTTAGTGAAGAGGAAACCAGGATTAGTGAAAGACAAAGCACAAGTAGTTTCCTTTTCATGTGCGAATGCCTCTCTTTTTCATATACCTAGGTTCCTAGGCTCGTATGCCAAGATAGTGTAAAGGTGCCGCTTGAGCTCACTGAACCGACATTGATGTTGTTGTATCCGCTGTTTACCATAAACACTTCCTGGTAATAATTACGGTGGTATGGGTCGTAAATTGTGGGGATATTGTTGTTGGAATAGATGAAGCCTTTCATTGTGGTCGGTGATGTAAATTGCGGCAGATGAGCGAAGACACCATTTACCAATGGACGTTCACTCATAAACTGTGCATAGTATGGATATCCATGGCTGTAGAGGTAGTTTGAGACCGTACAGCTCGTATAGAGAGTATTGTCATCGATAAATACGTTATAGGAAGCTACACTACCGCCACCACCTGCTTGATTGTACACCTGAGTAGAGATGGAATCACCCGGTGCTACATCGAGACATTTGACAGCTGCCGCAGGATTGAATTCGTACCATCCCCAGTATTGTGAACCGCAAGATGGATTACAAGTGATATTTGACGTTGTACCTGCTTGGACAAAATAGTACGTGATGTTGAATGGTTGTGGTGCCAAGCCTACCCAAACAGAAAGAGCGCATTGAGGATTCTTGCAGGATGGTCCTTGACCTTGAGGAGGTTGACTTACGATGGGCGCATTCCAATCTCCGACTGACTCGTAAATTGGATAAAGCCCTCCACTTGGATTGTGCTCATAGAAATCGTAGCCTGCCCAATAATTGGAATTCCAAGGCGAAGTATTCTCAATGGCTGCGGGCTGCACCGTTACATTGAGTACATTTGTCAAGCTTGGATTCTCGGTCACGATGAGCATGTTCTGTCCTACAGAAAAGACAACATTGACGCTCTTCCAGTTTGTGACCTGGCATGCCGTGTTGAATTGCCACACGTTGAAAATGCTGTTGAACTGATATGAATTCGAACCCGCTCTCACTTGGAACGCGGAAGAACCAATTGCCAAACCAATTGCCTTTGTGTTGTTCAATCCAGCGGCAAGAGCCGCCGACTGTTGATTCACTTGAGACTCGCAATTGTCTGACACGTTGGGTGGAGACGAAGCGAACAGAGTCGGCCCACTCCCTGCCAACAACAGTAATGCAATTGCTGGAACTACAAGGGCCACTCTGAATTCTTGCCTAGTGTCCATCATTACTATTCACCAAGCACCCGCACCATAACCGCAGCACATGCCAACTCTTCCCCATTTAGATAATCGTTCGGTTGCTATTTAAGGACGGGCGCTTGGAGCGTGCTCGCAACGCTCTCCGAAGAGCCATTGATTCTATCTTGGGACGCAGTCGGGAGTATCACAAAGAATGAGTATCTGAGAAAAACAAGGTACTTCCTCGAGTTCGCCGTTACGTTGACCCAAAGCTGATTCATTGCTGCAATGAACGTGCGAGTGAAACGAGCCGCGAAAGGTTCAGAACATCCCGTTTGACGAGCTCATCAGGGTTCTTGTCGCAGAGCATAGTGTTATGGGAGAGGGACTCCCACGGACGAAGGAGGCAGCCGACAGAAAGGACTTCGATGATGCATCCCGTGCCCTTAAGCAGCTGGACGGGGTGTTCAGGCAGCACATTGCTGATGAGGAGGCTCAGATCATACGACTGCTTGTCGGAGAGCGGGGCGTGAAGGGTGCTGAGGAGGAGATCAAGGTGTTCCAGCAGCACAGGCCGATTTACCGGCTGATGCAGACCGTCGCAGAACTGGCGACCAAGAAGGAATCCGAACTTGAGTCCGATCAAGCAAAACTGAACGCCCTCTTCGACGACCACGCTGCCGCAGAAAAGGAAAGCGAGCGCGCGCGTTCTTGTCGGCCCTTCATCTTGTAAAGAAGCCCGAAGCATCAGGATTTCTCTACCGTGAATGCCAGAGGCAGCTCAAGCTACCTGAAGCGGAGCAAATTCTCTGCCTCGAAAATCTCGCGCATGTCGCTAGGTGGCAAGGGAAGATCGCCGAAGCAATAGAAGGGCTTGAGGAGGCGCTTCGAAGGTGGGAGAGACGCGGTCCTCGAGAAATTCCAAGTCAGATTATCCAACACTCTTGGCTCGCAGGCCTCTACCTCAGCAAGGGTGACAATCGATCAGCCGAGAGGCACAAGAGCTCGTTGCTCTCCATCCTTCAGGAGTTTGAATCCAAGGCGCATCTGGCGCTGCAGGCCCACATATTCCTCGAAGCTGCTGACACGGCCAACCAGTATGGGGACAACCAGTTTGAGAGCATCATGCTAAAAAAGGGTCTCTCGGCTTCGCTCAAGAACGATAAGCTGCAGGATTACACGCTGTACTTCCAGCAGTCTCTAGGCGACATTTCCAGCTGCGGAAGGAGGCAGTCTGACTACGGGCCCGGACGGTTTCTTCATCCTGATACCAGGGAGTGGAGGATGAAGCGGATAGGGAACAACTTCTACGAGCCTGTAGTGTAGCCTTTGTCCTTGCGTCGAACTTCCCGTGCATTCTCGAGTTGTGCTAGCTCTTGCCTCTCGTCCTCTGCTTTTCCGCCAGCGCTGCCGATTTGACGAATAGTCTGGGCGCCGGGATTTGAACCCGCTTGTTTCACGTGGGCCGTGGAGCGGGGATTTGCACCCGGAATGCGTTAGGGCATTGGTACCGCCGGGGATTTGCACCCGAGGATTAATATTCCCGGCCGGGGATTTGAACCCGGTAGTTCATGCTCTTTCCCGACTCAGGTGCTGTGTAGCAACTGAGGTTGGTTGATTGCTTGGGAAAGGGCTGAATGAAGCTGGTCGTCTTTCTCCTTATCGGTTTGAAAAGTGGATCCGGGACCCTCTGGCGGGTCTTCAACCCCCAGATCACCAAGACCAAGACCGGAGTGGTGAATGTGAAGATGTGGGTGTAGTAGTCCACCTTCAGGCCCATGTAGAAGACCGTGAAGAATTGGTCGCGAAGAAGGATGGCGTAACCGAGGATGATGACACCCAAGGAAAGGTTCACTATAGATACGATAGACGACAACCTCGCGTACTTGAGATTCGCCCTCACTCCGTTGCCCCTGAAGACGGGGAATCCGTTGACAAGGGCGAACCCTGTGATTATCCCGATCTGCGCGTATTGGACGCCGGAGGGACCGATGTTTGCACCCGAATTCAGGATCAGGCGAGCAACATTGGCGACGATACTCGGAAGGAAGAGAAGGACGAAGTAGAGCCTCGCTCTCGTCCTCATCAGTTCCTCATCCTTCATGAAGTTCGTGAGAAGCCACACGTAAAGAAATACGCCCAGAACCAGGATGCCGACGGAGAGGGTTAACCACCAAAGAGGATTCCGTTCGAAGAGGAGGATGAAGGTGTCCGTGTCTGGGGTTATGATCGAGGTGAAGATGCCCCACGGAAAGTTCGACCAGGAGTTCGCTGTTCTGGTAAAGATGTAGTTGTCGTACTGCCACAACCACGCTACGATGATCAGACCCGAGATTTCGATTGACGTTCCAATGATGGGGAGCTTGACGAGGGAGAGGAACTTCCTCAGTGTGTAGGTGGGCGTTTCATCCGCTGATTTCGCTTCCTTCAACGCTTCGCAGATTCGGCGTTGGTCTTAATACCGTTGTGGGATTTCCGTTTTACTTCGGTGTTCGGGTCAGGTCGGTCAGGACGAAGGGTCAGAGCGACGAGATCAGGCTCAGGCTGATGGCGTACAACGCCATGAGGATCGCGAGCATCGCATCCTCCTCTTTTCTCAGAGGGTTTCTACATAGCCAACCTTCTCATCTGCCGTAAGCGACCCTGCGATGAACCCGTTGCATTCACTGGAAACCTCACTGAGAAATGATTGTTTTGCCGTTTCCTGCATATAGGGTAAGTGCCTCACTCGAAGCGTCTCGCATGCTATAATTGAGCTTATGATTCAGGCACATCATTATACTATAACAAGACTTATAAACAAAACAACTTATTATAGCATCACCGAATGTCGCTGCAAAAACAAAGAAAAAATTACGAACACGCGAATAACCCTGACAGGCTGCGCAGAGGAACAAAGAACGACAGGGTCTACAGAATACTGCTGTGCGATATTGGGGGCACCCTCACAAAGTACAGAATCGCCAAACTGGCCCATGCACAGCAGATACAGGTGAGCCTCCTTCTCCGCGACCTGGAAAAGTCGCGTCTCGTCAGCGGGACCCACGTGATCGACCAAAAGGGTCTCCTGACCAGGTGGAGTCGCCTGAAGATCAAACACCAATCGCAGAGCTACATGCTGCCAAGTATCATGGAGAAGCTGAAGAAGACGGATCTGGAGTACGGCCTCACGACATACCGCGCGGAGTCGATCGTAAACGGCTACCTCTTCCCGTCCAGGACAGACCTCTACATCCGCGCCGACGACTTCGACGACTGGCACGCCTTGCTGGTGAAGGCGGGCGCCCTCGTGGGGGGAGGAAACGTGAGGTTGTGGTGGTACGACGATCAGGTGCTCTACAACTCGTTCTCGGTCGACGGCTACAGAGTAGTCACGATACCCCAGCTGATAGTGGATCTGCTCAGGGAGGGGAGCTCGGCTGTCGAGGCGGCGGAGTTAATGATGCAGAAGTACATGGACCTCCTGCGTCTTAACCGGCTTCATTCCAATCACCTGGTCCAACCGCCGGACCCGAATCCACGGTAGATCGCCATGTACCGAGACAGCGAAACAGAGTTCTCGCGGAATTACCTGAAGGAGATACTGAGTGCCCTGCCGCAGCCGTACTGCCTCATCGGCGGCTGGTCGGTCTACTTCACCCTGAACAAGAAGTTCGAGGCGGCGACGGGTCGCGAATACCTGGGCTCGAGAGATATCGACTTGGGATTCCACCTTGACCCGAGGTGGAAACCGAAGGAGTTCGAAGGCTCGTCCTTCGGCAAAGCTGTCGCCAAGATACGGTCGATGGGCTTCGAGCCGGAATCGTTCAGGTTCGTCAAGAGGTACCATCTCTGGGAGAAGCGAGAGCTTACCCCTGAAGAGGGGAGGCGTCTGCCGCAATACGACATCTTCAACCTGTACATAGACGTCCTGGCGGACTCGAAGGACCCGAGGAGGTTCAGGATGGCCGGATTCAACGTCCTTGAAGAACCGCTGCTCGCAAGAGTATTCTCAGGAGCCGACCGTGTCACGACCAAGCTAGAGGGCGTGAACGTGGTGATGCCGGCACCTCAGCTCCTGATGGAGATGAAGGTCAAGTCTTTCCCCCGCAGAACGCAGGACGACAAGAGGACCAAGGATCTAGTAGACCTTTGCGCCCTTCTGCTCTTTTCCGGGTTCAAGCCTCCCATCCTCCCAAAGAGTCCAGGCGGAAGGAGGCTCTTGGAAGGGTATGAGCGGGCGGTGGGCAAGACCAAGGACGAGGAATGGAACAGCGTCGCAACATCGCTCGACATAACGGTATCTGCAGCCAGAAGGACAGCCCGCTTGATCGGGTAGATTCCGCCAACTTGGTCTTTGCGTCCTTCTTGTCGTTCTTCTTTCCAGATCCTGAGATGAGGCGCCGCATGCTCGGATTGGCCACTGAGCCTCTTGGAATTCCATCTTTCTCGGTGGAGTGGTATTTTTATACAATCTCGAGGTGAATACAGGTGTGACAGATCAGGTCTCGGATGATTCTGAACTCGAAACAAGAGTTCCACTAGCAGATGATGGTGGGCCCGCCCGGATTTGAACCGGGGATTCTGGCGTGAGCGCCCTGAGCGGCACTCAATTCGCCGTGTGAGAGCCTAACGGGATTCGACCTGACGTCCTAACCAGGCTAGACCACGGGCCCTAGTTCCAGGCGGTCCAACGAACCAATATTTGTCTTACTTCTTGAGCCCGACCGACCTGTTCTTGAGCCTGAGGTCAGAAGACTTGCACTTCCTGCAACGGTCAGCGTCGAGAGGGTTCCTGGCACCGCACCGGAGGCAGACCTGTAGGAACAGGCGCCTCTTCTGTGCTATTTGCTTCTTGGTCGCATCAGCGATTGGCATATCGATTCTGCCGGGTTGGCGATGGCGCCTTTCATCCGACAACTAAGAAGCTTTCGGTGGACAGGCGCACTTACCTGATGGCCTTCGCGACGAGGGAAGGAACCTCCATGGGGGTCATCGCTACCCCGACGCCCGCGGCGGTCAGGGCCTTGATCTTCGATTCCGCGGTCCCGTAGTTGCCGTAGATGATTGCACCCGCATGGCCCAGCTTCTTCTCCTTAGGAGCGTGCCTCCCCGCAATATATGCAACGACGGGCTTCTTTCTGCCTGACTTCGATATGTGCGCGGCAAGTCTCTCCTCAGCGTCGCCCCCAATCTCGCCCACCACCACGACCGCCTTCGTGTCCTCGAGCCCTTCGACGAAGTCAAGGCACTCGGTGGCGCTAGTCCCCGTCACGGGGTCGCCTCCGATTCCGAGGGCCACCGACTGCCCGAACCCGCCCTTGGTGAGTTGTCCCGCTATCTCGTACATCAGGGTCCCGCTCCGCGAGAAGAGCGCCACGTTCCCTGGCGCGAACGAAGTCGCCGGCATGATACCCATCTTGACCCTTGCCGAAGGGACTATCAGCCCGGGGCAGTTGGGCCCGACGATAGAGGCTCCGTTCCTGTTCGCGAGCTGAATCAGCCGCAGCGTGTCGCGGACCGGGATGCGTTCGGTTATGATCACGAGCAATTTGATGCCCGCAAGAATCGCCTCCTCGCCTGCCCCGTAGGCAAACTCGGCCGGAACGAAGAGGACTGAAGCCTTTGCGCTCGTCTTCTCGACCGCTTCTGCGACCCTGTTGAAGACCGGAACCCCCTCAACGGTCTGGCCTCCCTTCCCGGGTGTCGCGCCCGCTGCGATGTTCGTCCCGTAGTCAAGCATCAGCCTAGCGTGGAACCGACCGTACTTCCCGGTGATGTTCTGGATGATTATCGGGTCGCCCTTCCTGGGTAGCATCATGAGGGTTTCACCACCGCAGCCACGGCCTCAGGGGCGGACTTGAATAGATTGACCGGGGTCCCTTCGAGAAGTTTCCGCGCCGAATCCTCTTCGGCTCCGCTGACTCTCGCATAGAGCGGTTTGACGGGGCCTTCCGACAGCACCGTTCTGATCCCTTCCGCCACGTCCGTTGTCCGAGTTATGCCCCCATAGATGTTGACGAGGATCCTCTGCACTCCGGGCAGCCTGTTCACTAGCCGCAGCGCCGCTTCGATCCTTTCCCGCTGGGCGCCTCCGCCCAAATCCAAAAAGCAAGCGGCTTTCCCCCCGGCATCGCCCACGAGGTCGAGGGTTGAGAGGACTAGACCCGCCCCGTTCCCGACAACCGCGATGTCTCCTTCTAGCCGCACGAAAGCGAAACCCTGCTCGGAGGCTTCCCTTTCAAACTCGTCCTCCGGGTGCAGCTTCGCGAACTCGGGATGCCTGAAGAGCGCGTTGTCATCCACTATCATCTTTGCATCGAGGGCGAGCAGGTTGCCGTCCGTCCCCACCGCCAGAGGGTTGATTTCCGCCAGTTCGCACTCTTTCTCACGCGAAAGCCGCTCCAGTGCGAGAAGTATCGTGGCGAACTGTCCGGCTCCCGGCTCTCTGAGTCCCACCAGGGCGGCGACCTCGCGCGAAAACTTCTCATCGATTCCCTCGAGCGGGACCTTCCTGATGACCTTGCCTGAAAGGGATTCGACATCGATCCCTCCGGCCGATGCTGCTATCGCAACGAACGACCTCTCGCCCCTGTCCAGCGACACCGACAGGTAGAGTTCTGACTGATGGGGACACGATTCTTCGACAAGAATCGAGGCGGGCTTCTCGCCGCTGATCGAGAGGTCGAAGATCCTTGTCGCCTCCCGCCGGGCCGTAACCTCATCATCGACCGCAACGACCCCACCGGCTTTTCCCCTTCCTCCGGCGAGGACCTGAGCCTTGAGGACGACCGGATGACGAAGCACCTTGAAGGCGTCTCCGACCGCCTCCGCATCAGGGGCCAGGACCGACTTCGGAACCGGGATTGCGTAGGCCCTGAAGAGCTCCTTGGCCTGGTATTCGAAGAGCCTCATATCGAAGCCGGCCCCAGGTCAGGCGATAAACCTAGCGCTTCTGTGCTCAGCGCGGATTAGTCAGAAGGCCGTCACGGATATATAGACCCCGACAGGGTTGACGTCTCCACTCACATGACCGAAGAACCAGTCGAACAAAGAGAACCGAGAGAACCGAATACCATCTACGTCGGCAAGAAGCCAGTGATGAACTATGTGCTGGCTTGCCTGACCCAAATCCAGAACGGGACGAACACCGTCACCGTGAAGGCAAGAGGCAGAGCCATCTCACGGGCGGTGGACGTAGCTCAGATAGTCACGAAACGGTTCGCTACAGACATCACTGTGAAGCACATCTCCATCAATACGGAGCAAGTCAAGAGCATGATGACAGGCGGCATGAGCAACGTCTCCTCGATAGAGATCGAGCTCCAGAAGTAGCAGGCTGAA
>Ga0181524_10004088_pt1 | contig 13742 bp, 12 predicted proteins | sample PEATcosm2014_Bin_34_FD_119761 | JGI IMG/M metagenome (GOLD analysis project Ga0181524, IMG submission 119761) | Peatland microbial communities from MTU Mesocosm Facility, Houghton, MI, USA - PEATcosm2014_Bin05_60_metaG | ecosystem: Environmental > Terrestrial > Soil > Wetlands > Peat | place...
AGCAGGACGATGGGCGATTCCGGCGAACGGAGGAGTCGCTCTTCCAAAGCTGAGACTTCGCATTCGGCTTTCACGCTTTCCAGCGATGGGAACATGAGCGCGAACGGTTTCTCCTCGCGATGCTTGCGTCGGCGCAAGAGCCGGACGGCCCTGTCGTTGCGCGTATCCACCATCAAATGAAACCCGCCGAGTCCCTTGACGGCGACAATTTTGCCAGCGCGAATTGCGGCGGCGGCGGCGAGCAAAGCGGCGTGGCTCGTAGGACAGGCGTCCCGCCTGTCTCTCAATTTTGAGTCAGAGACAGGCTGGAAGCCTGTCCTGCGTTTCCACAATTCCAACTGTGGGCCGCAGACCGGGCAGGCGTTGGGCTGCGCGTGAAAGCGGCGGTCGCGCGGGTCGTCGTATTCGGCCTGGCATTGCGGACACATCGTGAACGTCTTCATCGAGGTGTTCACGCGATCGTAAGGCAGGGATTCGATGATGCTGAAGCGCGGGCCGCAATTCGTGCAGTTGGTGAATGGGTAGCGGTAGCGGCGGTTCTGCGGGTCGAAAATCTCGCGCAGGCAATCGGGACAGGTGGCTATGTCCGGCAACACGAGCGCGGTCTTGTCGCCGCCGGTTTCGCTCTCACGGATTTCAAAACCGGTGTAGCCGGCCGGGTCGAGCCACGAGGCTTCAAGGCTTTGAATGAAACTACGCGGTGGTTTTTTCGCTTCGAGGCGGAGCAGGAATTTTTCGAGCGCCGCACGCGGGCCTTCGACTTCGATAAAAACGCCCTGCGTTGAATTGTTGACCCAGCCGGCGAGTTGTAGTCCGGTGGCGAGACGGAAGACGAACGGGCGGAAACCGACGCCCTGCACCGCGCCGCGAACGACCAGTTTCAGCCGCAGTCGGTCGGGCGCGGCGGGCTTCATATCACTTCTCGATCTCGAAGCCTTCGAGGACCATGTCGGTGGAATTCACGGCCTTGAGGTCCAACGAATCACATTTGGGGCAAACGTCCGGCAGGTGTTCGGTCTCGAATTGGTGCCCGCATTTCGCACATCGCACGAGCGGCGCAACCTGCGTCAGCGCGAGCGTGGCACCATTGATGAGGACGCTCTCTTTTTTCACGACCTCAAAACTGAACTGCACATGCTCGGCACTGTGGCTGGTAAGCGGGTTGAAACGGATTTTCACGAGTTTGACGCGCTTGGCGCCTTGCGCAACAGCCTGTTTCTCAACTGTGTCAACGATTGCGCGGACGAGATGGACTTCGTGCATAAAATGTCTTTCAAGTCTGCCATCGTGTCATGCGCCGGTCAATGCGCGAAGGCGAGAGGTGTCACCTCAACTTCTGTTTGGAGTTCCGCGTTTACGCGGTTTTTTGGAGACCGCCTGAAGGCGGAACTCCGAACAACGCTCGGTTAACTTTTCACCATTCCTTTCCGACGTGGATTTCAATGACTGCCGGCGAGCGCTCGAATCTTTTCCAGCGCGGTTTCAAAGCCCCGGCGGGCCAGCGGAGAAAGTTCCTCGCCAAATTCGAGGTTTTCCACCGGAATGGTCAGCCACCAGGCCGGCGGGCAGCGCCCAAAAAGCTGTTTTGCGAGCGCCAGCAACGTGCGCGGGTCCGCAGCGTGCGCCATGAGTTGCGCGCCGCCGGCGGGTTCGAGCCGGCGCACCTGGACTTCGGTGGAGGCATCCGCGGCGGCGTCCACGAAAATCACCGCGCGCGCCTCGGAAATCGTTTCCGCGAGTTCGGGTGTGAGTTGATGGCGCACAAGGACAGTCACGCCGGGCAGGGCCAATTCGGCGACCGCGGCAGCCACTTTCGCCCCCACGCCGTCATCGCTGCGCAACGTGTTGCCGTAACCGATGACCAGAAAATCGGCGCCGGCAGTTTGACGGGAGTTGTCGCTCACGCTGGAAAACTAGACCATTGGCGCTGAAAAACCAGCGGGGAAACGGACCAACAAACCGTTTCCCCGCCTTGCTGGTGGGTGGAAGGAAATTATCCGCGCGAAACTTCGTTCAGCACCGCGCCGTCCGGCGCGACGAGTTGCACGTGCAACGGCATCTGGCCGACGGCGTGCGTCGAGCAACTCAGGCACGGGTCGTAGCAACGGATGGCGGCTTCGACGCGGTTGAGCATGCCTTCCTTCAACTCGTTCCCTTTGACGTATTTTTCGGCGACTTTGAAGACGGCGCGGTTCATCGCCAGGTTGTTATGTCCCGTGGCGACAATCAGGTTGACCTTCTCAATGCGGCCGTTTTCGTCCACCCAATAATGATGGAACAGCGTGCCGCGCGGGGCTTCAATCACGCCGACGCCCTGTTGATTGGCCGGCCTCGCCATGACCATGATGTCCGTGCTGCAAATGTCCGGGTCGTCGAGCAACTGCTGGATGCGTTCGAGGGCATAAAGAATTTCAATCAACCGCGCCCAGTGATAGTAAAACGAGCTGCGCCGGACCGGGTCGCGGCCGGCCTTCCACTCGCGCAAGGCGGCGTTGGCCTGCGGCGTGGAAATCCTGCTCGCCAGATTCAGCCGCGCCAGCGGGCCGACGCGATAGATTCCAGCCGGATAACCCAGTCGCTTGATGAACGGGAATTTGAGATACGACCACGGCTCGGTCGCCTCGGCGATAACATCCAGGTAATTGGCCGGCGGAACCTGATCGTCAACGATTTTGCCGTTCACATCCGTAAACCGCAGGTTGCCGTCGTAATGTTCCAACGCGCCGTCGGGCTGGACGAGGCCCATGTAATTCGAGTCGAAGCTGGCAAACGTCTCCACCTCGTCGTGATGCGCTGCCTGATATTTTTTAAGCAGGTCGAGCGCGAACTTGGCCTGTTCAAATGCCTCGGGCAGGCCCTTGCGCAGCTCGTCGCGTTCGGCGACCGTGAGCGCTTTGTTGACGCCGCCGGGCACGGGGAAATCCGGATGGATTTTGCGCCCGCCAACGTGCTTGATGACTTCCTGCCCATACTTCCGCAGCCGCACGCCCTTGATGGCGATGTCAGGATGCTGCTGGATGAGGCCGACGATGTTGCGGATCGCCGGGTCGGCGTCGTAACCCAGCAACAGGTCGGGCGCGCTCAAGTGAAAGAAGCTCAGCGCATGTGATTGCGTGAGCTGGCCCATGTGCATCAACTCGCGCAGCAGCTTCGCCGGCCGTGGTATCGGCACGCCCAGCACCGCGTCGCACGCCTTAACACTGGCCAGCAGGTGGCTTACCGGGCAAATCCCGCAGATGCGCGCGGTGATTTGCGGCATCTCGGCAAAGAAACGGCCTTCGCAAAACTTTTCAAACCCGCGGAACTCGACCACGTGGAACTGTGTGTCCGCCACGTTGCCCGCGGCGTCGAGCTGGATCGTGATCTTGGCGTGACCCTCGATGCGGGTGACGGGGCTGATCGTAATGGTCCTGGTTTTGGTCTCAGTCATAGCACAAATTTTTCTCGTTCCACTGCGGCATGCGGCCCGCGAGCAGTTCGGTGAGCACATACCAGATGGTGTCGGCGTCGGGCGGACAACCGGGAATGTGGGCGTCCACTTTCACGAACTCCTGGATGGGACGCACCTTATTCAAGAGCCTGGGCACAGGAGGAGGCCCGGGGATGTCGCCGACCTGGGTGCTCTCGGTTTCGACAAAACCGCGGGCCACAACGTCTTCCAGTTTGAATTGATTGCGCAGGGCGGGAATGTTGCCCGTGATGGCGCAATCGCCCAGCGCGATGAGCACCTTGCAGCGGCTGCGTAGCGTGCGCAGGACGTGCTCCTGTTCCTCGTTACAGACGGCACCCTCGACAATGCCCACGTCCACGTTGGGGATTTCCTTCACGTCGGTAATCGGGCTGGCGGTGATTTCCACCAGTTTAACGAGTTCCACCAGCCGCTCGTCCAAATCTAAAAACGACATGTGACAGCCGGAACAGCCGCCCAGCCACACCGTCGCCACCTTGACTTTGGGTTTGTCACTCATATTTGCCTTCACTTCAAAACCGCTTCGAGAATTTCCCGGTCCTGGCGCGCTTCACCGTGCGGCGGCAACACGGCCTGCAACGGCAGTTCGCGTCCCTCAAGATTGGTGATGGTGCCCTGCTTCTCACACCAGATGGTTGCCGGCAGCACGACCTTCGCCAGGCCGGTCAGCCGCGACTGGTAGGCCGCCTGCACCACGATGCAATCAATTTCCTCCAGCAGCGCCCGCACGTATTTCTCGTCCAGCAACCGCGCGCCGCCGTCCGGCTCGTCGCTGGCGACGATATACAGGAATTTCAGCGGTTTCATGTCGAGCCACGGGCCGACTTCTTCGACCGGTTCGATGCCTCCCGCAGCCAGCGTCAGGCTGTTGGGGCTGGTTGGCAGCGCGATCAACGCGGGCGCAGGGCCGGCCGTTTTCGCATCAAAAATTTTGACGAGCCGTTCGAGCACGGCCACGCCGATGGGCGTCATCGCCTCCGGCCCGTAAACCAGCACAGGCCGCTTTGCATCCCGCAGCACGTCCGCCACGCGGCCCCAGAATTTGCGTTCGAGGCTGACGACGTTGGCACAGATGGTGGCATACTGGTCGAGGTCGCTCTTGCGGGTGTGGAAAATGAGCAGCTTCGCCTTGCGCAGACGCACGGTGGTGCGGATTTTGGCCGCAACCACTCCTTGCGCGCGGCTGGGTTGCGCGCCCAGCACGATGATGGCGTCGGCGTCGTGCAGCTTCGCCATGCTGTCCGCGCTGCGGTCACCTTCGGCGCACAAAGCGGCTTCATTTTCGGCAACGAAGACCCCGACACGCTCAAATTTCTTGAGCGTGGCGACGGTTTCGTTGTTCAGACGCGGTGAAACGAGCACGGCTTTCTGGGCGGGCTTGGCTTTTTGGGCGGCCTGCCGCACGGCCGCAAGGGCTTCGTCCCAGGTGGCCGGTTCCAGTTTTCCGTGGCGGCGGACTAGCGGTTGCAGGATGCGCTGGCGCGGTTCGGCCCAGGTTTCGTAACGGCCACGCACGCACAGATGTCCCTGGCTGACCGGCGAATCGAAATCGCCGAATACCTCGACAATGCGGTTTTCCTTCGTATAAACCAGCAACCCGCAGCCGACGGGGCACTCGGTACACGTGGTGCGAACGGTCTGGCAGGTGTTGAGTTTGCCACGGAAGGCGGCGGCCTTGTCGAACAGCGCCCCGGTGGGGCACGCCGCGACACACGCGCCGCAGTTTGTGCAGGTGTCTGAAGTGCCGAACGTCATGCCGAGGTCCACGACCACACGGTTTTTTGCGCCGCGATTGGCAATATCGAGCGTGTGGGTGCCTTCGATTTCCTCGCAGGTGCGCACGCAACGGGTGCACAGGATGCAGCGGTTGTGGTCGAGGGCGAGGTATTTGCCCGACACGTCCACCGGCCACGCGGGATAAAGATAGGGCAGGCTGATGGCGTCAATACCATGGCGGTAACCCTGTTGCTGAAGTTCGCAATCGCCCTTGTTCATCACGCAGAACGGGCAGATGTGATTACGCTCGCTGAACAGCAACTCCAGCGTGCTGCGGCGCAGTTTCTGGAGCGATGCGCTGTTGGTGACGACCTGTTTGCCGTCCACGGCCGGAGTCGAGCATGCCGGCACCACCTTGGGGCTGCCGACAATCTCAACGATGCACATGCGGCAGCCGCCCCACGGTGAGAGATGTTTCAGGTAACAAAGCGTGGGAATGCTGATGCCGTTGGCCTGGGCGATTTGCAGAATCGTCTGGCCTTCCTGGCCCACACAACGGCGGCCATCAATCGTCAATGTGATTTTCTTGGGAGCAATCATTTTTCCATCACAGGTTTTGTGGCCCGGGTTGAGGACACAGCCATATCCATCGGCGTGACGGCGTGGCCATTCACGCCATCGGAAGTTTTGAGCACCGCATCGAATTTGCAGACGTCAAAGCACGCGCCGCAACGGATGCAGGCATCGGCCACGATGTAATATTTTTTCAGCCCGTCCCGTTTGAAAATGGTGTGGACCGGGCAACTCCGAAAGCACATCGAGCAGCCGACGCACTTTTCCTCGTTGATGCGGAACTCCAGCAACTCGCGGCAAACTCGGGCGGGGCAACGCTTCTCGACGACGTGCGCCAGGTATTCATCACGGAAATAGCGCAACGTGGTGAGCACCGGATTCGGCGCCGTCTGGCCCAACCCGCACAGGCTGGCGTCGCGAACGACCGTAGCCAGCGATTCGAGTTTTTCAATGTCCGCCAGTTCTGCTTCGCCGGTGCATATGCGGTCCAGAATGTTAAGCATCTGGCGCGTGCCGACGCGGCAGGGCGGGCATTTCCCGCACGACTCGTCGCAGCAGAAATCCATGAAGAATCGCGCCACGTCCACCATGCACGAATCCTCATCCATTACCACCATGCCACCCGAGCCCATGATGGAGCCGAGCTTTTGCAGCGACTCGTAGTCCACGCGCTCATCCAAGTGCTGGGCGGGGATGACCCCGCCGGACGGTCCGCCGGTTTGCACGGCCTTGAATTTCTTGTCCTTGGGAATGCCGCCGCCGATGCCGAAGATGATTTCGCGCAGCGTGGTGCCATAGGGCACTTCAGCGAGCCCTGTGTTGCGGATTTTGCCCGCGAGCGCGAAGACCTTGGTGCCTTTGCTTTTCTCGCTGCCAAACGAGGCGTACCATTTCGCACCTTTTAAAATGATTGGTTTGATGGTGGCCCAGGTTTCGACGTTGTTGATGTTGGTCGGCTTGCCCCACAGACCGCGTTGCGCGGGGAACGGCGGACGCGGCATTGGCTGGCCGCGCCGGCCTTCAATGCTGCGCATCAGCGCGGTTTCCTCGCCGCACACAAACGCGCCCGCGCCGATGCGGATTTCAATGTCGAAATCGTATCCGGTGTCGAACAGGTTTTTGCCGAGCAGCCCATGCTGGTAAGCCTGGGCGATGGCGACGTTGAGGCGCTTGATGGCCAGCGGATATTCGGCACGGATGTAGATGAATCCGCGGTTGGCGCCCATCGCGTAAGCCCCGATGGCCATGCCTTCGAGCACGCGATGCGGGTCGCCTTCCAGCACGGCGCGGTTCATGAACGCGCCCGGGTCGCCTTCGTCGGCGTTGCAAATCACGTATTTCGGGGTGACGGCCGCCTTCGCCATCAACTCCCACTTCACGCCGGTCGGGAACCCCGCGCCACCGCGCCCGCGCAGCCCGCTGGCTTTGATCTCGGCGATGACCTGTTCGGGCTTCATCGAGGTCAACACCTTGCCGAGCGCCGCATAACCGTCGCGGGCGATGTATTCCTCGATGTTCTCGGCGTCAATCAGGCCGCAATTCTCAAGGACAATTTTTTCCTGTTTGGCGAAGAAGCTGAAATCGCGCTGGGTGGTGATGACATTGGCGGTGACGTCGTCCTTTGGCAACAGTTTCGTATAAAGGCGGCCCTTGATGAAATGTTCCTCGACGAGATTTGGCACTTCCAACGCTGTAACCCGTTGATAAAACGTCCCTTCCGGATGGACCAGCATCACCGGGCCGAGGTCGCACGGCCCCATGCAGCCCGTTTCGACGATTTTAATTTCCCCATCGAGGCCGCGCTTCTTCAGCTCGGCGGCCAGCACGTCCTTCAACGCATTGCCGCCGGAGCTGATGCAGCCGGCGCCGGCGCAAACCAATATGTGGGCGCGGATCATTGTTCATCACTCCGGTTTCTTTTCCTTGCCGACGGCCAGGTTGTCCACCTTTTTGCCCTTTTCGAGGTGCTCGGCGACAATCTTTTTTGCCTTCTCGGCGTCGAGCCGCGCGTAGGTAGTTTTCTCCCCGCCGGCTTCTTCGACGCGAATGACAGGCTCGACGTCCTCCAAGCCGACCTCGCCGGTCACGCGCACTTCGACGTCCTCCAGCCCGCGTTTCTCGATCTCGTCGAGCATGGTCTTCATGACCTCACGCGCGCCGGCGGCGATGCCGCTGGTGCCCATGCTGACGACGACGCGATATTTCTTGTTGCCTTCACGCAAGGCAACCTGCCGCTGCGCTTTCTCTTTCAACTTTTTGAGTTCTTCCAGGTTCATAATTCATTTTCTCCTCGCCGCTCCAAAATGGATTGGGGCGGCTTGCGACTTTTTTTTCCGCCGGTTCCTTGGAGCTGAAATGGAAATGCTCCGTGTCGGTCAAATAATGGAGCTGCACGTCCGCCGCCGGGTTGGCGGCGCACAGGGTCAGGATCGTTGCATTCAGGTCGCCCAACGGCGGGCAGTCCACGTGCGACAATTTCATCGAAGCCGTAACCGTCGTGCCCATGGCCGGCGTGGAACGGACCTGAAATTCACCGCCGCACATCTCTGCGGTCTGGCGCAGGAGGGCCAGGCCCAGCCCGATGCTCTTTTTGCGGCTGCGTTTGGTGGTGGTCAGGTCCGCCAACACACGCCTGAGCGTATCCGCATCCATGCCATGGCCGTCGTCCTGGATGCGAATGGTCAGCAAATCCCGCCGGGCGTATTCGGAAACCATGATCTGCACGGTGCGTGCCTTCGCGGTGAGCGAGTTCATCGCGACGTCCAGGATGTGCAATGACAGTTCTTCAAACATACTTCTTCAAATCCCTCTGGCAGAGGCGCGGGATTTTATCGGGCGACAGCTTGCCGTAAACGTCGTCACCGACGGCGATCGCCGGGGCCAGCGCGCAGGCACCGATGCAGCGCGCGCAATTCAGGCTGAACAGGTTGTCCTTGGTAGTCTCGCCCTGCTTGATGCCGAGCTGCAGTTCGAGCCGTTCCAGGATCGTTTTCGAACCGCGCACGTGGCAGGACGTGCCGGTGCAGACGAGAATCTGGTGTTTGCCCCGTGGCACCATGGTGAAAAGATGGTAAAACGTGACCACGCCATAGACCTGCGACAGCGGCAGCTTGAGCGCCGCGGCGACGTATCGCAGCACATCGGCGCTGAGATAGCCAAAGAGATGCTGCGCGGCGTGCAACACTTGGATCAGCGCTGTCGGTTCATGATGATAGTGTTCAATGGTCTGGTCGAGCGATGCGAAGCGGACGTCCCCGCTTGGATGCGTCGTCATGCTCGGTGCGAGGGTTTGCAATTCGCTCATCGGAGTCCTGCCTTCCATAGTTTGCCAGCGGCTTCGTAGGTGGTCAGGGGCGTGCTCAACAGCATGATCCCTTTCTCTGCGGCTTCGGCGATGATGGCCGACTCGGGTTTGCGGCCGCAGGTGAACAGTACGGCGGTGATGTCCTTCATCGAGGCAACCGACACGACGTTGCGATGGATATGGATGGTGACCCACAACACACCGGGCTGCGCATTGGCGAGCACATCGCTGAGCAGGTCGGAAATGTAGCAGCCGCTCAACTTGACCTCGGCGAGGTCGGTCAACGGACGCGCCTCGACGACGGTCAAGAGTGCCGGGAGTTTTGTGGCTGATTTCAGTTTCATAATCTGGTGTCTCCTTTGTGGAGGAATACTGCCGCCTGCAACCGCGTGCCGCCGCCCAGTTCCGACTGGATGGTGAACTCGTCGGCGCAACGTTTGATGTTAGGCAGGCCCATGCCCGCGCCGAAACCGAGTTCCCGCGCCAGCGGACCCGCAGTGGACCAGCCTTCCTGCATGGCCAGGTCAACGTTTTCAATGCCAGGACCGCGGTCCACGGCCTTGATGCGGACTTTGACGGCATCAATGGATGTGTTGATGCGGCCACCGAGGGAGTGGATGATGATGTTGGTCTCCGCTTCGTAGGCGATGATGGCGGCGCGACGAAGGATATCGGGAACGACGCCCCGGGCGCGCAGGACTTCACGCATGCGCTGGGAAAGCTTGCCCGCACTCTCGAAGTCGCCCGACTTTACGTCCGTGTTGATGACGATGCGGTGTGCCTTTTCATCCGCAGCGCGCGTGGCGACCAGCGCGGCTTCCTTGGCCACAGCTTCTTCGGCGCGGCGTTCCAAGTGATGCATCAGGCAAATCGTGATGTCGCCGCGGGTGATGACGCCCACCAGCCGGTTGTTGGCGTCCAAGACCGGGAAGCGGCCATACCCGTGCCGGTCGAATTCCGCCACGGCGCGGACAAGTGAGAAATGATCGCGCAAGGTCACGATTTTGCGGCTCATCCACTGCTCCACCGATTCGTTGATGTGGCCTCCGTCTAGGGCGTTAATGATGTCTTCGATGCTGACAATCCCCACCAGTACATCATTGGCAAGAATTGGCACGCCGGAGACGCGGTGAGCCTTCATCAAGTGTTGAATCGTGCGCAAGGAATCGGTCACAGTGGCGGTGATGGGCGGGCTGGTCATCGCGTCGCGCACGCGCAGTTCAAAAACCAGCATTTGGGCGAAGGAAACCTGCCGCTTTTCCGCCGTGTTCGGGGTCTTTTCGACAGCCGGCGCCAGCATCGCGGGTTCCTGAGCCGTTTCGGTTTTCGAAGTCCGTTCCGCCGCGACGGCCGGCCTGCGTGCCGCCCCGGTCAGCCGCGTGCGCGCGTTTTTAAAGCGCTTGTGGCCGTTGGCCTGCTGCCCGCCCCTGGCCGCAGCTTTCTTCTTTTCAACTGGAACGGCTAATGACATAACTCCAACCACAAACAAGTTAGTAGCCGCAAGAGGGGGTCTCTCCACGCAATTTGGTTTAGACTGGACATTTTTTGCGTGATGCGAATGGACGCGAAAAATTGTCGTTTCTGGCAGCATCACGTTCTTTCATGCCGTCCAAAAGCGTTGCTCAATCCAGACTCGACAGGCAGCCAAATAACGGGTAATTTTTCCCAAAAAATGCAGAGTGTCTGAACGGTTTCTGACCTAAAAGAAGTTTTACAAAGGCGCGCCTTGCAGTTATCAAGGCCGGCCTGACCCGTCCTGCGTCCCGATAGAACCGGGATGGCGGAGGGTGGACAACGAAAACCACAACGAACGATAGAGAAGCAATTTATGGCTAAAGCAACAAAAACGACAAAATACGTTTACCTCTTTGGAAACAAGAAGGCGGATGGCGACGGTTCCATGAAACCCCTGCTGGGCGGCAAGGGTGCCAACCTCGCCGAGATGTCCCGTATCGGGCTGCCGGTACCTCCGGGTTTCACCATCACCACGGAAGTTTGCACTTATTATTACACCAAAAAGAAAAGCTATCCGAAAAGTCTTGAACCGACGGTCGAGGCTGGTGTGGCGTTCATCGAAAACATCATGGGCACCAAATTCGGCGACCAGTCGGCGATGCCGCTCCTGGTTTCCGTCCGTTCCGGCGCGCGCGATTCCATGCCCGGCATGATGGACACGATTCTCAACCTCGGTCTCAACGACGAAACCGTCGTCGCCCTTGTCAAAGCGACGAAGAACGAGCGGTTTGCCTGGGACTGCTACCGCCGTTTCATTCAGATGTATGGCGATGTCGTCATGGGCGTGCAAAAGAGCGCGGACGAGGATCACGAACCGTTTGAAGTGGTGATTCACAACCTCAAACACGAGCGTTATCACTCCGATATCGAGGACACCAAGCTCACCGTGGGCGACCTCAAGGAAATGGTACGGCGGTTCCAGACGCTGATTCGGGAACGGACCGGCGGCCAGGAATTTCCCCAGGATCCGTGGAAACAACTTTGGGGTGCCATCGGCGCCGTGTTCGGTTCGTGGATGAATGACCGCGCCATCGTTTATCGCCGAAAATACAACATCCCCGCCGAATGGGGCACGGCCGTCAACGTCCAGGCGATGGTCTATGGCAACACCGGCGACAACTCCGGTTCCGGCGTGGCGTTCACGCGCGACCCGGCGACGGGCGAGAAGGTTTTCTACGGCGAATTTCTCATCAACGCGCAGGGCGAAGACGTGGTGGCGGGCATCCGCACGCCCGAACCGGTGGCGCAACTCAAGAACCATATGCCCAAAGCTTTTGCCGAACTGGAACAGGTCCGCAAGACCCTTGAATCCCATTTCAAAGACGTGCAGGATTTCGAGTTCACGATTCAGGACGGCAAGCTGTTCATGCTCCAAACCCGCAACGGCAAACGCACCGGTCTCGCCGCCGTCCGTTTCGCCATCGAGATGGAAAAGGAAAAGCTGATTGATTGGAAGACGGCGATTCGCCGGGTCCCGGCCGACCAGCTTGATCAGGTGCTCGCGCCGATTTTTGACCGCAAAGCGGTGAAGGCTGCCAAGTGCATCGCCAAAGGGTTGCCAGCCGGTCCGGGCGCGGCCTCCGGCAAGATGTATCTTAATGCCGATCGCGCCGCTGCCGCTGCCACGAAAGGCGAAAAAGTTTTGCTCGTCCGCAATGAAACCACGCCGGAAGATTTGCGCGGCATGATTGCCGCCGAAGGTATCTTGACGGCCAAAGGCGGCGTCAGTTCGCATGCGGCGCTGGTTGCGCGACAGATGGGCAAGGTTTGTGTCTGCGGCGCCGGCGCGTTGCAGATTGATTACGGCGCCAAAACCATGACCGTGGATGGCACCACCTACAAGGAAGGCGATTTCCTCTCCATCAGCGGCACCGCCGGCGAAGTGTATCCGGGCGAACTCAAAACCGCCGCTTCCGAAATCGTCCAGGTGCTGGTTGAGAAATCGCTCGACGGCAAGGACAGCGCCACCTACCAGATGTTCAAGAAGCTGATGGACTGGTGCGCAAAGGTTTCGCGCATGCAAGTGCGCGCCAACGCCGACCAGCCGGAGCAGGCGGCCAACGCCATCGCGTTTGGCGCGACGGGCATCGGCCTCTGCCGCACCGAGCATATGTTCTTCGGGGGCAACCGCATTGACGCCATGCGCGAAATGATTCTAGCCGACAACCTCAAGGACCGGAAGGAAGCGCTGGCCAAGCTGCTGCCTTACCAGCGGGAAGACTTTGTCGGCATCTTCCGCGAACTGAAGGGCCTGCCCGCGACCATCCGCACGCTGGACCCGCCGTTGCATGAATTCCTGCCGCACGAGGACGCCGCGCAGAAAGACCTCGCGGCCAAGATGGGTGTGCCGGTGGAGAAAATCAAACAGCGCGTCAAGGAACTGCACGAGTTCAACCCGATGCTCGGTTTGCGCGGTTGCCGCCTCGGCATCGTCTATCCCGAAATCACGGAGATGCAGGTGCGCGCCATCATCGAAGCCGCAGTGCAGGTCCAGAACGAAGGCATTCCCGTGAAACCGGAGATCATGATCGTGTTGGTGGGTTTCCCGAAGGAACTTCAGAACCAGCTTGAAGTTGTCCATCGCGTCGCCCAACAGGTGCAGGAAGAGAAAAAGACCAAGGTCAAATACCTGGTCGGCACAATGATTGAAATTCCGCGCGGCGCGCTGGCTGCCGATGAAATCGCCAAGGACGCCGAGTTCTTCAGCTTCGGCACCAATGACCTGACGCAGACCTGTCTGGGCATGAGCCGCGACGATTCCGGTCCGTTCCTCGCACCGTATCAGGAACTGGAAATCATCAAAAAGAACCCGTTTGCCACGATTGACCAGCCCGGTGTCGGCCAGTTGATGCAGATTGCCGTGGAAAAAGGCCGCAGCACGCGGCCCGGCATCAAGCTGGGCATCTGCGGCGAACACGGCGGCGACCCTGACAGCGTGAAATTCTGTCACCGCCTCGGACTGACCTACGTGAGCTGCTCACCGTTCCGTGTGCCTGTGGCCCGCCTCGCTGCCGCGCAAGCGGTCCTCGAAGAGGAAGCCGCGAAAAAAGCGAAGAAGAAATAAGTGTAGTGTTCGGCCTGCGGCCGAAATTTTGCCGAGCCACAGGCTCGACGCTGCAACCAAGCCGCTCCCGTCAAACGGAGCGGCTTTTATTTCGCGCAGCG
>Ga0181524_10004090_pt1 | contig 13739 bp, 12 predicted proteins | sample PEATcosm2014_Bin_34_FD_119761 | JGI IMG/M metagenome (GOLD analysis project Ga0181524, IMG submission 119761) | Peatland microbial communities from MTU Mesocosm Facility, Houghton, MI, USA - PEATcosm2014_Bin05_60_metaG | ecosystem: Environmental > Terrestrial > Soil > Wetlands > Peat | place...
GGCTTTTCCTGGGGCGGGACGAGATCGTCAAGCAGGTCCTGGACGGCCTGGCCGATCCCGCGGGTGGGGACATCATGGCGGTGACGGGCGCACCGGGGTCCGGCAAGTCTGCGTTGCTTGCGGACTGTGCGCTGCGGGCGCGCGAGCGGTTTCACGGCGCCCTGGTCATCCCGCACTTCATCGGCGCTTCGCCCGGCTCGGCGGTCCTCGCCAACACGCTGCGGTCCATCTGCGAGACGCTCAAACGTGAGTGCAGCCTGACGGAGGAGGTTCCGGACGATCCCCAGAAGCTGCTCCAGAAGTGGCCGGAGTTCCTGGAGAAGGCTGGGGCGCAGAAGCGCATCATCCTGCTCCTCGATGCCCTGAACCAGCTCGATCCGCTGGACCTCAGCCACGAACTGGGCTGGATCCCGTATCGAATGCCGCAGGGTGTGACGCTGGTGGTGAGCGCCCTACCCGGTGACTGCCTCGACCGGCTACGGCGTCGCGTGAGCGGCGAGGCTGTCATCGACATGCCGGTCCTCGCAGAGCCCGATCGCCGGGCGCTGGTCAGGGCCCATCTCGGGCAGCGGGGGAAGAAGCTGAGCCGCGACCAACTCGATCGGCTAATCGACGCGACGAAGCGGCTTGAGGCGGGACTGCCGCTCTACCTGCTGGTGGCGCTCGAAGAGCTGAGCCTCTTCGGCAGCTACGAGGCGCTCGACAAGCGGATCGACCTTCTCCCGCCCACCGTTGCCGAACTCTTCGACGAGGTACTGGCGCGTCTCGAACGAGACCACGGGCGCGAGATGACGGAATCGATCTGCCGCTGGATCGCCGTTTCCCGCTCCGGCATGCTGGAGTCCGAGATCCTCGATCTTCTCGCGGGCCGCGAGCAGGTCTTCCCACGCGCGCGGTGGTCCCGTTTCTATCACGCGCTCGAATCGCACCTGCGGCCCGTTGAAGAGGAGACCGGCGAAGGCCTGCTCGCCTTCTACCACGACCAACTCCGCTTCGCCGTCTACCGGCGCTATCTCGACATGCAGTCGCCCGATGAGCAGCCGACGGATGCTTGCCGGGAAGCGCATAGCGAGTTGGCGCAATACTTCCGAAGGGTAGCGATCGACGAGGACGGCGAGTTCCCCAAGTGGCGCTGGGACCAGAAGCGAAGCCTTAGCGAGCTGCCCCACCACCAGCTCAGAGACGGCATGTGGGACGCCCTGGAGAAGACGCTGACCGACATCAGCTTCGTCGAAGCGAAGTCCCGGACGGGGATGGTGTACGACCTGCTCCGCGACTACGCCGCGGCGGAGCGGGCATGGCCCGGGCAGGAGGAGGGGAGGCGCAAGGAAACGGAACGCGAGCGGCGCATGCGGGACTATGTGGGTGCGCTCATCTCGTACAGCCGGGCGAACACCGCACGGCGCGAGGGGATGGATGTCGAAATCCCGCCGCTGCCGGAGCCGCCGCCTTCGGTCGCGCGGACGAGCGAGCCGGGGGCGGAGGGTGCCCGCCACCAGTGGACGCCGATCGAGCGCGTTCAGACCTGGGAACAGTTCGTCTCGAACCACACGGTGGCCCTGACCTCCTGCCAGGAGCCCGCATTCCAGGTCGCATACAACAGCGCCGCCTCTGGCCCGGTCGCCGACACTCTGGAGGATCGCCTGCGGCAAGGAAACGGCCCTGCGGCACCATGGCTTCGACTCACAAACCGCCCCCGGTTCTTGTTCCACCCCGCCTGTCTTAAGATGCTCGAGGGGCACACGGGCGATGTCCGCGCCGTTGCCGTGACACCGGACGGGCGTAGCCGACGTAGCCGAAACTCCCCTTGCATTCCGCCCTCCCTTCGCGTTAGCCTGCTATACAGAGCGTCTTAAGTAATTGCGCATAATCTGCGCAGGGTTTCGTTCCTGTTGGCCCAGCCGGCGAACACCGCCTCGACTGCGTCGATGACCTCTTCCAGGGTTGGAAAGTAGCGGTTGTGCAGGCAACGCCGGCGCGTGAGCTTCCACACACGCTCAATCGGGTTCAAGTCCGGACTGTAGGGCGGCAAGTAGTCCAACTCAAAGTCTGCCACGTGTCGCTCGCGCCAGTCCTTGTGAAGACGGGCGTGGTGATATTTGGCGTTGTCGGTAATCACTACCACGCGACGTCCGGTTCTGATGCTGACGCGTCGCAGACTCCGCATGAATTCGAAAAAGGTCGCCGCGTTGAACCTGTCGGTCTCTCGGCGAAACCAGAACTTCCCGTCCCGCAAGCGCACGGCGCTGAAGTATCCTACGCTGCGCCGGGTGGGGTGATGCAGCAAAATGGGATCTTTGGTTTCCGGTGGCACCCACATCAGACACCGAGACCCGTGCTGTTGGAAATGGACTTCGTCGGTGGCCCACAGATCGATTCCATCGTCCTGCTTCAGCGCCTGGAGTTTTTTTTATGCGCCTTCTGTTCTTCTGGGTCTGCCTGAGCGATCACTGGTCGCGGTTTGCGCAATCGAAATCCCAACTGCCGAAACAGCCGTTGGCACTGCCGTGCCCCCAGGTCGATGCCATACTGCCGCTCGATCCAACTCGCCAGTGTCTTGCCGTCCCATAGATTTCCACCGAGGCCCGCCTCACGGGGCGTACGGCGCAAGACCGCATTGACCCTGAACAACGACGCACTGAGCGCAGCGCTGCGCGAGGCAAAGCAGGTCCCGCTCGGCATTGCCGTCTGGCATCATGCCGCGGCCGGAGATCGAAAAATCGCGGATACGGAGGCGACCAAGCGGCTGGCCGACGCCGGCTTCCGCATCGTTCTTCACGGAGACGTCCACCGGGAGCGCGACGACGCTCTCGATTACCTCGATGACGCGCGCCGCATCTGTGTCGTCGGCAGCGGGTCGTTCGGCGCGGCGGCGAAAGACAGGCCGGAATCCACGCCGCGGAGCTATTCGCTGTTGCGGGTTGCGCGGAATCTGAAGACGGTAGAGGTAGAGCGCCGGCATCAGAGAACCGCCGAGGGCCCCTACGAAGCCGGCCCGCGAAACCCGCTTCCGCTGGGAACAGGTTAGCGGCGGTCGAGCAAAGTGCCGTAGCTCCGCTTGGCCGGAACGACCGTTTCCGCCTGTTTTGGCCGGTTCGCGCGATCCATATTGGAATTCGGAATCCTGTGCCAGATTCCAGTGCTGGCGTTTTTCATGTTTCGCGTTTCAAGAGGAGTGTTTAGACACAGACCTTAATTAATGGATGCGAACGATTTTGGGGCCCGGGCGGCGGTAGGGTTCCTGCTTTTGTGCATTCTTGTGCGGATTTTCGTGTTTTTCCGCGGCCGGTTGGGAGTTCGCTTGCTCTTCCTCGTTCTCCATCCCTTCCGTTTCCCGTTTTTGTTGGGCCAGGATTCCATTTTTGCCGGGGACCACGTTCCCGGGCAGCTCGAAGACGCCGAGGGGCTTTTCCCGCTTGTAGGGTGGGGGAGCGATGGCGGTTTTTCCGATGAAGGTGGCGGCTTTGAGGCGCACGGAGGGGAAAGCTTCCGGGTCGTCGAGGATGTCGCTGAGGGTTTGGAAGGCGCGATCGGCGAGGGCCATGGCTTTTTCGCGGACCTGGAGGGCTTGGCCGTAATGGGTTTGCCTCAGGGCGGTTCGGAAGGCGGGGAAGTTGCGGAGCCAGAGCTCGATTTCGGTGGGCTGGATGCCGGCGAACTCCGCCGCCTTGTCGATGGTGTAGCCGGCGCTCAGGGCACGGATGGCCAGGTATTGCTTTTCGGTTAATGCTCGATCCGTCATAGACCAATCCTCCAGCCATACGATAGCGCGGGGGCGTGGAAAAACGGGCTGGTGAGAAAGGGCGGGATGGCGGTAGCGCGATGAAAAGGAATGGGTAAGGTAGGTTGAAAAATACTTCGAAGTGCTGTGACTGAAAAAGGTCATTGGTTTCGCGGGGTAGGATGTTGGGGAACCGGCGAACTGTTGAACACGAAAGCGAGCGGCGGCCGCGGGCTGGAGGTTATGCTTTGGCGAGGCGTGGTTAACGTCCCCTAACCTTACTCTACCCCTATGCGTCTAACGTCCGTGCAAGACCTGAAATACGCCCTGCGGAACCTCTGGAAGGCGAAGGGCTTCGCCGCGGTGGCAATACTCACGCTGGCTATCGGCGTAGGCGCTAACACCGCTATTTTCAGCATCATCGATACCATCCTGCTACGGCCGCTGCCCTTTCACCAACCGGATCGATTAGTGCGGCTGTTTGAAACCGAGTCGGCGCCGGGCAGCTATCCGTTTGCCGGGCCGGACCTGGCCGATTGGCGCGCGCAGAACCACACCTTTCAGGACATGGCCATGTACGGCTGGGGGCAAGCTATGAATGCCAGCCAACAAGGCCGGGCGGATCACGTGCGCGGAGTCGCTACCGAGGTCAATTTCTTCGACGTCTCGGGAGTCCGCCCGCTTCTAGGCCGCACTTGGGCGCCGGGTGAGGGCCAGCCCGGGAAAGACCGCCTCGCGGTGCTCAGTTACGCGTTTTGGCAGGGACGTTTTGCCGGCGACCCTCGCGCCATCGGCCAAACCATCGAACTGGACGCGCGCAAGTACACGATCATCGGCGTGATGCCGCCCAGCTTCCGGTTTCCGTCCCAGGCGCAACTGTGGATGCCGCAGGAGATGGTGCACAACGAATATCCGCGTGGCTCCCATTGGGCCAGCGCGATCGGAAGATTGAAGCCGGGTGTTGGTATCAAGGCGGCGCAAGCGGATCTGACCGTGATCGCAGCGGGGCTCGAGAAGGCCTATCCGGACAGTAATTACAAGGTTGGCGCGAAGGTCGTCTCGCTACGGGAAAATCTGGTGGGAGACTCGCGCAGTTCCCTACTCATGATGCTGTGGGCGGTCGCGCTGGTATTGTTGATCGCCTGCGCCAACGTGGCCAACCTGCTGCTGTCGCGGGCGGTGGCACGGCAAAAGGAGATGGCCGTGCGCAGCGCGCTGGGAGCGGGGCGGCGCCGTTTGGTGCGGCAGTTGTTGACCGAGAGTGTGCTGCTCGCCGTGGTGGGCGGCGCCGTGGGATTGCTCCTCGGATGGGGCGTTGTGAGCCTGTTCTCCCACGCCAAGAGTTTCGCCCTTCCGCAATTTAACGTCATCCAGTTGAACGGCACGGTGCTGGCGTTTACGCTCGTCTTGACGTTGGCTACTGGCGTCCTGTTCGGTCTGGCGCCGGCGCTACAGGCGTCGCGCACGGACCTGCACGAGGAGCTCAAAGGCGGAGCCGGTAGTTCCGTGAGCCCCTCCCGCAGCCGGCGCCTGGCAAGCGACATCCTGGTCGTCAGCGAGATCGCGCTTTCCCTGCTATTGCTCACCGGGGCCGGCTTGCTGCTCAAAGATTTCGTCAGGCTGCGAAACGTCGATGTCGGCGTACGGACGGAAGGCGTCTGGACGGGCGCGCTCCAGCTTCCCAAAGCGCTCTACGACGACAATGCGCAGCAATTCCAGTTCGCCCGGGCGCTGCTCGAAAAGTTGCGCCACATTCCGGGTGTCGACGCCGCAGCTCTCACCAGCGTTCTTCCCCTGGAGGGTGGCAGCAACGGCTACGTGAAGCTGCGCGGCAAGCCATCCGGGCCGGCGGGTGGTCCGCTCGTCGAGTCGCATTCCGTTTCCCCGGATTATTTCCGCGCCATAGGTGTGCGTCTGATCTCGGGCCGTGTGTTCACGGCGGCGGACGTGGCACGGTACGCGGAGTTGGATACACGGCAGAGCGAGGCGCAGCGTCAAAAAGCAAAACTTTCACCCGGCGAAACCAACGCCATGGTCTATCCCGCGGTGATCAACCAGACCATGGCGCGCTATTTCTGGCCGAACCAGGATTCCGTAGGGCAAATGTTTTCATATGGCAGCGACACCGGGCCCTGGCGGCAGGTAATCGGTGTGGTTGGCGATGTGAGGGAGTGGGGCCTGACCCACGCTCCGGTACCGGAAGCGTACTCTGCGTTCGACGGGCGATCGTACTTCTTCGTCCTGTTGCATACCTCGATGCGCCCCTCCAGCGTGACTCCGCCGGTACGCCAGGCGCTGGCGCAATTGGATCGAAGCCTCCCGCTGTTCAACGTGCGCAGCATGGCCGAGGTAATTGGCGATGACGCCCAGGGATCGCAATTCCTGAGCCAGCTGGTGGGATCGTTTGCGGCCTTTGCGGCTCTGCTGGCGGCGATCGGAATTTACGGGGTGCTGTCGTACGTGGTGAATCAGCGGACGCGGGAAATCGGTATCCGTATGTCGCTCGGCGCGAGCCGCGGCCGCGTGCTGGCGCAGGTGCTCGTTGCGGGCATGCGGCTTGCCGTACTGGGTTTTGCCATCGGATTGGCGGGAGCATTCGCCGCGGGGCGGGTCATGGCGAGCCTGCTGCACGAAGTCGACCCCCGCGATCCCGCCGTTTTGCTGGGAACCACGGGCCTGCTGACGCTGATCACCCTGGCGGCATGTTACGTTCCCGCGCGCCGGGCAGCTCGGCTGGACCCCATGGAGGCGTTACGGCAAGAATGAAAAAACGGCAGAAATATTGATGCTACAGATGTACAAATCTGCCGTCTTCTGCTACACTTGAGGCATGGACACCTGCTATAAGGCACACCTCGAAAAATCCGGACGGATCTTGATCCCAGTGGCCGTCCGGCGGCGGCTCGGGCTCTCGGAGGGCTCGCAAGTGATTGTAAAAGTGGAAGAATCCGGCGCGCTCCAGATCACTTCACGATCCCAGGCGCTGGCTGGCGTGCGCCAGCGAATCCGCAAATATATCCCAGCCGGGCGGGATCTGGTGGAGGAGTTGATTCAGGACCGGCGGGCCGAAGCGGAGCGTGAAGACAAAGCCGAAGTTGAAGACCGAGAGGCCACCCGCTCTTGAAGCGAGAACGCTATTTGCTGGATGCTTCCGCGCTGCTGTGCATCTTGCTCGATGAACGAGGCGGGGAGCGAGTGGATCGGATTTTGGATCGTTCCCGGATACACGCAGCCAATCTGGCGGAGGTGATCGCGCGGTTGGTGCGCGCCGGGATGCCTGCGGAAACGGCTGTGGCTAACCTTCGCGACCTGGATCTCGATGTGGATGAGGTGTTCGGCGCGGCGCAAGCGGAAGCTTGCGGCGTCCTGCAGGGTACTCGCCGCGAGCTTGGACTGTCTCTGGGCGATTGCCTGTGTCTGACGGCGGCAGCGTGGTCCGGATCCGTGGCGGTAACGGCGGATCGCCGGTGGGAGGAATTGAATGGCGCCAAATTAGGGGACCATGCCATCCGGGTTGAGGTCATTCGGTAGGGGTGTTCGTCTTAACTAAGAACTGAAGACTGATAACTGAGAACTTTATGCTTCGTTCCATCGCGTCAGACCTTTGGTATGGGCTCCGGCAATTGCGCCAACGGCCCGGGTTCACTATTACGGCGGTGCTCTCGCTGGCCTTGGGCATCGGCGCCAATACCGCCATCTTTCAGCTCGTGGATGCCATTCGCCTGAAAACTTTGCCGGTGCGCGAACCTCAGGGGCTGGCTTCGATTCACTTTGCCAAGGGCTCGGACCGATCGGGCAATTTTTCCACTCGCAGCGCCGAGTTCACTTACGCCCAATGGGATGAGATTCGCCGCCAGCAGCAGGCGTTCAGTGGACTCGCCGCCTGGAGCGCGACCCGCTTCAACCTCGCGCCCGGAGGCGAAGCCCGCTACGCCGAGGGCCTCTACGTGAGCGGCGATTTCTTCCGCGTCTTGGGCGTCAGCGCGCTGCTGGGCCGCACGTTTACGGCGGTGGACGATACGGCCGCGTGCGGCAATCCCGGCGCCGTCGCCAGTTACTCCTTTTGGCAGCGCGAATTGGGCGGCGATAGCAACGCGCTGGGACGCCAGGTCTGGCTCGACGGTCATATGCTGCCGGTGGTTGGCGTTACTCCGGCGGAGTTTTTCGGGGTGGAGGTGGGCCATCGCTACGACTTGGCGATCCCGATGTGCGCAGACCGCGCTTTCTCCGACGACGGCAAAGGCCGCATCCCGGTCCGGACCGACTGGTGGATTTCCATTCTGGGCCGCCTCAAGCCGGGTTGGACGCTGGAGCGGGCCGACTCTCACATCCGCGCTCTTTCCCCCGGCATCATGCTGGCCAGTTTGCCGCCCGCCTATCGGCCAGACACCGCCAAAGGATATCTGAAGGACAAATTGCAAGCCACGGCCGGGGGCACCGGTGTTTCCGGTTTGCGGCGCCAGTATGAACAACCGCTATGGCTATTGATGGCCACCACCGGGCTGGTTCTGCTGATCGCCTGCGCCAACTTGGCCAACTTGCTGCTGGCCCGCGCCAGCGTTCGCGAGCGGGAAATCGCGGTGCGTCTCGCCATGGGCGCGTCGCGCTTTCGGCTGGTTCGCCAATTGCTGGCGGAAAGCCTGCTTTTGGCCCTGTTCGGCGCCGGGCTTGGAGTCGCCATGGCGCAGGCGTTGAGCCGCGGCCTGGTCTCGTTCATCAGCACCGCCGGCGAGCCTGTCATCGTCGGCTTGGCCTTCGATTGGCGAACTCTGGGCTTCACCGCCGCGCTCGCCATCCTGACCTGCATTCTCTTCGGCCTGGCGCCGGCTCTTGGCGCCACCCGTCAATCGCCTGCCGCCGCGATGCGCGCGGGCGGCCGCGGCATGACGGCCGGCCGCCAGCGCTTCGGTTTGCGCCGCGCCCTGGTGAGCACCCAGGTGGCGCTTTCGCTGGTGCTGCTGGTCGGAGCCCTGCTGTTCGTTCGCAGCTTGCAGGGGCTCATGAATATCGATGCCGGATTTCAGGCCGAGGGCGTCATGTCGGTGGATGTCGATTTCAGCCGGGCGCAGTATCCCGTGGCACGCCGGCACGGCGTATTCCGGGAACTGCGCGACCGCTTCGCTGCCCTTCCCGGCGTGGTTTCCGTGGCAGAAGTGCTGATGACCCCGGTGAGCGGCTCAGGCTGGAACGACGATATCGGCCCGGATGGCTCGGTCGCCGCCGGCAGCCGCAACAACACTCTGTTCAACGGGATCTCGCCCGGCTATTTCCACACCATGGGCACGCGTCTTCTGGCGGGCCGTGATTTCGACGAGCACGACAACCTGGATTCTCCCAAGGTAGCCATTGTGAATGAGGCGCTCGCCAAAAAATACTTTCACGGCGTCAACCCGGTAGGCCACACGTTTCACATGGAAGCGGCCGCGGGCAAGCCGGAGCCAATATTCCAGATCGTGGGCCTGGTGAGAAACACCAAGTATTACGAGCTTCGCGAGGACTTTCAACCGGTCGCGTTCGTTCCCGTGGCGCAACGCCCGGAGCCCGACCCCGACGCCCTTTTCGTAGTGCGGGTAGCCGGCTCGCCAGGCGCGGTGATGAGCGAAGTCAAGGCCGCCACGGCCGCGATGAATCCCGCCGGAAGCCTCGAGTTCCGCTCCCTTTCCCGTCAATTGCAGGATTCTCTGCTGCGCGAGCGGCTGATGGCGACGCTTTCCGGCGCCTTCGCGCTACTGGCGGGGTTGCTGGCGACCTTGGGACTCTACGGCGTCATCTCCTATATGGTTGCGCGACGGCAAAACGAAATCGGAGTGCGCATGGCCCTCGGCGCCGACCGCGCGCGCGTGGTCCGGCTGGTGCTGCGCGAAGCCGTATGGCTGCTTGCGATTGGCCTGGTCTTCGGCGTCGCCATCGCTCTATTGGCCGGCCGTTACGCCGCCACGCTGTTGTTCGGACTGAAGCCGTACGACCCGGTCTCGATGACGGCTGGAGTGATTCTGTTGGCGATCGTGACGCTGGCGGCCAGCTATTTCCCGGCCCTCCGCGCGGCCCGATTGGACCCCATGACGGCGCTCCGCGACGAGTGATCCGTGGGACAGACGATCGTTATTTGTCGTCTGTCAGGCGGTCGAGCTGAAAGGCAGGACGACAGACGACGAAAGACGATCGTCTGTCCCACTATTGTCGCAGCAGCTTGAACGCGTGCGTCCACTCATTGTTGCGGAATCCTAGGATGCACCACAGCATGCACAGCGGTTCGATGGCGCGGGCCGCTTCCACCGCTCCCATATCCGCGGTCTCCCAGCCGAACTGGCCAAGAATGACCGCCACGGTCTGCTTGGCCGATTCGTCGTGGCCGCAGATGAACATGGTCGGCGTGCCCGACTTGAAGTGCGGATTCACGAATTGCCCATTGCCCACCGAATTGAACGCTTTGACAAAACGAGCGGCCGGAAACTCCCGCTGCAGCCGTTCCATCAGGGACTCGTCGATGTCGGTAAAGAACTTCAGAACGCCGTTCACCGGCGGTGCGTCGGCGATGGGATTGGTCGCATCGATGACCGGCTTTCCCGCCAGATTGCCGGCTCCAGCGGCGCGCAGGGCCTCTGCCGCGGCCGTACCTTTGACGGCCAGGACGACCACTTCAGCGAAGGCCGCTGCTTCGCTGAAACTGCCCAGAAGCCCCTTGGAATTCGTCCCGCTCCACTCCGCCAGCTTCGCCTTATCGCGCGTACCCATCATGGTTTCGTAACCATGCTTGAGAAAGCCGCTGGCAAGCGTCTGCGCCACGATGCCTGAACCAAGAACTCCAACTTTCATGCCCCCTCCCTTCCACCAGATAACTATACATTAGCGAGGGGCCAGAGGTCTTGTGAGGCTAACGCCGCGGGCCGCGGCGCGGTGGACGGGAATCGCGGCGGCGGCCTTCGCCATGCGCACCGCGAGGCCTCGAGTCGCGGCCATCTCCGCTGCGCGGGCCGCCGTGGCCGCGCGGCGAAAACGCGCTGGGAGGCGGCTCCGGCAGGCTGGCCATGCCGGCGGGATAGACCACTACCTGGCGCGATGGGCCGGAGCCCTGGCTTTCGCTGCGAATCGCGGTATCGTTGCGCAGCGCCAGGTGGATGACGCGCCGCTCGCGGCTGTTCATGGGGTTAAACCGAAACGGCGCGCCGGTGCGTTTCACTTTCTCGGCCGCCGCGGTGGCGCTCAACCGCAACTCCTCGATGCGCAGCAGGCGATAGTCGTTGGCGTCGAACGAGAGCCGCGAATGATCCTCGGACGGCATGCGCAGCATTTCCATGGTGACGTGCTCGAAGGCCAGCAGCAGCTCGGCGCGATTGGCCAGCAGGGCATCCACGTCGGCGCCGGTGAACTTCACCAGCACGTCGGGCGTTTCCACGTCGTCCTCGCCGGGCCGCGCGTCCTCGATCGCAAACTCGAGATCGAACCCGCCGCTCGAAAACACCGTGCGCAAGAACCCTTCGATGCGGGAGGCAATGGTGGACGCGGAATATTTTCGCTCTGTCACGGGCTATTTCCTGCCGTTCTTTTTCTTGGGAGGCTCAACGCTGCGAGCCGCTTCCACGGCGGCTTCGGTGTGGTTGAAGAACCATTGCTGGCCTATGTTCACGAGATTGCTGGTCAAGTAGTATAACACCAGGCCGCTCGGCAAATTGTAGAACATGAAGCCGAAAATCAGCGGCATCATCATCATCATGGTCTTCTGATTGGGATCCACGTTGGCCTGCGGCGTCATCTTCTGCATCAGAAACTGGCTGACGATCATGATGATGGGCAAAAGCTTGATGGCGGGGTGCTCGGCCTGAGAGAGATCCGTCACCCACAGCCAGGTGGCGCCGCGCATTTCCACCGAAACCGAAAAGACTTTATAGAAAGCGATGAAGAACGGAATCTGGATCAGCATGGGGAAACAGCCGCCCATGGGATTCACGCCGTACCTCTTATATAGGTCCATCACTTCCTGGTTCTGATCGGCCTTGCGCGGATCGCGCAGCCCCACGTTTTTGTACTTGGCGTTGATGGCGTCGATCTGCGGTTTGAGCGCCTGCATTTTGCGCATCGACTTCATATTGGAAAGCCGAAGCGGAAACAGGATGGAATTCAGAACGATGGTGACCACTACGATCGACCAGCCGAAATTGTGGATGAACCCGCGGTTAGCCCAGTCGACCAGAAGGAACAGCGGCTTGGCTATTACCCCGAGCCAGCCGAAATCCACCACCTGTTCGAGCTTGGGATCGATGCTTTTGAGCAGGTAGTAGTCTTTGGGGCCGACGAACACGCGAAAACGATTGGTCGCAGGGCCGCCAACAGCCGCGCCAATGAATGGAACCTTTTTGGGATCGAGCGGCGTCCCGACCGTGTCGGAAACGGTCACCGTCTCCACGTTGGAGGTTTGGTCCGGCAGGAAGACCGCGGCGAAATACTTGTCGTTCAAGCTGAAGAACGAAAAATCGCCGCGCGCGGCGATGGGGCCCTTCCGGCCATTCCCCGGGTTCACCAGTTTCTGCTGGTCCAGGTCGTAGTAAGCGGTCGATTCGGCGATGGCTGGAGCGCCCACGGTCAGGTCGCCGAATCCACCGCGCCAATCGACCAGATGCGGCAGCGGACGCCCATCGACCGAGACCTCGGTGGTAAGGGCCAGCAGATAGCTGTTTTTCTGAAAGCGGAACACCTTGCGGACTTTGGTGTGGCCGTCGGAAAAGGCATAGGTCACGCCCAATCCGTCGGCATCGGGCGTTTGCGTGTAGTAAACCCAGTTGACCTTTGCGGCCGGCTCCTGGCCGCTGAAGTAGAGCGAGAACGGATATTCCAGGCCGGCGGCGGTGTTGATCAGCTCGAGCGGCTTCTCGTCGTTGCCCTTGTACTTCTTCATCAGCCAGTCGCGCACGGTGGCGCCCTGGTTGGTAAATACGACGTGGAACAAGTTCGTATCGACTGCAAAGGGAGGAGCCGGTTGTTGCGGCGTGGCGTTGGGCGCCGGAGCGGAAGCGGCTTTTCGCGCCCGAGGGGAAGCGGCTGCCGGCGCGGGTTCGGCTGCCTGTTCCGCGGGCGCGGCCGGCGGAGGGGCCGCAGTCGAGGTGGATTCGGTCTTGGCCGTGGTGGACGGGGACGCCGGATTGGAGGAAGGCGGCGGCCCGAACATCTTGATGAAATACGGCGTGACCAGCATCACCAGGCCCATCAGGATGAACGCCAGGAGAAGCCGCAACTCCATGGACATCTCTTTGGGCCCGGTCTGGCTCGGGGGCGTTCGATTCGGTTCTTTCGCGGGCGGCGCGGCGCCACCACTCTTTTGCAAATCTGCCATGCTTAATGTTCGCTTTCGCAATTACAGTTGCGCATCTCGGCAACCGCTCCCTCACAGTCGCGGCCCGGAAATGTTACCGCACCGGGTCGTACCCGCCTGGGTGAAAGGGGTGGCAGCGCACCAGCCGGGCGAGCCCCATCCACACGCCTTTCGCGACACAGTAACGCTCCACTGCCTCCCGCATGTAAACCGAGCAGGTCGGATGAAACCGGCAGGCCGAAGGCAGGAGCGGAGAAATCCAATACTTATACGAATCGAGCAGCCAGGCTACTCCCCGCCGCAGCGGCGGAAGAGGCGTTCCACCTCCACGCAGATCTCCGCAAACGGAGCCTGGAACGCTTTGCGCCGGGGATTGATGACGATGGACCACTTTGGACTCAACCGTTCCAGATGGAGGCGCACCGCTTCGCGAAGGCGCCGTCGAATGCGATTGCGGACCACGGCTTTACCCACCGCGCGGGGCACGGTGAAGCCGACGCGAGGGCCGTCCGCCTTCTCGCTGCGCAGGCAGAAAGCCGCGAAGAGCGAATTCGAGTGCCGAATTCCCTGGTCGTATATCCTCCGGAAATCTTGTGAGCGCAACAGGCGGACACGTTTCGGAAATCGATGCGGGCCGGGCACGGCCCTTGGCTACCTCTCGGAACTGACGGTGAGTTTCTTCCGCCCACGGGCGCGGCGGCGGGCAAGTAC
>Ga0181524_10004096_pt1 | contig 13716 bp, 13 predicted proteins | sample PEATcosm2014_Bin_34_FD_119761 | JGI IMG/M metagenome (GOLD analysis project Ga0181524, IMG submission 119761) | Peatland microbial communities from MTU Mesocosm Facility, Houghton, MI, USA - PEATcosm2014_Bin05_60_metaG | ecosystem: Environmental > Terrestrial > Soil > Wetlands > Peat | place...
ACGCCGCAGGAGCTGACGGAGCACAACTGCATCAATCTGCGGCTGCCGACCTATGGCGGCCTTTACGCCTGGGAGTTCGAGAAGGGCGGGCGGGAGCTGAAAGTGCGGGTCGAAGGGCAGTTGGTCTTCAACACCGTCGGTTTGCGACTCAAGGCCGTGCTCGCCGGGCTCGGCCTCGCTTACCTGCCGGAGGAGCAGGCGCATGCGCAGCTCGAGAGCGGCGAACTGATCCGCGCGCTGGCGGATTGGTGCCCGCCGTTTTCCGGCTATCACCTCTATTATCCGAGCCGCCGACAACCAGCGCCGGCCTTCGCCTTGCTGGTGGATGCGCTGCGCTATCGACCGGCCGCGCGAAAATCTTGATTTTGGCGCCAGGGCGACTCCGCCGCGGGTCGAATCCCCTCGTCCGGCGCCAGGACCGGACGTCCGATTTGATCCGCTCGGCCAACTCGACGCCGGCCCTCAGCCGGCCGCGTCCCCGCCCATGATGAAGCCGCCGCCCAGCACGCGGGCGCGCGGGTCGCACGCGGCGTAGAAGACGCAGGCCTGTCCCGGCGAAACGCCGTTCTCCGGCTCGTCGAATTCGATTTGGCCGCCGCGAAGGAGCGTCGCGGGAGCGGGCGGGCGGGTCGAGCGCACGCGCGCGGCGATGGGCAGGCCGCGCTCGGGGATATCCGCGAGGCGTCCGTCGCCGATCCAGTTGACGTCGCGCAGGTGAATGCGCCTGGTTTCGAGGGCCTGCCGGGGCCCGACGACGACCCGCGCCGCGCGCGCGTCGAGCGCCACGACATAGAGCGGCTCGGCCGCCGCGATCCCCAGGCCGCGCCGCTGCCCGATGGTGTAGTGCAGGATGCCGGCGTGGCGGCCGAGCACGCGGCCGTCGATGTGGACGATCTCGCCGGCCTCGGCGGCGCCGGGCAGCAGGCGCTCGATCATCTGGCTGTAGTGCCCCGCCGGCACGAAGCAGATGTCCTGGCTGTCCGCCTTGTCGGCGACCGCCAGGCCGAATTCGTGCGCCAGCGCGCGCACTTCCGGCTTGGGCAGGGCGCCCAAGGGGAAACGCAGCAGCGAGAGCTGCTCGCGCGTCGTGGCGAACAGGAAATAGCTCTGGTCGCGCTCGGCGTCGGTCGCGCGATAGAGGGCGCGTCCGCCGCGACCGTCCTCGCGCGACACGACGTAATGGCCGGTGGCGAGAACGTCCGCGCCCAGATCCCTGGCGGCGTCGAACAGGTCGGCGAACTTCATGTACTGGTTGCAGGCGACGCAAGGGATCGGCGTTTCGCCCGAAACATAGGCGCGCGCGAAAGGCTCGATGACCTTCTCGCGAAAGCGGGTCTCGTAATCCAGGACATAGTGGGGAACGCCGAGCCGCGCCGCGACGTCGCGCGCGTCGTGGATGTCCTGGCCGGCGCAGCACGCGCCCTTGCGGTGCGTCGCCGCGCCGTGATCGTAGAGCTGCATGGTGACGCCGACGACGTCGTAGCCGTCGCGCGCCAGCAACGCCGCGACGACGCTCGAATCGACCCCGCCGGACATCGCGACGACGACGCGCGTGTCCTCGGGGGCCTTGGGCAGGCCGAGGCTATTGAGTGCGCGCGCCGACGCGACGCGGGCGATTTGCGGGGCCAACATGAGGTTTCGTCCGAAGCCGATCCGGCCACTTACGTAGGTCTTATATCACCGGACGCCAGCGGCATGGGGGAAAATGTCGTCTCCCGCCGGCTCGTCGCCGCAGCGGCCGGCGTCCGCCCGGACGCCGGCAGCCTCAATAATATCGAAGGAAATCAGCGCGTTTTGAAACATGTTGTTATGAATTTCTCCACACGGCGCTTAGGCAAATCTTAAGTTGCGACCGGTATGCTTGCGCAAGTTGGACTTGCGTTCGGGTGTGAGAGTCAAATGAGTGAAGCGCTTCGACCGAGAGTGAAATACGTCATCGGTCCGGACGGCAGCCCGCTGACGATCGCGGATTTGCCGCCCCCGTCGACCAAGCGTTGGGTCATTCGCCGCAAGGCCGAAGTGGTCGCGGCGGTGCGCGGCGGCCTGCTTTCGCTCGAAGAAGCATGCTCGCGATACACTTTGACGGTCGACGAATTCCTGAGCTGGCAGGTCTCGATCGACCAATTCGGCCTCGCCGGCCTGCGCACGACCCGCATTCAGCAATACCGCCACTGAAAGCCCGCCCGGCGCCTCGCGTAGGCAAGTCCGCGCGGGCGAACCGGCGTCAGAGCGTCGCCGCCGACAGCGGCAGCCGCGGCGCGCGGGCGCTGTGCGACCCCGAGGGAACTGAGACGCCGCAATCGCGGCTGGGGCCGCTGGCGGACTATCGCTTCCGCGCCGAGCGCGAGAGCGACCGCGAACGGCAGATCGTGGTGCGCTGGGACGGCGAGCGTTTCGTCTGGTTTACGGGGACAGGGTTTACGGGGGGTTTACGGGGACAGGGGTCCAGGGGTTTACAGGGGTTTACGGGGGTTTACGGGGACCCAGGTTCCAGGTTCAGGTTTACGGGGACAGGATACGAATTGCACAATTTCGCGGTCCGACAGGAGGCTCCGGACTTTCTCGACTGGACCCGCCCCGCCCCTCTCCGCCACACACCAAGCCGTCGACCTCATGGAAGCGTCTTTTTCCGAAGCCGAGAGCCTGTCAAGGGCGCGCCCATAGCCCGTGGAAAGACGGGCGTCTCCCGACGCCCTATGCGCCGCGCCGCCGCAGGCGGGCTTCGCCCCTTGACAGGCTCTCGGCTTCGGAAGATTCGGCCTCCATGAGGTCGACGGCGCTCCCTGCCGAGCTAGCGCCGGTCAAGCTCGCGCCGCCCCTCATCGCTCATGCTTCGCGTGAAGCCCTCTGCCGCTTCGCCAGAGAACGGGTTCGAGGGGACGCCATACGCTTTGCGTTCGTGCGCTGCCTCGGCGCATCAGGCTTCGGCGCTGCGGCGCAGAGGGTCCGATTTTTACAATTCGTAACCTGCCCCCCGTATCGTCCGATGGCCGAGACGCGATGGTCAACGGTCTGTGGGCCTTGGGCTTTCATTGTCGCTAATGGTGCCCTTGTGGATAGGTGATTTGTGCAATCCCTTTACGATCGTGGACGTCCGTCCAGTGGTTCCGACCGGAGGATTGGCGATCTTCAAAGGGGTCGCCTGATCGAGATACTTACTGAATGCGTGGGCCGACCCGGAGAAGGCGAACGGGGCGCCGAGGAGCATGACGGCGAGAAGCGGGATCAGAAATTTGCGGGACATGGAATTCCTCCCATCTTGCGCTTACGGCTTACGCGGGCAGGGCTTACGGGACGGCCGGCGGGGAAAGGATACGAATCGCCCACTTCCTCGATCCGCAGTCGGCGGCCGACCCCTATTCATTCTACACCGCACGGTCGACCTCGTGGAAGCGCGGACTTCCGAAACCTCGAGCCTATGGCGCGCTCATGGCCCGTCGAAAGACGGGCGTCTCACGACGCCCTATGGCCCGCAAGAGCCGCGACATTTTCTTCCGGAAAAACGGACGTCGCGATATCCTGTGAGTTGAACTTCGGAGCGAGCGTCCGCAACCGCCGCGCCGGTTGCGCGCGGCTTCGGCCGAAAGAGAATTCGAACGGGGGGAGTCTTCGAGAAAGCCGAGAATCGCCCGAAGTCGCCGTCAACCCGTTGATTTCATGGAAAACCGCCAAGCAAAATGTTTGGAATTTCCTTGGAAAAGTTTGGAAAAGCTTGGATTTTCCTTGGAAAAAGCTTGGAAATCCTTGGAAAGGCTGGGAAAACTTTGGCCGCCCGCCCTGTCGGCTCGCGGGCGCGACGCGCACAGACCCAACCCTCGGCGCGGCCGGCCGCTGCGCCGCGTTCGCCAGACCTACCTCTCCGCCCGCGCCTTCAGCGCAGCGACGCCACGATCTCGCGGTAGGCGGCTTCGGGGAACGCCTTCAGCGTCTTCGTGCGGATGCTGCCGAGGCCGCCGAGCTGCATGGTGAAGCGCGCGGCGATCGCGTCGTCCGGCGCCTCGTAGACGGCGATGAAGTCGTAGTCGCCCATCGTCAGATAGAACGACTTGAAGTCGCCGCCCATCTCTCTGAGCAGGTGCTTGGCCTTGTCGAGACGGTTCGGCGAGTCCTTGGCGTTCTTCATTCCGGCGTCGGTGAAATTGGCGAGCATGATGTACGTGGTCATGGCCTGTCTCCTCGTTGGAGCCGGCGCCTGAGATGTCGCCGTTCGACGGCGCCGTTACGCCTCCTCAGCCGCCGAGCCCGCTCTCGTCACGGCAGGGAATGGACGATCACCGGTCCGGCCGTCGCGCTTGCCGGGCCGTCGAGCAGCGGGGCGAGATTCTTCTCGATCCACGCCAGCACGCGCCGGTTCGACTCTTCGGCCCCGGCGAAATCATTGAAGACGCTGATCGCCGTCACCGTGTCATCGGGCGCATAGACGACGTAATAGCCCATGAAACCGGGGACGTTGCTGATGATCGCAATGGCGCCCTTCTTGATCCGGCGGGCGAGCTCGTCGGCCATGCCGGGTTTGGCTTTCGCCTGGCGAATCGCAGCGTACATGGGATCCTCCCTTGACCGAGCGAACGCTTTCGCGCCGTCGCCGTTTCGATCGCATGTCGGCCTCGACTATACGCCGCCCGGCGGCGCTGGGCTAGCGCTCGGCGCGATCGTGACGGCGCTCTTTGGCGGAGCGCGACTCGCCGCTACTTCCTGCCGCCGCCCTTCGCCATCGCCTCGAGCTTCTGCGAGCGAATCGTGTTGCGGTTGAGGGCGGCGTCCTTCACGCCGTCCATGCCGAACGCGACCGCCATCAGCTGGCTGTAGAAGACGACGGGGATGTTGTAGTTCGCGCCGAACTTCGCGTTGATCGCCGGCTGGTACATCTCGACGTTGGTCTGGCACAGCGGACAGGGCGTCGAGATGACGTCGGCGCCGGCCTTGCTCGCCTCTTCGAGGATCGCCTTCATCAGGTGCAGCGTCCGCTCCGGGCTCATCACCGCCACCGAGCCGCCGCAGCAGGCGGTCTTGTGGGCGAAGGGGACGGCCTCGGCGCCGCATGCCCTAGTGAAGTCGTCGAGGAAGGTCGGATCGTCGTAGGCGTCGTAATCGCCGCCCGCCGCCGTGCCGGCGAAGGGGCGCACGGTCTGGCAGCCGACGTAGCCCGCAACTTTAAGCCCGGTCAGCGGATTGGCGACGCGCTTCTCGATCGCCTCGAGGCCGACCTCGTTGACCAGCACCTCGCAGGCGTGGCGAACCTTGAGCTCGGCGGTGTAGCTCAAACCCCCGGCGTCGAGCGCCTCGTTGATCGCCGCGCGCTTCTTCACGTCGGCCTTGATCTTCTCGTTGCCGCTGTGGGTGTTGAGGTAGCAGGCGGCGCAGCCGGTGATGACGTCCTGGCTTCCCTTCTGCTGCGCCTTGGCGAGGTTGCGCCCGGTCAGCGCGAGATTGGGCAATTGTCCGCCGCCGATGTTTCCGACCGAGGCGCCGCAGCAGTTCCAGTCCTCGATGTCGTCGAGCGCGACGCCGACCTCGGGCATGACGGCGCGCAACGATTGGTCGAGATGGCGGCCGGCGCCTTGCGAGGAGCAGCCGGGGTAATAGGTCATGGTCTTCTTGTCGCTCATATCAGTCACTCCCCGGCCGATCCATGCCGCGCTTCGATTTCGCGCGCCTTGGCGAGGATCGCCCGCAGGTCCTTGCGGCCCTTGATGCGGTGCGGCAGGCCGAGATGCATGCGGCCCGCCCTCACCATGCCCAGGGCGATTCTGAGATTGGCCGTCACGCGCCTGAAGCCTTCGCCGAGGCCGAGCGAGAAGAAGTAGCGCGTCGTCATCAGCCGCTCGTCGGTGCGGCCGAACGCCTTGGTCGACCACCAGAACGACTGCGCGAAGTTCTTGTTCTCCTGCGGGCCCTCGACGTAGCCGAACTCGACCGACTTGGCCGCCAGGTCTTGCAGGATGTAGGTGACCGGCACGCCGCGCGGGCAGCGCACGACGCAGCGGTAGCAGCTCGTGCAGTTCCACTGCGTGTTGGCCGAAAGCACCTCCTCCTTCATGCCGGCGCGGATCATCATGAACAATTTGCGCGGGCCGTAGTCCATCTGCACGCCGATCGGGCAGGAGCCCGAGCAGGCGCCGCACTGCATGCACAGGCTGAGCTTGTCGCCGCCGTTGACGTTCTCGGCGACCCATCTGGCGAAGGAAAGGTCGTATGTCCGGGCGGCGGCGGGCGCGGGCGTCGTCATTTCAGAAGCCCTTCATCGGGTTGGGCGGCAGGGCGCCGATCAATTCGGCGAACGTGTCGATCACCTTGGGCGCGTGCGCCGAATCGCCGATCGCGATTTCCTCGAAGGCGATGCGCTCCGGTTCCAGCATCAGGCTCTTCAGCGTCTCGCCGACCTTCGACATGCGCTCGCGCGCGATCGCCGAGCCCTTGATGAAATGGCATTGATAATCGTCGCCGGACTTGCAGCCCATCAACATGATGCCGTCGTAGCCCTTCTGCAGCGCGGTCGAGACCCATTGCAGCGTCACCGAGCCGAGGCAGCGCACGGGGATGATGCGCACGAACGGCGACCAGCTCGAGCGGTTGACGCCGGCCATGTCGATCGCGGGGTAGGCGTCGTTCTCGCAGGCGAGCACCAGGATGCGCGGCTTCTCCGCGAACTCGTCGGGGATCTCGTTGGCCTCGATCATCGCGTTGATCATCTGCGGATGATAGTTGTCGAAGGTGATGGTCTGCACCGGGCAGGCGCCCATACAGGTGCCGCAGCGCCGGCAACGCGCGAAATTGACGATCGGCCGGCCCGTTTCGTCCTCGTCGATGGCGCCGAACGGGCACTCGACCGTGCAGCGCCGGCACTTCGTGCATTTGTCGTGGCCGATCTTGGGGAAGGTGAGATCGCCGACGCGCGGATGCACGGAAGCGCCCGCGCTCGCGCCCTCGATCGCCTGGATCGCCTTCATCACCGCGCCGGTCGCGTCCTCGGCGCTCTCGGCCATGTCCATCGGCCGGCGCACCGGGCCGGCGGTGTGGATGCCGGTGCGGCGCGTCTCGTAGGGAAAGCAGATGTAGTGGCTGTCGGAGAAGCCGTCGGCGAGGATCGGGATATGCGGGCCCTGCCGATATTGCAGGTTGAGGATCGGCCCGCCCGGCGGCAGGCCCTTGTCGATATGCGGCCACGGCGAACCCTCGCCGTTCGCGTAGCCCGCGACCCTGATCGGCGCCACCGGATTGATGTCGTCGACGAGCTGCAACGCGCTCTTTTCCGGCTCGATCGCCGGCGCGTCGACGTCGGTCGAATTGGGCACCATGCCGGTGGCGTGCACGATGAGATCGAGCCCGGCGAGCGGCACGTCGGCGCCCAGCAGCTCGTCGGCGTAGGAAACCGTCATCGCCGCGCCGTCGACCGACCTGACCTTGCCCTTCATGAAGACGACGCCGTTGCGCTGCGCCTCGCGATAGAATTCCTCCGCCGTGCCGGGCGTGCGCAGCTCCTCGTAGACGATGTAGGCGGAGGCGCCCGCGTCGCCCTGCACGACCTGCAGGGCCTGCTTGATCGAGGCCGAGCAGCACACGGACGAGCAATAGGGCAGGTGCTCGGGGTCGCGGCTGCCGGCGCATTGGATGAAGGCGATCGCGCGCACGGGCGCGCCGTTCGAGGGCCGCTTCGGCGCGCCCTTGGCGAGCATCGCCTCGAACTCGACGCCGGTGACGACGTCGGGCGTCGCGCCGTAGCCGAGATGGCCGAGCAGGCGCGCGTCGTAGGGACGCCAGCCGGTCGCGACGATGATCGCGCCGACCGTCTCGCTCGTCTCCCGACCGCCCTGCGCGATCGTGACGGCGAAGGCGCCGGGCTGGCCGGAGGTGCTCTTGACCAGCGCGCCGGTCATGACGCGGATGCGCGGCGCGGCTTTGACCGTCGCGATCAGCTTGTCCATGTCGTTGGGCCGCACATCGCGATAGGGCGGCAGATGCGGCGTGCGTTTCGACCATTTCGCCGACCAGCCGCCGAGCGCGTCGCTCTTCTCGACGAGCAGCGCGTCGTAGCCGGAACGGGCCGCCTCCAGCGCGGCGGTGAGGCCGGTCACGCCGCCGCCGACCACCATGACCTTGCGCGCGACCTCGCCGAGCGCGGCCGGAGTCGGCGCCTCGGTCCTCGCCATCTGCGTCGCCGCCATGCGGATCTGGTCGGCGGCGAGCATCTGCGTGTCCTCGGCCCCAGCGGGCTGCGACCACGCGACCTGCTCGCGCAGGTTGGCGCGGACCACCGAGACGCCGTCGAAGCGGAAGCGATCGGCCATCACACGCGGCGAACAGGCGCCGACGACGAGGCGGTTGACCGCGCCTTCGTCGATGTCGCGCTTGATTTCGGCGACGCCCTCGGGCGCGCACAACGCGTCGCGCGCGACGCAGCGGCCGATGCGGAATTCCGACTTGGCGACGCTCGCCAGGGCGTCCACGTCGACGCTGTCGGCGATGCCGCAGCCCTTGCAGAGGTAGACGCCGGGTTTCTTCTCGGACACGCTTCCCATCTCCCTTTTCGCGCCGTCGTCACGGGCCGTCGCCCCGTCACGCGCCCCTGACCGCCTGCACCGCCTTCAGCGCGGCGGCGGTCGCCGACTGCACCGACATCGAGACGTCGAGCGGCCCCGCCGCGACGCCGGCCGAGAACACGCCCGCGCCGTCGCCCTCCTGCGGCGTCAGGAAGCCGTAGTCGTCGACGACGACGTCGAAGGGCGGGCGATAGCCGGCGACGGCGCTCGGCTGCATGCCGGTCGCCAGCACCACGAGATCGTAAGGCTCGGCGTAGATCTCGCGCTCGATGGTGCGCTCGCCGTGCAGGATCGGCCTGCCGTCCTCGCCGATGCGGATATGCGCCGGCTTCGATTTGATGAACTTGACCTGCGGATCGGCTCGGACCTTGTCGTAGAAGGCCTCGAGCTTATCGTGGGCGCGGATGTCGATGTAGTAGATGTGCACTTCCGCGTCGGCGTATTGCTCGCGCACGTAGGCGGCGTGCTTGAGCGAGCCCAGACAGCAGATGCGCGAGCAGTAGGGCAGGTGGTTGAGGTCGCGCGACCCGGCGCACTGGATGAGGGCGACTTTCTTGGCCGGCTCGCCGTTCGAGGGCCGCAGGATCTTGCCGTGCGTCGGCCCGTTGTGCGCGGCGAGCCGCTCCATCTCGACGTTGGTGACGATGTCGGGGCTATGGCCATAGCTGTAGACGTCGAGCTTCATCGGGTCGTAGGGCCGCCAGCCGGTCGCCCAGACCACCGCGCCGACGCGAAGATCGAAGCTTTCGCCCTTGTCGTTCGGATCGATCGCGCCGTAGCGGCAGGCCGCCGCCAGCTTGTCGCCCTCGCCCGCCGCGATCGCCTCCGGCGCCACGACGTAGCGCATGGGGAAGGCGTGCTCGTGCGGCAGATAGGCGCCCCCGACCTTGTCGAGGCCGTAATTGAACGGATTGGCGACTTTCGTCTCGCTCGCCTTGGCGCAGTCGCCGCAGGCGACGCAGCGTTCGTTGACGAAGCGCGGATGTCGTTTGACGGTCGCCTTGAAGTCGCCGCGGGCGCCGGAAATATCGACGACCTCGCACATCGTCAGAACCTTGACGCGAGGGTTCTTGCGCAGCCGCTGGTAGTTGATCTCCAGGCCGCAGGTCGGGTGACAGAGCTTGGGGAAATAGCGGTTGAGCCGCGTCACGCGGCCGCCCAGGCTCGCCTCCCGTTCGAGGAGGATGACGTCCTGCCCGACCTCCGCGGCCTCGAGCGCGGCCGTGATCCCGGCGATTCCGCCGCCGACGACGAGAATCGTCTGGCTCGTCGGGCCGTCGCCCTTCCCACCGATCGCCATCGTTCCTCCCCCTGTTCGCTCGGGCGTTTCCCGAGGTCCGTCGCTGTGAACGCTCATGCGGCAACGTGTCGCGGCGCCGTCGATCCTTCCCGCCGCGCCGCCTCGGCGCCTGGCGGCCGAGAGCACAAAATCAAACCGCCGGGAGGCAGCGCTCCAGCGCGCGAACGCCGCGACTTTTCAGCCCGTTGTCGTCGCCGCTGAGACGAACGCCCGGAATTGCTCGCCGCGCCCGCTCGCTCATGCCCGTTCCCGCGCCTTTCTTCGCCGCGCTTCCCCGCCGACCCGGCTGGGAAGTCCTGGACGCGCCCGCGGCGCTCTTCCTTCAATTCAATAATTCGTGTATTTGAATATTATGCTGAATGGCCTTTGGCTGCAAGCGGGAAGGGCGCGTGACGACAAAAGTGTTCGCTCGGAACCGAACGGCGGGGCGCCGGGCGTCCGATGCGCCAAAAAGACGACCAGCGGAGGAAACCACGAATGACGAAACTCATCAAACCCCACGGCTCCGAGGCTCTCAACCCTCTCTTCGTCTACGACCCCGCCGAAAACGAACGGCTGCGCCGAGAGGCGCAATCGCTGCCCTCGATCGTCGTCAGCTCCGCGGCGGCGGCCAACGCGGTGATGCTGGGCGGCGGCTATTTCAATCCGCTCACCGGCTACATGGACAAGGCCGACGCGCTGTCGGTGGCTAAGGACATGAAGACCGTCGGCGGCCTGTTCTGGCCGGTGCCGATCCTCAACCTGGTCGACGAGGCCCCCGGCGTCGCGGCGGGCGCCCGCATCGCGCTCAAAGACCCGAACATGCCCGGCGCGCCGGTGCTGGCGATCATGAACGTCGAGGCGGTGGAGACCTTTTCCGAGGCCGAGAGCGCACTGATCGTGGCGAAGGTCTTCCGCACCTCCGATCCCAAGCACCCCGGCGTCAAGGCCTTCCTCGCGCAAGGGCGCACGCTGCTTTCCGGCCCGATCGAAGTGCTCAATTTCAGCTATTTCCAGAGCGAGTTCCCCGACACCTTCCGCACCGCGGTGGAAATCCGCAACGAGATCGTCGAGCGCGGCTGGACGAAGGTCGTCGCCTTTCAGACCCGCAATCCCATGCATCGCGCGCACGAGGAATTGTGCCGCATGGCGATGGAGCGCCTGCACGCCGACGGGCTCGTCATCCACATGCTGCTGGGCAAGCTCAAGGAGGGCGACATCCCCGCCCCGGTGCGCGACGCGGCGATTAGGAAGATGGTGGAGGTCTATTTCCCGCCCAACTCAGCGATGGTCACGGGCTACGGCTTCGACATGCTCTACGCCGGCCCGCGCGAGGCGTTGCTGCATGCGGTGTTCCGTCAGAACATGGGCGCGTCCTATCTCATCGTCGGGCGCGACCACGCGGGCGTCGGCGACTATTACGGCCCCTTCGACGCCCAGACCATTTTCGACGAAATCCCGGCGGGCAGCCTCGGCATCCAGATCTTCCGCGCCGACAACACCGCCTATTCGAAGAAGCTCAACAAGGTGGTGATGATGTGCGAGGCGCCCAATCACACCAAGGACGACTTCATCGCCTTGTCGGGCACCAAGGTGCGCGAAATGCTCAGCGCGGGAATCGCGCCGCCGCCGGAATTCTCGCGCGCCGAGGTCGCCAAAATCCTGATCGGCTATTATCAAGGATTGAGCGCCGGCTCGTGAGGACGCTCGCCGGCGCCGGCGTCGAGAGGAAGCGGATGGCGGTTCCGAACGGCTTGGCGGCGGGCTAGCCGATTGGCCGGCCCGCGGCGCTATTACGCGCGGTCGCCCGACGGCCGCGCCATCTTCGACTTCGACCGGGCGGAGGCGGCCGAGACCGTCGCGCTCGAGTACGGGATCGGCGCGACGATCGTCGACACGCTCGCCCAGGCCTATACGCCGATGCTGCAGGAGGTTCTGCCCGGCGACGGCGGGCCGCGTCTCGTCCTCGCGCCGATCGGGGGTTGGGGCGCCGGCCGTTTCGACCTCGATCGCGACCTGATCGAGGCGGTCAAGAAAGGGCATGCGGCGATCGTCCACGCCTTTCTCGCCAAGGGCGCGTCGGCCAACGCGCGCGACGCTCGCGGCGGCTCGGCGCTGCACTGGGCGGCCGGGCGCGGCAAGATCGACGTAGTGGCGCTGCTGCTCGCCGAGGGCGCCGACGTCGAGGCGCGCGACGGCGCGGGCCGGACGGCGCTGGATGTGGCGGAATGTCGCAGCCGGTCGGAAATCGCCGAGCTGCTACGCCGTCGCGGCGCGCCATGACGGCGCGGCTTCGCGCGCCCGGACGCGCCGTGCGCCGCCTCGTCGCTGTCGGCGAACCCGCGTCGGATCGCCGGAAAGCCGGCCAGACCGGGCGCCGCGGTTTTCCGTCTCGCGGCCGCGTCGGCGCCGGCCGCGTCGAGGGCGCCGGCGCGCCGGGGCGGGACGTGCCGCGGCGCGCGTGATTGAAGACATTGTCATATGCAGTTATCATGGTATAAGGGCTCGCGAGGTCGCAGCGCAGCGCCGCTCACGGGAGATTTCCGCGGGCGCCGGACGGCCGACGAGCTCAGGCGTTGGACGAGAACAGGTCAGGGAGGACGGTAAATGCCGACATTCGTGCACACGGACAAGTGTGACGGCTGCAAGGGGGGTCAGGTCACGGCGTGCATGTATATTTGCCCGAACGACCTGATGAAGCTCGACACCACCCGCATGAAAGCCTTCAATCAGGAGCCCGACCAGTGCTGGGAATGCCAGTGCTGCGTCAAGGCTTGCCCGCAGCAGGCCATCGAGGTTCGCTCGTTCGCCGATTGGGTGCCGATGGGCGGCGCGGTGATCCCGCTGCGCACCGACAACGCCATCATGTGGACGATCAAGTTCCGCGACGGCGAAGTGAAGCGCTTCAAGTTCCCGGTGCGCACCACGCCGGTCGGCTCGATCGACCCTTACGGCAACGCGCCGGCGCCCGGCAACGTCGCCGACCAGCTCCTCTTCACCGAGGCCGGCAAGACGTTGCCGCGGATTTCGTGAGCGTCCGCGACAGCGGCGCTTGAACCTTTCATGACCTCAACGGTGCGCGGGCCGGGCCGAGCTTGCTTGGAGACGCACGGCGGAGAACAACGACAATGAGCGAACCCAGTTTTGGCAATCCTGAAATCGTCGAAGTCGAAACCGACATCCTGATCGTCGGCGGCGGCATGGCCGCCTGCGGCGCCGCCTTCGAAGCGAAGCGCTGGGCCGGCGACAAGGTCAAGGTCACCTTGGTCGACAAGGCGGCGATGGACCGTTCCGGCGCGGTCGCGATGGGCCTGTCGGCGATCAACACCTATCTCGGGCCCAACAACTCGCCCGAGGATTATTGCCGCTACGTCTCGGCCGACCTGATGGGGATCACCCGCGACGACCTCGTCTACGACGTCGGCCGCCACGTCGACGACTCCGTGCATCTGTTCGAGGATTGGGGCCTGCCGATCTGGAAGGAAATGGAAGGCGGCCGCGTCGACGGCGCGAACTGGCAAAAGCAGGGCGGCAAGACGCTCAGGGACGGCGGCAAGCCGGTGCGCTCGGGCCGCTGGCAGATCATGATCAACGGCGAAGGCTACAAGACCATCGTCGCCGAGGCCGCCAAGAAGGCGCTCGGCATGGAGAACATCTACGAACGCGTCTTCATCGTGAAATATCTGCTCGACGCCAACAAGCCCAACCAGGTCGCTGGCGCGGTCGGCTTCTCGGTGCGCGAGCACAAGCTCTACGTCTTCAAGGCCAAGACCATCCTCAACGTGGCCGGCGGCGCGGTGAACGTGTTCCGTCCGCGCACCACCGGCGAGGGCATGGGCCGCGTCTGGTATCCCGTGTGGAACGCCGGTTCGACCTACGCCATGGCGGCCGAAGTCG
>Ga0181524_10004104_pt1 | contig 13697 bp, 9 predicted proteins | sample PEATcosm2014_Bin_34_FD_119761 | JGI IMG/M metagenome (GOLD analysis project Ga0181524, IMG submission 119761) | Peatland microbial communities from MTU Mesocosm Facility, Houghton, MI, USA - PEATcosm2014_Bin05_60_metaG | ecosystem: Environmental > Terrestrial > Soil > Wetlands > Peat | place...
GCGGGGGCGGATCGACCTGGTGTACTGCGGCGACGATTTCGGCACCCAGCGCGGGCTGCTGATCTCCCCGGCCGCGTTCGATGCCCTTTTCGCCGCGAAGAAGAAGGAGCTGTTCGATCTGGTCCACGCCTACGGCGCCAAGGTGTCGCACCACTGCTGCGGCTCGAGCCGGCAGTTGATCCCGCGATTCATCGCCTGCGGGATGGACGCCTTGCAGACCATCCAGCCGCAGGCGGCGGGTATGAATCCGTACGAATTGAAGGCGGCCTTCCGCGGCCGGATCGCGATGCACGGCGCGGTGGACGTGCAGGGCTGGCTGCAACGCGCCACGCCGGCCCAGATCGCAGCCGAAGTCGACCGCCTTATGGACGAAGTGGGGGCGGGCGGCGGCTACATCCTGGCCCCCAGCCACCAGATCCAGCCCGACACCCCCCTGGAAAACGTCTTGACCGTCTATCGCACCGTCCAGCGGCGGCGGGCGTGATTTTAGATTTTGGATTTTGGATTTGAAATTTGATGTCATCCAGGAGACGATCGTGACCAGTGGCGAACCGGCATGCCATGAGGAAGACTACCGGCGGGTGGCCGAGCCGCCGGCCGCGGCGCGACTCCTGAGCGGCACGCTCATCGAGATCGTCCGCGAGGCGGCCGGGCGGCCCATCCGCCACGCCGTATTCGATTTCGACGGCACACTGAGCCTCATCCGCGAAGGCTGGCCGCAGGTCATGGTGCCGATGATGGTCGAGGTCCTGCGGGCGACCGGCAGCCGCGAGCCGCCCGAGGCCCTCGAAGGGCTGGTCCTCGACTTCGTCATGCAACTGAACGGCAAGCAGACGATCTACCAGATGTTCCGCCTGGCAGAGGAGGTCCGCCGCCGCGGCGGCACGCCGGAGGACCCGCTCGTGTACAAGAAGCAGTACCACGACCGGCTGATGGAGCGGATCGGCGGGCGGCGCGAGGCCCTCCGCTCGGGCCGCGTGTCGCCCCGCGAGATGCTCGTGCCGTACTCGCTGGAAATCCTGGCCGAGCTTCGCCGCCGGGGCGTGGCGCTGTATCTGGCCAGCGGGACCGACCAACGGTACGTGGTCGAAGAGGCGCGGCTGCTGGGGCTCGGGGAGTTCTTCGGCCCGCACCTCTACGGCGCCCTGGACGACTTCCAGAACTATTCCAAGGCCCAGGTGATCGACCGCATTCTCCGCGAGAACCGCGTGGACGGCCGGTTCCTGCTGGGCTTCGGCGACGGGTACGTCGAGATTCGCAACGTCAAGGCGGTGGGCGGCACCGCGGTGGCGGTGGCCAGCGACGAGGCCGGCCGCAGCGGTCGCCCCGACGCCTGGAAGCGCGACCGGCTCATCGGCGCCGGGGCGGACCTGGTGGTCCCCGACTACCGCGACTGGCCCGCCCTGGTCCGTTATCTTTGGGGAGAGGGATGAACAGGCGGGAGCCACACGTCACGGTGTGGCACTGCTTGCCCGCTGCCGCCACGGTTTCCCCGAAGGGGACCAACCTCCGCCGGGCAGCGGGCAAGCAGTGGCACACGGGTGCCGGTCCGTTATCTGTGGGGCGAGACATGAAAAACTTCGAGGGGATGACGGCCGAGCGGCTGGGGGAGTTGCTGGCGGCCTTTCCCCGTCTCCGCGTGGCGGTGGTCGGCGACTTCTTCCTGGACCAATACCTGGACGTCGATCCGGCCCTGGCCGAGGTGAGCGTCGAGACGGGCAAGACCGCCCACCAGGTCGTGGGCGTGCGGCACAGCCCCGGCGCCGCGGGCACGGTGACCGCCAACCTGGCGGCGCTGGGCGCCGGCCGGCTCAGCGCCGTCGGCCTGACCGGCCAGGACGGCTCCTCCTACGACCTGCGCCGCGACCTGGCCGCGATCGGCTGCCAGACCGAGCACCTCGCCGCGGACCCCGCGCGGATGACGCCGACCTACTTGAAGCCCCGCGACCGCGGCGACCTGAGCCTGGAGGGCGAACATCCGCGCTACGACACGAAGAACCGCGCGCCCACCTCAGATGCCTCGCAGCAAGGCATCCTCCGCTCGCTGGCGACCCTGCTGCCGCAGTTGGACGCTCTGGTGGCGATGGACCAGGTCGACGAGTCCGAGTGCGGGGTCGTCACCTCGGCCGTGCGGGAGTTCCTGGCCCTCGTGGCCCTGCGCTGGCCGCGGGTCGTGTTCTGGGCCGACAGCCGCCGCCGCATCCGCCAGTTCCGCGGCGTGATCATCAAGCCCAACCAGTTCGAGGCGGCCGGCCGCCAGAACCCCAGCCCGACCGACCAGGTGCCGCTGGAGGAGCTTGCTGCCGTGCTGCCGGCGCTGCGGGCGACAACCGGGGCCCCGGTCTGCGTTACGCGCGGGGCCGCCGGAATGCTCGTGGACGACGGCCGCATCACCCTCGTGCCCGGCGTCCGCGTGCCGGGCCCCATCGATCCGACCGGCGCGGGCGACAGTGCCACGGCGGGCGCGGTGCTCGCCCTGGCCGCCGGGGCGACGCTGGCCGAGGCGGCCCTGGTGGGCTGCCTCACGGCATCCATCACCATCCAGCAGCTTGCCACCACCGGGACGGCCCGCCCAGACCAGCTCCCCCCGCGCCTGGCCCTCTGGCAGGCCCAGCAGGCCGCACAAGGATGAATCATCCCCACTTTGGTTTCGCTTTTTCTCTCGAGAAGAAGCCGGCCAAAGCCGGTACTACGAACTATCTCGCACTGCTAACACTTGGGCACGTTACGATCGGGGCCGCCGCCCGTGCTGACCACCACCTGCTCGTAAATCAAGTCGAGGATGCCGCCGATCGTCTTGGCCTGGCCGGTTTCCAGGAGCACGTCGAGCTTGTCGTGCAGCTCGCGCTTGCGGTTCATGGCGTGGACGGCCCCGAGGGCGCCCTCGAAGGTCAGCGGCCCGCCGGAGCCCACGCGGCTGTGCAGCTCGTCGAAGTCAGCTTCGCCCCAGCCCTCGAACAGGTGCGGGTAGCCCTGGAGCACTTCGTCCACAAGCGGGTTGGTCCGGCGATCGAAGCGGCGGTAGAGCAACTGGGCCGGGGCGACGAAGAACTCGTCGACCGGCACGCCCAGCCCCCCGGCCAGGCGGTGCAGCGTCCGCGGGTGCGGCCGGTGGGTGCCGCGGGCGATGCTGCGGACCGTCCGCTCGTCCAGCCCGCTCCGTTGGGCCACCTCCTGGATCGACAGTTCCGCGGCGGCCATCAGTCGCAGCAAATTGGGTCCCGAATGGTCGGACATGGCTTTCCCTTGGGCTATCCTGCCTTCCCGCGGCGCAATAGTATACGTGTGTATATTTCACGGTCCAGTCGCCGTCAAGGGGGTTTTTTGGGCCACCCGGGACTTTCCGGCCGCGGCCGGTTGCGGTATCCTGGGTCGCTGGAGGAACCGTTATGTCACGTATTTTGCGGACCCTGATCCCCCTAACGGCGGCGTTAGCGGCGGTTGCGGCGGCCTGGCCGGGGCCGGCCGCGGAAGCCCCTCAGAAAGGCACCCCCATGTCTTACGGCGAGATGAGGGCGTTTCTAGCCAAGCACACGGATTTGGTCGAGCTGACCAACCCGGAAGGGGCCCGCGTGGCCGTCTGCCCGGCCTGGCAGGGCCGGGTGATGACCTCGACCACCGGCGGCACCGGGGGGCCGAGCTTTGGATTTGTCAACGAGGAGTTCATCCGCGCCGGCCGGCCGGATCCGCACTTTGCCAACTACGGCGGGGAGGAGCGGCTGTGGCTCTCCCCGGAAGGGGGGCAATTCAGCCTGTGGTTCAAGCCCGGGGTTCAGCAGACGCTCGCCGATTGGTACACCCCGCCGGCCTTCAACGAAGGGGCGTGGAAGATCGTCTCGGGCCCCGACGAGCCGCTGGCCATGGCCACCGTCATGAAGCTCCGCAACGCCTCCGCCACGGAGTTCCACTTCGACGTCCGCCGCGAAGTGCGGCTGCTGGGTGTCTCGGACCTGTGCAAGCTGCTCGGGCCTGGGGCCGCCGGCGCGATCGGCCGCAACGGCGTCAAGTTCGTGGCCTACGAGACCAACAACCGCCTGACCAACCGCGGCGAGCCGATGACCCGGCCGCGCGGGCTGGTGTCCATCTGGATCCTGGGCATGCTCAACTGCGGGCCGCAGTGCGTGGTCGTCGTGCCGTACAAGGACGGCGACGCCGCCCGGCTGGGTCCGGTGGTGAAGTCCGACTATTTCGGTCCCGTGCCGCCCGATCGGCTGAAGGTGCTCGGCGGGGCCGGCGGGCCGGGGGCGAAGCCCGACGATCCCTCCGGCGTCGTCTTGTTCCGCGGCGACGGGAACTACCGCGCGAAGATCGGCGTCTCGCAGCGCCGCGCCCGCAACGTGCTGGGCGCGATCGACTTTCAACTGGGCGTGCTCACGCTGGTCCAGTTCAGCATGCCGGACGATCCGACCCGGGAGGCGTACCTGAACAACGCCTGGGGCGGCCCGCACGCCGGTCCCTACACCGGCGACGTGGTCAACAGCTACAACGATGGCCCGCCGGGGCCGGGCAAGAAGGGTCTCGGGCCGTTCTACGAGGTCGAGTCGCTCTCGCCGGCCCGGCCGCTGGCCGGCGGCGAGTCGCTGGTACACTGCCATCGCACGATCCACATCCAGGCCGACGCGGCCACGCTCGACCACCTCGCCCGGCAGGTGCTGGGCATCGGGCTGGACGAGATCCGCAAGCAGATGCCGGGAAAATAAGTCTTCTCGGAAACGCCACGACACGAGCAGCTACACTAGCCCGAAGCGCGAGCGAGGGACGGAAACCGGGCCGTTCCCTCGCTTGCGCGTCGGGCTGGTGTGGCTTTTTCCGGCGAAGCCCACGTCTTCCCGCTGGCACGGCCTCAGGCGGCCGCGTCGGGCTCGAACTGCGGGGCGGCGTCCGACGCGGCGTCATCCGTCCCGTCCGCTGGCAGGCCAAGCAGCAGATCGACGGCCTGGGCCCGTGCCTCCCAACCGGCCGGCTGAGAGGAGACCCCGCCGCTCTGGTCCGCTTGCGGCGAGCCGCCGGTCAGGCCATCGGCATCGAAGGTCACCTTCTGGGGGCCGTCCCCACCGGGGTACCACGACAGGCGTGGCGCCGTCGACACTGGGAGTGTCCCGCCGGACGCGAATTGGTCCGAGTCGGCTGCCGGTTGCGGCAGGCCGGCGGCGGGGGTTCCGGCCGGGGCTGTCAACCCGGCCATGGCCAAAGCGTCCACGCCCTGCGCCCCGGCGACCGTGGAGAACCAACTCGACCACGCGCCCCCGCGATTCCAGGAGAAAGAGGAAACGCCCGACGTCTGCTTGGTCGCGGACGATGTTGGGGGAAAGTATCCCTCTTTGGCCCCGATACCGACCAGGTCGGCGACGAGCACACTGGCGTTCGGGCTGCCCAGGCCGGTCACCATGTCATAGCCTGGGCCGGCCGTGTATCCGCTGTTCGAGCCGTGAAGGACGTCGTGGAAGGGGCCGTTGGTGGTCGGCTGGTTGGCGTAGATCGAGTACAGGTCGGCCGGGGTCTGCGAGAGGGGCGCCAGCTTGGCCGCCACCCGCTCCTGGTCGGCGATGGCCACCAAAGCGCCAAAGACCGGGGTCGAGGCGCTCGTGCCGCCGACAATCCACCATCCCCGCTGGCCGTCGTACGGTACCGAGTCGTAGACCAGATCGCCGGTATTCGGATCGGCGTTCAGACTGACGTCGGGAGCGGTGCGCCACCCGGTTTTCTGGACGCCGGTCTGGTAGACGGGCTCGGTCTCATAGGCACTCGGGCCCCCGCTGCTGCCGGACCAGGCGGTCTCGCCGACATAGGCATAGGTGGTTGTCTTGCCCGACGTGCTGGCGGTGGTCGTCAGCGTGGTGCCGCCGACCGCCACGACGTCGGGCGAGACGGCCGGCCAGCCGGCCAAACCCCCGCTGTCGCCCGAGGCGGCCACGAACGTGACGCCCGGCGTGGTGAAATAGTTGTCGTACGTGGTCTCGCCGGAGAATTCGCCGGCCCCCCAACTCATGGAGACGACACTCACACCCGGTTGGCCGCTGGCGTAGCTCACGGCCGACAGCAGGCTGCTCAGGCTGGCCGAGCTGGCCTCGACCAGGAGGATGTTGGCCTTGGGGGCGATGGCGTGGGCCCACTCCACGTCCAGCGAGATCTCCATGTCCCAGCCGGAATTCGACTGCAAGGCGCGATAGCCGCTGGTCAGCTCGACCTTCTTGAAGCTCGGCGGGGCGGCAAGCCCGAACTGCTTGTCGAACGTGGCCAGATCGGTCGTGATGTTCGGGTCGTCGTAGGCGTCGACGATGGCGATGGTCTGGCCGCCGCCGGTGCCGGCGATCCCGTTGACTACGATGTTGTTGAAGCCGTAGGCCTGGCTGAGTTCGCTGGGCTGGTAGGGGCCGGTGAAAGCCGGCTGGGCGGTGACGGCGTCCAGGGCTGCGGCCGACAGCAGGGTCCGCGGCTCGAGTGATTCGAACACGCAGCCGCGTCCCTTGGGCTTTCGCAGCCGCCGTGTGCGGCGAGACCGAGTGTTCCGGCCGAGAGCGAGCATCATGGCAGCAACCTCCGCTCCGTGGCCTGCACCGCCGGAAATGAGTTGGGTTCTTGGGACAAGGCGGCGGCAGCCACTTCCTAAAAAGTATACGTTACGGCCGGAAATTGACAAGGAACGTTGTGGAAAGTCGACATTGGACCAGTGCGGCTTCAGGCGGCCTTCGCTCCCCGCAATCGAGTTTCCCGCGGTCTTCCGCTTGCGCAGAAAACCCCGCCACTTTGCTCAAGTTGCCTGGTTTACGGCGAGGGCGTATGAGACTGGCCACGCTGGGCCGCAGGCGGCTCCATCCGGCGACTGCGCTCACCGCCTGCCGCGCTTCTTCCGCCGGTCGGGGGCGTCGCCGTCGCGGTTGCCCTTGAGCAGTCGCCCGAGCTTTGAGGCCGAGGACTGGCCGCTTCCCGCCGCTGCCCCCGCGGCCTTGGGCAGGAACTTCCGCTCGCCGACCCCCCACAGGCTGGAGACGATGAAATAGATGCACAACCCGGCCGCCACCTTGTAGAAGAGGATGCCCATGAAGATCATCATGAAGTTCATCACCTTCTGCTGGAGGGCGGCCTGCTCGTCGGCCGGCGGCGGCATGAGCATCTTCTGCTGCACGATGAACAGGGCGATCGTCAGGAGCGGCAGCAGGTTGAAGTACGGCCCCAGGCCCAGGAGCCCGACGCCGTGCGTGACCATGTCGGGCATGAAGGCGCTCCAGTCGTAGAGCATGTCGGGCCCGGCGAGGTTCGAGCACCAGCGGACCGCGTAGCCGAAGAGCGAGGCGTCGCGGAGCTCCACGTCCACCTGTAGCGACCGGTACAACCCCACGAAGATCGGCAACTGGACGAACAGCACCAGGCAGCCGCTCAGCGGATTGTAGTTGTGCTTGCGGAACAGCTCCTGCTGGGCCTTGGTGCGGCCTTCGAGGTCTTTCTTGTACCGCTCCTGGAGCCGCTTGATTTCGGGCTGGAGTTCCTGCATCTTGCGGGCCCCGAGGGCCTGCTTGCGGCTGAGCGGGAACATCGCCAGCCGCACCGCCACCGTCAGCATGATGATGGCCAGACCGTAGTTGAACACCATGTAGTTGTAGAAGAACTCCAGGATGCCGGTCATCGGCTCGGCGACCCACGGGTACCAGCCGTAGGTGATCAGGTTCCCCAGGCCGTAGGCGGCCAACAGGCCGGGCCGCTTGGGACCGGCGAAGAGCACGTAGCGGTGCGACAGTTCCTCGCCGGGCTGCAGCGTCTCGGGCTTGCTGAGGATGCGGAACGAGGTATTGGTGATCTTCTTCCAATCCTTGTCGGCCTCCCCGATCCGCAGGGCCATGGCCCGCTCGATCGCCGCCGCGACGTTTTCGTCCGGCAGCAGGGCGGCGGAGAAGTATTGGGCATCGACCGCCACGAAGCGCAAGGGATCGGTGTCGCCGAAGGCGTTGCTGGCGCCCTTCTTCGGATCGGCCAGATCGGTGCAGTTGATCTCCGCGACGCTGTGGTTCAGGGCCTGGTAGACGATGTCGCGCAGGCCGCCGCCGCCCCAGTTGCGGCTCACCTTGCTGGCGTACCAGGCCCCTTCGCACGGCAGGCCGTTGGGGCCGTCCAGGCGGTAGGCCACGTCGTGGGCCTTGCGGTCGGTGTTCTTGATCCGCAGCTCGAACTCCAGGTGATAGGCCCGGGCGTCGGCGGCGGCCAGCTCGTCGCCGGCGACCTCGGCCAAGCGGTACGTCTTGGCGATCTCCAGGTGGCGGTCCGGCAGCTTGTGGCGGAAGACCACGTGCCGGGCGTCCGCCGCGACGACTTCCCAGCACACGGTCCGCAGATCGACGCCCGGCAGCTCGCGGCCCAACTCGAGGTCGGCCGGATCGTCCGGCGGGAGCTTGTCGGCGTCGACCTGCTGCAGCGTGGCGAGCATTCCCGGCGGACCGTTGTCTTCCGGGTGGACCCGGTCGAAGACGCGACGGCTGGTGAGGAAGACCTCGGGCGTTTTGAGCTCGGGGCGGACGACCTCCAGGGGACGGCGGGTCAGGCGAGCGGCCAAGTGGAGCGTTTTTCCGCCCCGCAGGACGCCGAGCTCGACCTCCTGGCCCGGCTCCGTCCTGGCCAGCGCCGACTCCAGATGGGCCTCGTTGCGGACAACCTGGTCGCCGACGGCGGTGATCAGGTCGCCCGGTTTCAGGCCGGCCTCGGCTGCCGGAGTGCCCGCCCCCACGACCTGCACGGGGCAGCCCTTGCCCGCGCCGTCGTCCTCCATCACCAAGTGCCCGAGATATCCGCTACGGTCCTCCAGGTCGCAGTATCGCGGGCTGCTCAACTCGATCCGTGCCAGGGCTGCGCCGCGGTTGCTCAAGGTCACCAACATGCGGTAAGGCTCGGCGGGATCGGCGGAGCCCAGGGCGACCCACTGCGGCGGTACGGCCGGCACGGCGGCCGCGACCGGCGGTCGCGGCTTGATGGCCGGCTCCTTTGCGGCGGGTGCGACCGGCTTTTCTCCGGCGGGCGCAACCGGCGGTCGCGGCTTTATGACCGGCTCCTCCTTGGCGGGCGGTTTTTCCTTGGCCGGCCCTTTCGCCTCGGCCTTTCCGTCTTGCTGCTTGGCTGCCTCGGGACCCTCGGGTGCCTTTTGCGGCGGGTGCAGATAGGCCAGCAGCGCCGAATACCCCACCAGGATCAGGAAGGAGAGGACGACGAACAGCAGGAAGTTCGAGAGCGGAAACGACGACGGTGAGCGATCTTGCATGCGTCAGAGCCTCATTGGCGGGAAAAAGGGGACAGTCCCCATTTGCCGGAACGGCCCGGAGGGTGCTTCGCACAAATGGGGACTGTCCCCTTTTTCCCGTTACCGTCCATCCCGCAGCCGGTCGCCGAGGAAATTGTCCAGCTCCGGCACGTCGTAGATCTTGGCGATGGTCTTGTCGACGGGATACTGGACCCGCCGGAAGCGGACCGTGCCGTCGCCGTCGTCCAGCACCACGTAGCAGGCCCGGGGATTCCCGTCCCGCGGTTGGCCCACCGAGCCGACGTTGATCATCACCCGCTGATCGCCGAGGCGATACTGGCCGTCGAGCTCCTCCGGGCTGAAGAACTGGAAGGTCTCGGTAAAGACGCCCGGCACGTGCGTGTGTCCCTGGAAGGCATAGCGGTCGATCAGGGCGAAGATCTTCTCCAGTTTTCGGCGGTTGTAGATGTCTTCCGGGAAGACGTATTCGTTCAGGGGGTTGCGGGCCGAGCCGTGGACGAACAGCAGCTTTTCCTCCTGGAAGACCCGCGGCAGCTCGCCGAGGAAGTCCCAGCGGCGGTGGCGGTCGGCGGCGGACCCGCCCCCGTTCTCCAGTTGGCCGCGGGTCCAGAAGATGGCCCGCTCCGCCCCCGAGTTGAAGCCTTCCGGGTCGAACAAGGCCCCCTGGTCGTGGTTACCCAGCAGGCATACCTGGCAGTTCATCACCAAGTCGATGCACTCGCGGGGGTTCGGTCCATAGCCGACCAAGTCCCCGAGGCAGTAGATCTCGGTGATCTGCTGGCTGCGGATGTCCGCGAGGACGGCCGTGAGGGCCTCGATGTTGCTATGGATGTCGCTGATAAGGGCTCGTTTCACACCCAGAGACCTTCACCGGATTCGTGGGTCGCACGTACCGCGAAAAAACGCCACAAAAAGCCGCCCTTTTCCCCTCCGCCCCGTCTCCCCCGGCCGCTAAAAGAATTATATTGTACAACAGTTTGCAGTTAAGTCGAGACCTTTGGGTCCCGGCACCCCACCTATTTGCTGCAATTGCAGTTCAACGGGCGGCGGCCGTGCGAATCTTGGCCCTGGAAACCACCGAAGCGATCGGCAGCGTGGCCGCGGCGGCCGGGGATAAACTGCTGGCCCAGCAGCAGTTAAATCCGGCCCAGCGGAGCGCCCAGTCGCTGGCCCCGGCCATCCGGGCCCTTCTGGAAGAGGTCGGCTGGCGGCCTGGCGACGTCGAGTTGGTGGCCGTGTCGGTCGGGCCGGGGTCTTTCACCGGACTCCGGGTGGGCGTCACTACGGCCAAGGTCTTCGCGTACGCCGTCGGGGCGGGGGTGCTGGGGATCAACACGCTGGAGGTGATCGCGGCCGCCGCCCCGCCGGAGGTTACGAGCCTCCACGCGGTGATGGAGGCCCAGCGGGGCGACGTGGTCGCCCAGGCATTCCGTCGCGACCCCAACGGCTGGCTCCAGCCGGCCGGCCCCGCCCCGCTGGTACCGTTGCGGGCCTGGCTGGCCGGGCTGCCTCCGGGGGCCATCGTCTCTGGCCCGGGGCTCGTCCGGGCTGGGGACCTGCCACCCGGCGTAGCCGCTTTGGACCCCGCCTATTGGGCCCCGACAGCCGCCAACGTCGCCCGACTGGCCCAACGCCATTATGCCGCCGGCCGCCGCGACGACCTGTGGGGCCTGATTCCCCACTACTCCCGCCGCCCCGCCGCGGAGGAAAAGGTTTAGGAGCCGCTTGCGGCTCCGCAGGGCGTACGAAGCCGCGCGCGGCAGCCCGCGGCTATGCCCCGGGGGCGGCAGTGCCTAAAATGGGGGCATGTCCGCCGCCGCACCCACCGCCGACAAGGCCCATGCCTCGCGGGAAAAGCTCTTCGTGGCGGTCGGGTCGCTCCTGGCCGCCGCGCTGCTGACGCTGGCGAAGCTGCTGGTGGGCCTCCTGACCAACAGCCTGGGCATCCTCTCCGAGGCGGCCCATTCGCTGCTGGACCTCGTGGCGGCCTCGGCCACGCTGTGGGCCGTGCGGATGTCCGCCCGCCCCGCCGACCGCCGCCACACCTACGGCTACGGCAAGTTCGAGAACCTCTCCGCCCTGGTGGTGACGATCCTGCTCTTGCTGATGTGCGTGGGCATCGTCTCCGAGGCGGTCCGGCGGCTGTGGGGCGAGGCGACGCACGTCGAGGCGAACCGCTGGGCTTTTCTGGTCGTCCTGCTGTCGATCGCGGTGGACACCTGGCGGTCGCGGGCCCTGCGGCGGGTGGCGCGGAAGTACAACAGCCGCGCCCTGGAGGCCGACGCACTGCACTTCTCGACCGACATCTGGTCCTCCGCGACCGTGCTCCTGGGCCTCGCCGGCGTGCTGGCGGCCGAGCGGCTCGGGCAGCCCTGGCTGGCGCGGGCCGACACCCTGGCCGCCCTGGCGGTCGCGGCGATCATCGTCGTGGTCAGCCTGCGGCTGGGCAAGAAATCGGTCGATGACCTGTCGGACCGCATTCCCGACGACCTGCAAGACAAGGTCGCGGAGGCCGCCGGCCGGGTCCCCGGCGTGGAGGGAGTCACCCAGGTCCGCATGCGGCGGAGCGGGGCCGAGGTCTTTGCCGACGTGATCCTCACCGTCGGCCAGGCGGCCAGCTTCCAACAGGCCCACGACATCGCCGACCGGGCGGCCGAGGCCGTCCGCTCGGTCATTCCCGAGGCCGACGTGGTGGTCCACGCCGAGCCGGCGGCCGGAAAGGACCTGGACCTGACGACGAAGGTCCGGGTATTGGCCGCCCGCCACGGCCTGGGGGCCCACGCCATCCGCTTCTACATCGAGGACGGCCGGCGGCGGCTCGAGCTGCACCTGGAAGTCGGCGAATCGCTCTCTGTCGCGGAGGCGCACCGGCAGGCCTCGGAGTTCGAGCGGGACGTGCGGGCGGAGGTCCCGGACCTCCTCGACGTGGTTTCTCACCTGGAGCCCTCCGGCGACGCCACCGCCCAGATCGAGGCCCAGCCGGCCGACGAGGCCCAGGTCCGCGAGGTCCTCGACCAGTTCTTCCACCGCAAGGCCCTGACGGTCCATCTGCACCAGATGAAGGTGCAGCGGGCCGGCGGCGCGCTGTTGGTCTCGTTCCACTGCCGCCTGGCCCCCGACACGGCCATCACCGACGCCCACGCCTTCACGGTCCGCGTCGAGGAGTTCCTGCGGCGGCGAATCCCGCAGATCGCCCGCGTCGTCATCCACGTCGAGCCCACCAAGGCGTGAGCAGCGGGTCGGTGCACGGTTTAGCGGGCGACCACGCTCCGCGCGGTGCCTTGCCCGCCGTTGGCGTCACCCCGGCCCCTCGGCCTCCTCATCCGGCTCGGCGCTCTCCAGCATCAACACGTCTTGCGCATCTGCGGCCGGCAGCTCTTGCACGTCGCGGAGCTTGCGTTGGATCGCCCGGGTGCGGACGGCCGCCGTGTCGATGGTGTTCGTGGCCTCTTGCAGTTTCTTCTGCACCTTGGCCAGGACCTCGCCGTACTTGGCGAACTCGGTCTTGACGGCCGCCAGCAGGTTCCAGACCTCGCTGGAGCGCTGTTGGATCGCCAGCGTGCGGAAGCCCATTTGCAGGCTGTTCAAGAGCGACCAGAGGGTGGTCGGCCCGGCCACCACCACCTTGTATTCCCGCTGCAAGAGCTCGGCGAGGCCCGGACGGCGGACCACCTCGGCAAACAGCCCTTCGGTCGGCAGGAAGAGGATGCCGAAATCGGTGGTCTTGGGGGGGCTGAGGTACTTGTCGCTGATGTCGCCGGCACAGAGCTTGATCCGGTTCTCCAGTTGCTTGCCGGCCGTTTCGGCCAGCTCGGCGTCCCCTTTTTCCTGGGCGTCCTGAAGCCGCTGGTAGTCTTCCAGCGGGAACTTGGCGTCGATCGGCAGCCAGACGACCTCGTCCTTGTCTTCGCCGCGGCCCGGCAGCTTGATGGCGAATTCCACCCGCTCCGCATTATCCTTGGTCGCCACGTTCTTGTCGTACTGATCGGGCGAGAGCACCTGTTCCAGCATGCGGTCCAGTTGGACTTCGCCCCAGGTGCCGCGGGCCTTGACGTTGGTGAGCACCCGCTTGAGGTCGCCCACGCCCACGGCCAGCGTTTGCATTTCGCCGAGGCCCTTGTAGACCTGTTCCAGCCGCTCGCTGACGAGCTTGAACGACTCGCCCAGCCGTTTTTCCAAAGTGCCCTGGAGCTTCTCGTCGACGGTCTGCCGCACCTGCTCGAGGTTCTTGGCGTTGTCCTGCTGGATGCTCTTGAGGTTCTGTTCCACGGCGGTGCGGACCTCGCTCAGCCGCTTGTCGCTGGCCTCGGTCAGCCCTTTGAGCCGCTCGACGACCTCGCCGAACTGGGTCCGCTGCCAGTTGACGAAGCCCTGGATGGTCTTGTCCACGGATTGGTTGATGGCGGTGAGCTGCTGGAGCAGGCCGTCGCCGGCGCCCTTGACGGCTGCCGCC
>Ga0181524_10004108_pt1 | contig 13694 bp, 16 predicted proteins | sample PEATcosm2014_Bin_34_FD_119761 | JGI IMG/M metagenome (GOLD analysis project Ga0181524, IMG submission 119761) | Peatland microbial communities from MTU Mesocosm Facility, Houghton, MI, USA - PEATcosm2014_Bin05_60_metaG | ecosystem: Environmental > Terrestrial > Soil > Wetlands > Peat | place...
CTGGGTCACGGTGGTGGAATAGACGCCCGCTTCGGTGAACTTGGCGAAGGCGCGCGGGCTCGACGGCGGCACGCCTTCGGGCTGGTAGGTCACGCGCAATTCCGGATAGCGAAAGCGCGCGCGCGCCTCGGCGCTGGGCGGAACGCCGTCGACGAGGAAGCTCTCGACGGCGGCGCGCAGCGATCCGGCCGCTTCCGCGTAGAGCTCGGCGAGGCGATCGACGGCCTGGGCGGGCGTCGCGACGCGTTCGAACATTCCCGGCACGCCGCCCTCCAGAGCTTTGCCCACGCTTCTAGCCCTCTATTTTGACGCTTTGGTTGCGATGCAGGCGATCTCGACGCGATAGGCGGGCCCGGCGAGCTTGGCCTCGACCGTGGCGCGAGCCGGCGGATGGCCCTTGGCGACCCAGGCGTCCCAGACCGCGTTCATCTCGGCGAAAGTCCTGACGTCGGCGAGATAGATCGTCGCCGAGAGGATATGCGTCTTGTCCGATCCGGCCTCGGCGAGCAGCCGATCGATCGAACCAAGAATTTCTTGCGTCTGCTCGCCGACGCCTGCGCCCGCGGTTTTGTCGGCGACCTGGCCGGCGAGATAGATCGTCGGGCCGTGGACGACCGCCTGCGACATGCGCGGGCCGACGCCGATGCGTTCGATGCTCATGAATTGCGCCTCGTGGGATGGAGAGCGGATCGGGTCAGATCAGCGTGAAGCCGGGAACGGCGCCCATGAAATCGCGCTTGCCGACCGGGACGCCTGCATAGCGCAGGATGTCATAAGCGGTCGTCAGGTGGAAATAGAAGTTCGGCAGCGCGTAATGGACGAGGTAGTTCGCGCCGATCATTTTCGCCTTGTTCGGCCCGGCGGGAAAAACGATCTCGCGCTCGCTCGCCGCGTCGATCGCCTTCGCGTCGAGGCCGGCGAGGAAATCGAGCGTCTTCTTGATGCGCGCCTCGAGTTCGTCGAGCGAGGCCTCCTTGTCCTCGAACTTCGGCGCCTCCACGCCGGCCAGCCGCGCGCCGGCGTTCTTGGCGTGGTCGCAGAACGCCTGCGTCTGGCGCGCGAACGTGAACATGTCCGGGCGCAGCCGCATCGTCAGATAGATCGCCGGATCGAACTTGCACGCCGCCGCATGCGCCGCCGCCTTGTCGAGAATCGCGATGAAGGCGTTCAGCGAACGCTCGAACACCGGAACGCTGGATTGATAGAGCGAAAGGGACATGGCGGGGGCTTCCTCATGAGGATTCGCGACGGGCAAGAGCGCGCAACTTGCACGCAATGACCGGCGAATTCAACGGGACGACGACGCCGGAGGTAAAATGGGCAAGGGTCCGGGCGGCGCCTTTCTGTAGCCGCGCGCGCTGAGCGCGGCCGGCGCTGAAAGCGCCTCTTCGCGCACGCGTCGTCCAAGCGGAACCAACGCGGTCGACGCCCGCGTCTACAAACCCGCCCGGACTTTCGCCCCTCTTACCGCCGGAGAAGGCGGGGAAGGCGGATCGAGGCGATCGCGGCCGCGCTTGCGAAGCGGGCGGCGCGCCAAGCGAAGCCGGGATTTCGCCGACGAAATCCGCAAGTCGTTGAAATCATTGGGCGGCGAAATCGGAAATTTCGTCGCTTCGTTCATTTTCAACGACTTGCGGGATTTGCCGATTCGCCGTCTCGCCGACTTGGGCCTCGGCCGCGGCGGCGAAGCGCTCGGCGACGATCTCGCGGGCGGCGTCGAGCTGCACCAAGCCCTCGAGCGCCCAGGCGACCCCTTCGGCCGGCGCGGCGAAATTGGTGATGTTGAGCGGCGACTTGGTCATTCGACCGAGCATGTCGATCGCCCGCAGGAAGGCGGGCGCCGCCGCCGTCTTGCCCTCGTCGATCTGCCGGCCGAGCCGGTCGACGACGCGCTCGAGGCGGGCGACCTGCAAAAGCGCGTAGTCGCGCGCCGGGTCGGCGCGGCGGCGTTCGCACTCCTCGCGCAAAATCTGTTGCACGCGCCGCACGCTCAGATCCTCGGCGGCGGCGATTTCGGCCGTCGTGCGCCCTTCCATCAGGCGGGCGACGATGTGCCGGGCGCGCTCCGAGCGCTCGGCGGCGGCGGTCTGCGGTTTGGCGGTCACGGGAAGCCCTTCGTCCTGAACTGGAAAACATCAGGATAGCGAGATTTCGGAGTTTCAGGAAGCACTTGTTCGCAGGGCACTGCGCCGGAAGCGGCCGCGCGCTCACGGCGCGGGGGACGAACCGGCGGGAAAAGCGAGCCGCAGCGCGTAGGCGCGCACATCCTCGGGCCAGGCGGCGATGCGCGCCGCGAAACTCGCGCGGTCGCCGGCGAACAGGGCGCGCAACGCCTCCTCGAACCCCGGCAGGTCGCCCGCCGTTGCGGTAAGAAAGCGATACGCGGCCGCTTTCCCCTGACGCGCCTCGCTCGCGCCGCCGTCGGCGCGCCGCGCTTCGTCGACGAGCCGGCGCAAGGCGACCGAAGCGCCGCCCGTCTGGGCCGCGAGCCACTCCCAATGGCGCGGCAGCAGCGTCACCTCGCGCGCGACGACGCCGAGTTTTGGCCGGCCGCGGCCGCGCGGCGGCGGCGCGCCGTCCTCGCCGGCGCGCAGGCGCGCCACGATCTCGGCGTCCGAGCCGCGCAGATCGAGATCGACGACTTCGCCGGTCGCGTCGTCGAAGGTCAGCGACGACCCCGCCGCCCCGGCGGCGAGCGCCGCCTTCACCGCCAGCGCGACCTCGGTCAGCGGCCCCGCCGCGATCAGGCGAACGCCGTCGAAGGCGGCGCAGCGTCGTGAAGAGGATTGGGACATCGATCGGACCCTGGAGCGTGTCGCCTCGAGACGAAACCGACGATGCTCTCGCCCCGCGTCATTCCCGCGAAAGCGCTAGGCGATTCACACATCTCGAAGGCGGCGCGCCCCCTTCCCCCCTTGCGGGGGAAGGTGGCCGGCGGAGCCGGCCGGATGAGGGAGGCGCCGCAAGGCGCGCTTGTCAGTATAGCCATGTTTCACGACGATTTATATAGTATAAATCAGCACACTCCCGCCACGCCAAAGCAACGCGCCTTGCGGCGCGCCCCCTCATCCGACCCGACTTCGTCGGGTCACCTTCCCCCGCAAGGGGGGAAGGGGGCGCGCCTTCATGAGGCGTATCGATCTGACGTACAAAGGGAATTTCAGTTGTGTGCATGCCCTAGCGCTTTCGCGGGAATGACATCGCTGGCGACCCCGTCAATTTGCGCCGTGGTTTACAAACAGAGGTAATTTTACCCGGATGTTATTGCATCGTCAATAACACCCGGATATATTCCCCGACGACGGACAGAGCGAGTTTCGACGATGCAGGACGGCGATCGGCGGGCGGCGCGCGCCGCCTACAAGGAGCGCAAGGCGGTCGCGGGCGTCTACGCCCTGCGCTGCGCGCCCAGCGGCGAGATCTGGGTCGGCCAGACGCCCGACCTGGAAAAGGTTTGGAACCGCATCGCCTTCACCCTGCGCGGCGGCGCCAATCCGCATCGCGCGCTGCAAGCCGCCTGGAACGCGCACGGCGCCGCGGCTTTCGCTTTCGAGCCCTTGGAGCGGCTGGACGAGGAAGCGCTCGATTTCGCGCGCCAGTCGGCGTTGAAGGAGCGGACCGCCTTCTGGCGCGAAAAGCTCGGCGCGGCGGCGATCTGAGCGAAGCGCGCCGGCCCGGCCTCGATCGCTACTTCGTCGGCGCCGGCTGTCCCTCGGTTCGCGGCAGCGCCGGGTCGAAGCACGCCCATTTGGGCGCCGAGCGCGCCCAGATCACGCCGCCGGGCTTGCCGAGTTCGGAGTCGTCGAGCGTGCCGACGCGCACGATGAGCTGATGCGGACGCGGCTCGGCCTCGCTGAACAAAGGCGTGCCGCAAGCCGGGCAGAAAGTGCGATGCATCACCGAGCCGCTGTCGGCGTTCGATGTATAGACCGCCGTCTCGCCCGTGACGGACACGCCCTCCTTGCGGAAGATCGCGTTCACCGTGCCGCCGCCGGCGCTGAGGTACTGGCAGACGCGGCACCAGCAGACGCGCACGCCGAGCGGCTTGTCGGCGGCGATTGCGTAACGCACTTTCTTGCAGAGGCAGCCGCCGGTGATGGGCATTGATCGCTCCTGGATTGACGCGCCGAGGGGGCTGACCGCAGGATATGGTCAATTTTCGCGCGGCGCCAGCGCCGCATGCCCGGAGGAGTTCGGAACATGGCGCACCCGATAAACCCGCCGGTCCATCCCGGCGAGATTCTGCGCGAGGAGTTTCTCGTGCCCCTCGGCATGAGCGCGGGAGCGCTCGCCAAGCGCCTGAACGTGCCGGGCGCCCGCATCGAGCGCCTCGTCGCGGAGACGACGGCGATGACGCCGGACACGGCGCTGCGGCTCGGCAAGTTCTTCGCGACGTCGCCGGAGTTCTGGACGAACCTGCAGACCGCGTATGACTTGACGGCGCGGTCGCAGGCGATGAGAGAGGAAATCGAGGCGATCGAGGAGATGCGGGCGACCTGATGGTTCGGTTCGGATTGGAGCGGCCGGCGAGATGGCGTCGCACAACTCTTCTCGGTGCACTATTCATAGGGAAAACGGACTGAGTCGGGGGCGAGCGATTCGCAGGTCGGGTGGCGCATGCAGTGGTGGATCACATTTTCGGAGATCGTTCGGAATTTCGGATTGGTCGCAGGCGGCGCTGTCGGAATTTTTCTTGCGTGGCAGCGCGTCAGGGCCGCGAACAAGCAAGCGGAAGCCCAGATCCGTCAAGCGGCTTTGGCACGACAGGACCACGTGGCGGAACTCTTCAACCGGGCCGTCGGTCAGTTGAAAGACGAGAAGCTGGAGGTCCGGCTAGGCGCCATTCTGACATTGGGTCAGATTTGCCGCGATTTTCCCGATCTCGCGGACCCAGTCGTGCGGTTGTTGACTACCTATCTGAGAGAGAACCGGGTAGACTACGGCGACAACGATCCTCCCGCGGATGTGCGGGAAATCACGTTTATTGTTCGCGGCCGCCCGGAGGAGGGACCATGAACGTCATCGCAAGAGCGCGGCCAACATCGGCCAGTCGCATCGACTTGAGCCGCACCTTCATCCGCCGCACCGATCTGAGCGGGGCGAGCCTTGTCGGCGCGAACCTCAGCCATGCCGATTGCACAAACGCCATCTTTCGCGGCGCCGACTTCAAGGACGCAATCCTGGAAGGAACGATTCTCAAAGGCGCCGATTTGTCGGGAGCCGTCAATCTGACGCGCGAGCAAATACGACAGGCGATCGTCGACGAGCGGACCGTGCTGCCGGACGGCCTGCGATAAGCGGACGTATCGCTCCGCGCGGGCCCGCCAGACTTGGCCGGTCTTGCGCGCGCGTGCGACCTCACCCCAAATTCAACTCCTTGAAGAAATCGTTGCCCTTGTCGTCGATGACGATGAAGGCGGGGAAGTCCTCGACCTCGATGCGCCAGATCGCCTCCATGCCGAGCTCGGGATATTCGAGCGTCTCGACCTTGCGGATGCAGTCCTGCGCGAGGCGCGCGGCGGGGCCGCCGATCGAGCCGAGATAGAAGCCGCCGTGGCGCGCGCACGCCTCGCGCACCGCTCGCGACCGGTTGCCCTTGGCGAGCATCACCAGCGAGCCGCCCGCCGCCTGGAACTGGTCGACGAAGGAGTCCATCCTTCCCGCGGTCGTCGGCCCGAACGAGCCGGAGGCGTAGCCGACCGGCGTCTTGGCCGGGCCGGCGTAATAGACGGGATGGTTTTTGAAATAGTCGGGCATCGGCTCGCCGCGTTCCAGCCGCTCGCGAATCTTGGCGTGCGCCAGATCGCGCGCCACGATCATCACGCCGGTCAGCGCGAGGCGCGTGCGGATGGGATGCTTGGTCAGTTCGGCGAGGATGTCCTTCATCGGCCGCTTCAGGTCGATGCGAACCACCGGCCCCCCGAGGCTCGCCTCGTCGACCGAGGGGAGGAAGCGCGCGGGATCGTGCTCGAGCTCCTCGAGGAACACGCCCTCGCGGGTGATCTTGCCGAGCGCCTGGCGATCGGCCGAGCAGGAGACGCCGAGGCCGATCGGCAGCGAAGCGCCGTGGCGCGGCAGCCGGATGACGCGCACGTCGTGGCAGAAATACTTGCCGCCGAACTGCGCGCCGACGCCGAGCTGTTCGGTCAGCGTCTGAAGCTCCTGCTCCATCGCCAGATCGCGGAAGGCCCGGCCGTCCGCGCCGCCGCTCGTCGGCAGCGCGTCGAGATAGCGCGCCGAGGCGAGCTTGACCGTCTTCATCGTCAGCTCGGCGCTCGCGCCGCCGACGACGACGGCGAGGTGATAGGGCGGGCAGGCGGCCGTGCCCAGCGTGAGAATCTTCTCCTTGAGGAAGGCGATCATCCGCTCGTGCGTCAGGATCGACGGCGTCGCCTGATAGAAGAAGCTCTTGTTGGCGGAGCCGCCGCCCTTGGCCATGAACAGGAACTTGTAGGAATCCTCGCCTTCGGCGGCGATCTCGATCTGCGCGGGCAGATTGTCGCCGGTGTTCTTCTCCTCGAACATCGAAAGCGGCGCGACCTGGCTGTAGCGCAGGTTCTTGATGCGGTAGGCGTCGCGGATCCCTTCGGCGATCGCCGCTTCGTCGTCGCCGTCGGTCCACACCAGGCGGCCCTTCTTGGCCGAAACGATCGCGGTGCCGGTGTCCTGGCACATCGGCAGCACGCCGCCCGCCGCGATATTGGCGTTCTTGAGCAGATCGTAGGCGACGAACTTGTCGTTGGCGGAGGCCTCGGGGTCGTCGAGGATCTTGGCGAGCTGGGCGAGATGGCCGGGGCGCAGGAGATGGTTGATGTCGATCAGCGCCTGCTCGCTCAAGGCGCGCAGCGCTTCGCGCTCGACGACGAGAATGTCGCGCCCGAGCGCGTGGCTGACGCGGACCCCCTGGGAGCTCAGCTTTCGGTAGGGCGTCGCGTCGGCGCCGAGTTGAAAGAGAGGGGAATGGGCGTAGCTCATGCGGCGCAGCTCCGGGCGGGTTTTCGGACGACAGCGGTTTAGTCGGTCGCCGAGCGCATTCCAAGGCGTCAGATTCCGGCCGCGCCTTGTTGATCCTATTGAGGTCAACATTTATGTTGCGTCATGAACAGCAGCCAAGCCAAACGCTTTCTCGCCAAGAGAGGCGCGACCTTCGCTTCCGGCAAGGGCGGCCATTTGATCGTGACGCTCAACGGCAAGCGCGCCGTCTTGCCGCAGCACGGCGGATCGAAAGAATTGGGCAAGGGGCTCTGGCTGACGATTTTGAAACAACTCGACATCGAGGACCGATGATGCGCTACGCCGTCACCCTGGCACCCGACGACAATGGAACCGTTCTGGCGACCGCGCCCGACTTTCCCGAGGCCGCCACCTTCGGCGAAGACCGCGCCGAGGCTCTCTTGCGCGCGGTCGAAGCGATCGAGACTGCGATCATCGGTCGCATCGCGGCGCGCGAGGACATTCCCCGCCCGGCGGCCCGCGGCGCCTATACCGTCGCCCTTCCCGCTCTGTCGGCCGCGAAGATCGAACTCTACCGCGCGATGCGCGCCGACTCCGTCGGCAAGGCCGAGCTCGCCGGCCGCCTCGGCGTCGCGCTGCCGCACGTCGACCGTCTGCTCGATCTGCGCCGACGCTCGCGACTCGATTCGCTGGTCGCCGCGCTCGCCGCGCTCGGTCGCACGCTGGACATCGTCGTCAAGAAAGCGGCGTGATCGCCGTGGGCGCGCGAGGCCACCAAACGCAGTAGGCCGCGCAATTCGCTGTCGCCAGTGAACTGTGCAAACGCGGCTATGAAGTCGCTTTCACGTCTGGCCATACGACCCCCGTCGCCGACCTGATGGTCGTCGGCCCAGAGACCAAGAAGATGTTCCTGGTCGACGTCAAAGGGCTCTACCGAGCCAATCCCTGGGTCGTGAAGCGAAAGGAGCCGCGCGACGGCCTGTTTTACATTCTCGCCTCTGTTCCAAGCGATCAGCCAAGTCGGTACTTCATTTTGAATCAAAAGGCCGCATATGACCTGATCGAGGACGAACTGCGGAGGCTGGAGCGGCCAGCCAACTACCCGATGACTGCGTTCACCTTCAAGTTGGCCGAAACCTTCGAAAACAAGTGGGAAACGCTTCCGCGCCGAGGCTTTCAGGCCGATCCGGCGCCTGCCAACGCCTCGATCCCTTCGGCGACCGCCAGCGTTCGGCGCGCCATCTGTTCGTGCAGCAATTCGACCATCTTGCCGTCGAGCTGGATGGCGCCCTTGCCGGCGTTCTCGGGCAGAGCGAAGGCGGCGATGATCGCGCGCGCCGCTCCGATTTCCGCCGCGGTCGGCGCGAAGGTCGCGTTGCAGACGTCGATCTGATTGGGATGGATCAGCGTCTTGCCGTCGAGGCCCATGTCGCGGCCCTGTTCGCACTCGGCCTTGAAGCCGGCGAGATCGGAAAGATCGTTGTAGACGCCGTCGATGATGTCGCAGCCGTGGGCGCGCGCGGCGGCGACGCACAGCGCGAGCCAGGCGGTCATCGCGCCGCGCCCCGGGGTCAGACGCGCTCGTGTCTCCTTGGCCAGATCGTTGAGGCCCATCACCAGGGTCTCGAGGCGCGAGTCCGGATCGGCCGCCGTCGCGGCGATCGAGCCGGCGCTTAAGATCGCCATCGGCGTCTCCATCATCGCCCACAGGCGCGTGCGCGCCGGCGCGCCCGCCTCGCGCAGCGCGCGCGCCGCGCCCATGACCCCGCCAGCCCCGTCGACCTTGGGCAGCAGGATCGCATCGGGCGCCGCGGCGATCGCCGCAGCCAGATCCTCGCGGCTCCACGGCGTATGGGCGCCGTTGACGCGGATCACCAGTTCGCGTCCGCCGAACCCGCCCGCGCGCACCGTTTCGACCGCCAGGGCCCGCGCCGCCGGCTTCGAGTCGGGCGCGACCGAATCCTCGAGATCGATGATGATCGCGTCGGCCGCCAGGCCGCGCGCCTTGGCCAGCGCCTTGGCGTTGGAGCCGGGCACGTAGAGCACGCTGCGGCGCGGACGAGCGACCATGACAAACTCCTGACGTCCGCCCCTACATAAATTGTGCGGCGCACGCGCGCCAGGGGCCTGGATCAAGCCGCGTCCTAAGACTTAAGGCCAAGCGGCGAGCGCCGCCGCCAGGACGACGGCCTGGCCGAGCGCGCGCTGAAGCGCCGAGCCGGCCGCGGCCCCGCGGGTCAAGGCGGCGCTATCTCGCCAGCCAGCGCGCGAATCGGCGCGTCGCTTCGGCGATCTCTTCGGGCGCGCGCGCGAAGCAAAGCCTGAGATAGCCCTCGCCGCCGGGGCCGAAAGCGGAGCCCGGCGCCGCCCCGATCCCCGCCTCGTCGATCAGGCGCAGCGCCAGCGCGCGCGAATCGGCCTCGCCGTCGACAGAGCAAAAGAGATAAAACGCCGCTTGCGGCGTCGCGAAGCGCACCCGCCCCGTAGCGTCGAGGCCGCGCACGATGACGTCGCGCGCCTCGCGCATCCGCGCGATCTGACCGGCGATGAACGGCTCGCCATGGTCGAGCGCGGCGACGGCGGCCCGCTGGGTGAAGACGGGAACGCCCGACGTGGTGAACTGCACGAGATTCTCGATCGTCGCGCCGAGCGCTTGCGGCGCCTCCAGCCAGCCGACCCGCCAGCCCGTCATCGCCCAGTTCTTCGACAGCGTCTGCACGAACAGAATCTTGTCGCTGGGCGCCATCACGTCGTGAAAGGACGGCGTCCTGCCGCCCTCAAAGGTCAGCCGCCCGTAGATCTCGTCGGCGACGATCCACAGGCCACGCTCGCGCGCCAGCATCAGGATGGCCTCGAGCTCTTCGCGGGTGGCGACGAAGCCGGTCGGATTGGCCGGCGAATTGACGAAAATGGCGCGGGTCGACGGCGTGACCGCCGCGGCGAGGCGCTCCGGATCGAGGCGCCAGCGCTCGGCGCGCTCGAGCGGCACGAACACCGCGCGCGCCCCCGACAGCGCCAGGGCGCCGGCGAAATTCGGCCAGGCGGGCGAGGGAATCAGCGCTTCCTCGCCGGGCCCGACCGTCAGGCGCGTGGCGATGTCGAGCGCGTGCATGCCGCCGATGGTGACGAAGAAGTTTTCCGGCGAAAAATCGCCGCCGCCCGGCGCCGCGCCGTAGACGCGCGTCATGTAGCGCGCGATGGCGGCGCGCAGCTCCGGGATGCCGCGCTGATGGGTGTAGAAGGTCTCGCCGCGATCGAGCGAGGCCTTGGCCGCCTCGGCGATGAACGGCGGCGTCGCCAAATCGCCCTCGCCGACCCAGAGCGGGATCAGCCCCTGGCGGCCGCGCCCGTAGTTGAAGACTTCGACGATGCCGCTCTGCGCCACCGCGCGCATGGCCGGCTGAATTTCGCCGAGCCAGTCGGGCGTCGGCGGGATTTGCGAAAACGAGAGGTCCATCGCGGCCTCATGAACGCAGCGGCGAGAGACCGCAAGGGGCGGGCGCAAAAAAAACATCGTGAGGTCGAGGGCGGGGCCCTCGACCGTTTCCGCCCGCGCTCAGCGCTTGGCCAGCGCGTCGCGAATCTCAGTCAGCAGCACGACCTCGTCGCTCGGCGGCGGCGGCGCGGCCGGAGCCTCGGGAGCGGGCTGCTTCATCGCGTTCATCGCCTTGATGACGAGGAACAGCGCCGCGGCGACGATGAGGAACTGGATGAGGTTGGTGATGAAATCGCCATAGGCGAGGACGCCGCCCTGCTTCCTCGCGTCGGCGAGGTTGGTGGCGGTCACGGCGCTGGAAAGGGGGAGGAAATAGTTGGAGAAATCGGCCTTCCCGAAAATGCCGATGATCGGCATGATGATTCCGTCGACCAGCGAGCCGACGATCTTGTTGAACGCCGCGCCGATGACCACCGCCACCGCGAGGTCGATGACGTTGCCCCTCATGGCGAAGTCTCTGAATTCTTTCAGCATTACGCCCTCCCCGAAAAATGGCGCCGCCACGGCTGCGCCTCGCGCGAGCGCGGGCCGCGGGCGCCCGCAGGCTAGCCGAAGCGAAGGCGGAGATAAAGCCGTCGGCGCCGACGCGCGGGCCCCGTCAATCCTGGGCGGCGGGGCGTCGCTCGAGCGCGATGAGCCGCGCCCTCAACAGCGCGGCGCGCGCCTGCGCCATTCGGGAGGCGCAATAGCCATGCACGGCCTCCTTCTCGTAATCGCGGCAAACGTCGTCCCGTCGCGAGGCGAAATCGCTCTCGTCGCGCGCCAGATCGTCGGCTTCGGGCCGACCTTTGAGTCGCTCCTGGAGGGTGCGAAGGCTGTGCGTCGCCGCCGCGTCGGCGCGTGCGCGCTCGCGTTCGATCGATTTGGCGTCCGCTTCCAGATTGGCCGCGTCGGGTCCCCAAAGGCCGCTGGGGCTCGCCTGACAATCGGCCGCCTGGAACACGCACGCTTGGCTTTGCGCGGGAACCAGCACGGCGCCGTCGAGCAGATCGAAGGAAAACGGGCAGGCCGGAATTTCCGCCTGGTAGCGCGCCAATCCGTCGGGCCGTCCCAAATTCTTGGCCTCGATCGGCGCTTCGCCGACGATGTCGATCAGGCACTTTTGCGAAGGGTCGGAAATCACCTCGCCGGGCAGGCTGAACTTGTCGATGCGCACGAGCTTGCCATGGCCCGAAAGCAGCAATCGACCCCGTTTTCCGTCGAGCCGAAGCGGCCGGCCGACGACGGCCGCGACGCCGACGGAAAAATCGGCCGCGGACTTCTCCGGCTTGTCCGGCTTTCGCACCGGACGCGCGTCCGCGGGCTCGCCGGAGGCCGCCGGAGCGGCGGCCCCGGGCAAGACGATCTGCGCGCCGGCGGAGCCGCAGCTCGCCGCCAAGACGCCTAGCGCGCCGATCGAAACGCCCAGAACGGCAATCGAGAATCGCGTCATCGGCGCAGCTTAGATTCGGACGGGAGAAATGGAAAGCGCCGAGCGCGCGAGGGCGCCAAGTCACGGAGCAAGGCTCGAGATTTCTCGCCGTCGAGGGACGGTTCAGCGCCTTGCGCCGGTGTGGGGCCCCACTTATATACGCGCCACCTAGGCAGCGTTGGGGCGGACACGTCTCGCCTGCGGAATTTGAAACCGTGCATCGGGGACCGAAATGCGGAGCGCCAGCCAGTTCCTGGAGGGAGCCGCGCATTTCCAAGGTCGGGCCGCTTCGGGGCCTCGCGGTCTTGCGAAACAGTGAGGAATGGGACAATGGCTAAAGTTATCGGCATCGACCTCGGGACCACCAACTCCTGCGTCGCGGTCATGGAGGGAGCGACCCCGAAAGTCATCGAGAATTCCGAGGGCGCGCGCACGACGCCGTCGATCGTCGCCTTCACCGACGACGGCGAGCGCCTGGTCGGCCAGCCCGCCAAGCGGCAAGGCGTCACCAACCCCGAGCGCACTTTTTTCGCGATCAAGCGCCTGATCGGCCGATCCTTCGACGACCCGATGACCAAGAAGGACATGGGTCTCGTGCCTTATAAGATCATCAAGGCCGCCAACGGCGACGCCTGGGTGACCGCGGACGGCAAACAATATTCGCCGTCGCAGATTTCCGCCTTCGTCCTGCAGAAGATGAAGGAGACCGCCGAGGCGCATCTCGGCTCGTCGGTGACCCAGGCCGTCATCACGGTTCCCGCTTATTTCAACGACGCCCAGCGTCAGGCGACCAAGGACGCCGGCAAGATCGCCGGCCTCGAAGTGCTGCGCATCATCAACGAGCCGACGGCGGCCGCGCTCGCCTACGGCCTCGACAAGAAGAAGGCGGGCACGATCGCCGTCTACGACCTCGGCGGCGGCACGTTCGACATTTCGATCCTCGAGATCGGCGACGGCGTCTTCGAAGTGAAGTCGACCAACGGCGACACGTTCCTGGGCGGCGAAGACTTCGACATGCGCCTGGTCGAATATCTGGCCGGCGAATTCAAGAAAGAGCAGGGCATCGACCTGACCAAGGACAAGCTGGCGCTGCAACGTCTGAAAGAGGCGGCCGAAAAGGCCAAGATCGAGCTGTCCTCGGCGGTGCAGACCGACATCAACCTGCCCTACATCACCGCCGACGCGAGCGGGCCCAAGCATCTCGCGCTGAAGCTGACGCGCGCCAAGTACGAGGCGCTGGTCGACGACCTCATTCAGCGCACGGTCGAGCCTTGCCGCAAGGCGCTCAAGGACGCCGGGCTTTCGGCGGGCCAGATCGACGAGGTCGTGCTCGTCGGCGGCATGACGCGCATGCCCAAGGTGCAGGAGGTCGTCAAGCAGTTCTTCGGCAAGGAGCCGCACAAGGGCGTCAACCCGGACGAAGTGGTCGCGATCGGCGCGGCGGTCCAGGCCGGCGTTCTGCAAGGCGACGTCAAGGACGTGCTGCTGCTCGACGTGACGCCGCTGTCGCTCGGCATCGAGACGCTCGGCGGCGTGTTCACGCGTCTCATCGAGCGCAATACGACGATCCCCACCAAGAAGAGCCAGGTCTTCTCGACGGCCGAAGACAATCAGACCGCCGTGACCATCCGCGTCTTTCAGGGCGAGCGCGAGATGGCCGCCGACAACAAGGCGCTCGGCCAGTTCGACCTCGTCGGCATTCCCTCCGCTCCGCGCGGCGTGCCGCAGATCGAGGTGACGTTCGACATCGACGCCAACGGCATCGTCAACGTCACCGCCAAGGACAAGGCGACCAACAAGGAACAGCAGATCCGCATCCAGGCCTCGGGCGGC
>Ga0181524_10004110_pt1 | contig 13685 bp, 11 predicted proteins | sample PEATcosm2014_Bin_34_FD_119761 | JGI IMG/M metagenome (GOLD analysis project Ga0181524, IMG submission 119761) | Peatland microbial communities from MTU Mesocosm Facility, Houghton, MI, USA - PEATcosm2014_Bin05_60_metaG | ecosystem: Environmental > Terrestrial > Soil > Wetlands > Peat | place...
TCCCACGCCAATAGCAATGATGTCGATAGCAAAGATTGACAAGCTTCGCTATCGACGGTAGCGTGAAGTAACTAAGGAGCAACCGGACATGAACGTTTCTCTGACCAGGGAATTGGAAAAATTCGTAAGCGCGAAGGTGAGGGCGGGACGCTACACCTCGGCGAGCGAGGTCGTCCGCGAGGCCCTTCGGCTTCTCGAAGAGCACGACCAGGAGCGCGCCACGCAACTCGCGGGCTTCAACCGGGAATTAGGGCGCCGCCTGACCGCGCTCGACCGCGGCGAGCATGTCGATGCGGCGAGTGCCCGCGCCCGGTTACGTGAGCGCAGCGAGAAGCGCAGAGACACCGAAAAAAGCCTGAAGCGCAAGTCCAAACCGCGCCGTCAAGCATGACTGGCTATGTCCTCAGCGCCGACGCCGAACGCGATCTCGATCACATCTGGGACTTCATCGCCGAGGACAATCTCGACATGGCGGAACGCTGGATCGAAAAATTGTTTGACGCATTCGACAGTCTGGCGCGCAATCCCGGTTTGGGACACAAGCGCGAGGACTTGACCCCGCACCCTGTTTCTTTCTGGCCCGTCGGTTCATACCTCATAATCTACCGCGCTTCACGCCGACCTATTGAGATCGTCGCGGTGACCCAGGGTTCCCGAGACATCCCGGCGTTTTTGCGCTGGCGGGAGCCGTGAGCCCCAAAGCGCCGCCCGGCCCGGTTGCGCGAAGCGCAGAGACAACCTAAAACACCTGCGGATATGGACTTGCCTGGCTTCCGGCTGCATCCGCTTAAGGGCGGACTAAAAGGCTCTTGGGCGGTGACGGTTCGCGCCAACTGACGGGTGATTTTCCGTTTTGCCGACGGCGAGGCTCTGGACGTTGATTATGTCGATTACCACTGATGGAGGTTGAACCATGCCGATGAAAACCCCGCCCCACCCCGGTGGTGTTGTGCTGCGCCAGTGTATTGAGCCTTTGGCCCTCACCATAACCGACGCCGCTGCGGCCCTCGGCGTCACGCGCACGACGCTCTCGGAACTTGTCAATGAGAAGCGCGGCATTTCCCCGGAAATGGCCGTGCGGCTCTCGAAAGTCTTCGGAGGCAGTGCCGCGAGCTGGCTCACGCAGCAGGCGCTCTATGACCTTGCCCATGTCCGCACGGATCGCATCAAGCTGAAGCGGTTGGAATTGACATAAGGCGGGACGCCCCCCTTTCCCTCGCCAGCCACCGTACGCGGCCCATCCTCGCCGTAACGGGTCTTCGATGAACGCGCCAACAACGCACGCCCTTGACTGCTGCGGGTGGGCCGCCGAAGAAATAGTCTTCTCCTCCTGTGAGGGAAAGGGTAAGCCTGCTTTTCCTTGCATGGACTATCGCTCTTTGCAATCGCAATACTTCAATCCCACGAAATCCTGGTTCCTATAGAGGCCGGTCGACACCGCATCCCGCCTGCCGGGTGCAGACAGCGCAAGTTTGATACCTGTGTAAGCCGGGCCGTTATGGAGAAGACGAATGGCTTCGGCCACGACAAGGCTCGCTGCGGTGGCTCCGACGAATGGCACTGCGACCGATTTGCCCGCCAGTTCATACCGGCCGCATTCATCGCCAGCCAGATGCGAATACGCCGCATTTTGCCGGGCTAGGCGTTCCTGGTGAGCAACGCGTTTGGCCTTCTCTTCCGCAGCAAGATCCGGCCACAATTCTTCGACCGTTCTTGCGTTGGGAAGTGTATGAAGGCTGATCGTGTCAAAGTTATTTGCTGTTCCTCCAAGGCCACTTTCGATCACGCGAAGAAACTCGGCCGTGGCGAGGTCCCTGCGTGCGGGATTTGAGTCGAAGCCGCAAAGCGCTAGCCTGGGTTCGTCCGCGCGACAGCGAAAATGGGAATCGAACCGCCGTTCGACCAATCTGGTTTGAAACCCGCGCTTCTCCAGCCAGTCGCTGCACACTCGCGTCTTGTACCGTAGAAGGGTGTCGGGATTGAAGAGAATGCCGGTTTCGAGGTTCGCTGGCTCGATCCTGTCGAAGTCATTCAGGAAGATTTCAACCGCTCTAGGGGCTTGGTACGGCAGGGTTGCGAGAGCCCACAGATACGCGTTGCCCAAATGTCCCAATCCCAATATCCAGAGGTCGCCGGGAAGAAACTGAACCGGCACGCCGAGCGCCGCGGGATCGCAAACATCAGCGGCGGGTTGCCAGAGGGAAAACGCAACGGTGCGACGGCCTGCTTCGATGCTGATATCGGCGAACGAGAGAAACAATTCCGAAATCGCGAGCGAGGCCGCCAAGATTCCGGCCAGCGAGCAATACTCGCGCTCGGGCAGACGCTCCGTATCGTCCGCCGGACCGACCATTGCAATCCAGCCATCAAACGTCGCGCGGAGTGCTCCCTTGGTTGGAATCGCGTTACCGAAAATGACCACGCGATCATCGTGCGTGTGGCTACTCAGTTCCGTGAGCGCGTCCGGCCCCAAGAGACCGACAAGCGCCTGCCCAACTGTTTGGTTGAGGGAAGGCCACACCAAGAGCGGGGCTTCCGCCAGCCTGCTTTCAAGGGCGACCCGAATGGCGCCAGGAAAGCATCGGTTTGCAATGTTGGCGGCCGTCAGGACGGCGAGCTGCAAGGTGTAGGATTGTTCTATGTCTGAGCCGCAGCGGAGGGTAATGCCGTGTCGCTGCCGCCGGGCGAGCACGGATTCGGCGGTCGCTTCATCGCGGTCAATGAACAGTTTCGATATGCGGGAGAGTTGAGTTTCCTGTGTGCTCATCTGCCATTCACCAAACTGTTAAGCTGATTCGGCGCGGCTTTTCGGATGCGTCGTGCGTACGCCATTTGAAGTTCCCGAGATATTCGTACACGGCCACGGTCTTTAACGACCACCATGACGTGTGCCCGAAATTCGGTACAATTATGGCAGTATGGCCGACGACCGGGATCATCGGGTTTTGCTGGTCCGTTGGGCTTTGCAGGATGCCCGCGCCTGGGTGTGTATGAACGTCGGCGAGAACCTGGAGTTTCTTTTCCCTGCAATATTGCCAGAGCGCGGCATTCCCGGCCGCATGAAAGGCGATGCCACCCGATTGGTAGGCCTGCGGATCAAGATCGTCGTAACAAATGTACGTAGTTACCTGTGCACAATTACCGCACTGCAAGCCAAGCAAAAACGCCCCGCTTTCACCCTTACCCGCGCCGCGCCGCCGCAATTGCAAGATTACCTGCCTCCAGAGCAGAAGAGGAACGCGGATGGCTGTGATTTTCGGATCAGACACCAAGATAGTCTCCACAGTTGAGCAAGGAATGGAATTCTTCCAGGTAATCCACGATCGTGTGATTACCGGTCCAGACAAGATGCGGTTGGTCCTTCGCCCACTCTTTGTGGCCTTCCGCTGCGACCCGGTCGTACGGATGATAGAAAGCTGCGTCGTTCCAGCCCGTCCGGAAGACCTTTGCAAAGCGGCTGTCCGGCTTGCCCTTCGGGCGCTTGGCGATGTCGAGCGTCGCCTTGGTCGTCGGATCCCAGAAGGTACCTGTCGGAGGGACTGATCTGTAACCGGCGGCGTCCAGCAAGCTGTAGAACCGCTCCGGTGCATTCGGCCGCGCCGCCGCGGCGATCCAGAGAATTGTTTTCGGCCACTTCAGACCCTCCGGTAACAGCTCCGGCTTAGGTAGCCCCCAGAGGCCTTTTGCCACGCCTGCGCGGAACTCGGCCGACACCAAGTCTTCTTCGAATAGGCGCTGATCCGGCTGTTCCATGCGTCAGCCCTGAGGCGTGATTTCTTTGACCAAATCGAAGCAGAGCGAGCATTTCGGCGCCTCGACCAGTTCGCCAAGGTGCTTGTCGGATCTCGGTTGATCGGAGCTGTTGCAGAATTGCAGAACGTATTCGGCAGCGACAGCCGCATCCAAGTGAAATTTCTTGAGCGCCCACTGCGTGACGACTCCGACCGTCGCGGCAGGGGAAAATCTCCGCCGCTTTGTCTTACCCGTGAAGTTCACCTCAACCGCGATATGCCTGCACCGGTGGCAATGGATATGGTGGTGCCGTTTGATTTCGAGCATCTCTAGCGTAAGGCTCACATCAACGGGGGCGTGCTCGTCGGCGCCGTCCGCAATCTCGTCGGGCTCTGCCAGCGCCTCCTCGCACTCGCCGACGAAAACTAGGATGTCATCCTGCCCCTCTTTGATGACCTCAAAGCGGATCAATACTTCCCGAAGAACATCGCCGGGGGCTGCCACAATCACTTTCGGCTTTGCACCCTGGCCGTGAACGAAAAGCTCCAATTCTTGGTTTGCCATTAAAATCACCTCTCTGAGGCCCTCGCACGGAAACTTGCATTTTCCGTCGCGAAGTGCCATAGTTTGCTGTCCGGACGGGCAACAGTTGTATCAGAAGCGAGCACTGTAACAACAAGAGCAGCCTTAGAGTTTGATAGCATCTGTTGTCCCCACAGACAACAGTTTAAGCGAAAGCCATTTTCTTGTCAAGGAGGTTGGATGGCTCAGCCCGCATTTGGATTTCTACTTCAGAGTCTGCGTGAGGAAAGGGGCCTGTCTCTGCGGGAACTGGGACAGTTGGCTGGGATCGATCATGCCTATATTTATCGCTTAGAGACGGGAGACAAGGAGGTTCCCTCGGATGAGGTATTGTCGAAACTGATCCGCGCGCTCAAGGCAGGCAAGCGCGAAGCGGACATGCTGCGGTATCTTGCCCAGCACACTGATACCGACGTCACACTTGTAACTTATGTCCTGAAGAACCCCACAGTCACATATGAAATTTTCACTTCCGCGGCGGGAGCCGCTTTTCGTGGAAGGGGTCGGCCAGACTACCCAAAGCTGATCGAGAGGGTACGTAGAATTCTGGACGAAGAGAAAAGCAATGGATGAATTCTCAGCAGTGCTGAGGGCGCGCGAGCTTGTCGGCAAGGTGAACCCGACGACGATTCCGGTTCCGGTTGAACCCTATGTTGAACACGTGGGAGCTGTTCTTCGCCCCCAGACCGATCTTGGCCCCGACGAACCTGGCTGGTCTTTCATTAACAACGGCAAACATTACATCTGCGTCAACGCAAACGACCGGTCTGAACGTCAGCGGTTTACTGTATGCCACGAGCTAGCGCACATCGTGCTGGGACTTCCCTCCGATCATGAGGCGCTTCCATGGTGGAGTTACGCCAAGAGGTCCCAGCATGAAATCTGGTGCGATGTGTTTGCGGCAGAATTACTCCTCCCGTATCGGTTATTCAAACCGCTTGCTGAGAAAGTGCAGATTGGTCTTGCCGCAATAGATGATCTGGCTGGTCGCTTTTTGGCGTCCAATACTGCGACGGGCTCTCGATTTGCTGTGGTGGTCAGCACGCCGTGCGCGTTTGTGCTTTCGGAGTTGGGGAAGGTGAGATACGCCTCAAGATCCACCGCGCTGCGTGAGGCCAATGCCTGGATTACGCCTCGGGTGGATTTGCCTAACGGCTCACTTTCGGCAAAGATTCGTGCGGGTGGGACGTGCGAGGGACCGGAGAAAGTCGATGCCGACATCTGGTTCAGTGATTGGGAACGCGGCGGAGTACTGCTGGAAGAAGCAAGGCACCTGGACCGATGGGATCAGACGCTGACGCTGCTATGGTTTGAGGATGAGGAAGTTCCGCCACCGAAGGACAAAGATCGCGAAGAGGAAGGGGAGGACGAATTACTGAAGGAATTGGATGGGGTTCTTCCTTGGCCCAGCAAGAAGCGCCGCAGGTGAGCGGGCGGGGGATGACGCAGGAGAATCTCCGGCAAAAGTCAGGCGGCGCCCCGGTCGCCCGAACTTGGCGTAAAATGGAGTATTCGCTAGCCGAAAACCCTAGAGAGCCGCCCACGCAACTACGGATAAGGGACCACACTGAATGCATCTCGCATGGAAACCGAAGCGGACATACCCTGACGGCCGAAACGGAATTGGCGGGAGCCTTATCGAGGGCTTGCCTTTGCCTCACGCAAGCCAGACAATGCCTCATATCGCGCCATTGAAGGGATAAGCATGGATCAAGCAACGCACAACAAGATAGTTTCCTTCCTTTGGGGCATTGCCGACGACGTACTGCGTGACCTCTTCAAGCGCGGCAAGTACCCGGATGTCGTCCTGCCGATGTGCGTGCTGCGGCGGCTCGACGCGGTGCTGGAGCCGAACAAGCAGGCGGTGCTCGACGCCAAGAAGATGCTCGACGCGGCCGGAATCACCGAGCAACGCGCGGCGCTCTGCCGTGCTGCCGGCCAGGCTTTCTACAATACTTCGAAGTTCATCCTGCGCGACCTGAGAGCACGCGGCAGCCAGCAGCAGCTCAAGGCCGATTTCGAGGCCTACCTCGACGGGTTCTCGCCAAATGTTCAGGAGATCCTCGATAACTTCAAATTCCGAAACCAGCTCACAACGCTCTCGAAGGCCGATGCATTGGGTACGCTGATCGAGAAGTTCCTTGACCCTGAAATCAACCTGAGCCCGAACCCTGTGCTCAGCAGCGACGGCTCGGTTAAGCATCCCGGCCTCGACAACCATTCCATGGGCACTGTGTTCGAAGAATTGGTCCGGCGTTTCAACGAAGAAAATAACGAGGAGGCCGGCGAGCACTGGACGCCGCGCGATGCGGTCAAACTCATGGCCGACCTCGTCTTCCTTCCCGTCGCCGGCCAGATCGAGTCCGGCTCCTACCTCCTTTACGATGGCGCCTGCGGCACTGGCGGCATGCTCACGGTCGCCGAGGAGCGTTTGCAGGCTCTAGCCAAAGCGCGCGGCAAGCAGGTGGTGACCCACCTGTACGGTCAGGAGATCAACCCGGAGACCTACGCGGTCTGCAAGGCCGACATGTTGCTCAAGGGCGAAGGCGACAATGCCGAGTTCATAGTCGGCGGGGCGGAATGGAGCACCCTCGTCCATGATGCCTTCCCGGCCCAAGAATTCGACTTCATGCTCTCGAATCCGCCCTACGGCAAAAGCTGGAAGAAGGACCTCGAAGCGCTGGGCGGCAAGGACGGCATGCGCGACTCGCGCTTCAAAGTGCAGCACACCGGCCAGGAGTTGTCTCTGGTTACGCGTTCCAGCGACGGCCAGATGCTCTTCCTCGCCAATATGGCGTCGAAGATGAACCACAAGACGCCGCTCGGCAGCCGGATCGCCGAAGTCCACAACGGGTCTTCACTCTTCACCGGTGATGCCGGACAGGGTGAGAGCAACATCCGCCGCTGGATCATCGAGAACGACTGGCTGGAAGCCATCGTCGCGCTCCCCCTCAACATGTTCTACAATACCGGCATCGCGACCTATATCTGGGTGCTCACCAACCGCAAACCAGCGCACCGTCAGAGCAAGGTGCAATTGATCGACGCAACACAGTGGTTCAAGCCGCTGCGCAAGAACCTCGGCAAAAAGAACTGCGAGCTGTCGGAAGATGACATTCGCCGGATTGGCGAGACCTACCTGAAGTTCGAAGAGAACGAGCACTCGAAGATCTTCAGCAACGAAGCGTTCGGCTATTGGAAGGTGACGGTCGAGCGGCCTTTGCGGCTGCACAGCCAGCTCACGCCCAAGGCGGTCGAATCTCTGCGCTTCGCCTCCGGCGACGAGGACATCCGCGCCCAGCTACATGATGAATTTGGGGAGGCGCTTTTCGAAAACTTCGATCGCGTCCGGGCGGCATTGGAGGAGCGCCTGGCCGAATGGGGCAACGGTGATGAAGACACAGGGGACGACGAAGAGAACGCCGCGCCCAAAAAGGGCCTGCCCGACAAGAAAAGGAAAAAGCTGCTGGACGCGAACACCTGGACGCATGACGCCGCGCTGGTCGAGACCGCCACACTGCTGCGCCGCGAAATAGGCGGTGAGCTGTTTACCGACCATAACGTCTTCCGCGAAGTGGTGGAAACCGCGCTGAAGAAGCACGACCGCAAGCTGTCCGCCGCCGATCTCAAGCTCATCCTCAAGGCGGCGAGCTGGTGCGAGGAATCGGCACCGCCGGTGATTGCCAAGACCCACAAATCCGGAAAGACTCGTCCCGATTCGCTGCACGGACTGTACGAAGTAACGCTGGACGGCAAATCGAGCATCGTGGAGTACGAGCCTGACCCCGACCTGCGTGACACCGAGCAGGTGCCCCTTCTGGAGGAAGGCGGCATCGAAGCTTTCATTCGCCGCGAAGTTCTGCCCTACACGCCGGACGCCTGGATCGACGAAAGCAAGACCAAGAGCGGCTTCGAAATTAGTTTCACCCGCCACTTCTACAAGCCTCAACCCATGCGCGCGCTTGAGGACATCCGCGCCGACATCCTGGCCCTCGAAAAGGAGACCGAAGGCGTACTCGATGAACTGCTCAAAGGGGCTGCGGCATGACAGACGGCCTCAAACCCTACCCTGAATACAAGGACACCGGCTTGCCATGGCTTGGGTGCATTCCTGCGCACTGGAATCTGCGGCGGATAAAGACGATCGCGATAATCAATCCGAGCAAATCAGAAGCCGAGCAAAATCGGCGACAAAACGTGTCGGTGATCTTTCTTCCGATGGAGCGGGTTAGCACTGACGGTCGCTTGGATTATCGAGAACAGCGTCCCGCAACGGAGGTCTGGAACGGCCTAACTTATTTCCGGCGCGGCGATGTCATCGTCGCCAAAATCACTCCGTGCTTCGAAAACGGCAAGGGCGCCTGTCTTGAATCACTGCCGACACAGATTGGGTTTGGTTCTACAGAGTTCCACGTCTTGCGCCCGCGCTCGCGGATTTCTGCGCAATTTCTATACTTGCTTACAACGGAACCCAAATTTCGAAAGCTGGGGGCCGACAATATGACCGGAACCGCCGGCCAGAAGCGCGTCCCAACAGAGTTTGTTAAGAACTGTCCGATAGCTCTGCCTCCACCCAAAGAACAAGACGCCATCGTGCGGTTTCTCGACTATGCGAACCGCCGCATCGAGCGCTGCATCCGCGCAAAGCGGAAGGTAATCACGCTTCTGAATGAGCAGAAACAGACAATCATCCACCGCGCCGTCACGCGCGGCCTCGACCCCAGCGTACCGCTAAAGCCATCACGCAATCCTTGGCTCGCAAAAATCCCCGAACACTGGGAGGAACGGCGAGCGAAGTACTTTTATCGCGAGGTTGACGACCGTTCCCTCGCGGGTGCCGAGGAATTGCTCTCCGTATCGCACATTACGGGTGTCACTCCTCGAAGCCAGAAGAACATAACCATGTTCATGGCCGCGTCCTATATTGGTCATAAGACATGTGAGCCCGGTGACCTCGTTATCAACACAATGTGGGCTTGGATGGGTGCATTGGGTATCGCGAGACGACGAGGCATTGTAAGTCCGTCATACGGCGTTTATCGGCCGCTGCGTTCGGATGCCTTCGTTCCAGAATTTGTTGACTGCCTGCTCCGTACAAAACCTTTCGTTGACGAGTATCGCTGCCGTTCGACCGGAATAAGGTCATCGCGTTTAAGATTATACCCAGAGCAGTTCCTCGATATTCCCTTGATTCGGCCTTCCCACCGGGAGCAAGAACGGATCACGGCATTCGTGGCGGCCAACACACTTCAACTTGATAACCTAATGGCAGAATCCGCCCGCGAAATCGCTCTGCTGCGCGAATTCCGTACTCGCCTAATCGCTGATGTAGTGACAGGCCAGCTCGACGTTCGCGAAGCCGCAGCGCGCCTGCCGGATGAGACACAAGAACCCGAGCCGCTTTACGCTGAGAGCGACGATATTGAGGGAATCGAGGCAGCGGACGAACCTATAGAGGCCGAAGCGTGACTACGGATACCAGCGAAAAGGGCCTGGAAAATCTTATCGTCACGGCCATGACTGGCAGGCCGTGGCCCGATGCGCCTTCGCAGGGCAAAGGCATCGGCTGGCTGAACGGCGACTCTAAGGACTATGCCCGCGAATGGTGCGTTGACCTCCTGCAGCTTTCCGCTTTTCTCACCGCCACCCAGCCCAAGACGGCAGCGGCGCTGGATTTGGCGAATGATTCGCCCGCGCGGCGGCAGTTCCTGTCGCGTCTGTTCAACGAAATCGGCAAGCGTGGCGTGATTGATGTGCTCCGCCACGGCATCAAACACGGCCAGCACGACATCACGCTCTTTTACGGAACGCCGAGCCCAGGCAACGAAAAGCAGGCTGCCCTCAACGCTCAGAACCGTTTCAGCGTTACCCGGCAGTTGCGCTACAGCCGCGACGAGACCATGCGGGCGCTGGACCTCGCGCTCTTCATCAATGGCCTGCCCGTATCCACTTTCGAGCTCAAGAACAGCCTCACCAAGCAGACGGTAGCCGACGCGGTCGAACAGTACCGGCGCGACCGCGATCCGCGCGAGCCGCTCTTCGCCTTCGGCCGCTGTGTGGTGCACTTGGCCGTGGATGACGCCGAAGTGCGCATGTGCACCGAGCTTACGGGAAAAAGCTCATGGTTTTTGCCATTGAATCAAGGCTGGAACGATGGCGCCGGCAACCCGCCGAACCGCAAAGGGCTAAAAACTGAATACCTGTGGAAGCGGCTACTCACGCCGCCGAGCCTGACCGGCATCCTTGAGAATTACGCGCAGATTGTCGAAGAAGTCAATCCGAAGACCGGCAGGAAGAAGCGCAAGCAGATCTTCCCGCGCTACCAACAGCTCGACGTGGTGCGGAAGCTCCTTGCCGATGTGGCTGCGAACGGCACGGGCAAGCGTTACCTGATCGAGCATTCGGCGGGCTCGGGCAAGTCCAACTCAATTGCCTGGCTCGCTCATCAGCTTATTGGCATACAGAAGGCGGGTAAGCCCCTCTTCGATTCGATCATCGTCGTAACGGATCGACGTCTTCTGGATCAGCAGATCCGCGACACCATAAAGCAATTCGCCCAGGTGGGGGCGACCATGGGTCACGCCGAACACTCGGGCGACCTGCGTAAATTCATCGAGAGCGGCAAGAAGATCATCATCTCGACCGTGCAGAAGTTTCCGTTCATTCTGGAAGAAATCGGCGACGAGCATCGCGGCCGGACCTTCGCGATCCTCATCGACGAGGCACACTCCAGCCAAGGCGGGAAAACCGCCACGGCCATGACGGAGGCCCTGGCCGACCCGGAAGACACAATCAACGACGCGTTGGAAAAACGCATGCAGGCTCGCAAGATGCTCGTGAACGCGAGCTATTTTGCCTTCACCGCCACGCCCAAGAACAAGACGCTAGAAACTTTTGGAACGCCGGAACCCGCTCCGGAGGGCAAGACGGCGCACCGCCCATTCCACAGCTACACCATGAAGCAGGCTATCCAGGAAGGCTTCATTCTCGACGTGCTCAAGAGCTACACGCCGGTGACCAGTTACTACAAGCTGGTGAAAACGGTGGAGAGCGACCCGGAGTTCGACACCAAAAGGGCGAAAAAGAAGCTTCGCAAATACGTCGAAAGCCACGACCACGCCATTCGCCTCAAGGCCGAAATCATGGTCGACCACTTCCACGAGCAGGTGATCGCGCTGAACAAGATCGGCGGCGAGGCGCGGGCCATGGTCGTGACCAGCGGCATCGAGCGCGCGATTCAATACTTCCATGCCATCTGCGACTACCTTAAGGAACGGAAGAGTCAATATCAGGCGATCGTCGCTTTTAGCGGCGAATACGACTACGGCGGAACGAAGGTGACGGAATCATCGCTCAACGGTTTCCCGTCCGGCGAAATCTCCGATCGGATTCAGGAGGACCCGTACCGCTTCCTCGTCTGCGCCGACAAATTCCAGACCGGCTACGACGAGCCATTGCTGCACACCATGTATGTGGATAAGCCGCTCGCCGGAGTAAAGGCGGTGCAAACGCTCTCCCGCCTCAACCGCGCGTATCCGAAGAAACGCGACGTGTTCGTGCTCGACTTCATGAACGACGCCGCGACGATTCAGGAGGCGTTCGAGCCCTATTACCGCACCACGATCCTCGCCGAAGAGACCGACCCGAACAAGCTGCACGACCTCAAAGCCGCCCTCGACGGGCATCAGGTCTATTCATCCGAGCAGGTGGAGGACCTCGTCAAACGCTATCTGGCAGGCGCCAGCCGCGACCAGCTCGACCCGCTGCTCGACGGCTGTGTCGCAACCTATCTCCAGCTCGATGAAGACGGTCAGGTAGACTTCAAGGGCAAAGCCAAGGCCTTCGTGCGCAGCTACGAGTTCCTCGCTTCGATCCTGCCATACACCAACGCCGGTTGGGAGAAACTCTCGATCTTCCTCAATCTGCTTATTCCCAAACTGCCCGCACCGAAGGAAGAGGATTTTTCGAAGGGTATCCTTGAGACGATTGACATGGATAGTTACCGCGCCGAGAAAAAGGCCGTCATTGCGATTCAGCTTCCGGACCAGGACGCGGAGATTGGTCCCGTACCCGTGGAGGGCGGCGGTCATAAGCCCGAGCCGGAACTCGACCGGCTCTCCAACATTCTCAAAAACTTCAACGACCAGTTCGGAACCCTGTTCACGGACGGCGACCGCGTCGTCAAGCGAATCCGCGAGGACATTGCGCCCAAAGTCGCAGCGGACGATGCGTTCCAGAATGCGAAGAAGAACACCCCCGGCGCGGCGCGAATCGAACATGACAAGGCGCTGGCCCGCGTGATGCTCGACTTCCTGAAGGATGACACTGAGGTCTACAAACAGTTCGTGCAGAACGAATCCTTCAAGCGCTTCGTTACGGATATGGTCTATCAAATGACCACAGCCCCTTGAGGTTTCGACAAGGAGGGGCGGTCGGCAAAACGCCAAGATTCAGTGTGGCAAAGCTCATTTCAATGCACTGGCCGACGGTGAAAACCCTGCAAAGTCCATCAGCACACCCGTATGGTGTAATGTGTGTGAATCCCCGGACGAGGAAAAGTGTGCGGTCATTAATTAACGGCGTACACTCAAACGGTGAATCGGAGCAAACCACATGGACGTTACAGTTCTCATAGCCATTGGTGTTTTGGCCGCAGCTTTGGGCATCGTGCTTGGACGATATGTCTGGCCAGCACTTCGAGCACGTGACCGAGATGCACTGGTCACGGCTCAAGCAGAGATTGCCCGGCTCAACCAGGAAGCCATCACACTTCGGAGCAGGGCAGATCAACTCGATGCCGAACACAAAGCCGCTTCCGACAAAGCAAGAACGGCCGGGGAGGAAGTTGCGCGACTGACCGAGCGCGTTGCCGGGCTCACCAAACAAACCGAAGAACTGACTAAGCAGACCACCGCCCTTGAAGTTCAGCGCGAGAAGACCGCGAGTGAGGCTAAAGCTGCGGGAGCCGAAGCTGCGCGACTGATTGAGCGCGTTGCCAGCCTGACGAAGCAAACCGAAGAACTGACGAACCAAACCACCGCACTTGAGGCTCAGCGCGAGACGACTGCGAGCGAAGCTAAAGCAGCAGGAGCCGAAGTTGCCCGACTGATTGAGCGCGTTGCCAGCCTGACGAAGCAAACCGAAGAACAGACGAGCCAAACCACCACCCTTGAGGCTCAGCGCGAGACTGCCGCGACTGAAGCTAAAGCCGCAGGAGCCGAAGTTGCCCGAGTGATCGAGCGCGTTGCCAGCCTGACGAAGCAAACCGAAGAACAGACGCGCCAAACCACCGCACTTGAGGTTCAGCGCGAGGCAGCCGCGAACGAGGCCAAGGCGGCTGTAGCCGAGGTCGCACGCCTCACCGAAAGGGA
>Ga0181524_10004117_pt1 | contig 13672 bp, 19 predicted proteins | sample PEATcosm2014_Bin_34_FD_119761 | JGI IMG/M metagenome (GOLD analysis project Ga0181524, IMG submission 119761) | Peatland microbial communities from MTU Mesocosm Facility, Houghton, MI, USA - PEATcosm2014_Bin05_60_metaG | ecosystem: Environmental > Terrestrial > Soil > Wetlands > Peat | place...
ACGCCGCAGGACGAGGCGATCCGTTACCAGGAATCGTTCCTGCGCGGCCGGCAATTGCTGGTGCGCGCGATCGACCGTCTGCGCCAGATCGCTCCGGTGCAGGTGGTCATGGTCACGGGCACCCGCCAGTCGATATCATCGATCTGCATGGCGACCACTTCCGATGGCCGCAATCCCAATCGGGCAAGGAGAATCATCATGGCATAATTGCGCCGGTTTTTCGGAGTCTCGGATCGAACAGCCGAAAGGAGAGCCTCCACCTGCGCGGGGACCAAGTGCCGGGGCAGCCTCGTTCCGTAACGATGGGCAACACTCGGAATGCCCAAGGCAAGATTGATTTTGGTCTTTCCGGCTTTGAAAAGGAACTGGAAAAACGTCCGCAAACTCGTTGACAATACCTTGACGCGATATGGCCGCTGTCGTGAATGCAAATGTTGCATGAATCCAGCGATGTCAGTTTGCGTGATTTCCGACGCGTTTCCTTTGTCGTCGCCAAAACGGAAGTCGAGGAAACGGTCGGCATACCGCCAGGCGCTGTGGATCGTTTGTTCGCTCAAACCGCGTTGGCGGCGCAAATAGACCTCATAATCCTGTCGCAGGCTGGCACGGGATCTTTCCTTCGGCGTTGGCGTCGCGACAGGCGTTGGGGCGGGGGACATGGCACCCTCTCCAATCAAGAATCGGACAAAGTGTCTGACTATGTAGCTGGTAGACCGACGACTGGATGAGGGCCACTTCACTTTGGAGAGAAGCTCCGCTGCTTCAAGGTCGCTGAGTGCTCCAACAGCGATCTTGTGCTCCTGCATGAAAGTGCCGAGACGGCGGATGCGGCGGCCGTATGCGGCCACAGTCTCCGGTGCGTAACCTTGACTTTCAAGATGAGCTTGGAATTTACGTGGATAATCGCCAAGTGCATCGTCAACTTTTTGGGCGATAGTGCTTGGCCTTCTTTTGTTGAGAAAGTGCGTTTGCATAGTTCTCTCTGATTGAAGGAACGTAGTTGAACTGCACAAGCCAAAATGACGATCGCCCAACGCGCCCCAGTCGCACAAATGCATGGGCAATTCGCCCCAGATCGGGTTGAGCCGACCTGGGCTGTGAATATTGCAATGATTATGCCGCAGAAAAACGTCAGCCCAGCCGAGGTTCCCAAGGCAATCGTAATTGGCGCGGCATAATCCTGATGTCGGCATTACGACGCAATTCGTGCAGTGAATACGCCAAATGTATCCAACCGAAGGGCAACTCGGGCGTGCGTTGTGTGATTTCTCTGGCAACGCAAATGGCCTCCTCCCAATTCTTCGCCTTGGCGTGAATCTGCCAACGGACTTCCTGCACGTCAGGATGCAGCCGCAACTCCGGGATGATTTTTTCAATTTCCGATTGGGCCTCTTGCCAGTTGCCAAGGCCAAGCCAACCATCTGCGGCGATCAAATGGTGCGAATCTGGCGGTTCCAGCGATTTCATCGGACCATCATTGTGAATTGCGAGTTACATCGCAATGCAGGAAATCGGTTGATCCCATCACCGCGTTGCCAATTCGTTCCACTACGCCGGTGCCTTCATGACCAAGCATGAGGAGCGCGAGCACATGGAGATCGCGAAAAGGTTTACAGCTCGCCAGTGGGAGACGATCAAGATGTTGCTGGGTCGCGGGCTGAAATTCCCGGAGGCGTGCGAAATCGCCAAAAACTGCGATGCAGAACCGGCTTGGCTATAGTCGTCTTGGCCAGCGCGATTTCTTCAGCGGGCCGAAAAGACCAGCAAAATTGTCTGACGGACGAGGCTTGTCGCGGTGGGATATCCTCCGGCAGCGGTGCTGACTTGCTGTTTGGCACGGGTCTGATCCGCGCCGTGAAGCCCAACCCCGGGGGTATCCTGTCTTGACAGCCTCTCGGGGGCGGAGCACCCTGCGCAACATTATGACACCACTGCAAGACTTGACTGTGGAACAATTGCGAAAACTGGTGGCGATAAGAGAACAGATCGAAACGCTTCAAAGCGAGATCGACCTCATCACGGGCGGCGAGTCCCCCGCTCCAATCGCTCCCCTGAAGCGCCGGGGCCGAAGGAAAAAGTCCCGTTCTCAGGCCGCTCGCATTGCTGTTGCCGCGCGGTGGGCTAAAGTGAGGGCCAAAAGGGCAGGGATCGGGCCAAAAAGGCGTCGGAAAATGAGCGCCGCCGCCAGGGCGAAAATGGCAGCCGCCGCGAAGGCGCGTTGGGCAAAAGCCAAGACGGCAGGGAAGAACAGGCTGTAAAAGCCAGTTTGAAAACCCGTCAAACTTTGGTCTGGCGTGCCAGCATCAATCGGATCATGGCGAGACGGACGTTAACTCCGCCAGTGCGGCGTATTCTCGATTCAATCGGCGGCATGAATTCACAGATATGGCGGAAGATCTTTCACATTACCTCGTAATCGCGGTCTCATCGCGTGCGCTTTTCGATCTCGAATTGGAAAACGCTATCTTTGAAAAGGAAGGGGCGGAAGCCTACGAGAAATACCAAATCGAGCATGAAGAGGAGGTCTTGAAGCCAGGCCCGGGTTTTCCGCTTGTGCAGGCAATTCTCAAGCTGAACTCCACCATCAAGGAAAAACGCAAGGCCGAAGTCGTCATCATCTCCCGGGCCGGCCCCAGCGTGGCGCTACGGATCATGAACTCGATTAAACACCAGAAACTCGACATCACGCGGGCAGCCTTCTGCAAAGGCACTCCTGTCTCCCGCTATCTGGATGCATATTCCGTGACGCTGTTTCTCTCAAGACACCGCCAGGATGTGCGGACAGCGCTGAACTCTAAAATTGCGGCGGGCCTTCTATACGCGAGTCCACCCTCCTATAGTGAACCCCTGAATGAAATTCGCATCGCATTTGATGCGGATGCTGTCGTGTTTTCCGATGAGTCGGAACGAGTCTATAAGGAAAAAGGCCTGGCCGCCTTCCTGCTCCACGAGGAAACAAATGCCCGCAAACCTCTGCCGGAAGGTCCATTCGCCAAGCTGTTAAGAGCTTTGTCCTTTCTTCAAAGCCCGAAGGACAAGGGCGAAATCGGAATTCGGACCGCCTTGATTACCGCCCGCAACAGCCCTGCGCATGAACGCGTCATCAGGACACTCCGCTCATGGCGCGTGGAGGTGGACGAGATGTTTTTCATGGGTGGAGTGTCGAAGCAAAAAGTTGTCAAGGCGTTTAACCCGCACATTTTCTTTGACGACCAGGCTGTCCACTGTGAGCCGGCAGCAGAGGTCGCCCCGACCGCCATTGTGCCGACCGATTACAAGCCGGGGGAGGTCGCACGGCCCAAACAAGAGGGAAAACCCCTCGCCAATTTGCAACCCGGCATATGAACGCCGCAGCGAGCGCCGGCAGCGCAACCGGAAGAAGCGATTCTCTGCCAAATTCCGCACTTCACCTCATCTCAGCCTCCTGCTGCCGTCCTGTCGAACCGCACACACCGAATCGTGCCATGAAACTCAAGCCCCCTTCAAACGGCCTTTCCGCGCGGGCAAACCGCTGTCTCTCTAACGCGGGCATTCCCGCCGAAAAGGAAGCCGTCCTCCAGGCCCTCAAGACCGGCGCGCTCTATCCCTATTTTCGCCCGGCCCTTTACGGAAAAAAGACGCACTAGGAAGTTTGTCGATGGGCGGGGCTTGATGAATCGTTCGTGTCGCCGACCATGATGCCGAGCAACTGGCCGCTCCTATCACGTCGAAAGATGGGGTTAACTTCGCAGGCAATGGACTTTTTCAACTCTTTATAATATGCGGCGTTGCACTCTGCCCAAAAATCCGGCACTTCTCCAGCCCATTTTTGATTATGAAAAAAGAAGCAAAGAAATCGAACGAGGCGCAATTGCTGGATTTGCTGAAACGGGTCCTTCCCAAGGCCACTGACGACGCGCAATTGGCCGGCAAGATCTACCAGGCCATCGAGCTTGAACTCAAGTCCAAGGCCCGCGCCCTGGCTTTTGAGAAATTTTGCGGTGGCATCGAACTGCCCAACTTGGAGCCGAAAGCCGTGGCGGACGTGAAGCTCCAACTGGCCGCCTCCTTCGGCGACGGCGACATCACCCTCAAGCCCAACAAAAAAGAGCAGAGTCTGATGGTGGAAGTGGCATTGCCCGATGGGGGCCAGTTCGCCAGCCAAATCAAAGTCGGCCCGGTTGGCGCGGCCGCCGGCGAAGAGCAGGAAGTGATCTTGAAATTCGTGCCCTTCCCTGTCTGCCTTCCCGGCGACAAGGAATTGGTGTGGTTGCTGGCCAAGCGTGAGAACCTGTCGCCGGAGGAGGCGGGCATTGCGCTCTCAAAGCTGGAGGAGGAGTTTTGGGCCTCCAAAACAGGGCAGAAGCTGATTCGCGACCGCGTGGAACGCAACTTTCCAGAATTCATCGCCCGGGTGCCCGGCGGGTTGTTGACCGAGGTCGGACTGAAACGCCATTACAAGACTCCAGAGCCGGTCAAGTTGCTGCGGATCGCACCGAGGCGTTGAAGGTACAATTCAAGGCGCGCTTGCTTGGCTGATCAGCAGTACGGGCTTGACGGTGGCGCCTCGGTTGGGCGATTTGGGATTGGAAATTCGGGTTTAATTATTGGGACGCCAAGACCCAAGCCACAAAACCGATTCCCAATTCCCCGCAGACCGGCAGGATTTCCTCCTCCACGTCACGCGTCCACAGGGAATACTCCGTCTGCAACGCGCTGATTGGATGCACTTTCATGGCGCGGCGGATCGTCGCGGGCGCGGCTTCGGACAGTCCGAGGTAATGCACCTTCCCGGCGCGAACCAGTTCGCTCATCGCTCCAACCGTCTCTTCAATCGGCACCTGCGGGTCCACCCGGTGCTGGTAGTAGAGATCAATTTCTTCCACGCCCAACCGCCTCAGGCTGGCATCGCAGCACCGTCGGACGTATTCGGGCGCGCCATTGACGCCCAGGAAATTGCCCCGCTCGTCGCGCACGTTGCCGAATTTCGTGGCCAGGATTACCTCGCGGCGGCGGCCTTTGATGGCGCGTCCGACCAGCCGCTCATTTTCGCCGCAGCCGTACATGTCCGCCGTGTCGAGCAAGGTCACCCCGAGACCAACCGCACGGTGGATCGTGGCGATGGATTCCTGGTCATCGCGTGTGCCGTAGAATTCCGACATCCCCATGCACCCGAGTCCGAGCGCCGAAACGGTCAATCCCTGTGTTCCAAGTTTTCGCTGGTTCATGTGATTCCCTTGCTATTGCGTAAAATGAGCTTCAATTTCAACCATAAAATTCGCCATGCAAGCGAGATCGGTTCGCTGCCCCCAAGCATGTCCGCCGCTGTGGAAACGTCCACCCCGCCTTCAACACACCGCGCGGCGAATAGATGACGAAGATCATGATGGGTTATACGATGTAAACCGCGATAAGCTGCGTTTGCAGCCTCTTTGTCGCAAAGCCGGCATCCAGCAGGATCGCGCATTTGAATAACCTGTTCCACCGCGATCAAGTCTTCCACGACTGTTGCCGGAACATCATTCATGGGGCGGATTCTTCGGCAGCCTTGAGGGCCAGCATGGAATGGACCAGGGTTTCCGCGTGAGCCAGGGAAAATCCGTTGTGCAGAAAGACTCTGGAAAGCGTGCCCTTCCGGACGAAACCGCGCAAAGCCATCACGGTCCGCTCGTAATTCTCGACCGCTTCAGGGACGCAATCCAGGTAAGCCCCCCATTGGCTTCGTGAAAGATTCCACTCTGCTTGAAGGTGCGCGGGGACTTTGCCTTTGGGTGAAGCCAGCACCAGCAAGTTAAAGCTTCGCGGCAACCGGGCCAAATTCCCTGAGCGGTGCGCCTTCGTCTTCAATCTCAGACAGATTCGACCTGTTTGCTTGGCCTGCACTACGCCGCCAGCGCCCATCCAACCGGCGATCAGCTTTTTGAAAATCGCCTGCGTTTCAGCAGGACACAGTTTGAGGGTGCCGCGCATGTTATCTGGCGTCACCGGTTTGACGGGCGGCGGCGGTTCCGCCAATTCTGGACGGATGCAACCGGCAAGCGTCTTCATCGCCTTGAACAATTGCTTGGCTTGCGCCAGCGAAAATGGCTTTTCCAGACTGATGTGGGCCGAACTTGGGGTCACATGCAGCGGAGCGATTCTGCGCACCGTGTTCTGATAGGCATCCAGCGCATCGCAAGGGAACTGTTTTTGCTTCCTCAAAATCTCCCAGCAAAGACAAATTGCCGCCGGCCGACCATACGATGGGTTGATCAAGGCGGCGATGTGGGCCCTTTTTGCGCCACAAGGGGCATCCAGCGCGACAGTGCCCGGGGTTGTGGCCACTTGAAAGCCGGCCCGCGCCCAATTTTCCATGAGTGTGATGAAGACTACTTGTGCAACCAGGTCGCATCGAGACAGCAGCCGATGGATGATCACCATTTCCCTGGGTCGCATCTTGATGTCGGGAAGGAGGATCTCGGCTTCCTCCCGGTTACCAATGCTGCTCGCGCGCGACTCCATTCTGCGGAGGCTGTTCATGCGGTAGTGAGCGTAAAGAAATTTGAGAAAATCCGCAAGCCTTGCCAATCGCAACGGACGGGGGATCAGTGGTGTGAGCGGCAAGCTCGGAGATGCATGCAGTAGCCTGTGCGCTGCTCATTCGGGCCGAATCATCTCGAAACGATCGCGGGTGCGGCAATACCAGTGCGGCGAGGCCATGCGGCCGATGAGAAAGAGCTTGTCACTCCGAACCCGTTTCCTTTCCACATCGAACAATTCCTCGCGCAGGTGAACCCGTTTCACCAGGCCGATCACGACGCGGTTGTCCCCGATCTGCAACGTCCCCCATTCCGTGCATTCCAGGCTGACGGGCGACTCGAGAATGCGGGGTGGTTTTACCACGGTCGAGGGCGCTGTGCGCAGGCCGGCGGGAACGAGTTCGTTTTCCCCGTAGGGCAACGAGGCCGCGCATTTGTTCATCGCTTCTGCGATGGCTTCGTCCACCAGGTTCACCACGAACTCGTGAGTGAGGCGGATGTTCCGAACCGTGTCCTTGGGCGTGCCATCATCGCGATCGCCCGGGGCGAACGCCAGAATGGGAGGGGCCGCCCCAAGCACGTTGAAGAAGCTGAACGGAGCGGCGTTGACCTTGCCGTCCGGGCTGAGGGTGGTCACGAGCGCAATCGGGCGCGGTGTCACCAGGCTGGCCAGAATCGGATATGCGCGGTCGGCAAATTGGCCTTCCAAATCAAGTTCCATGAAGCGCAGCATGCCGCCACCGCCGGAGCAGAGTCAACGTGCGCAAACTGCGGAGCAGGGCCGGTCGTTGCGCCAGGAAACGACCATGATCTTGACGTGGATTGCCCCACGATTAAACGATTGTGAACAATGGCGATTGGGCTTGCGCCCGCCGTCCCCCTGTTTATGCTCGACTCCATGAAGCGCACTGTGGCGGCACAGCACCCAATACATTGGAGGCGCTCCGGTCAGTTATCATCGAAGCGGCATATTCTGAATCAGGGTCGGACGGAGCCATTCTTTGATGTGCTGTTGAAGAGATGGGGATGCACTTGGCCTATTACTACCGCCGGAACCACAAATCATTTTCAAATTAATTATGGGTTTTCGTTTCAGCCGGCGCGTTAGCATCCTGCCAGGACTAAGGTTGAACTTGAGCGGCAGCGGCGTCTCCCTTTCTGCGGGCGTCCGCGGCGCCCACATCAACCTCGGCCCACGCGGCCTTTATGGCTCCGCCGGCATCCCGGGGACCGGTCTGTCCTACCGGCAGCGCCTGGACAGTTCCTCCCGAAGCTACGATCGTCCGTCGGTGGAACGCCGCCTCTCCACCCGCCAGTGGGAGGCCTTGCAACGGCGCCAGGAGCAGGAAGAGAAGGCGACGGAGGCGCAGCAAACGATTGATGACCAATGGGAGCAGTACCAGCAGATACTCCACTTCTGGAAGCCGCTCCCTGAAATCCCAAGCCTGGAAGACTTCCTCCAAGCTCAAACACAGCGGCCCTTCGAATCCACGCAGCAGCCTCCGCCAGAGCCGGTCTGGCCGGAGGAAGAGATCAAATGCCTCAACGACTTGACCGAGTCGGTGAAATCCCAAGCGCCGTATCGGTTGCTGCCAGCGTTGTTTGCCCAGAACCATGCGAAGACCCTCTTCCCGGCCGTGTGGCAGGAACGACAACCCGAAATCCAGCAGCGCTATCAGGAATCGCTGGGCAACTACGAGCAGCAGTTGAAGGCGGCGCAGGCGGAATGGGAGGCCCGGGAAACGGAGAGGATTACCTGGCTGCAGCGTCTGACGAGCGGCAATCTGGAGGAGATCAAACACACGCTCACGGAAATCTTCACCGGCCTGCAACTGCCATTCCAGGCCGCAACCCAGTGCGGATTGTTCTTCGACACGGCGGATTTGATTTCGGTGAATCTGGACTTGCCCGAGATGGAACAGGTCATTCTGTTCACACAGAAAAGGCTGCTCAAGAACGGGGAGGTCCGGGAGGCAGCGCGCGACAAGGTGGAACGCAACCGCGATTACTTTGACCTGGTAACCGGGGAATGCGCCTTCATCGCGGCGGAGATTTTTTCCTACCTGCCGCTGTGCCAGACCCTCAGGCTGGCGGCCTACACGCAACGTCCCAAGGCGCGGGAAACTGACCCCATCGACACCTACGTCCTGGACCTGAAATTCACGCGGGAGGAGTTGAAGGCGTTCAACCCGGAGGCCACCCCGATGCACCCGTTCCTGGTTCACTCCGGAGCCCGGTTCCAGATGGCGGCGGATTATCAACTGGAGCGGATCGAGCCGCCGTCCTGGCTGAACCACGAGGACATTCAGAGCGCTCCGGTCGGGTAAATGGTGATCAGTCAGATTAGCACAACCCTATTCGCTTGTAACGCTGCTCGCCCCGTGGAAACTGCAGATCTTCAGTCCACCCCTCCTGCTTCAAATCCGCAATGATGTGAAGCCACGCAGCCGAGACAGCTTGGTCGTCCCAAAACTTCGGCACCTCCTCAATGCCAGCGAGGTGATGCTGTGCTCCAAGAACAAAGCCCCTCTTGCCTGAGAGCATTGAGGGAGGTTAGGTGCCCAATGACCCAACGAACTGGTGACTTTCAATAAATCCAAAAGCGGCGTATTATTTTAAATTAAAACAAGCCAGTGAACGCCCTGATCATTCCATGCTACATCAAGACACGCTGGGATCTCGCTAGCCTTAAGCGGCTCCTCGGAAGCGTCAAGAACCAAAGCCGGCCATTTGAACACGTCTACCTGGTGGATGACGCCAGCCCGCTGAATTATTCATTGGATTTTGATTTCATGAATCAGATCAAACTCGTGGAGAACGGTGGCCCGGCAAAAGCCCGGAATGTTGGTATTGAGCAAGCTCTTGGCCAGAAGGCCGAGCACCTGTTTTTTACCGACCACGACTGTATCCTCGACAACTTATGGAACGAGGAGATGACCCAGTTCCTGCAGAGCACCTCGTTTGGCGCCGTGGGTGGAATGACCTATTCTTGGGGATCGACGCTGCTTGATTACTACCACGAAATCAATGGCACCCTTTGCGGGAAATGGCTATTACCAGAAAGGCGGGAGCTTTGGTATATGCCCGCCCTGAATTTTGGCATGAAGGCCAAAGTCGCCAGGGAGTTCACCTTTGACGAACGCTTCCCCACCGCAGCAGGAGAGGACGTGGACATCTGCCTTCGGTTGAGGAGCAAATACAGGATCGGCTTTTGCGCCAAGGCTAAGCTCTGGCATGACTACGGTTACCGGAGCAGCTTGACGGGGCTGAAGCGATTTGTCGGTTTGTTTATGAAATACAAGAGTTCGAGCGCAACCCTATATGAGGGACATACGGTTTTGCTTTGGGACTCCTCTGAATCCATATATCGAGGAAACGCGTATGAGCCTCATTTATAGGCGAAAAGCCAACCAGCCGAGTCTGACGCACTTCATATACGATTACTGGGGGGAGGTCACCCCGTTTGCAAAGAGAATAGATCGGAAACTTCTCACGCTGCCTTTGATTCTGCTGAAGACCATTGAGTGGAGCATTTATCGCTGGTACAAGACCCCAATCAGGCGGTTTTACGGCGTTAAGGGGAATGCACTTATCTACATGATCACACGCCGTTGCAATGACCGGTGCCCCAAATGCGGCATTTGGAAGCACCCTGAGCCAGATTATCAACACTTGCCGATTGTCCACTTCCTCAATTGTCTAAACCGGCTGCATGAAAACCTGTATCAAGTAACCCTGACCGGCGGTGAGCCTCTGACGTATATGGAAGATGTGCTTCTGATTGCCCTGGAAGCCAAGAAGCTGGATGTTCCCATGATCATTGTGACCAACGGAGCTTTGATAACGAACCGTTTCCTGGAGATATACGCTGAACTGGGGCATATTCTCGTGATCTCGGTGGACACGATGGAAAAGGAGAAGTGGGGAGATTTTCGGGGCCGAAACCACTACGATTTGGTAATGAGGAACATCCGCGTCGCCAGGTCGATTCTCGGCAGCAAGCTCCGAATCCAGTCGGTCCTGGCCAAGGAAACTGAAAAGGACATTCCACGAATCAAGGCATTCTGCGAGGAATGTTCAATCCCGCACGTCATCCAGCCTTACATGGACTTCGGGGGCCACTGGCACAGTGCTGGAAAAACCACAAATGCGGAGGTCGCCTGCGCCGCTCGCAAGAACATCTGCGTCTATCCAAATGGAGACGTGGTAAAGTGCTTCGACCACCACCGAATTCCCCTGGCGAAAGAGCCTCTTGGCAACATCGCTGAAGAAGACATCGTCACCATCCTGTGCAAGAAGCGGTCCACGGAGGTTTCAAAAATCATGAAGACCTGTAACTACCCCTGCAAGCAACTCTCCTGCAACATTCCCGCCAACATCTACAACTTATGAACTGCTCGAACGCGGACGTCATTATCATTCGGGGCGCTCCAGGTTCAGGAAAATCCCAAGCCTCGAAGTGTCTAGCGGCCCATTTCCCCAAAGGTGTTCGGGCGGAGGTTGACAGTCTGAGAGCCATGGTCATTTCCGTGGACTGGACCAATCAGGCCGAGCACATCAACATGCTTTCTCTCGCAGCCAGCCTTGTTCAGGGATTCCTCAGATTGGAATATAGACCCGTGATTTTGGTGGACACGTTTAGCGGAAATAAGCTCAACAAATTTCTGGCTGAACTCCACTCGTTCGACAACAGCCTCAAAGTGCGATCGTTTGCGTTGGTGACCGCCCCTGAAGTTCTCAGGACCAGACTCGAGAAGAGGCCGGCAGACAAATTCAAGGACATCGCCATCTGCCAGGAACTTAATGCGGATATCATGAAACACCTTCACCCCACTGACCATCTCATTGATAACACCAAACTGACGCCGGAACAGACATCTGCGGCAATCTTAGAACATCTGCGATTTTAATGGCCAAAGCGCGCTTGGCACCACAGGTTCGGGTCGTTGTCCAAGCACAAGGCGGCTAAAGGCGTGACCCTATCCTGGGGGATGGCCGTCAAATCCAATCCGCTTGGTGGGACACTATTTTGGAGAAGAGGATTATGCGATCCGAGAAAATGACAAAAAGGTCGGCTTTTGCTGACAGGCGCTAAATTGTTGTATAAGTTGCTTTCCATCAGCATCTTACGAGAATTCTGAAACCCTCCTAATACCCTCACCTTTGAACGGCCGCCATCGGCTTTGAAAAATTCCGCTTGCCCAGCATGGCTGTCGTTTCCGCGCAATGTTCTGTGAACGAAGGCATATCCCGGCACCTGAGCAAATCCAAATGTAACAACTTCGCCGTCCTGCTGGCGGGAGCTGAACGCGACTGCACTTTTCCATTCTCTGCCGCGACGAGCGCGCGCTAACCCGCGTGAGAAAATCAAAGAGCACGAACGCTCCCAACGGCGTTGGCACGAAGTTGAGGCCGGACGCTGCGACGCTGTTCAATCACTTGGTGATGAATCCCCACAGCACGATGGCGATGGCGACCCATGTGCAAATCGGCATTCAGCGGGCCAGGGTGCTGCGGGAAAAGGTCCATTTTGTTAGCCATTCCTGGGCAGGTCGTGTTGGTCAACACCCGCCCAGCGACATATCTCGGCGTGGGTTTGCTTGCCGTAGTTGACCGGACATTTTCCGGGTTGCAGAGCCCCGGTCTGGAGTGCCTGCAGGACGGTTGGCTTATCGGTTGGTATGCCCGCCCTGAAAAGGAGATGGTTCGCCCTGTAGGACAGCCCGTTTTCGATGGCGAGGGGCATCGTGCTTTTGGGGATGGTCGGCGACACGAACGATTCATCAAGCCCCGCCCAGCGACAAACTTCACGGTGCGTCTTTCTTCCGTAGAGGGCCGGGCGAAAATAGGGATAAAGCGCGCCTGTCTTGAGGGCGTGGAGGACGGCTTCCTTTTCGGCGGGAATGCCTGCGGTCGAGAGACAGCGGTTTGCCCGCGTGGAAAGGCCGTTTGAAGGGGGCTTGGGTTTCATGGCAGGGGCTACAAACCAGCGACGCGCTGGCCATAGGCACCGTTGGAGAGGAGCGCGCCGGTCTGCAAATCCAGGGCAACCTTGGCGGAAGTGACCTCGATCTTGCGCACGCTACAGGTGAACGTAGCGGGTTTATCGAGTTGGAACAGTTGCAGGTTGCCGCGAGGGCGGAACTCTTTGCGGATGCGACCGAGAGTTTCGACTTTTGATTTCATGGCACGATTCGGTGTGTGCGGTTCGGTAGGACAGTAGCAAAAGGCTGAGATGCGGTGAAGTGCGGAATTTTGCAAAGAAGCGCAGCTTCCAGTTGCGCTGCCGGCGCTCGCGGCTATCGGTGCTGTGACGCGCGTTCTGGTAAATGCAATTCGGCCTGAACGCCTTCGAATTGCTCCGCGACCTTCAGCCGAAACCATTGGAAAGAGGGCCTCCCCTTCGAGAAGAACAGATGGCTCGACCGGCTTCGGTGATAATCCGACGAACCAAATCGGCGAATTGGCACACGAAAACGCGGCGCCTCCTCCAACAGTTCGGCCCAGTGGTGCTCCAGCTTCTGATGGGCCCTCGTGTACCAGACCTCGACGGGTTCAGCCACTCCGAGCAAATAATCAATGTGCCAGTGAGGGGTGGCCGTGGATTCCAGGTGGTGACCGATGCGCGCGCGGAGCCCTCCCTCGCCAAAGGCGCTGCCCACGTAGGCGTAATAGCCGGGCATAATGTCGTAAGCGCCCAGGCGCCCGATTTCCAGGCGTTTCATCTGGGCCACGAAGGCAATCAGCACGTAAGTTCCTTTGGCCTCGGGCAGGTCCATCGCCATCATCCGAACGTGCTCCCGTTCCAACCCCAGTGGCTCGCTTGGACATCGGTGAAGTTGAGGTAAATGCGATTTGGCGGGATTCCGAGAGAATCGTGCAGCAGCTGGCAGACCTTCTGCGACAGCTTTCGGTTCACGCCGTCGGTCAACCCGCCAATGCTCCGGACATCCACAAAGGCCGCGTCATCCGGATTGCCGGACATCTCCATGGCGGCCTGGCTCGAGGCCACCATGACGTATTGCTGCGGCTTGCCAATGGTTTCGGCGACGGTTTTGGACAGAGAGGCGAGCAGGGCTTGCCGCTTATCCTCAGAGAGGGCAACTGTAGTTTCGAGTTTTAAGAGTGGCATATTCAACATTTACAATCAGGGGGCGGTTCACTCAAGTCCATCG
>Ga0181524_10004120_pt1 | contig 13670 bp, 9 predicted proteins | sample PEATcosm2014_Bin_34_FD_119761 | JGI IMG/M metagenome (GOLD analysis project Ga0181524, IMG submission 119761) | Peatland microbial communities from MTU Mesocosm Facility, Houghton, MI, USA - PEATcosm2014_Bin05_60_metaG | ecosystem: Environmental > Terrestrial > Soil > Wetlands > Peat | place...
CACCCTCTTCCGACTGCTCACCCCGGAGATCGTTGAGCTGGTCCCGGAGGAGGCGGAGCTGGCCAAGCTCTACACCAACGCCTGGCGGTACATCAAGTTCGCGGCCGCCAACCAGTTCTTCATGATCGCCAACGACTTCGGGCTCGACTTCGAGCGGATCCGGCACGCGGTCACCTATCAGTACCCGCGCGCGGCCGACATGCCCGGTCCCGGCTTCGCCGCCGGGCCCTGCCTCTTCAAGGACACCATGCAGATCACGGCGTTCAACGAGAATCGATTCACCCTCGGGCACGCCAGCGTGATGATCAACGAGGGGCTGCCGCTCTACGTGGTCAGCCAGCTGGAGCGGAGATTTGACCTCTCGGCGATGACGGTGGGGATCCTGGGGATGTCCTTCAAGGGGGGATCCGACGACACGCGGTCGAGCCTCAGCTACAAGCTGAAGCGGCTGCTCGCCATCAAGGCGCGCGAGGTGCTCTGCACCGATCCCCGGGTGACCACCGACCCGAGCCTGCTGCCGCTCCACGAGGTCATCGACAGGTCCGGGCTCCTGATCGTGGCGACGCCGCACCCTGAGTACAGCGACCTGCATGTCCAGGCCCCGGTCGTCGACCTCTTCAACGTCCTCGGCAACGGCGTCCGGATCTGAGCGACCGATGCCCCGCGTCTCCGTCGTGGTGCCGGTCTACAACGAGGGGCCGTCGATCGTCGACTTCCTGGACCGCGTCTTCGAGGCGGTGACCCTCCCCTGCGAGGTGCTCGCCGTCTACGACACCGCGGCCGACACTACCGTGCCTCACCTCGAGGAGTACGGGCGTCGAGAGGGGCGCCTCCGGCCCCTCCACAACACCTACGGTCGGGGCCCGGCGGCGGCGCTCCGCTTCGGGGTGGACCATGCCGAGAGCGAGGTGGTGGTCGTGACCATGGCCGACGGCAGCGACGATCCCCACCAGATCGACCAGCTCACCCGCCTGGTGGACCGGGGGGTGGTGGTTGCCTGTGCCTCCCGGTACATGCGCGGCGGCCAGCAGGTCGGCGGCCCATGGACCAAGGGGGCGATCTCCCGGACGGCGGGGGTGTCGCTCCACCTGATGGGACGGGTGGGGACCCATGACCCGACCAATTCGTTCAAGGCGTACTCCCGGGACTTCCTGCGCGAGGTGGGCATCGAGTCCGACGCCGGCTTCACCCTCGGCATCGAGATGGTGGCCAAGGCCAAGCGGCGGGGGCTGCCGGTCGCCGAGATCCCCACCATCTGGCTGGACCGTGCCGACGGCACCTCCAACTTTCAGGTCTCGAAGTGGCTGGCGCGCTACCTCCACTGGTGGCTCTATGCGATGAGACCGAGCGGTCGGCGGCCCCGGCCGCGCCCGCGGAGCTCCGGCCCCGAGGGTGCCGAGGCCCCGGATGACAGACGTCGCTGATCTGGCGAGGATGACCCCCCCGTCGGTCCCGGGGGGCTGCCCGGCGGCCTGGCGCCCGCTGCGGAGCGCCCTCCTGGCCGTGCTGGTGACCCTGGCGGCCGCCGGGATCGTCATCAGCCGGCGACCGGACGCGTTCACCAATGCCCAGTTCTACGCCGAGGACGGCACCCGCTGGTTCGGCGACGCCTACAACCTCGGCGCCTGGCAGGCGTTGGGCGTCTCGCTCAGCGGCTACTACCAGACGCTCTCCCGGCTGGCCGCGCTCGTGGAGGTCCCCTTCGGAGTGGGCAACGCTCCGGTCGCCTACAACGTGATGGGGCTGCTGGTCCAGATCGCCCCGGTGCTCTTCTTCCTCAGCGGCCGGTTCCGCGAGCTGGTCCCCTCCCTGTGGGTGCGCATCGGCCTGGGTGCCGTCTACCTGCTGATGCCGACCACCGAGTTGAACGTCACCATCACCAACGCGCCGTTCCACCTCGCGGTCCTGGCCACCCTGGTGATCGTCGCCCCCGAGGCGCGCGCGTGGGCGTGGCGGGCGTTCGACATCGCGGTCATCGCCCTGACCGCGGCAACCGGCCCCTTCGTCTACGTGCTGCTGCCGATCGCCGTGCTCTGGTGGCTGCTGCGCCGGCGTCGCGAGACGCTCGTCCTCCTCGCCGTCCTGGCGCTGGGGCTGGGCGCCCAGCTCTACGCGGAGACCCAGACCCCCCGCACCGCCTACCCGCTGGGGGCCAACCTGCGCGACCTGGTGCTGCTGCTCTGCGACCGCGTGGTCCTCGCCGGCCTCTTTGCGGAGGAGGGCCACACCCACGTCTACGTGACCGGACTGGCCCATGCGACCGTGCTGGCCGGGCTCGTCCTGCTGGTGGCGGCGCCCGTGGTCGTCCTCGCCGCCCTGCGGGCGCCGTGGGAGCTGCGGATCTTCGACCTGACCGCGCTCCTCTTCCTCGCCGCCGGGCTGGCGGTGCCGGCGGTGTCGGCCGCCGGCAACCAGTGGCAAATCATGACCATGGGACGGGCCGGGGAGCGGTACTTCTTCCTGGCCCAGGTGGCCTGGGTGGTCACCGTCGTCTGGGCGGCCTCCCGCCTCCGCATGCCGTGGCTGCGCCAGGGCGCGTGGGTGGCGGTCGCCGTCGCCTTCGCCTCCGGGCTGGTCGTGGCCTGGTCGTACCCGGCGTTCATCGACGAACACTGGCCCCAGGAGGCGCGCGAGATCCTGACCTCGCCGGTGGGGACGCACCTGACGCTCCCCGAACCCCCCGGGGGCCCCTGGACCTTCGAGGTGACCGTGCGGTCAGGGGGGCTGTCGTAGTCGACGGCCCCGCCCTGGGGGCGCCGGATCTGATCGGGCCCGGCCGGTCCCCCGCTACCCGGGCGCCCAGCACGGCGGGGGCTCGGTCTGCGAGTAGAGGTCGCCGCCGTTGCAGGTGGTGTCGTCGGCGACCCACCCCGCGCCTCCCACCCCCGCGACCATCGACACCGCCATGGTCACCTGGCCGCCGGAGAACTGGAAGGTCACGTCGACGGTGTCGGCGGTCGCCGCCGCGGTGATGGCGACGCTCTCCCAGTCGCGGCTGCACCGGCACATCGGGCGGTACGGGATGCCGGCCATGGCCTGGAGGGCCATCAGCCGCTGCTCCATCCGTGAGCTGACCGGGCACGACGTGTAGTCGCCGCTCGCGTCCCCGCAGGCGGTCCCCGACGGGGGGAAGAGCAGCGTAGCCGTCGCCTCCAGGACCGACCCCGCTGCCGCGGAGCCGGTGGCACCGCCGGTGGGGGTGGGATTCGCCGTCGCCGTGCCCGTGGACCCGGCGGCCGTCCCTCGGGGCGTGGGGTTCAGGGACGCCGTGCCCGAGCCGCCCGCCGCGCCAGCGGGCGAGCGGACCATCAGGAGCATCAGGCTTCCGGCCGCGACGACGGCGAACAGGAGGAGGAGGGTGGTGAGCAGCCCGATCCCCACCCGGCCCGCCTGGCGCCGGTACGGCCGGCGGTGCGGTTCAGCAGTTGGTGGGGGTTGAGCCCTCGTGCCGGTGCTCATGCGCGCGTAACGTACCGCAGCGCCGCCCGTCGCGCCTGCCAGAGCGCTGCCCGTCCCGCCCCGGTGCACTGCCGGCGATTCACGCGATTGACGCAGAAATGGCCGGTAGCCGCGACGCCGTGTGGGCTGGTGGCACGCCTCCGCTCTGCCCCGGTACGGTGCCAAGCAGTCTCCGCATTTGCCGATGCCGCGGTCCTTCCGGCCCGTGGATGACGCGAACGACTGTTTGTGATTGGGGACCCGCATGTGACCAATTACCGCTTTGGGGTGGCTATACTGCCGCCACAACATGGGCTCTAACCGTCGCTCCCGCCGCGTCCTGGTGGTGGGTTGGGGATTCCTCGGAGCCGCGCTGGGCAATCGCATGCGCGACGAGGGCTTGGAGGTGCGCGTCCTGACGCGCACCGAGAGCACGCGCACCCACGCTGCGCGCCTCGCAGGCATCAGCGTGGTGATCGGCGATGCCGGAGATCCCGTGATCCTCGCGGAATCCATGGAGGGCGTCGACCACGTGCTCTGCGCGGCCGGGGGACTCCTGCCTCTGGCGGCGGCGGAGCAGCCCCTCGCAGATGCCCAGGCCGCCCTCGCGCCGCTCCTCACCATTCTCGAGCACCTCCGTCACCGCCCGTGCGCGAGCCTCGCATTCCTGTCGTCCGGCGGCACCGTCTACGGCAATCCGAAGCGGGTCCCGGCCCGCGAGGACGACCCGGTCGAGCCCGTCTCCTCGTACGGCGTGTCACGGCTGGCGGGCGAGCTGTATGCCGCGATGTACGCGCGTACCTACGGTTTTCCAGTCCGGATCTTCCGCCTGTCCAACGTGTACGGACCAGGCCAGAGCCCGGACCGCAGTCAGGGAGCGGTGGCCGTCTTCATCCACCGGATCGCGGCCGGCCTGCCTCTCCAGATCGTCGGTGACGGCACGGCGATGCGCGACTACGTGCACGTAGCGGACGTGGCCGAGGCGGTCACGCGGGTGGTCGCCGAGGATCTCGACGTCGGGATCGTTAACGTCGGCTCGGGTCGCGGCCACACCGTCCTCGCAGTTGCCAGGCAGGTGGGGGAGATCATCGGAGCTCAACCCATCCTCGACTTCCTTCCAGCGCGGAGCCACGACGTCGCCTCCATCGTCCTGGACATCACCAAGCTCACGTCCTTCCTCGACTACGCGCCGATCGACCTGCAGCAGGGGCTGCAGCTCACCTGGCACCACGTGATGGCCGGGCAACTCGCGGCCGACCGCGTCGCCACCTACTCCCCGGTGGTCCAGGTGGTCGCGGAGGCCGATGGCCTTGAGCCGGCTGCCGCGGCTTCGTAGTCTCGTGCGGCGGCACCTACCTCGTCGGCATTCCGACCGATCGGTGCGCGGCTGGTTCGACCAGCCGGCGGGTGACCTTCTCCTTCGCGGTCCCCAGCTCTTCGTCGGATGGGCATTGGAGGGCGACCACCCCGTCTCCAAGGTGGAGTTGGTCTTCAACCGCTCGGCGACGGTCGAAGCCGAGCTCGGGATGCGACGGCCGGACGTTCCCCTGGCACTCGGCGCTCCGCATGCGACTGCAGCCTGCGGGTGGTCCGCGTGGGTCGACCTCGCGCGCTGGCCGGTCGGCAGCCTGCAGGTGAGGGTCACGGCCTTCGGCCCGTCCGGGCGCGGGGCTGCACTGGGAGAGCGGGTCTTCCGGCTAGCGGGCACGGGTTTGGCGGGTAGCCTGGACATCCCCTCCGAGGGAGCTGAGGTCACCCGAGACCTCCTCGTCGTCGGTTGGGCCTCGACGGCCCAAGCGGGAGTGGCCCGGGTCGAGATCAGTGTGGACGGACGCACCATCGGGCGTGCACGATTGCGCATCCCACGTCCCGACGTTGCCTCCGTGCCCACACACGACTTCGGGCCGCTCACGGGATTCGAGTACCGCGGCGCTCTCCCAGACTCCGAGAAGGAAACGGCCGAGCTCACGGTGGTCGTCGTCGATGGCGAGGGGGGGAGGGAGCGACTGGCATCTCGGTCGATCCGCCGAGCTCCGGTCAGTGTCTCCCCCGATGAGGTCGCCCGGGCGGCGACCCTGCGCCTGCGCACTGAGGAGGTGGTTCGCGGGCTGAGTCGCGGTAACCATCCGGTCGACAGCCACCTGGTGGTGTTCACCCACAGCCTCGCCATCGGTGGCGGCCAGCTCTACCTCAACGAACTGCTCCGGCGGTTGGCCCCGGGGCTCCCGCGCTGCACGGTGGTTTCACCCACCGATGGGGAGCTGCGCGCAGAGCTGGAGACCCGCAGCATCGACGTGATCGTCACCGGGCGCCCCCTGCCGACTGACCTCGAAACGTATGAGGGACAGATCCGTGAGCTCTCGCTCTTCATCCGCGGCTGCGAGGCCACGGTCATCCTGCTCAACACCCTGGGGGCGTGGCCCGCCGGCGACTCCGCCCAGCGCATGGGCGTGCCCACGATCTGGAGCATCCATGAGAGCTTTGACATCGACCACTGGCTCTCGGAGAACTACGGGCACAGCGACTGGCATCCCTATATCAGGGAGCGACTGCTCGCGACCCTGAGTGGGGCCGACCGCCTGGTCTTCGAGGCCGACGCCACCAGCCGGATGTTTGCTCCCTACGCCGCCGCCGATCGGCGCCTGGTGGTCACTTACGGGGTGGACACCGAGGCCATCGCGGGATACGCCCGCCTATTCGAAAGGGCCAGCGTGAGGGCAGCCAACAGCATTCCGGGCGATGCTGTGGTCTTGCTGTCGGTGGGCACCCTCGAGGAACGGAAATCCCAAGCCTGCCTGGTGGAGGCTTTCATCGAAGTTGCCCCCCTCCATCCCAAGGCCATGCTGGTCCTCGTGGGCGATCGCCCAAATCGATACTCAGAGGTCGTTCACCACCTGATCAAGGAAGCACAGTTGGAGGACCGCATTCGTCTGCTCCCCGTCACCGACGACATCTGGCCCTGGTACGCGCTCAGCGATGTGCTGGTCTCTGCGTCCGACATCGAATCCATGCCGCGGTCGCTTCTCGAAGCCATGGCCCTTGGAGTGCCGACCCTTTCGACGGATGTCTTCGGGGTGCCCGAGGTCATCGATGACGGGCGGACCGGTTGGCTCTTCCCAGCACGCGACATGATGGCACTGGCGACAGCGCTTCGGCGGGTTCTATCCCTCCCCTCGGAGGCTCGTCGAGCGGTTGGGGAAGCCGGTCGCCAAGTGGCCATGAGGGATCACAGCTCTGACGCCTACGGAGAGGCCTATCGGCGGATGATGGTGGAGCTCACAGGCGTGCCGTCTGCCGCGCTCGGCGCCGCGGGCAGCCCGGCCGCTGCTGACCAGGAGCAGTCCATTGAGCGTTCTCGGTAGCTGGTATCGTCCGGCGATCAGAAGCATCTGGCCGCTCGCCGCCGCTCCCCACCTTCGGGATAGCGTGGCGCTCAAGGTCGGTCACCTTCCCGGTTACTGCTGCGTATGCGGAAGGCTGACGCTCTTCCGCGTTGACCACCCGAACTTCCGGGAGCACGTGGTCTGCGCGCGCTGCGGCAGTCGCAATAGACAGCGCCAGCTCGCTCTCGTGTTGCTCGCCTCTGTGGCGGGCGGCGACGACAAGCTCAGCCCCCTGGCGAGCATCCGCGATCTCCCGCGGCAGACGCGCATCTGGAATGCGGAGACTACGCGGGCCTTGCACGAGCGCCTTTCTGTCCATCTGGGCGCCAATTACATTGCGAGCGAATACGTGGACCCGGCGCTCAGGAGCGGTGACAGGAGGGCCGGGGTGCTCCACGTGGACATGCAGCACACTCACTTCGACGACGACTGTCTTGACTACATCCTTTCGAGTGATGTGATGGAGCATGTGCCGCGACCGCTCGAAGCGCTGCGCGAGACCTACCGGATCCTCAAACCGGGAGGCTGCCACCTGTTCACGGCTCCCTTCTACCAGCACCGCTTCACGAACGAGACGCGTGCCGCGTTCGACGAAGACGGCAGGGCAACTCACCTGCGCAAGCCGTGGTACCACGACGACCCTCTGCGCGCCGAGGGAGCGCTGGTGTATACGATTTTCGCTCCGGAGCTGATGTGCCAGCTCGAGGAGATGGGGTTTGAGGCACGGTTGTGCAGAGTGTACGGACCGTTGCATGGAATTCTGGGCGACAACGGGATCGTGATTGTCGCCCATAAGGTGCCTGAGCCCGCTCATCGGAGGGACTGGATCTTTCCGGAAGGTCAGTGGTCGCCCGGGGGCAACGCGGCAGAGCCTCGGACCATCACGAGCCCTCCACCTTGTAGCCAGTGACCTCGAAGTCACCATTCCGTCCCACTCCGACTTCCACAATGGGCACGCCGGTCGGACAGGTTGATTGCCCGCCTGCGACAGTGGCGTAGGCTGCGTCGACGGGGTCAACGAGAAACGCGTCGCCATTTGCGATCCACGCGTTGAACTCGGCCTCGTCCGAACGGGTCATGGTCTCGACGATGCAGAGAGGTTTCCCCGGGGATGACAAGGTCGCGACCGAGTCGCGCAACTGAACCAAGCCCCGTTCGGTCCCATAGGGAGTGGCGTCGAAGTAGCTTCGTATGGCGCCCCCAGAGTAGAACAGAACGGCGACGAGCACTGTCGCAGTAAGGGGCGGCACCCACCAATACCGGCGCACGAGTCCGAAGCCCGCGTGCCTGAACACGGTCGTCCAGCCGGCGACGCACGCACTCAGGACTAGGAGGAAGGGGACGAAGGTGTAATTGGTGGAAAGCTGCTGACGCTCTGACAGCATGATTCCGCCCATCAGACCAGCGGAGAGACAGCAGGCAATCGCAAAGAATTGCCGGTAGCGCAGCGCCCAGATCGACGCGACGCCGGTGGCGAGGAGAATCGCCAGGTACGTTGCCTCGATCACTCTTGTAGGTGCCATCTGGCCGATGTAGAAGCTCCAATCCCGCGCGAAGTAGCCGATGCTGCTCCCGGCATAGGCTGGAACCGCGCTCTTCTCCGGGTAGGCAATGAGAAAGAAGTAGAGAAGGGGCAGCAACACGTTCCATGACAGTACTGCCTGGAGCCGCCACTTGGACCCGAGCGTTCGCAGCAGGGTGAGTTGTTCCGACGCGCAAAGGATGGCTAGGGGGAGTATCCCTATGTACAGCGGGTCGCTCGCGATGACCAGGGCGAAACAGAGCGCGCCGATGAGGGACCAGAGGAGGAGACTTCGCCGTGCCGTGGACCGCACAGCGCGTTCGTGGGCCAGGAGGGCCGTACCGAGAGCGAGCAATGCGGCCGAATGGGTGACGTTCGCTGACCAGAGGGCAATGAGCATCCACGCGGCGCTTGCCAGGGCAAATGACGCGATCCACCAACTCTGGATGCCAGCCCAGAGGCGCGCGGAGCCAGCCCGCAGCCAGAGGAAGAGCCCGAGTGCGAACGCGCCGGAGTTGACCAGCAAGTACGGGATGGCCGACCCCGTTCCGAAGCTTATGTAGCCCACCGTCCAGAAGACGTTGATCGGGATCTGGCCCTGATCGTACTTGAGGGTCAGGAAGTGCGAGAGGTTGCTGTAAGTGACCAGTTGGAAGAAGTCGTCGGACAGGAAGTTGCTCTTCAGCAGCGCCCCGAACCAGCAGGAGACGGTCAGGAAGAGAACTACGCACGGGACCGCTACCTGAAGACGCCGGTGTGACAAAACGGCTGGAGGGACGGCTGCGGATCGACCCAACTGGTCGGCAGCCTCATCCAACTGGACCGGCCGTGACGCAATCTCAACGTCGTGCTCAGCGGCGGTGGGGTTGAAGGCCGCGTCAGGAGCAAACATGCTCATACACCCGCTCGTAAGCGTCCACCATCTCTGCGAAGCTGAACTTGTCGGCGGCGGCAAGCGCCCGGGCGCGAAGCCCGCCCCGCGCATTTGTATCAAGCGACGCGAACTCGGCAAGGTGGCTGGCTACGCGCTCCTCGAGGCGGACTTCGTCGGTCTCATCGACGACGTAGCCGGGCGTTCCCAAATCGCACGACATCATCTCGGGAATCTCCCCGGCGGCGGAGGCGATCACGGGGACCCCCATGGTGAGGAAGTCGATGAGCACGAGCGGGTAACTCTCACCGGAGAAGGTGCTGGGTAGCAAACCGATGTCCGCGATGGTGATCCAGGCGTGGATGTCGCCCTGGACTCCCAACAGGTGGAGCCAGTCGGGCGCCGGGATCCTGCGAAGATCGTCGTAGACTGGCCCGTTGCCGATCAGCGCGAGGTGGATATCGCGCCCGGTGGCGACTCGCGCGTCCTCCACTGCCTCGATCGCGAGCTGCCACCCCTTGCCGGGGATGGCGCGTGAGATGAGCATGGCAAGGATCGCGTCACCTCCGGTGACGCCAAGGGCAGCTCGATCCTGGGCCACCGAGGCGCTGGTGGGGAGCGCGTTCGGGATGCGAGTGAACCGAGTCCGCGCCAGGAACTGTTCGGGAAACGACCTGAGATTCTTCGCCGCCGTGTAGACGAACTGATCCACCGCCTGCACCTGGCAGAGGTGGATGAGGAGCGTCTCCAGGCCAAGCGTCTCGTAACCTCCGTGAAGCGTCACCACGTGCCGTGGCCGGGACTCAGCGGGAGAGGCGCTTAAGCACCTGGAAACCATGAGGTCGGTGGTGGTGTGGCATGAATGGACGACCTCGACGCCGAGCTGCCGGCACAGTGGGCCCAGGTCGTCCTGGTGGACTAGGTGGTAGAGGGGCACGCTGCGCGCTAGCAGCTCTCGCATCCCCGGCTCGGGCGGCTCGAAGCCGGAATCCAGAAACGCCACCGGCCATCCTCGCCGCCGGAGTTCGTTGGCCAGGAAGATGGGGAATGTCTCACCGCCGCCGGCGATCAACCCGTATGTGACGAGCAGGACCGTTGGGTGATGGTCGGTGAGGGATGCCACGATCAGGACCTTCCTGAGAGGCGGCCGGGTTCCGGCGCCCGGAACTTCTTGGGAACTGCGTCGAGGCCGTAGATCCGGCTGGCGGCAGACCTCACTCGCTCGATCTCGAGAGCCAACGCGGGTGTTTTGCCGACCTGAGTCGTGAGGGTGCTCTCGTTGGAGCGGTGATAGTCCGTGGTTGCGGGCGAGAACGCCACCAAGCCGCCCCTGGTCAGCTCCAGGTAGAAGAGCCAGTCGCCGGCGAGTTGCATTGCTTGCCACCCCGGGTCATCGAGCAACGGCATCTCCCCGGGATGTCGCAGCAGCGCGCCGCTCACGTTCGGCACCAGATTCCGATCGTAGAACCCGGCTGTGACCAGTTCTCGCGCCGGACGCGTCCACTCGACGTCGAATCGCAGGCTCACCAGGTCGTGAAGGTACTCCTCGAGGCTGAAGACCACGTCGTCGAGGGCTTCTCTAAAGAAGAGCGTCCTTGCAAAGGCCAACATGACGGCGGGGTTGGCCATCAGCGGCACCAGGGTCTCGAGGAGATTGAGATCGCAGAGATCGTCAGACTCCGCGATCCAGACCACCTCCCCCTTCGCCAAGGCGAAGCCACGGCGCCACTGCCGGAATGCGGATCCGGAGTTGACGCTGTTGGCCACCACCGTCGTGCGATCCGGATAGCGCCCGGCGAACTCATGGAGGATCTCAATCGAGCGATCCGACGATCCGTCATCAAGGAGGAAGACCTCGATCGGCCCTCGATAGGTCTGCGAGTAGATGGAGGTGAGGCGGTCCTCGAGAAAGTCGGCATGGTTGTACCCCGGGACGATGATCGAGACCAGGGGTAGGTACTGGTGGGCGCGGGTGGGCACCGCGAACTCGGGGAGAAGTTCGTCGTCCGCGCGCGCCCGAGGGTCTCTTGGCAGCCGACCCTCTGATCTTCCATACTGGAGGTAGTGGTCCAGGGGGTCGACGCCAGCGGCGGCGACATCAGGGTAGGTCTTCAGGTAGAAGACCGGGTCGAACCCGGGGACATCGTCCGTCCGCGGGAGATGCTTACCATCCGCCGGCGCCCGAGGCTCTCTCGGCAGCCGACCCTCGGATCTTCCGTACTGGAGGTAGTGGTCCAGGGGATCGACGCCGGCGGCGGCGACATCGGGGTGGGCTCTTAGGTAGAAGACCGGGTCAAAGCCGGGAACATCCTCGGTCCGGGGGCGGGAGCTGGCCATCGGCTGCTTGCGTCCGGCCCCGGAGCGCGGGACGAGGAGCGCAAGCGAGCGTTTGCCGATCCGTCCAATCTTGCGGGGGGTCAGAGGCCCCTGACGCACCGCGTCCCGAAGCCGCAGAAGCCGAGATGACCTGAGGGCCGCGAGCTCCTCTGCCTGCGCTCTCAAGCGCGCCAGCTCCACCCCCTGAACCGCTAGCTCCTCTTCACGCGCCGCGATGGCCTCCTTCCGCTGGTCCGCGAGGGCCCGAACCTGGTCGAGATGAGCTCGCTGTGCCTTGAGCTCCTCAGCGACGGTCGCGAGCCTGCGCTGCGCCTGTCTCATAGCGGCGCGTGAGCGGCGTACGATGGCCCCGAGCTCGTCCGCCTGGGCACGCGACTCGTCCGCCTGGGCACGGGAAGTGGATGCCGCTTCCTCAGCGCCGATCGCGGCGGCGCGCCATGCATTGACCGTCTCGGTGTCGTCAATGGGCTGCTCGAACATTCCAATGCCGAGCTCGGGGAGCGCAGCGTCGGAGGCGAGCGCAATCCAGTAGAGCGGGCGGTTGTTCCCCGCGCGGATCTCACCAGTGCTCTGGTCTCTCCAGAAGCAGGTGGCGATCTGGGTGCTCTCATCCGAGAGAATGGCGGACCCGTACGCGATGCGCTGGCCGAAGAAGGCAGTGTTGCGGAAGTGAGCCCTGATGAGGGATCGGAATTCGTCCTCAAAGAGCTCCTTGACGTGAAACGGGTTGGTGGAGCCCGGCTCGATGGAGTAGTGAAACCGGTCGGGTGTTGACATTAGCAGGCATCCATCGGGGCGCAGGACCCGCTTGATCTCGCGCATCATGGCGGCCTGCTGGTCGTGATGCTCGATCGTCTCGAAGCTGACCACGACATCGACGCTGCAATCGGCGATCGGCATGGCCGCACAGTCTCCGACAAGGAAGGTGAGGCCCTCTCGTGTGTACGTTGCGCGGGCGTGCGCGATGACCTCTTCTGAGATGTCAACCCCCGTAACGGTGGCTCCCGCAGCCACCAGGAGGGAGGAACCGTAGCCCTCCCCGCAGGCGATGTCGAGCACCGACTTGCCAGCAACGATCCGCGTCGCCTGGAGATAGCGGTGTACGTGTTCGAGCTCGATGTTGCCATGCTGTTCGGGCACGTAGAACTCGCCAGTGAACTGCATTCAGGAGTGTCCCTCTAGTGCACTGACACGGAAATAGCTTTGCGGTTGTAAGCGCGGAGGACCTCGGCTGAGGACTTCACCCAGACGAAGGGGTGCTTGCGCTCGTTCCACGCGTCGAGGAATCGCTGGATGGCGTCCTTGAGATGGTCCACGCTGCGGAACACACCGCGGTGGATGGCCTTGCGGTGCACCAGCGAGAACCAGGTCTCCACCTGGTTGAGCCAGCTCGAGCTGGTGGGGGTGAAGTGAAGATGGAAGCGAGGGTGGTGCTGCAGCCAGGCCTGGACCTCGGGGTGCTTGTGGGTCCGGTAGTTGTCGAGAACCAAGTGGAGCTGCCCCCGGGGGTAGCGCCGGGCCACCAGCTGGAGAAACCGGAGGAACTCCTGATGACGATGCCGAGCGTAGGTCCTGCCGGTCACCTCGCCGGTGGCGATGTCGAGGGCGGCGAAGAGGGTGGCGGTGCCGTGGCGGACGTAGTCATGGGTGCGCCGCTCCACCTGGCCGGGGCGCATCGGCAAGAGCGGCTGGGTCCGGTCGAGAGCCTGGATCTGGCTCTTCTCGTCGACGCACAGCACCACCGCCTTCTCGGGCGGGTGCAGGTAGAGCCCGATCACATCGGTGACCTTCTGCTCCAGCTCGGGATCGGTGCTGAACTTGAAGCTGCGGGTGCGGTGGGGCTGGAGATCGTGGTCCTGCCAGGCTCGCAGCACCGTCGATCGGCTGACCCCGACCCGCCCGGCGACCTCCCGGCTAGACCAGTGGGTCTCGCCCTTGGGGGGCCGATCCAGGGTGACGCTGATGATCTTGGCAACCACGGTCTCGTCGTGGACCCGAGGACGGCCGCGCCCCGGGGCGTCTTGCTCCAGACCCGCCACCCCCGCCTCCTGGAAGCGCTGGCGCCAGAGCAAGACCGTGGGGACTGAGCACTGGAGCTCCCCGGCGATCGTCCGGTTGG
>Ga0181524_10004128_pt1 | contig 13652 bp, 14 predicted proteins | sample PEATcosm2014_Bin_34_FD_119761 | JGI IMG/M metagenome (GOLD analysis project Ga0181524, IMG submission 119761) | Peatland microbial communities from MTU Mesocosm Facility, Houghton, MI, USA - PEATcosm2014_Bin05_60_metaG | ecosystem: Environmental > Terrestrial > Soil > Wetlands > Peat | place...
CGCCGAGCCGCGCCTCGCCCTCGCGCCGATCGCGGGTGACGCCGGGCTGGTCGTCGACCAGCGCCAGTTTGCGCCCGACGAGCCGATTGAACAGCGTTGACTTGCCGACGTTCGGACGTCCGATAATGGCGACTTTCGCGCTCATGGGCGACGACTCAAAGATTGCCGCTCCCGCCCGAGGAAGCGCCGCGCGCGGCGCTCACTTGGCCGCCGGCCGATTGGAGGCGACGAGGCCGAGCAGGCTTTCGGCGCTGCGCTTTTCCGTGTTGGGCGCTTCGGCGTCGGCGGCCACCAGGTCGAGCCATTTGCCGGCGCCGTCGTAATCTCCCGCGTTCAGCGCGACGACGCCCAGGGCGAGGCGCGCGGTGTGGCGATAGACGCCGCCGCTTCCCGCCAGCGCCTCGAGCGCGGGCTTGGCGGCGTCGGCCTCGCCGGCGTCCAGGCGCAGCAGGGCGGCGCGCAGTCGGGCGGCGTCCTGAAAAAGCGCGCCGATCGAAGCGTCGGCGGCAAGCGCGTCGTAGGCGGACAGAGCGCCCTTGGGATCGCTCTTGGCCTTGATCGCGGCCTCGGCGAGGCGGGCGAGACTCTGGTAGCCGCGCGGCGCGTCGGCGGCGAGCTTGGCCATGGCCGCTTCGGCCTCGGCGCCCTTGCCGTCGCGATCGAGCGCCAGCGCCTGCTGAAACGCCGCGCCCGCCGCCTGTTCGGCCGCGAGGCGGCGGTTCTCGTAAAAACGATAGCCGGCGGTCGCGAGCACGATGAGAACCGCCGCGCCGATGATCAGGTTCTGGTATTTCTTCCAGAATTCGGCCGCCTTGTCGCGGCGGACTTCCTCATCGACTTCCTGAAATATGTCGCTCATCGTCCTGCTCGTCGCGCCCGGTCGCCTAAAGGGCGCAGCCCCGGCGAAACGAGGCCGTTAGCACGCCGGCGCCGCGAAAGCGAGCGACGGCCGACCTAGCCGGCCCCAGCGCGAGCGCACGCGCTGGCGCGGCGATTGGCCGCATTTTGACTTTTCTTAATTGACGGAATGGGTTCGCGTGCGAAAATGCAAGCGCGCGATCGTCGGCGCGGCTCGCCGGGGGATCGTGTTTCCATCTGTCTAAAGTGCCCCGCGGGTGAGAACATCATGGGCGTCCGAACTTCGGGCGCCGTCGAAAGGAAAGCGTCATGAACGAACTGAACTCCAAATCCGTGAACCGCCGCACCTTGTTGCTCGCCGCGGCGGGCGCTGCGCCGTTGCTGGCGATCGGCGCCGGCGGCGCCAAGGCGGCGCTGCCGCAATCGGCGGTCGCCTACCAGGCCTCGCCCAAAGACGGCAAACAATGCGACGGATGCAATTTCTTCGTCGCCCCGAATGCGTGCAAGTCGGTGGCGGGCGAGATCTCGCCGACCGGCTGGTGCAAGCTCTGGGTCAAGAAGGCCTGATGGCAAGATAACAAATCGGTAACCTTGTTTTGCTTGCATGGCTGCAAGTTCTGAATTTAGATTCCGAATCATGGAGCGTTCCCGCGGCGCGGGGCCGGAAAACGGCCCCGAGGCCGCGGCGGGCCCCGGGCTAGAGGCAAGGGGCGGGACATGCGGCAATTGGGGCGAAATCTGGGCTTGCCGATCCGAAACCGAGTCGGGCGCTCGCCTCGCGGCCTCGGGTCGGCCATCGCAGCGGCGTTCTTTTTCGCGACCTTGTCGCTGGCCTCGCTCGTAACGGTTCAGCCCGCTTCCGCCGTCCCGAGCTTCGCGCGCCAGACCGGCCAGCCCTGCGCGGCCTGCCATACGGCCTTTCCCGAATTGACGCCGTTCGGCCGGCGATTCAAGCTCAGCGGCTATACGATGCAGGGCGGCGACGCCAAGTTTCCGCCGGTGGCGGTGATGATCATGCCGTCTTTCACGCATACGCAAGCGGCGCAGGATTCGCCTCCGGACCCGGGATTGAGGACCAATGACAATTTCGTCACCCAACAGGTGACCGGCCTCGTGGCGGGGAGGATTTACGGAAATCTGGGTTCCTTCATTCAAGTGAGCGGAAATCCCGTCACCGGACAAACGTGGTTCGACGCCTCCGACATCCGTTACGTCGACTCGTTCAAGCTGTTCGGCGCCGACACCTTCTGGGGCGTGACGGTCAACAATACGCCGACCGTGCAGGACGTCTGGAATACGACCGACGCGTGGAGTTTCCCCGAGATCGGCTCGACGATCGCTCCGGCCTTCGCGCCGCCGGGCACGCACATCGACGCTTTGGCGCAGTCGGTCGCCGGCGCCGGCGCTTATGTCTTTTGGAACGACATGCTCTACGCCGAGCTGACGGCTTATGGCGGATATAGCAAGTACACTCTCGAAGCCTTCGGCATGCAACCCGGCCCCTCCCCCGACGTTCAAGTGGGCGTCCAGCCCTACTGGCGGCTCGCGGCGGAGCCGCATTGGGGCGACCACTACCTGATGATCGGCACGTTCGGGATGTATGGCCGGACGGTTCCCGGAGGCGTGTTCGGCTTCGGCACAGACGATTACACCGACGTCGGCTTCGACTCGCAATATCAGTATGACGGCGACAAATACAGCGTCACCGTGAAATTGTCGGATATCATCGAATATCAGAAGTTCAATTCGACGTTCGCTCAGGGGGGATCGACGAACCTCGACGATAGGCTCAACAGCTTCAAGGCCAACGCTTCGTTCGTCTGGGATCACACCTATTCGTTGTCGGCCGGCTATTTCAACGTATCGGGAACCGGCGATCCGATCTGGGATACCGCGGCCTACGGAGGACCGGGCGCCGTCAGCAGCCCGAACGGCGCCGGCTTGATTTTCGACGCCGCCTATCTGCCGTTCAGCCACGGCAGCCCCGGGCCCTATTCGACCTACAACGCCCGCATCGGCATCCAATACGTCCAGTATATGAAGCTCTACGGCGGAAACTCGAACTTCGACGGCACCGCGCTGGGCGGGACGCACAACGCGTCGGGCAACAACACTTTGTTCCTGTACGCGTGGATGGCGTTCTGAGCCGATCGGAGGCGTCGCCGCGAAGCATCGGGGGCGATCGACTGTCGGGAGCGGTTCTATCACGATATGATGCCCGCAGTTCGGACAGGCATAAAAGGTCTTTGTCGCGGCGGACTCGGCTTGAGCCATTTCGCGACCGACGGGGGGATGTGATGCTCGCAGAAGCCAACGACCAAGCGGCGGTTGCTCCGATGGATTTGTCTCGACGCGATTTGACCGGCTCGGCTCGGCCTTCCGACGGTATTCGGTCAACGCCGAGCACGGCCTGGCGCGCGGGCCTCGGCGCGACGCTCGCCTTCGCCGTGCTGATTGCGACGGGATCGGCGGCCATGGCGGACAGGCTCAATTTCCAGGCCGATCTCACCGGCGGGCGAGAAGTGCCGCCGAACGACAGCACGGCGACAGGGCATATCGAGGCGACGTTGGACACGAGCACCAACACGCTGACCTGGACGGGCGCCTATTCGGGCCTTTCCGGAGCGCCGATCGGGGCGCATTTCCACGGGCCTGTTTCCTATATCGGCGCGACATCGGAAGAGAACGCGCCGATCCAGGTGGGAACTCCCGGCAATTTGGCGAGTCCGTTCAAGGGAACGGCGACCATTGACGCCACGCAGGCCCAAGACCTGAGAACCGGCCGATGGTATTTCAATCTTCACTCGCCGAAATTTCCCGGCGGTGAGATTCGCGGACCCGTCGTTCGCAAATGAAGGAACGGGTGCGGGTTGCGGTCGTTCTCGCGGCGCTCGCGAGCGCGACCGTCTGTTGGGCCGGCGATCCGGCCGCGGGAAAGGCGATCTTCGAGCGGACTTGCCATACGTGTCACGCGGCGCTTCCCTATACGGGCCGCGTCGGCGACGCCAACCTGCCGGCTTTCCTCGCCAATCCCCGTGGCTACAATCCAAAGACCGCGATGACGTTTCCCGGTCTGCGCAGCAAGAAAGACATCGACGACGTCATCGCCTTCATCACGGCAGGCCATTGAGCCGAACGGCCGGCGACGTCCGCCCTCGGCTTGATCCGGCCCTAGGCTAGAAGGAAAAGGAACTCGCCGCGTGCTCCAGCCGATCGAAACGGCGGGGAGCGGGCGGACGATCGCCGTCCGGCACGCGCATTCGCGCGCTGCAAGCTCGGCGGCGCAAAAAACGAGAGGCGCGGATAATGCCGTGCGGTGGGAGCGAGCGACTGGGAAGGCGGGCAAGACGCTCGCTGTGCGCCGCATCGCGGACAGGGATGGCCGCCGGATTTGCGGCGGCCGCCGTGTTCCTCGCGCAAGGCTGCGCCGCCGCCGAAGACGTGCTGCCCAGGGTCTCGCCCGACCGCATCGAGGACGTCCCCTCGACCAAGCCCGACCCGTTTCCCGCCTTCGACAATTTCGCCTGGCGCGCGTTCGTCGCGCTCGCCTGGCCGGCGCTGACGGACCCCGCCCATCGCGGAGAGCCGGATCGCGCGAAAACCCTGGGCGATTCCGGCCCGCGCGTGTGGGAGACCTTCAAGTCACGCTACGAGGTATTTCAGCGGGGGCCGGACGGGGGCGCGCTGCCGCCGGCGAGATGGGGCAGCTACGAAGGTCGGAATCCTTGCGGCGCCGACGTCGACAATCGGACCAAGACGCTGGCCTCGTTCGCCCCCTTCGCCGATTTCAATCAGGCGAGCTTCACGCTGGGCAAATTCTTGAGTCCGCTCATCGCGCAGAACCGCACCTATACGCGCTACGAGGTGCGGATCAACCAGGCCGAGTTCGACTCGATCGTCGATCACCGCTGGTTCATCCGCGATGCGCTGCCCACAGTGGAAGCGCCGGCTCAATTCAATGTCGGATCGGTCGCGGTGAAAGCGGCCTGGCGCATCCTCACCGACGCCGATCCTCCAGCCGTCCGTCGCCGCTACTACGTCGTCACCGACGCGCAAGTCGTCGACGTGGCTCAGAGCCTCGCGGCGGGAAAGCCCGTCTGCGCCAAGCACGACGTCGCGATGGTGGGCCTGCATATCGCCATCAAGACGAAATATCGGCCGCAATGGCTGTGGAGCACGTTCGAGCACGTCGACAACGTGCCGCCGGTCGGCGTCGGCGAAGCGCGCGAGCCCGACGCCAAGGACGCGAACGCGCCCTATTCGTACAACGATCCCGCCAAGGAGCAGGCCGATATCGCGCCGCCGGTGAATTCGCCTTTGGCGCAGCCGGTCGGGCCGGCCAATCCCCCGGGGATCGATCCGGCGCCGATGCAGGTCGTGCGCAAGCATCCCATCAATCCCGAGACCATGGCGATGAACCGGGCCTATTGGTCGCTGCCGGAAGTCCGCGGGACCGTATGGGCTCATTACATGCTGGTCGCGACGCAATGGCCGACGGTGACGCAACCGCCGGCGCCCGAGAACGACGGCCGATATTTTCCCGGCCTGCGTGTCGCTCCGGGCACACCGGCCGAGCCCTATCAGATCGAGGCGGAGAAAGGCGAGCCGAACGAGAATCTCGTCAACGTGACGATGGAGACTTACGCGCAGGATTCCCCAGCAAGCTGCATGGCCTGCCATCACGCCGTCTCCAACGCGCTGGGGCGCGACTTCGTCGCGATTCTGCCCGACGCCAACTGAGCGACGCCGGCCGGACCGACGTGAAGAGCGATGACGGGCGCGCGCGCCGGGCGGCTCGGCGCCGGGTTCGCCGCTATCTCACTTCGCGCGTTCGATGATCTTGACGCCCACAATGGTGTAAGGCGCCGCGTCGATATCGAAAGCGATCTTGTCGCCGACGCGCAGACCGGCGCTGAGTTCGGGCGGCTTGATGCGATACATCATCTCCATCGCCGCCATGAAGCCCTTGATTTCCTCATGATCGAGCGTCAGCGCGCCGGTGGCGGCGTCGATCGCCTTGACGACGCCGACGCCGTGAAAAATCCCGGTCGCCGCCGTCTCCTGGGCCCGCGCCGCGGCGAACCCCACGGCCGACCCGCCGAGAAGGGCTCGATCCCAGGAAACAGCCCCGCACGCGACCGCGAGGCCGGCGACAATCGCGTACATCGCGGCCGAGCGGCTGGGCGAAATCGACATCGAACCCTCCCCTTTGGAATCCCGCCTTCAATTCCAACATAGATCGTGCGGGCGTCCGGGACGCGGATACGTCAATTCACGGGCGCGGCTCGAGCCGCGCCACGGCTTCGATCTCGACCTTCATTTCGTCTCTGAGCAACCCTGAGATCACATAGATCGACGCCGCCGGCCGGATCGCGGCGAAGACCTCGCCCTGAACCTCGAGGACCGGCACGCAATCGTCCGCGTTGGTCACGAAGGTGCGCAGGCTCACGATATTCTCCAGCCCGCCGCCCGCCTCGGCGAGCACGGATGCGAAGGTCTTGTAGATGGCGCGCGCCTGCGCGGAGACGTCGTCCGGAATTGTCATCGTCGCGTAGTCATAGCCGGTGGTGCCGGAAATGAAGACGAATTCGCCGTCGCAAACGGCCCGCGAATAGCCGCAGGCGCTTTCGAAGGGCGAGCCGGAGGAAATGAGGCGGCGGGCGGACATCGGCGAACTCCTTGGCGACGGGCGGGCGAAGGGATCGGCGCCGCCCCGCCCGCTATGCAAACTCCATGATCACCGCGTCCACGGCAAGCGAATCGCCTTCCCTGGCGACGATTTTCTTCACCGTCGCGTCGCGCTCGGCCAGAAGCACGTTCTCCATCTTCATCGCCTCGACCATGCACAAGGGCTCGCCCGTCTTGACCTCCTGCCCCTCGCGCACGGCGATCGATTTGACGAGGCCGGGCATCGGGCACAAAAGCGCGCGCGATTGATCCGCGCCCTTGCGCTCGATCATCAGCAGGCTGAGCGCGGCCTCGCGCTGGGTGTAGACGCGCGCCGCGACGGCGACGCCGCGATGGGCGAGAGCGAAGCCGTTGAGGATTGCGCGCACCTGCACGACGACCGGCTTCTCCTCGATGTCGCCGCGCCAGACCGGCTCGCCGGGCGTCCACGGCGAATCGACCCGCAGCCGGCGCCCGTCGGCGAAAACTACGTCGACGGCGTCGTTGTGCGGCTCGACTTCGACGTCGACGCGCGTCTTGCCCAACAGGACCGCGCGCTTGGTCTCGAAACGCAGGCTCCCCGCCTCGCGCAATTGCCCTGATATCCTGCGCTTGCGCACGTTCTGGACATGGTCGACATGCGCGGCGACGGCGGCCATGACGATTTGCGTCTCGCCGGCGGCGACGAGCGGGGAAAATCCGTCGGGGAATTCCTCGGCGATGAAACCGGTCGACAAACGCCCAGCGCGCCAGCGCTCGTGCTGCATCAGCGCGGACAGGAAGGGGATGTTGTGGCGGATGCCGTCGATGACGAAGGCGTCGAGCGCGTTCGCCTGGGCATCGATCGCGCTGAGGCGATCGCCGGCGTGGGTCACCAGCTTGGCGATCATCGGGTCGTAGTAGATCGAGATTTCGCCGCCCTCGTAGACGCCGGTGTCGTTGCGCACCGTGACCCCCTCGACTTTTCCCTCGGCGGGCGGGCGGTATTTGACCAGACGCCCCGTCGAGGGCAGGAAGCCGCGCGTCGGGTCCTCGGCGTAGACGCGGCTCTCGACCGCCCAGCCCGTCAGCTTGACGTCGGCCTGGGTCAGGCGCAGCCGCTCGCCATAGGCGCTGCGGATCATCTCCTCGACGAGGTCGACGCCGGTGACCAACTCCGTCACGGGATGTTCGACCTGAAGCCGCGTGTTCATCTCAAGGAAGTAAAAGCTGCGGTCCTGCCCCGCGACGAATTCGACCGTGCCGGCCGAATCGTAGTCCACGGCCTTGGCGAGCGCGACCGCCTGCTCGCCCATCTCGCGCCGCGTTTGCTCGTCGAGCAGCGGCGAGGGCGCTTCCTCGATCACTTTCTGGTTGCGGCGCTGGATCGAGCATTCGCGCTCGCCGAGATAAATGACGTTGCCGTGCTTGTCGCCGAGCACCTGGATTTCGATGTGGCGGGGATTGACGATGAATTTCTCGACGAAGACGCGATCGTCGCCGAACGAGGACAGGGCCTCGGACTTGGCGCGCGCGAACCCCTCGGCGACCTCCTGGCGGGTGTGGGCGATGCGCATGCCTTTGCCGCCGCCGCCCGCCGAGGCCTTGATCATCACGGGATAGCCGATTTCGTCGGCGATCTCGGCGGCGTGGCCCGGGCTCTCGATCACGCCGAGGAAGCCGGGCACGGTCGAGACTTTGGCGGCGTTGGCGAATCTCTTCGATTCGATCTTGTCGCCCATCGCCTCGATGGCTTTAGGGTTCGGGCCGATGAAGACGATGCCCTCGTCGGCGAGCGCCTTGGCGAAGGCGGCGCGTTCGGACAGAAAGCCGTAGCCGGGATGCACCGCCTCGGCGCCGGTCTCCTTGCAGGCGGCGACGATTTTCTCGATCACCAGGTAGGACTGGGCGGCGGCCGGCGGCCCGATCGCGATCGCCTCGTCGGCCATTTCGACGTGCAGCGCGTCCTTGTCGGCCTCGGAATAGACCGCGACGGTCTTTATGCCCATGCGGCGCGCGGTCTTGATGACCCGGCAGGCGATCTCGCCGCGATTGGCGATCAGGATTTTCTTGAACATTGCCCCCTCGGAGGACGGCCCTCGGTCCGGGCCCTTGTCGCTCCGGCGGTTCTATTGGACCGCGAGCGGCGCGTAAACAGCTGCGTTGGGCGGGCCGCCTAACAAAAGGGACTAACCCGCGCTCGCGGCCATCACCGCCGCGTCGACCCCCGACCAGCCGCGCGCCGCGCGCGAACGCACCGCCGCGAGGAACCAGGCGGGCGCGCGATGGGCTTCGCCGAGCACCGCGACCAGCGCCGCCAGCGCATTGACCGAGGCGCATTCGTCGGCGCGCGCGATCAGCCATTCCGCCTGGGCCTCGCTGACGATTCCGGTCGGCCGCGCCTGCCAGACGACGTGCTCGACGATCATTTCGACGAAGAATTCGGTCCATTCCGGCGCATTGGCGAGCCCGGCGCGCTCGACGGCGAATAATTCGTCCGCCGCCTCGCGCGAAACCCAGCCGCTGGCGAACACCTCGCGCCGGAGCCAGGCGACGTCCATCGCGCTGACTTTGCGGCCGTGAATCATCGCGGTGATGATTGTGCGGCTCCTATCCACGGTGAACGCCATGACGCAACCCTATCCAACGCCCCCGCCGTCTCGTTGGACGGCTTGTTTTGTGGAGGCGACTCTGGGCCGCAAACTTTGCCAGGTCGTGAATTCGCCAAGGCGCTTGTCGAAACGGTTAAGGCGCGGCAAAGGCTCATGGTTTCAAGATGATGAAGGCGGCGGCGAGGCCCCGGAAAAGCGCGCTGGCCGGCGCCGCCAGGGAGACCTCACGCCAACTCGATCCGCGCATGATGGCCCGCCGCCGCGGCCAGACGCTGATCTCGCGTGAGCAAGGGCGCGTCGAGCGCTTCGGCGAGCGCGACGTAAACGGCGTCGTACGCGGTGAGATTGTTCCGCAATTCCCAGACGCGGGGCAACAGGAAATCGTGGGGATACCGATGCAGCGGAAAGTCCGAGAGGTCGGCGAGAGCCGCGCGTCCGCGCTCGGCGTCGATGTCGCCGTTCGCGGCATATCGGCGGATCACTTGCGCGACCTCGACATCCAGCAAATGAGGCGCGTGCAGCGTCTGTCGGGGGTCGAACAACCGCGCTTCGACCGCCTCACCCGCCGGCGTGCGCAAAAGCGCCTCGAGCAGGGCCGAAGCGTCGACGACGATCATGGGCGGTCGCGTTCGGCTCGGACCGCCTGCGCCGGCGCGAGCGAGGGAGTCGTCCGCCCGCGACGCGCCAAACGCGCTCTTAGCTCATCGAGCGTCGGCCGTTCGGCCACCCGCCGAATCTCGCCGAGCAGATAGTCCGACAGCGACATGCCCGCCATCGCCGCGCGCGACTTGAGTTGCCGATGCAGCGCGTCCGGCACATTGCGAATTTGGATCATCGTGGACATGTTTGAAGCAAGAACGCATGTGGCGCGCATGTCAACCCTGGTCGCGCGCCGCTAGTGTCCTAATTTGCTGACAGGCGCTCAGTCGCTTCGGACGGGATTACGGTGGGATCACGGTGATGGGGTGGACGGCGCCGAACGGCATCAGCGCGCCAAGCGTGGCGCGCGCGTGTTCTCCTGTAGCGACGTCTTCGCCAGACGCGGCGTGCAACGCCCGACCCGCGACAAACTGCCGCGCCATCGTTGAGCGTGAGATGAGATATGGTAGCTTACTGAGCGAGCAAGGAAACGGAGCCGTCGGCCCGGCGCTTCAACGGCGGCGCGCGGTTCGTTAATTTTGCAATCCGAGGCCCAAGGACCGCTCCGCGCGACCCCTCGCTCGCAAGGGATGGGGTTTTTGCTTAGTTCCCTGTGGCGAGGCGCCTAAAGGCGCCGCGCAAGCGTTTAACGTGGGCTTGCCATCGATTTGGCGGTGCGCAAACCGACCATGCCGGCCGAGATCTGTGCAATGGCGGCGATGTTCCAAAATATACATTTGCGCGAAGTCGACGGTCGGCATTATGTTTTTGCGCCGTTCGCCGGTCTTTCGATCGAAATCAGTCGGGATATTGTCGAACAGATCAAAGAAATCCTGAATGGGACGGTCGACGCGTCGACCGATTTGGCCGGCTGGGCGGACTTTCTGCGTGAGGCGGACGCCGTCGCTCCGAAGTCCAGACAGGACAACAACTGCCGCGTCGACGCAAACGGAAACGTCGAGTTTCTGCCGACGGACGTCACTCTCTCCTTGACGACGTCCTGCAATCTCAAGTGCGTCTACTGTTACATTTACGGCGGCGACGAAAACCGTTCGATGCCGGAGGCGATGGCGCGCGGCTCGATCGATTTTGTCGCCGACAACGCTGAAAAAACCGGCGCCAAGTCCATCGGCGTCATGTTCCATGGCGAAGGCGAACCGACCTACAACTGGTCGCTGTTCAAGAAAGTGGTCGAATACGCCGAGGCGACGGCCGAGACGCGCAAGCTCGATCTCACGCTGTCCCTGCAGTCGAATGGGCTCTGGAGCGACGCGCAACGCGAGTACATCGTCGGACATATCGACGACATCGGCTTGTCGATAGACGGACTCGCCGAGGTTCAGGATGTGCAGCGACCGGTCCGCACAGGCAAATCCTCGTTCGAAATCGTCAAGAAGAACCTGGTCGCGCTGAAGGAACTCGGCGTTGAGCCCGCCATTCACGCGACCGTGACGCCGACGAGCGTCGGCAAGATGAACGAGTTCATTACGTTTCTCGGCAAAGAGGCGGCTGTTCCGATCGTACAGTTCGATCCGGTGCACGGCGCCGGCCGCGCCGCCGACATCGCGGTGACCACGGCGTTCAAGACCGAATTCGCCTCGCGTCTGTTGGAGGCAAAGGCCCTGGGCAAGTCGCTTGGCGTCGAGGTCGAATATTCTGGCTGCGGGTACGTGACCGGCGACCAGTATTGCGGCGCGACGGGCGGCCAACTGGGGCTCGCCGTGATGTCGGACGGAACCGTTTCATCGTGCTACGAGGTCAATTCCGAAGAGCACCGCCTCGGCGAGTTCTTCGTTTACGGTCGCTATGACGTCAAGCGCTCGCAGTTCGTGTTCGACCAGGAGCGAATGAAACGGCTGTTAGCGTATAATTACAACAACAATGACGGATGCTCGACTTGCTTCGCCGGACTTACCTGTCGCGGCGACTGTCTAGCGATGTATTCGCGCGAAAACCTGCTCTCGGGCGGGCGGTCGCCGCGTTGCTCGCTCAATCGAGAGCTCGTCGACCGCGGGATCGTCTCGCGGGCCAGCGAGAACCACAAAGGGGCGAGTGCAAGAGCGTCACGTGAGCTTTCGTCGTCTGCAATGATCGCACGGGAAGACCCTTCGGAGAAAGCCGCGATTGTCAGACGCCAAGCGCAAGACGACGGGGGGCGGGCTCTGTCGGGTCAATGAGGAGGATGGTGGAAATGACCGAAAAAGGGAAGGAACGCCAAACCGTCGCCAGCGACGGCGTTGACGAGCGGCGGCGCGGCCTTCTCAAGAAGGCGGCTTCGCTGGCAGGCGTTGTCGGTCTGGCCGGATTGGCGGAGCTCGCCGCGACGACCGAGGCGGCGGCCTGCAAGACCTATTGCATCTGCATAAGCCGCACCAGCCGAGGCACGGCGATGACGCGCAGGTGCAAGAGACATTAGAACGAACGTCTTGGTTGAGACGTGCGCCGTCGACGCCCAGGTTCGAATTTGGACTATCCCGACCAAAACGGACCCGGGCGTCCACTCCCCCAGAATGCCTCCGCCCGCGCTCGGGAGCGTCGGGAGCTTCCGGCAAAGCTGCGATGCGGCGATCGCTGCGATCACCCGGTGCGCGCGCGTCAAGGCAAGGATGCTGCGGCGAATGTCTCGACGTCGTCGATTACGAGCTTACGATGACGCGTAGTCAATTCCCCAATTCCTCGCGCCCGCGCCAGCGCGCCAACCCCCGCCCGCGCCCCTGTCCCGTCGGCCGCCGAGGCGGCGGAAAAAGTCGTCCCAAGCGGTTGAACGGAATGGACCGCGCTGGAAAACGGCGCCCCCGGGAGCCTCGCGCGACAGCGCGCGAAACGCCTCTCCGCCCCCGCCTGCGAACGAGCCGCGCGAGGCCCGGCGCGGGCGGACTCGCCGCCCCGCCGCCTCCGCCCCTCACAGCGGAATATTATCGTGCTTCTTCCAGGGGTTCTCGAGCTTCTTGTTGCGCAGCATCGCCAGCACCCGCGATAGCCGCCGGCGCGTCGCGTGCGGCATGATCACCTCGTCGATATAGCCGCGCTCGGCGGCGACGAAGGGCGAGAGGAAGCGCGCTTCGTATTCGGCGGTGCGCTCGGCGATCTTGGCGGGATCGTTCATGTCGGCGCGGAAGATGATCTCGACCGCGCCCTTGGCGCCCATCACGGCGATCTGCGCGGTCGGCCAGGCCAGGTTGATGTCGCCGCGCAGGTGTTTCGACGCCATGACGTCATAGGCGCCGCCGAACGCCTTGCGCGTGATGACGGTGACCTTGGGAATGGTGGCCTCGGCATAGGCGAACAGCAGCTTGGCGCCGTGCTTGATGAGCCCGCCGTATTCCTGCGCCGTACCCGGCAGGAATCCCGGCACGTCGACGAAGGTGACGATCGGGATGTTGAAGCAATCGCAAAAGCGCACGAAGCGCGCGCCCTTGCGCGAGGCGTCGGAATCGAGCACGCCGGCGAGCGCGAGGGGCTGGTTGGCGACGACGCCGACCGTCGTCCCCTCGATGCGCGCGAAGCCGGTGACGATGTTCTTGGCGTGCGCCTCCTGGATTTCGAAGAAATCGCCTTCGTCGGCGATCTTCACGATCAGCTCCTTGATGTCGTAGGGCTTGTTGGGATTCTCGGGGATCAACGTGTCGAGCGACATGTCGATGCGGTCGGGATCGTCGAAGCTCGGCAGTTTCGGCGGGGCCTCGAGATTGGAGGCGGGCAGGAAGTCGATCAGCCGGCGCATCTGGAGCAGCGCCTCGACGTCGTTGTCATAAGCGCGATCGGCGATCGAGGAGCGCGTCGTATGCACCTGCGCGCCGCCCAATTCCTCGGCGGTCACGGTCTCGTTGGTGACGGTCTTGACCACGTCCGGGCCGGTGACGAACATGTAGCTGGTGTCGCGCACCATGAAGATGA
>Ga0181524_10004131_pt1 | contig 13642 bp, 12 predicted proteins | sample PEATcosm2014_Bin_34_FD_119761 | JGI IMG/M metagenome (GOLD analysis project Ga0181524, IMG submission 119761) | Peatland microbial communities from MTU Mesocosm Facility, Houghton, MI, USA - PEATcosm2014_Bin05_60_metaG | ecosystem: Environmental > Terrestrial > Soil > Wetlands > Peat | place...
CGGGTCGCCCGCGCCGATGACGACGCGGCGGAAGCCGGCTTTCAGGACGGCGTCGCAGCAGGGTGGCGTCTTTTTGCCGAGGCCGGTGCACGGTTCGAGCGTGACGTAGAGCGTTGCGCCGCGGCAGGCGCCGGCGGCCGCGTCCATCGCGCGGATTTCAGCGTGCGGGCCGCCGAAGCGCTCGTGGAACCCTTCGCCGACGAGCTTGCCGCGGCGCACGATGACCGCGCCGACCGGCGGGTTCGGCTCCGCGCGCCCGCGCCCTTTGGCCGCCAGTTCGAGCGCCCGCCGCATCCAGCGGACGTCGCCGGCGCTTGCGTCCGGCCTTTGTTCTTTACTCCGCATTCCGCACTCCGCACTCGCGTCCGCCGCGTGGCCTTGCAACGCGCCGCCGCCGTCCGTATAATCCGCGCGGCTCCGGTCGCGGCGCCGCGGTTCAGACGGGTGCCCTTATGATACCGTTGAGGAGAATGAAAATGAAGCGGATTTCCTGGGAAGCCTACCTCGGGCTCGAAGTCAGCGAGAGAATTCCGTACTTGAACAAGGAAGGCGCCGAGAACGAGCCGTTCCACGTGCTCTATGCGCAGCAGTTCGACCGCAAGATGCTCGACGAGCTGTGCACGCTGGCCGACCGGATCCGCAAGACGCACAAGGCGCCCGAGGGCGCGGCGCTGCTGCGCTCGCTGCTGCCGAACAAGACGGCGCTCAACCTCTTCGCCCAGCCGAGCACGCGCACGTTCATGTCCTTTCAGCTCGCCGAGCAGAAACTGGGCATGGTGACGAGCGACATCCGTGACATGTCCACCTCGTCCCAAGCGAAGGGCGAGACGCTCCAGAATTCCATCCGCACTTTCAGCTCGTACGTGGACCTGATCGTCATGCGCCATCCCGACCAGGGCGCGGCGGAACTGGCGGCCTATGAGATGAACATGGCCGACCGGCGACTGCCGGTGCTCAACGGCGGCTCCGGCCAGGACCAGCATCCGACGCAGGCGCTGCTGGACATCTACACGCTGCAGAAATCGCTCGACGAGATTGACGGGAAGAAGATCGCGATGGTCGGCGACCTGATGCGCGGGCGCACCGTCCGCTCGCTCTCGTACCTGATGAAGAATTACCGGGACGTGGAGATCTACTACGTCGCGCCGGAGCGGCTGCGCATCGGCGACGACATCAAGGCGTTCCTCAAGAAGCAGCACATCCGCTATACCGAGAGCGACAACATCGAGGCGATCGTCCCGATCGTGGACGCGATCTACATGACGCGCATCCAGTGGGAATGGGACAAGGCGGCCGGGGCGAAGGCGGGCGACGCGAAGTACGACCCGCGCTTCGTGTTCAAGAAGGAATACCTGCCGCGGATGAAGAAGAAGTCCTGCCTGATGCACCCGCTGCCGAAGATCAACGAGATTGATTCGGAGCTCGACTACGTCGAAGACCCGCGGATCGTCTACTGGCGGCAGGAGCGCAACGGGATGTGGATCCGCGCCGCGCTCATCGCGCGCATTTTCGGAGTGGACGGACAGATTCCGGCGTAAAGCAAGAACGGCGGAGAATGGGAAACCGGGAGATTAGGTATAGAGCGTGTTTCAATTTCCCAGTCTCCTGATCCCCCAATCTCCTTTTTCTATCGAGCGGCGAACGCGATGGACTTTCGCCTCGGGCTGAAGAATCTGGCCGGGTTCAGCCGCCAGTTGGGCACGATGCTCGACGCGGGACTCTCGATTCGGCGGGCGCTGGCGGTGGCCGAGAAGGGCGCGCGGCAGCCGATAAAGGGGATCTGTCAGCGCCTCGGCGCCGCCATCGAACAGGGCGACTCGCTATCCCAGGCGCTCGAGCGCGAAGGACGCGCCTTCCCGACGCTGTATGTCCGCGTGGTCCGCATGGGTGAAGCGGTCGGGCGGCTCGACAAGGTTCTCAAACGGCTTGCGGAGTACTACGATTTCATCCGCACCATTTGGATGCGGATGCTCTCCAGCCTTGTTTATCCGATCATGGAGTACTTCGCCGCCGTCGCCATTCTGTCCGGGGCGACCTATATCCTGGATATGGTGGATACGGCGAAGATGGTTCCTCGGCCGATTCCTGGATTCAGCGGCGGGATGCTATTTGCCGCCGGGATATTCCTTTTTGCGGCCCCCATTGTGGCGTACTTTGTGGCCACCCGACTTTTCGGGGGGCTGCGCGCGACCCACGAGATGATGATCCGCATTCCAGTGGTGGGCAACGTCATGCGCGCCCTGGCGCTGGCGCGATTCAGCTGGTCCATGGAGCTGATGACCGACGCGGGCGTGAACATCTTCAACGCGCTCCAGTGGAGCATGGATGCGACCACCAACGGCGCGTTCGAGGGGCGGACGCCGGCGATCATCCAGAGTGTCAAGGACGGCGTCCCGCTCTCGGAGAGCCTGCGGGCATCCGGCCTGTTCCCGCACGAGTACGTCGAAATGATGCATGTCGGGGAGGAATCCGGCAGCATGCCCGACATGTTCAAGCGGCTGGCGCAGAATTATTTCGAACAGGCGGAGCGCGCGCTGCACGCGTTGACCACGGTTCTCGGCTGGTGCATCTGGATCTGCGTTGCGGCGGTGATCATCTTCTTCATTTTCCGGTTCTTCTCGATGTACCTGGGGAACATCAACCGGTTGATGGAAGGCGTAATAATCTTCGCGGCGTGAAGGGTCTTGCGTCAGCGCGCTTCCTGCACGTTGATCTTGAGGTGGTCCAACACCTGCGCGAGCGCCATGAATGAGGCGCCGGCGGCGGGGCCGTCCAGCGCGCTGGCGACCAGCTTGATGTGGGTCGCATCCACCACGTCGGCCGTCCGCGTGGCGTCGAAGGCGGTCCAGTCGTTGAGAAACGCCTCGGTCCACATGTGGCCGAAGAACTGGCCCTTCGCGTAGGTGACGCCGACGGCCACGCGCGACGGGATTCCCGCCGCGCGCAGCAGCGCGGCGAGCAGCATGGCGTGCTCTTTGCAATCGCCCTCGCGCGAGAGCACCGTCTCCTTTGCCGAGGCGAAGCCGACGTTGTAATCCTTTTTCGTGATGTTCGCGAACACCCACGCGGCGAGCTGTTTCGCCTTCACCGCCGGCGCGGCCGAGGGCGTGACGTTGTCGCGCGCGATGCGCTGGATGTCCGGGTCGTCGCTCTGCAGGTACGCGGAGGCGGCCAGGTATTCCGGCCCGGGCTTCTCCGACGAAGGTTCCGCAGCGTCGGCGAGCGCCTTCACCCGCAGCAGCACCCAGCCGGGACCCTGGCTCTCGACCTTCTGGCGGCGGTCCTGGAAATTCAACCGGGCGATGGCGCCTTCGATCCGGTAGAGCGCCTCCTGGACGGCGGCCGGATGATCGAATTTCATGTTCGAGACGATCGTGAAGCGCTTCGTCAGGTCCTCGAGCTCGCCGGGCGAGTTCACCACGCTCACCGCCTCCTCGCGCGTGGCGCGCACCGTCTCGATGCCGCCGATGACGTCCGTCACGCTCCTGAGCGTGTCGCCGGTCTCGTCGAACCAGAGGCGCGTCACGACGCCCGGGAGCGCGTCCATCACCGAGGCGGCCTTGTAGAGCTCGCGCGGCTTGCCCCCGATCGTCACCGTCTCGCGGCCCTCGATCGTGATCGTCGCCGTGGCGACTTTCTGGAGATCGAGCAGGTAGAGCTTGAACGTGAGGGGTTTGCCGACCGGGAAGCCCGACTCGCGCAGCTTGCGCGACTGGCCCTCGGGCCCGACCACCGCCGGGTCCCAGGCGGTTTCGCTGACGTGCGTCGTCCCGCCCGTGTGAGTGGTCACGACCACCTTGCCGCCCTGGACTTTCGCCTCCGACTCGCTCACCATCGCGCCGGATTGGGAAGAGGTTGCGCGCAGCAGGGTCCCTTCGGGCGTCTCGTAGTATTCCTCGGTCGTGCGGAAGGCGAGCGTCGCGCCGAAGCGCTTGATGCGCATCTCGGAGAAGCTCGAGCTGACGATCTCCGGCTCCGGCTCGGCGATCTGGCGCGTGATCGAGTGAGCGTAGCCGACCCGCGCGCCGGACATCGAGATGATGTCCCACGAGTCCTGGATCGGCGCCTCGACCTTCTGCGCGGCGCACGCGACCGAGCAGACGAATGCGCCGAGCAGGAAAACCAGAGCATTGGACCGGAAGACGCGGTTTCGGGATCGCATGTTCATGGTCTTTCGAAGGGAACTGACTCGCGAGATCGCGGAAACCGGCATTCAGCAATCCGTCTAACGCAGTGTCCCGCAGATAACATGCATAAGTCCAGCCTGCGTCATGTCGCGCGCAGTATGCTGCGCGCTCTGGCTGCTCGTAGTGTGCCCGTCAGGGCATACGAAGCAGCTGCTCGTAGTATGCCCGTCAGGGCATACGAAGCAGCGCCTGACGGCGCCACTACAAGCGGCTAGCGCCCGTACTCCAGCCGGCCCGCCGCCTCTTTGCTGATCGGGCCGACGCGGTCCATCTTGGACATCGTCGTGCGGAAGGCGTACTCGACGCGGCGGTAAGTGATGCGGTTCCCGTCCACGAGCGCATAGCAGGCGCGGTTGTCGCCGTCGCGCGGCTGACCGACCGAACCGACGTTGACGATGGCCTTCTCCCCGGGCGGCAGGTCGAACACGGCGGTGTTCTCGTCGGGATGCCGGAAGGTGACCTGCGGGTCAATGACGCCCGGATAGTGCGTGTGGCCGACGAACAACAGGCGCGGCGTCAACTCGAAAATCTGCCGGATCTTGTCGGCCATGCCGAAGAGGATGTCGCTCTCGAGGATGTATTCGTTGCGGTCGTCGCGCGGCGAGCCGTGGACGTAGAAGAGGTCGCCTTCCGTGATGCGCGTCGGCAGCAGCTCGAGGAACCGCCAGCGCGCCTTCTTGCGTCCGCTCGAAAGCGCCGCCGGTTTGAGGACGCTGCGCGTGTAATCCACCGCCTCCTCGGCGAGCGGGTTGAACCGCTCCGCGTGGGTCAGCACCGCGTAGTCGTGGTTGCCCGAGAGGCAGAAACGGCACTTCTTCTCGATCAGGTCAATGCACTCTTCCGGGTCCGGGCCGTAGCCGACGATGTCGCCCAGGCAAAGGATTTCTTCGGCGCCCTGTTGCTGGATGTCCGTCAGCACCGCCTGGAGCGCCTCGATATTGCTGTGGACGTCGCTGATGATCGCCCGCATCAATCCCTCTCGTCCGGGACGCCGCCGAAGTGAATGAATCGCAGGCCGGCGCGGCTTGCCTCGAATGCTGCCGTCTTCAGCCAGTATGCCTTCGCCTTCACGCGCAGGCGCAATTCTATCAGCCCCCGGAACGGCCTGTCAAAGATTGCTTTTGGCCCGCTGGGGATATAGACTGCTCCGCGTCGTCCGGACCGTTCTGTTTTCGAAATTCATTATTCGCTGCGCGAGGACCCGATGCGGATTCTGGGGATTGATCCGGGCACGCGGATCGTCGGCTACGGGCTGGTGGAGCCGCAGGGTTCCCGGATTGTCGCCGTCGCCTTCGGCGCCATCCGCGCGCCGATGAACGCGCCGTACGCCGAGCGGTTGCTGCGCATCCGCGACGAGATCGTCCGCGTCATACGGCAGGAGAAGCCCGACGCCGTCGCGATCGAGGAGGCGTTCTACGGCAAGAGCGCCTCGGCCGCGCTGCGCATGGGCGAAGGCCGCGGCGTGGCGCTCGTCGCCGTCGCGCAGGAGTCGCGCCCGCTCTTCCAGTACACGCCCGCCGAGGTCAAGAAGGCCGTCGTGGGCAACGGCCGCGCCCACAAGTCGCAGGTGCAGCAGATGGTCCGGATGATCCTCGGCCTGCGCGCAGCGCCCGAGCCCGAAGACGCCGCCGACGCGCTGGCGGTGGCCATCTGCCATTGTAATCGGGCGCGGTTTACGGCCGGCACAATTTCCAAATCCTGATTTCCAATTTCCAAAGAAGGGCCCACGATCGCCGGCGGTCGTTAATCTGGATATTGGAAACTTGTCCGCCAGGGCGGATTCGGATTTGGAAATTGGGCGCTCAGCGCCCTTCACGCTCGCCCAGCGCAAAGTTTCAACACCAGCCGCTCCAGAATCCAGGTGTCGCGTCCGCCGCCGGTCTTGCAATCCAGGTCCGCCTGGAGCACCAGGTGCAGCTTGTCCTTCAGGTCGGCGATGGTCAGGGCCCGCTTCTCACGGAGCAGTTTGCCGATCAGCCAGGGCGCGGCGCCGGCGCGGCGGGCGATTTCGGCTTCATTCAGGCCCTGCCGGGCGAGTTGCTTGATGACGATCAGCCGGCGGATGTTGCGCCCGATCGGGACCAGGAGCCCTTGCGGGCTGTCCCCGTCGCGGATGAGCCGATCGAGCGCGCGCAGCGCCTGCGGCGTCTTCCGGTCGAGGATCATCTCGGCCAGTTCCCAGGCCAGCCAGAGGCGGTCGCCGCCGCACAGGTCCGATACGTCCTTCTCGGTGATCCGCGGCCGTTCTTTGCAGCAGGCGATCAGGTTCCGGATTTGCCCGTCCATCTGGCCGAGGTTCGTGCCGATCCGGTCGGCCAGGAGCGCGGCGGCATTCGACTCCATCGGCTTGCCGAGCGCGCGCGCCCGCTGGACGCACCAGCCGGCGAGCGCCTTCTGGGAGACGGTCGGGCATTGCACCGTGGTGATCTTGCGGAGCAGGCGCGCTTTGCTCTGCGCGGCCGGCTTCGGAGATTCCTTCTTCGGTTTTTTCGACGGCTTCCGCGCGGACTTGCGCATCTCCCCGGCGACGAGCACCAGCGTCGTCCGCGGCGACGGCTGCTCGACATAGTGCAGCAGCGGCTCCAGCGCCCGCTCGAGGAGCAGGCCGGCGTTCTCGATGAGCACCAGCCGCCGCGGCGCAAAGAGCGACGGCATGCGCAGGTCGTCGAGCAGCTTGCGCGGATCGCCCTCGGCCGCGTCGAGTTCGGCCGTGTCGCACGGCTCTTTCCCGCGCGCCGCCTTCTCGCGGATCAGCTTGACCGCCTCGCTGCGCAGGAAATCCTCCGGGCCGACGATGAGGTAAACCGGCGCGAGTTCGCCGCTTGCCAGATGTTTCGGCAGCTCGTGAAAATCCATGTCGTATCCCGCCTCCGGGCGGCAAGCCCGCCATAAGTCCGATCCGATGGACCGGCGCATGCTTTGCCGAGCTGAATCCTATCGTGTGCGCCCGCGCCGGGCAAGCGGACTCGGCCCGGAGGATTGAGACCATGGCCGGTTGATGCGTCCGCCGCCCGGCCCGAAATAGTTGAATAAAGGCACGCGAAGTTGTTAGAATACCTCTATGAAGTTCGAAGAAGAAAAACCGAAAAGCCCCTCCGCCGGCGAGCGGCACGCGTTGCTCCTGGGCCTCGGCCTCGACGGCGACGGCCAGAAGCGCGTGACGGTGGGGAAAAATTTCCTCCTGGCCGGCGGCTCGGCGCCCACCCACGAACGCATGCAGGAGAAGGCGATCAAGTTCAACGAGGAACTCGACCGGCGCCGCAAGCGCCTCGAGGACATCGAGCCGGCGGAGTTCCACGACATCGCCGATCGTATCCGAATGCATGACGAGTCCTGAGCTGCGCAATATCCAAATCCAAATTTCCAATTTCCAAATACGGGTTGGCGATGGCCAGTCGTCGTTATTGGGAATTGGGAATTTGTATTTGGAAATTGGGCAAGTGACCCATGGAAAATGACCTGTGCGCCGTCTTCGTGACGGTCGGCAAGCGCGACGAGGCCGAGAAAATCGGCTCGGCGCTGGTCGAGGAAAAACTCGCCGCCTGCTGCAACCTCGTCGGGCCGATCCGCTCCATCTATCGCTGGAAGGGGGAAATCTGCCGCGATGAGGAGACGCTCCTGATCCTCAAGACGCGGCGCGAGGGGTTCGAGAAACTCCGCGCGCGGGTCGTCCAGCTCCACAGTTACATTGTCCCGGAGATCGTCGCCATCCCGATCGTCGCGGGGCACGCGCCGTACCTCGATTGGGTCCGCGACGAGACCCTCGGATGAACGGCATCGAGCGCATGACTCCCGAAGAGACCGAGCGCACGATCGGGATCACGACGACGGTCCCGGTGGAGGCGATCTTCGCCGCCGGGCTGCGGCCGCTCGACCTCAACAACGTCTTCATCACCTCCGGCATCGCGCCCGAACTCGTCGAGGAGGCCGAGCGGAGCGGCTTCCCGCGCAATTCCTGCTCCTGGAACAAGGGCCTTTTCTCCACCGCGCGCCGGCTCGGGCTGAAGCGGATCGCCGCGGTCGTCCAGGGCGACTGCGCGAACACGCACGCGCTCGTCGAGATGCTGCGCGCGGACTCGGTCGAGATCGTCCCGTTCGCGTTTCCGTATTCGCCGGCGGATTCCGCGCTGCTGGAACTGGCGCTCGACCGCTTCGCCGCGGCGCTGGGCGCCACGCGACAGGAAGCGGAGGACTGGAAACCGCCGCTCGACCGCGCGCGCTCCCTGGCCCATCGGATGGATGAGTTGAACTGGCGCGAGAACCGCGCCACCGGCGCGGAGCAGCACCTCTGGACGATCTCGTGCAGCGATTTCTTCGGCGACCCGGAGCGCTACGCCGCGCGCGCGTCGGAGCGGATCGCCGAGTGCGCGGCGCGGTCGCCGGACGAACGCTCCATTCGCCTCGGGCTCATGGGCGTGCCGCCGATCTGCGACGGGTTTTTCGAGCTGCTCGAATCGCACGGTGCGCGCGTGGTCTTCAACGAAATCCCGCGCCAGTTCGCCATGCCGCAGCCGACGCACTCGCTCGTCGAGCAGTACTCGCGCTACACCTATCCGTACGACATCTTCCACCGCCTGGCCGACATCCGCGAACAGCTCGCGCTCCGGCGCGTGCGGGGCTTGATTCATTACGTGCAGAGTTTCTGTTTCCGGCAGGTCCAGGACGCGATCGTGCGCCGCGAGCTGCGGCTGCCGATCCTCACGCTCGAGTGCGACCGCCCCGGCCCGCCCGACATGCGCACGCAGACGCGGATCGAGGCGTTCCTCGAGATGCTGACGGCCTGATTCAACACGGAGACACGGAGAGCGCGGAGACACACGGAGAACGGTTCTTCCAAGAACTCCTTTTCTCCGTGTCTTCTCCGCGACCTCCGTGCCTCCGTGTTGAAAACGAACATAATCAAGGAAGCAACGGATGTTTGGATTGCTGAAGGGGCGGCGGCGGAAAAAGCTGAAGGCCGCTCCGTTTCCGGCCGAGTGGCTGGAGATCGTCGAGAGGAACGTGGCGCTCTATCGGCGCCTGCCCGAAGCGGACCGGCGCGAGTTGCTCGGCCACGTCCAGGTGTTCCTCGCGGAGAAACCGTTCGAAGGATGCGGCGGGCTCGCGATCACCGATGAGATCCGCGTGACCGTCGCCGCGCAGGCCTGCCTGCTGCTGTTGCACCGCCAGACCGATTACTTCCCGCGCCTGCACTCGATCATCGTCTATCCGACCAGCTTCGTCGCCAAAACGGTCAAGCAGGAAGGGCCCGGCATGATCGCCGAGGGCCCGGAAGCGCGGCTCGGCGAGGCCTGGCTCCGAGGGCCGCTGGTGCTCTCGTGGGATGACGTGCTCGCCGATGCGTCGGGCTCGCGAACCGGGTCGAACGTCGTCCTCCACGAGTTCGCGCACGAGCTGGACGACGAGGACGGCGAGGCGAACGGCGCGCCGGCGCTCGAACGCGGGCAGAGTTACGCCGACTGGGCGCGCGTGCTCGGCGCGGCCTACGAGCGGCTCCGCCGCGACGCCGAGCGCGGCCGCGAGTCGGTCCTCAACGACTATGGCGCCGAAAGTCCCGCCGAGTTTTTCGCCGTGGCGACGGAGTGCTTCTTCGAAATGCCCGTGGACCTGAGAATCCAGCAGCCGGAGCTTTACGAGAAGCTGGAGGAATTCTATCGGCAGGATCCGACGACTTGGAAAGAGACGATGGACGACGGACGATAGACGATGGAGGATGTCACCCGGCCCAGAGCTGAGCGTGGCCCGTGGCTGCCGGTCTACCATCGTCCATCGTCTATCGTCCATGGTCACTTCCCGCCGCTCTTCCCTTTCGGCGGCGTGGCGCGCGCATTGAGCACATTCGATTTCTCGAGCCATCCTCGCTGCGCCGTGGCGACGCCGTAGCGCATCAGTTGCAGGTCCTCGGTGCTGTGCGCGTCGGTGTTGATGACGACCTGGACGCCCAGTTCTTTCGCGCGGCGGCACGCCTGGTCGGTCAGGTCGAGCCGCAGCGGGTTCGCGTTGAGCTCGACGGCCGTCCCGTTCCGCGCGGCGGCCTTGAGGACCGCCTCCACGTCCACCGCGTATCCCTCGCGCCGGCCGAGCAATCGGCCGGTCAGGTGGCCGATGCAGTCCACGTTCGGGTTGGCGATCGCCTTGAGAATCCGCTGCGTCATCTTCTCCTTGTCCTGCCGGAAGGCGCTGTGGACGGAGGCGGTGACGAAGTCGAGCTTCGCCAGCGCCGCGTCGGGCAGGTCGAGCGTGCCGTCGGCGCGGATATCCATCTCCGTCCCGGTCAGCAGCGCGATGCCGCGGAGTTTTTTCGCCGCGGCGCGAACCGCGGCGATCTCTTTCATGAGACCGTCCACGTCGAGCCCGCCGAATATCTTGAGCGCGCGCGTGTGGTCGGAGATCGCGATGTACTTGCGCCCGAGCGCGCGGGCGGCGCGCGCCATTTCCTCGATCGTGTTGCGCCCGTCGCTCCATTTCGTGTGGACGTGCAGATCGCCGCGGATGTCACCCAGGGCGACCAGTTTCGGCAGCGCGCCTTTCTGCGCGGCCTCGATTTCGCCGCGGTCCTCTCGCAGTTCGGGCGGAATCAGCGGCAGCTTCAGCGCGCGGTAGACTTCCTCTTCCGTCCGCCCGGCGACGCGCCGGTTTCCCCTGAAGACGCCGTATTCGCTCAGCTTGAGCCCGCGCCCGCGCGCCATCGCGCGCAGGCGGATGTTGTGCGCCTTCGAGCCGGTGAAGTACTGGAGCGCCGCGCCGAACGACTCCGGCGGCACCACGCGCAGGTCCACCTGCACGCCGGACTCCATCACGACGCTCGCCTTCGTGCCGCCCGCGCCGAGGACGCGCCGGACCTCGGGCAGCTTCGTGAACGCGCCGATGATCTTGCCGGAGGCCGAGCCGGCGGCGAGGATGTCAATGTCGCCGATCGTCTCGCACATGCGCCTCAGACTTCCGGCCGCGAGCGCGCCGCGGACGCCGCGCTCTTCGAGCTGCGCGACGATCCTCTCGGCGAGCGGCAGCGCCTCGCCGAGCAGCATCCGCCGCGAACTGGCCTTGGCGAACTTGATCGCCCCGAGGAAGCCCTCCGCCTTTTTCGCGCCGATGCCCGGCACCCCGGCGAGCTTTCCGCTGCGCGCGGCCCTGGTGAATTCCTGGAGCGTGTTGATCCCGAGTTTCTCGTGGACCTGCGCCGCCGTCCGCGGCCCGACGCCGGGAATCTCCATCATCCGGAGAACGCCGGGCGGAACGGCTTTCAGGACCTCGGTGAGTTTCTCGATCTTGCCGGTCGTCAGCGCCTGGACGATTTTCTTCTCGATGCTCTCGCCGATGCCGGGAAGGTCCTTCAGCCGGTTTTCGCGGACGAGCGTTGCGACATCCTCCGTCTGGTCGCGCAGGACGCGCGCGGCCCTGCGGTAGGCGCTCAGCTTGAACGGGTTCTCGCCCTTGAACTCGAGAAGATTGGCCAGCGTTTCGAGCATCCCTGCGATTTCATCGTTGCGCATCGTGTGCCCCTGTCGTTCTCAATGCCCGGGCATTTTGCCCACAAAAGCGCGTCCGCCCCATTTCCATCGTACACCGGCCAATCAAACGAAGCAAGAAAAGCAAATGAATTGCCACAGGGCGGGCATTTTTTTATTGACGAACGCGGCGTATGTCGGTATAATATAAGAGCTTTTGCGGATTGTCAGTTCATAGCGCGGTCGGAGTGCGTGGCTGCGTGCGGGCTGGTCCGCGCAGGCGGGAGGAAGAGAGTCTGAGATCGTGTTCTCCCGTGGGCGAGTTTGAGCGTTTTTCGGAATCGGCAAAAATGAGCCTTCTGTCTGAACAGGTCGGCAGGCGGGCGTCGCCAGGGGTCGGCAAGGTCTCTGCGATCTTCCTCCTGATGGCGCTGGTCGGCCGGCTGATCGGACATGTCGTGGCTCGGTTCGCTTTGAGCATTTGCTGCCTGACGCGCGCGTTCTGGACCGGGACGATGGGACCCAGGCTGTTCGGCGTGCGGCGTTTCGAATCGTCTGCGCCGCGGACCGCCGGGCCGGCTTCACAGCCACAGGTCGCAATCCTGGTATACTTGCCGAACGCGTAAGCTCGGGAATTCCGCGCTCGCCTCGCGCACCTCAAACCTCTTCTCTCAGGTTATCCCGTCTCCGCGCAGTCCCTGCGCCTCCGCCCTAAACAGCACACTTGAGAAAGGCGGGATGATCCGATGCTGAATCTTGCACAAGTGGTGCAGGCGACGGGCTTCTGGACGAGCGACAAGGTCCTGCTCCTGACGGGGCTGTGCGGCCTGCTCGCGGGCGGGATGGGGATTTACGCCATCAGCTGGCTTCGGGCCAGCGGCGCCGTCGTTCGCGCCCGCAAGGTCATTGCCGACGCCAGCGAGCAGGCCGAGCGCGTGAAGAAGGACGCCGAGGTCGCCGCGAAGGAGGAATACATCAAGCGCCACGAGGCGCTCGAGTCGGAGGGAAACGCGCAACGCAGCGAACTGCGCGAGACGGAGAAGCGCCTGACCAAGCGCGAAGACGGCCTCGAACATAAGCTGGACCTGCTGAACAAGAAGGAGAATTACGTCGAGACGCTCGAGCGGAGCGTGGCGGCCAAGCGCAAAGAGCTCAACGCCGAACAAGCCGAGCTCGAGCACTTGATGGAGCAGGAGAAGATCACGCTGCACAAGCTCTCCGAGCTCTCGCGCGAAGAGGCGCAGCAGCTCCTGATGCGCCGGCTCGAGGACGAGCTGCAGAAGGAATGCGCGGAGCTGATATCGCGCCGGATGACCGAGGCGAAGGAGAACGTCGAGCGCGAGGCGCGCAAGATCCTGGGCATCGCCATCCAGCGCTACGCGGCCGACCACTGCGTCGAGAGCGTCGTGGCCGCCGTCGAACTCCCCAGCGACGACATGAAGGGCCGCATCATCGGGCGCGAAGGCCGCAACATCCGCGCCTTCGAGAAAGCCACCGGCATGGACGTGGTCGTGGACGACACGCCCGGCGTAGTCGTCATCAGCGGCTTCGACGGCGTCCGCCGCGAGATGGCCCGCCGCTCAATGGAAAAGCTCGTCCGCGACGGCCGCATCCATCCCGCCCGCATCGAGGAGGTCGTCGAGCAGTCCAAAAAGGAGATGGAACAGGTCATCATGGACACCGGCAAGGAAGCCGCGTTCGACGTGGGCCTGCACAACCTCCATCCCCTGGAACTCGAATGCCTCGGCCGCCTGAAATTCCGCACCAGCTACGGGCAGAACCAGCTCCAGCATTCGATGGAGGTCGCGCACCTGGCCGGCACGATGGCCGCCGAACTCGGCCTCGACGTGCAGCTCGCCAAGCGCTGCGGCCTTCTCCATGACATCGGCAAATCCGTGGACCAGGAAGTCGAAGGCTCGCACCCGCAGCTCGGCGCCGACATCGCCCGGAAATGCGGCGAGCCGACCGAGGTCGTCGAGTCCATCGCCGCCCATCACGACGACATCA
>Ga0181524_10004133_pt1 | contig 13641 bp, 12 predicted proteins | sample PEATcosm2014_Bin_34_FD_119761 | JGI IMG/M metagenome (GOLD analysis project Ga0181524, IMG submission 119761) | Peatland microbial communities from MTU Mesocosm Facility, Houghton, MI, USA - PEATcosm2014_Bin05_60_metaG | ecosystem: Environmental > Terrestrial > Soil > Wetlands > Peat | place...
AAAAAGCGTGCCGCCCTCGGCCTGTTCGAAACGCCCCACCGACCGCGCATTGGCGCCGGTGAACGCCCCTTTTTCGTGCCCGAACAATTCGCTTTCGATCAGATCGCGCGGGATCGCCGCCATGTTGATGGCGACGAAGGGGCCGGCCTTGCGCTTGCCGTAGTCGTGCAGCGCGCGCGCCACCAACTCCTTGCCGGTGCCGGATTCGCCGGAGATCATCACCGTCAGGTCGGTCTGCATCAGTCGCGCCAGCGAGCGGAAAATTTCCTGCATCGCCGGCGAGCGGCCGACCAGCGGCATCGACTCGGCGGGCGCCGGCGGTTCGGCGGCGCTTTCGCGCCGATTGCGCGGTTCGGCCAAAGCGCGCCCGACGATCGAAACCAGTTCCTTCAAATCGAAGGGTTTGGGCAAATACTCGTAGGCGCCGCGCTCGGAGGCCTTGATCGCCGTCATGAAGGTGTTTTGCGCGCTCATGACGATGATCGGCAGATCGGGCCGCATCCGCTTGATGCGCGGAAGCAACTCGAAGGCGTTGTCGTCGGGCATCAGGACGTCGGTGATCACGAGGTCGCCCTCGCCGGCCGCCACCCAGCGCCACAGTCCCGCGACGGTTCCCGTCGCTCGCACCTCGTAACCGGCCCGCGTCAGCGCCTGATTGAGAACCGTTCTGATCGCCGCGTCATCGTCGGCGATGAGAATATGCCCTGACGGCATGAAATCGCTCCTTGCAGGCGCCCCCCAAATCCCAAGGGAATCGGGACGGCGCCGAAATTCACTGAATACCGCGCTCTATTCTTTCGAACAGGCGCCCTCTAGCGCGCGCCGCGCCCCATGCGACGCTCGACGACGCCGCTCTCGTCCGCGGCCCCGGCCGTTCGTTGCATGTCGAGCGGCATGAGCACGCGGAAAGTCGTTCGGCGCGGATGGGATTCGAATTCGACGATGCCGCCATGGTCTCCGATCACCTTGGCGACGAGTGCAAGTCCCAGGCCAGAACCCGACGACTTGGATGTGACGAAGGGATCGAAGAGGTTGCCGGCGATGTCGCTGGGCACGCCCGGCCCATTGTCGCGAATGCAGATTTCGAGGGGAAGGCCGACCGGCTCCGCTCCCGCGCCGGCTTTCAGGCGCACGCCGGGACGATAGGCCGTCGACAGCGTGATTTCGCCGTCGATGCTTTCATCGCCAATCGCTTCCGCGGCGTTCTTCACCAAATTTAAGAAGACCTGGATCAGCAGATCGCGCGAGCCCAGCACGTTGGGCAACGACGGATCGTAAATTTCGTTGAAGCGGATGTGTTGGGCGAAACCGGCCTGCGCGAGGCGCTTCACGTGATCGAGCACCGCGTGGATGTTGAGGCTTTCGCGCAGCGTTGGGCGCTCGTCGGAAAACGACCCGATCCGATCGACCAGTTTGACGATGCGGTCGGTCTCGTCGCAAATCAGCCGCGTCAGAGCGCGATCGTCGTCGCCGACGGAGGTTTCCAACAGCTGCGCCGCGCCGCGGATGCCCGACAGAGGATTCTTGATCTCATGGGCGAGCATGGCGCCGAGCGCGGTGACCGAACGCGCGGCGCTGCGATGGGTGAGTTGCCTGTCCATTTTTTCGGCAATTGACCGTTCTTGCAGCAATAAGGTCACCCCGCCCCCGCTTTGCGGCAGCGGAGAGACAAAGGCGTCGACGACGCGGCCGAGGCCGGTGCGGGGCGTGGAGACGTCGAGCTTATAGCCGTTGACCGTGGCCTGATCGGCCATCGCGTCCGCGACGAGCCCCATCACCGGCGAACCGAACGGCAGAATGTCGACGAGGCGCGAGCGCAGCAGCATCGCGCGGCCCATGTCGAAAAAATGCTCGGCCGCAGTGTTGACCTCTTGAATGGCGCCCTCGGCGTCGATCGCCAGCACCGGCTGCGGCAGCGCGTTCAGAATCTGCAGCGGATCGGACCGCGCGGCGGTCAGCGGGCTGGGGGGATCGATCCGACTCATGCCGCCACCCTGCCCCTAGGGGTTTCGAACGCGCGCGCCAAAAGTCCCATGGCGACGTCCGCGTCCTCGCTCGTCACCAGCGCCGAGCGGATCGCCAGCGCGGCGCCGGCCTTTTCGGCGTAAGCGGCCAGATGCTTGCGGGCGTGACGAAGGCCCGCGCGCCGGCCCATTGCGGCCAGCAGCGAATCCAAATGCGACAGGGCGGCCTCGCGACGCTCGCCGAGCGGCGGTTCGCTGAGCGTCGCGCCGCTTTGCAGGGCCCGCGCGATGGCGCCCACGATCCAGGGCGCGCCGATCGCGGCGCGGCCGATCATGACGGCGCGCGCGCCCGAGGCCGCGAGCATCGCGCGGGCGTCCTCGAGGCTGCGACAGTCGCCGTTGACGACGACGGGAATGCCGACCTCGGCGACCACCTCGCCGACGGCGCGCCAATCGGCGCGCCCGTCATAGAACTGGCGGCGCGTGCGTCCGTGAACGGTGATCATCGCCGCGCCCCCCTGTTCGGCGCGGTGCGCCAAACGCGCCGCGTTGCGCTCGTCCTCGTCCCATCCGAGGCGCATTTTGACGGTCACCGGCGCCCTGACCGCCGCGACGACCGACTCGATGATGCGCGAGGCGTGATCGAGATCGCGCATCAGCGCGCATCCCGCCAGACCGCCGGCGACGCGTCGGGCCGGACAGCCCATGTTGATGTCGATGACGCCAGCGCCCGCGCCCTCGACGCGGCGCGCCGCTTCGCCCATCGCGGCCGGCTCCCGCCCGACGAGCTGCACGGCGTGCAAGGCGACGCCGTCGCCCTCGGCGCGCAGACGGCTTTCGCCATCGCCCTCGAGGAAGCTCTCGCTCGCCACCATTTCCGAGAACACCAAAGTCGCGCCGAAGCGGCTCGCGGCGCGCCGCATGCCGAGATCGCTGACCCCGGACATCGGCGCGAGCATCGCGCCGCCGTCCAGCCCGATCGGCCCTGCGCGCGACGGCGAGGCCGCGGCGCTGCCTAAATTATGCGCAATTATCATCGTGCATATAATCTAATCAATTGCTCGGAGAAGGCAAGGCGCGGCGCTTGCGTCCTGGCGCGGAGCGCCCTCGCGGGCGCCGGGCACTTGCCTCCGCCGCGCGGCTTCGCTATTTACCCCGCGCGGCCCAAGGCGTTCGACGCCCTTTGGGGGATAGTTCAACGGTAGAACTGCGGACTCTGACTCCGTCAATCTTGGTTCGAATCCAGGTCCCCCAGCCAAACTCACGATCATCTGTAAAATCAATGGCTTAGAGTTTTCCGGACGTAGCAAAACGTAACAGCGATCGGTAGCATCAATTTTGACGCGCCGAGAGGCGAGTTTGTGAGCTGCCGCCTGCCTCGGCCCTTCGATCGCTCCGACGTGCCTGTTTTTGAATGCCGAGGGCGATTCGCGACGCCATATGGCCGGATCCTCCCCGCGCTGACATGGTGGCGTCTCTCCCTTGCGCCGCGGGGTGATCCACGGCGCCCCCCACCTGGTGGCCTGCGCGCTGTTGGCTATGCAGATGGTCGTTTTCGGCCGGCGCCAGCCCATGAGACTTAAAATGCGACGAGCCAAAGATTCGACGGCTGCTTGATCGTCGCCTCAGCGGCGACACCGCCCAACAACGCTCGTAGGTGCTCATGTCGCGGGCGCGGGCTTGTCGTCCGGCTTTGGGGCCGGTTCGAGCTTGGGTGCCGGCTTCGGCTTACGTGGCTTTCCGGCGACTTTGGCGGGGGCCTCCTCCGGCTCTAAGGCCACGTGGACGGGATTGGGCACGTGCTCTAATGTCGATCCTGTCGCAGCGTCTACGCCCATTCCGATGACGCCCCCAAGCAGGATGTTGCCCGCGAAGCCCGCCGCGCCCGCTCCAGCCAGTTGCGTTTTGACTGGCACTTCCTGGGACTTGTATCCGTCCGCCGCTACCGTGACGATGAACTCGTCCTTTCGGCCCACGTTGAAAGTGCATGGAGAAACGCAGGACTGTGCAAGCGACGTTGTCACACGTGCCCCCTCAGGGTCTGTCGTAACCGTGATTTGATCCGTAGTGCCCCGCGTAACAGTCGCGCAGCCCGCCGCTGGCATTGCCAAGACGAGAAGAAATAAAACCCGCATGTCCGCCGCCCCCCTGCAAGACATGTGGTTAGCCGACATTCGCCAGATAAAACACGTGCCGGTGCTGAGATTGGGACATTCACCAGATGTTAGCAACTCGCGGTCGGCGGCGCGTCGGCTTCTTCAACAGCGTGCGCCGCCTAACGGCCTTCACGCCGTCGGCGTCGTCTCGATGCCCAATCAGGCCAACGCCGACCTGGGGCTCTTAAACTTGGGCGGAGCGGCGCTCGCGACAGCGCGCGGTTCCGGCGGCGAGGATCACTCCAGCTCGTCCAACTCCTTTAGAGCCTTTTCAAGCGCATACAAGTCCGCGCGGTTGACGATGATGCCCTGGGCCTCGGCCGCATCCGCTCGCCGTCTCACCAACTCGTCTATGTCCCTCTCGCGATCCCGGGCTCGGTCGTCTACACCGTCCAGTGGCGTCGCATTCGGCTTCTGAAGCGCCGCATCGTCGAGCGTGGAATTCTGTGCGCGGCGCTTTTCCGCCGCTCTTGTCATGAACTTTTCCAGTTGGCGGAGCCGCTGCTCCGTCAGGGCGCCTGCGGCCAAAGCGGCAGCGGCTTGATCAATTTTCTCCGGCGCAAGTCCCTTTGCAATCAACGCCGCGCGCACCGTCTCGATGACGTCCGGTGCGATTTTCCCGTCTGCGCCGACGATCCCCGGAGTGCTCAGAGTTGAGGCTTCCGTCCGACCCGCGTCTCTGAGACCGACCAATTTGTTCCTGCGACGGGTGCTGTAGACATTCGCCTCGGTCCATCGCTTGCCGGAAGAGTTCTTGAAGTCGCGCTCCTGAAGCGCCGCATCGTCGATCGCGGCGTTCGCGATCCGATTGCCCGCGCCAACGACGGCAGTCCGCTCCGCTTCCGCACGCACACTGGCTTCATGGTCCGAGAACCCGTCACGACGAATCTTTGTAAGTGTTATGCGGACCGCAGCTTCGGTCCAATTCCGCCCGTGGGCGGTCTTCACACCGTCCTTGTTGAGCGCTTCAGCGATCTGCCGGTGAGTGACAGCTCCTCGAGAGCGCGCTCTCCGAAAGAAGGTCTGTAATTCGTCACGCCTCAGCCTGGCATTGCGCGAACGCACTGCCGCCGAGTTCCTGCGGGCTTCCTCGAGGCGAGGATTGCCGAAGCGAACGCCTTTCTCTTTTGCGCGTCGCTGACCCTCCCTGGTCCGATGGCTGATGCGCCTGCCATCGACTTCGGCCCGCCGAATGGCCGCGCGCATGATCGCGTCATCGGCCCCGAAGCCGATGTCCGCAGAATATACCTTGCCCCCTTCGCGAACGAACCGGTCGTAACTCGCGCAGGTCCGCGAGAATCGATCGGCGCTCGCGCAGATGATAGGCCAGCCGGTCTCCAAAGATCGCTGCATCGCGTCGAGGAACCCCGGCCGCGCACTGAAATTGTCTTCCCCCAAAGCCGAGTCGGTGTCGATGTAAAACTTCTTGATCCTCAACCCGTACGCCCTCGCTAATTCTCTTAGCTGTTCCTTCTGGCCGTCCATGCTGATTCCGTTGTCTCCTTGCTTCTGTGTTGAGACTCTTACGTATCCAATTACATTGCGGCTGCTTCTCATGGTCTTCTTTCCGTAGGGCTCTATGTTATGCGAGTTACAGGGCTTTCGATGACGAAATCCGCGCTCTGACGGGCGCGAGCGGAGGCTCCAATTACAGGCGATATGATCAGTCATAATTGACTGTCCTACGCAAGCGCGTGGACCGCGATTGGCGGCGGTCTGGCAACCCAATTTCAATGCTTCTTCCAAGGCGTTTCTCCTTTACCGATTAGAGCGTTTCGGGGCCGTCCTTGTCGCGACGACCTCGCTGATCAAGCGATCGACAGCCGCTTCAAGAGCCGGACTTGGACCGGGATCCATGTTGTCGGTCGCCGCCCGCCACTTGCTCAGCAAGATCGCCTCCTCATTTTCGGTGGCGAGGCGGCCGAAAATTCCGGCGATCGTGTCGCCCATATTCGGCCAATACTGCTCGAGGCCCAAGCGAAACAGATGGGCCGGATCGACATGCAGCGCCTTGGCCAGCAACGGAATTTTATCGAGCGGAACACGCGCTTCACCGCGCTTGAACATGGAAATCATGTTCGGCTTCTCGTAGCCGATCTCGTTGGCGATCTCGCGCTGAGTCTTGACCCCCCGGAGAGCCTCGATCTGCTTGTCTAGGTATCTCGCGATCGCCGAGTCGGCGAAGGGCATTCCCGACTTCTGTGGCTCTCTCATGCAATTGTTCCCTTCCTCGTTCCGTCCGTTCGACCTGCCAGTGAGCCGGCTGGGCTCTTGGCTTCGCGAGCTCAACGCTCAGATGCTTATTTTATAGCGCGCGCCCCTGCGGCTTGATGCAGATCGAGCTTATAGCTGGCTGCCGAACGAAAGTCAATTATGACTGGTTTTTCTGAAAGCGTTCGCCCGGCCGCCACCTCCGTCGAGCTCACCACGGATTTCGCCGACAGCGTTCCGACAATTCAAATTCCGGCGCCAGTTCCCACCTGCGCGGGACTCGCCGCCGCGCGCACTCGCACAAGGGCTTTGGTCTGCCGCTTCAGCCCGTGTCAATCTTCGCCGCACCGAGCGGCAAGAGGTCAGCGCCGGCCATCCGGGCCAAGACACGGCGCTCGACAGCCGCGGCGGCGAAGTGACGAGGATCTGAAGATCTTGTTCTGAGCACCCTATGGAAAGGGGTGCCGATCGAATTGACCTCCCTAGGACATCGATCTTCGTGGCGTCAGACTGGTCGGCGCCACGTGCTCCCGCGACGATCAGTTTCCGTCATGGTCCGCTGTGAGGATTAGGGAGCGAGCATTCGCCGATCCGGCGATGATCCCGATCATTTGAAGATGCAACTCGAGCGACGCCGCCTTGTCATCGGCCCGCCAGCGCCGCGGCGATCGGATGAGCCATACGGAAGGCCAGGCGTGCAACTTGGAATGCCCTCTCTGCGGATCTCGCGCTAAGGTAAAGCGCAGGCGGATCGGTTTGGCTCGCCGGATCGGTTTCCATGGAAACCCGTCCCGTTTCGCCATGGCGATCGCCGAGACTCGAAAAAGAGGAGCCGGAGCTTCCTCCTTCCTCCTTCTCGATTAAGCCGCCTTTTGCCCGGTAGTAGGCTTGAGCGGACCTTCGTTGGATAACGACTGCCGTTCGGTGTCGACCAAAGCGGCTATCGCTCGCGGCATAGTTGAACGACGCAGACCGTCGAAACGCATCATTCCAGTGTGCGAATTTCAAGATTCTAGGAACACGCGGAAACGCCTGCTGTATATGGCGAAAGCGCGATTACAGTGTAGCGACCGTTCCCTCAAACGGCGTAGCGGGCGAGCCATGCTACGAGGGCGGCGCGCTGCCGGATGCGTGACGCCAGGAGGCTGGCGCGCAGCATTTCGTCGATCTCGGCCGACACTGCAATGTCGACGCGCCGATTGACACGCGAAGGAAGGCGCGTCTGACATATTTCGCGCGGCAACTGTGAATATGCTGGGGGTAACTGACCCAGCAAAATTGACGGCTGCGTTCGATCGTCGCACTCTATTGCGATCTGAGACGCGAGGCCACTTATCAAAATTCTGTAACTGCGCTTTCAGCGAGTCCGTTCGATGCGCTTGCCGTTCATCGGTCCGCCTGAGGATGAGATAGTCGCCATTGCGACGGATCTGATTGTTCGGCACGGCGTTCAAGCGCATGACGAGGCATTGTATCTGGTGGAAGTGGCGGCGCACATAGGCGCCAACAAGAATAGGCAGTTGTATCTCCGGGCGGCGCGCGAAATCGAGAAGAGTTTCGCCCAGGCGAAGGCGCGGTTGCAGGGACGCTCTGAAGCTGTCCGAACGGCGGGTCTGCCGGCTGCCCGGACGCCATCGCTCCGCGCGGCGTCAAACACCGAAGAGGTGCGAGCACGAAGACTAGCTGACGGCGGCGATGCATAACGCCGCTGGTTGCGCAGATAGACCGAATAGGAGCGAACGTGGCCAAAGCCGTCGCACGTAGCAAGAAGGCGCCTGCCCGCCGTCCATGGTCGAAAGACGAAGTCCGCTTGCTAAAGGGCATGGCGCGCAAAGAGCCCGTCGCCAAGATTGCGAAAGCCATCAAGCGAACGGTTAGCGCGACCCGTCAGAAGGCGACCGCCCTGAGCATCTCGCTCAACACACAATCGAAGAAGCGAGCGGCGGCGAAGAAGCGCTGAGCCGCGATGCGAAGCCCACGTAAGGATTCTTGGCGCGCATTGCGGACGGTCGGCTTCGAAAGCGATCCCCTTTCGCGGCTTTGTGTCGAACTGGCGAGTTCCCTTCACTCGATCGTCTCAAATGGGGGGACAGCTGTCACTCGCCAACCCCATCGGTCTTTTTGTAATGACGCTCATTCCTCGGGCATGCCGGCCTTGCGCATTGCTGCAATGGCGCGTTCACGGAATGCAATCAAGATGGGAACATTCGCGGTGACACGTTCGAGGTACGCCTTGTACTGCTTGACTGTGGTGAATGGCGCGCCTGGAAGCGCGGCATACCGCTGAAAGAGCTCGCGCGCTTCAGCCTCGCGACCGAGGCTGACGAGGGAAATAATTTTCGCACGGACGATGGGTGGATACCAAGGAGCGAACGCCTGAGCTCGATCGAGGTATTCCAACGCCTCGGCGTCACGCCCGAGCTCGGAAAGCGCCACGCCCTTCAAATACATCAATTGATGAAATTGAGGATCTCGCGGGCTTATTCGAACGGCTCTATCCACGACGCCTATGACCTTTTCCGGTTGGCCGGCAGCCGAATAATCCGTGCCGAGACTCGCGAGCGCGTCGACGTTGCTGGGATTGAGAGCGATGGCGCGCTCCAGATCGGGGATCGCTTCCTCCCAGCGACGCTTCAGATTGGCGACCCTCGCTCTTGCATAGCGCGCGTCCGCGTCATTAGGATTGAGCGCAAGCGCCTTGGCGACCAATTCGTCGAGCCGCTTCAAATCGGCTGTAATATCGACGCCACCCGAGAGCAACAAGATCGCTCGGAACGCGAGCAGTGCAAGGGCGCGCGTGTTGCCCGGATCAAGGTGCAAAGCTTCCTCGCAAGACTGGTAAATTTCTGGATGCCGTACCGGCTCCTGAGCATACCCAAAGTTGTCGTAGAACGCGGCCTGGCACCGTAACGCTAAGTCTTGCGCGTCATGATTTGCCGGACGCAGGCGGGCGGAGTTCGCCGCCTCCACGTCGGTCAGCGCGACATCCAGCGTTCGCGCCAGCCGCGCCACGATGTCGTCCTCCATTTGTAGGAGATCGCCACGATCCTCGTCGAAGCTCTCCGCCCAGAGATGAGTGCCGTTCACGGCCTCGATGAGTTGGGCATTGATCCGCATACGCTTCTCGGTCGGCTGCGCCGAACCTTCAAGCAGGTATTTTACGCCGAGGTCCTTTCCAATCGCCTTCACGTCTGTCGCCTTTCCCTTGAAGGTGAAGGCGGTGTTGCGCGCGATCACAAATGTTCCTGGCAGGCGCGAGATCGCGGTCGTCAGCTCGTCGGTCAGCGCGTCGACCAGATAATCCTGGCCGGGGTCGCCGGAGAGATTGGTTAGCGGCAGTACGACGATCGAGCGTTCGCCGTTTTTGGCGGTCTCGCGGTTCGCCCCGAGCAAATGCCAAGCGGCCGCCGCAATCGCAATCCCGGCGACAACGACAAGCGCCAAGGCCCGCCGTGCCTGCGCCGAGCTTTTCTTCAGTCCGGCGACTAACGCCGCCGGAGTGGCAGGCTTCGCTTGCGCCTGGACGCCCACTTGCAATGAGTAGGCCCGCACGGGTTCGGCGATGTTCTTCAGCTGCGTCGGCCCGAGATCGACGACGGCCAAATCCAACCGCCCCTTGACTTGCCAATAGGCTTGCTCGGACAGGCAGATTGCGCCCGGCACGGCGATGCCCTCCAAGCGCGCGGCGATATTGACGCCATCGCCCATCAGGTCGCCGTCGCTCTCCTCGACGACGTCGCCTAAGTGAATGCCGATGCGGAACTCGATGCGGCGCTCGGGCGGCACCCCGGCATTGCGCTCGACCATGGCGTTCTGCACTTCGATGGCGCAACGCACCGCGTCGACGACGCTGCGAAACTCGATGAGGACGCCGTCGCCGGTGCGCTTCACCACGCGCCCTTTATGGACGGCGATGGTTGGATCGATGAGATCGCTGCGTAGCGCCCTGAGCCGCGCCAGCGTGCGATCTTCATCCGCGCCAGCGAGCCTGCTAAATCCAACGACATCAGCGGCCAGGATCGCCGCGAGTTTCCGGTTCTCGCTCATTGCGCCAGTCCCCACGCAGCAAGGTAACACAATGGTTCCACAGTCGCGCCTTGAAACAGAGCGATTCGCGCGAAGGCCGTCAACTCCGAGCCATTTGCCAAAGGACCGCTTTGGGTCGACTTACGACGGTCGGCGTGATCCCTCGCTAGTTGCCGCCGGGTTGATCGTCTCGACTGGGGGAAAGCTGCCGTTCCCGCCTCCGAGGTCGTTGACGTCTCTGCGCCAAAGCCGGACGTGCAGGAGAGCCTATGCGTACGCACTGCGACGCTGGTGGCGCCTTGCATAACATCGTCTACTGCATTTTCACAGCCCGCTCGATCTGGCGAGATGCTGCGTTAGCAATGGTCCGAAATCGATCTGGAGAAGAAGGCCAGGACTGTGCCTGCGAGTCGAAAGGCCGGGCGAAAGCATAGGGCCTCTCTGCCAGCCCGCGCCGTGGCCATTCTCAATACCCCTTTCAAGATCAAACAGGGCGTCAGTCGCAGGAATATGACGCCGTCACGCTCGCAGAGTGGATGGACCCATGGTTCATGCGGCCGCTGGAGGTCCAGCTCACTCCGGCAGCCCAGCCTTCAGCATACCGGCGCGAACGTGGTCCGCGTCAACGTGCTTTTTGAATGGCAACGTCTTCACATACTGCTCCACGGAAAAGCCTGGTCGTACTCTGAGAACTTCCGCGACATGAGGATTTGCCTTGATGCCATCTTTCAGTTCAGCAAGACACGCGGCCATATGGGCATGGGTGAAGAATTGCGGCGTGGCGAGCCTGCTGAAGGCCTGGGTCGCATCCGCGTATCTGCCGGCGGCGTGCAGGACAATCAAGGATCTCATATAGTAGTCACCGGGTTGCGCCGGATCAAGTCGGAGCGCCTTCTCGATCCACTCGACCGCCTCAGGAGCTTGGCTCAAGCAAGTCAGCAAATACCCCCTTTGCGCTACCACGCTAGGATCGTTCGGGTTGAGCGATAATGCCCGCTGCTGATGGTATTCAGCTCGGTCAAAATCCTTCCGGATCAAATTAATCTCGCACAGGATTCGATGACATTCTGCGTCATTGTCATCCAACGATCGAGCGGTTTCCGCGGCTACGAATGACCGCTCCGACACGCTCTCGGATTGCGCAATAAATCCGCGATGCATTGCCTGTCCGAGGGTGCACGCCAGCCACGCATGGGCCTGCGCGTAGTTCGGGTCAAGCTCGAGCGCCATTTCCACCAAGAGGAGCGCCTGGGCGTTGTCCTCCCTGGTCACGCGATGATGATGGTGCTTCACGCGCAGCACGTAGTCATAGGCGACCAGACTAGCCGTCTGCTTTCGGGTCACCCGTTCCAGATCCGCGTCCTCCAGCCGTCGCGTCAGCAAGGCGACGATCGACTGCGTCACTTCGCTCTGCACCGCGAACACATCTTCGACATCACGGTCAAATCGTTGCGCCCAGACATGGTTTCCGCTCACAGCATCAACCAGTTGGGCTGTTACGCGAATGCGCTTGCCCTCCTTGCGGACGCTGCCCTCGACCACGTAGCGCACGCCGAGATCGTGGGCTACATCCTGCACGCGAACGCTACGGCCCCGGTAGACGAAAGCGGAGTTCCGGGCGATGACGAACAAAGAACGGAACCGCGACAGCTCCGTGATCAGATCTTCCGTAAGACCGTCAACGAAATATTCCTGCTCCGGATCGCCGCTCATATTTTGGAACGGCAGCACGACGATGGACGGTTTGTCGGGGAGAAACAGTGCTGGGTTTGATGGCGGCGCGGAGGGAATCTCGCGAACCGCCCCGGCGGATCGCTCTTCTTCCTGTACGGCCCCCACAAACCGAAAGCCTTTGCCACGCAACGTCTTGATCAGGTGCTGATCGTCGCCGTTATCGCCGATGGCGTTCCGGGCCGAGTTTACCCGCGAAGTCAGCGTCGATTCGGAAACGATGCGCCCGTGCCAGACGGCGGCGAATACATCCTCTTTGCTGACGACGTGTGCCCTGTTGCGGATCAAGTATTCCAGCAGATCGAACACCTGCGGCTCGACCGCGATCAAATTCGTCCGGCACCGCAATTCCCGCCGCTCGGTATCGAGCACATGGCTTGCGAAAACAAACTTCAATCGCTTCGCTCCCGCAAGCCCACCAAGCCTTTGTTTATAAACCCACATTAACTTGCGGCTCCCCCTGGCGCTAGGAAAATCGGGCTGGTCTGGACGAAAAATCAAGGCTGTCTTGAAGCAGGGATTTTTGCGCCATGGCATGGTCGCTGAAACGGCATCGCGTCGCCGTGAGCTCAGGAGAGAACAATGAACGACATCGCCACGACCCAACGCGCAGGCTCTGCCCAACTACAGGGAGAATTGTGGAGTGCGCGTGCCCGCGACTACGCCGAATTACAGGAAGGCCATTTCCGTCCGCTGTATGAAAGCGTGCTGCGCCGGCCCGAACTCTCGAAATCGAAAATGAGCCTCGATGTCGGCTGCGGTCCTGGCCTCGCCGTGCAAGTGTTCGCGCGGACAATGGCCGAGGTTGCCGGTATCGACGCCTCCGCCGCGTTCATCGATATCGCGCGCGCGCGCCTGCCCGGGCCGGATTTTCGTGTCGGCGAGATGGAAACGCTGCCGCACGCGGATGGAAGTTTCGATGTCGTGACCGGCTTCAATGCATTTCAATATGCCGCCTCGCCAATCAATGCGCTGCGCGAGGCGCGCCGCGTGACGCGGCCGGACGGCGCGATCGTGATCGCAACCTGGGGCCTGCCTGAGGAATGCGAAGCAGCCGGGCATCTCAAAGCCCTCGGTGCCTTGATGCCGCCGCCGCCGCCGGGAGCGCCAGGTCCGTTCGCCTTGTCCGACGGATCAAAATTGAAGGCGCTGGCGTTCGAGGCAGGTCTTGCGCCGGGAGAAGTGGTCGACGTTGAATGTCCGTGGATCTACCCAAGCCTGGATATTGCGCTTCGTGGAATGCTGTCTGCCGGACCTGCCGAACGGGCCATCCGAAATTCCGGCATGGAGCGCGCGCGTGACGCGGTTGCGCATGCCATTACACCCTACCGCCAACCTTCAGGTGCGTACCACTTAAATAACAAGTTCCGCTACCTCATCGCCCGCGCTTGATCGCGCCGAGCAAAATGAACTTAATTTAGAGCAAGATCGAAGGGGAGCCTTCAGGCTAAACTGCGGCGGGTCATGTCCAGGATGGGTCAAGTGGGGTCGTCCAACTCTCGGCGGCGAATGTCGCCTTGGGTCGACTTGCGACGGTCGTGTCGTCGGTCGCC
>Ga0181524_10004134_pt1 | contig 13634 bp, 10 predicted proteins | sample PEATcosm2014_Bin_34_FD_119761 | JGI IMG/M metagenome (GOLD analysis project Ga0181524, IMG submission 119761) | Peatland microbial communities from MTU Mesocosm Facility, Houghton, MI, USA - PEATcosm2014_Bin05_60_metaG | ecosystem: Environmental > Terrestrial > Soil > Wetlands > Peat | place...
AGACTGTGACCGCACTCGAGACCTCCGGTCTCGGCAAGCGATACGGGCGGACCTGGGGCCTGCAGGATTGCTCCTTCCAGTTGCCTGAAGGCCGGGTCGCGGCACTGGTCGGCCCAAATGGGTCCGGCAAGTCGACGCTCCTGCGGATGGCTGCCGGCATCACCCGGCCCACGGCCGGTGAGATCCGGGTCCTGGGGAGCTCCCCGCTGCACCAGACCGTGGACGTGCTGAAGAAGGTCGGCTATCTCGATCAGGAACGGCCCGTTTACAAGACGCTCCGGGTCGAGGAGATGCTCCGGTTCGGGCGAAGCCTGAACCCGGGCTGGGACGAGCGGTCGGCCCGCAGGTACCTCGCTGAGCTCGACATCCCTTTGAGGTCTCGGGTTGGGAAGCTGTCGACCGGCCAGCAGGCGCAGGTCGCCCTCACCTTGTGCCTCGCCAAGCGGCCCGAGCTGCTGCTGTTAGACGAGCCGGTCGCCGCGCTCGACCCGCTCGCCCGCCAACGATTGATGCAGGTGCTTCTCGGCTCGGTCGTCGACGACGGGACCACGGTGCTCGTGTCCTCCCATGCCCTCTCGGATCTGGAAGTCGTCTGCGATTACGTGATCATCCTGTCAGCGTCACACGTGCAGCTGGCCGACGATCTCGGCCACGTGCTCGCGACCCACCGGCTTCTTGTCGGGCCGCGCCGCGACGCATCGACGCTGCCCGAGCACGTCCGGGTCGTGGCCGGCACCCACACCGATCGACAGAGCAGCTGGCTCGTGCGGACCGGGCAACCGGTGACGGACCCGTCCTTGGATGTCCTGGAGCCGACGCTCGAGGAGGTCGTAGTCGCCTACCTCCGCGATCAGGCCGACCCAGGCCTGGCCAACACCGGCACGCGATTCGCGCACGGCAAGTCGCGTGAAGGCACGCCCACCAACAACGAGGAGGTCGGGGCACGATGACCTGGGTCGCTTGGCGCGTACAGCGCTTGCAGTTCCTGGCCGCGGCGGGGGCGGTGCTCGCGTTTGCCTTGTGGCTGCTGGCAACGGGGTCGCACGAGCACGCAGCCTTCACGCTCTTCAATCACGGCTGTTCCGGTTCGACATCGCCGGTCTGTACGGTGTTGGCGAACCGCTGGGCTCAGTCCCAGCGGTTCGATTACCTCAACCGCCTCGTCCTTTATGCCATCCCGGGTGTGCTCGGCGTGGTGCTCGGTGCTCCGCTGGTCGCGCGGGAGATCGAGCACGGCACCAACCGTGTCGCCTGGACCCAGAGCCGCACGAGGACGTACTGGCTCATCGTCAAGCTTCTCGTTGCCGGTCTGTTCACCGCGGTCGTGGTCGCGGCCCTCACGCCGCTCGAGCAGTGGTGGACGGGAGCGGCGCAGCTGGGTGCGCACGTCGGCCCACGGGCCTTCGCCACCACGGGAATCGTCGGTCTCGGCTACGCCCTGTTCGCGTTCATGCTCGGAGCCGCTCTCGGTGCGATCATCCGCCGGACCGGCTGGGCGATCGCGGCGGGGCTGCCGTTGTTCGTGGCATTCCGGGCGTTCGTGCAATTCACCCTGCGGCCGCTTCTGGTGCGCCCTCTCACGGCTGCCGGCCCGCCCAACCCGTTCACGCCCTTTCCACCACGCCTTGTCAACGCATGGACGCTCGACACCGGCTATGTCCCGGTGGGTCGAAACACCCCGGCTCCGGGACAGACCTGGGCCACCGGCTGGGACGCGTTCAACGGTTGTTTCAACGCTGGAGTCGCGCGGTTCAAGGGGAACTACGAGGCCACCGCAACACATTGCGTGACGGTCATGAGGGTTCACTATGTCATCCGATACCAGCCCGAGAGCCACTACTGGGCGCTTCAAACCTGGGAGACGGCGATCTTCGCGGCCGCGGCTCTCGTCCTGCTCGGGATCACGGTGCTGGCCGTGCGCAGGTGGCGAACCTGACCCGGTTCGGCCGCGTCGGAGCCGCTCGTCATGAAGGACGCCGACGACCGACGCGTTCGCTCCGCCCGTCCGCGATGATGTGCCGGTGGATCCGGTCTATCGGCCTGGCGTCATTCCCGAGCCACCGGAGCTGAGGGACGGACAGGTCCTCCTACGCAGCTGGACGTACTGCGACCTGCCTTGCATCGAGGAGGCGAGCCGGGACCCGGTCATCCCGACCGGCACCACCGTGCCGAGCCCATTTTCCGAGCAGGCCGGCCTCGCCTTCCTGGAGCGGCAGTGGCAACGCTCGGCTTCGGGTGAGGGACTCAGTCTTGCGATCACAGAGGCTGGGACCGACACGGCCATCGGGCTCGTTTGCCTGCTCCATCGACAACAGCCAGGCGTTGCCGGTGTGGGTTTTTGGACGGTGGAGAGTCGTCGCCGACGAGGCTTTGCCCGCAGGGGTGTCAGCCTGTTGAGCCGCTGGGCGTTGGGCCTGCCCGCCGTCGCCCGGTTGGAAGCACTCGTCGAGCCTGACAACGAGGGATCGATCCGAGTCCTGGAGGGTGCAGGCTTTCGTCGCGAGGGCCTGCTGCAGGCGTATCTCGACTTCCGCCCCGTCCGCGCCGACGCCCTGCTCTACTCGCTCATCGGAGAGGATCTCGAGTCTTCGCCCCGCTGACACGTCCCTCGCGGCTGCGAGATGCCCGTGCCGCCCGTGGCTCAGGATCACTCCGTCTTGCGGAACTCGGCGATCGCAATGACCATCATGACGAGGCCCATGACCGCGACGATCCCCAACGAGACCCCGACCGGGACGACCCAGCTGCCCCATGTGATGCCCGGCGCGAGCTGCTGCAGGTCTGGCGCGGGAAGCTTCAGGTAGCCGAAGACGGCGTGCCGCATCGGGCCGACTATGTAGGTCAGCGGGTCGATCCTGGTCAGAGCGCTGAGCCAGGCAGGCAGCCCGTTCAGCGGGTACAACGCGCCGGACAGGAAGAACAGGGGCATGACGAGCATCTGGGTCAGCGCCATGAACGACTGGAACTGTTTGATCCTGGCGGCCATCATCAGGCCGAACGCCGTCAAGGTGAAAGACAAAAGCAGCAGTTCGCCGATCAGGGTCAGCAGCAACACCGCGTTGTACGGCACATGCGCGAACCAGGCCAGGGCCAGGAAGACGATGCCCTGGAAAGTCGCGATCGTGGCGCCGCCCAGGCACTTGCCGATCACGAGAGAGGCGCGTCGCACCGGCGCCACGAGCATCTCGCGGAGAAATCCGAACTCCCTGTCCCACACGATCGAGCCCGCCGAGAAGACCGCGGTGAACAGCACCGACATCGCCAGCACTCCGGGATAGATGAAGGTCTTGAAGTCCACACCCGCCGGCATGCCGCGCCTGGCCAGGCTGGAAAGGCCGGTGCCGAGCACGAACAGGAACAGGAACGGCTGGATGAGCGAGGTGATTGCGCGCAGCCGGTCGGTCCGGAACCGGATCAGCTCCCGCCGCCAGACGATGTTCACCGCGCGAAGGTCGTGCCCCAGCCCGTGCTCGGGTAGAGCGACCCTGATCTCGGCGACCAGCGCGGCCTCCGTGTCAGCGCCAGCGGCTACGGCGACCTGCGTGACCATGCTCAGCGCCTCCCCCCTCGCCAGCGCGCAGCCCTCTGGCGCATCACATCGGTGACTGACGCCTCGGCGTCGCGGATGGTACTGCCCGTGTAGGACATGAAGACGTCGTCCAGCGAGGGACGAGACACGCTGACCGAACGAATTGGCACGGTCAGTTCGGCGAAGAGCCTCGGCACGAATTCCTCCCCGGAAGTCACGGAGAAGGTGACCGCGCCGTCGTGCACTGCCGCCTCGATGCCGAAACTGTCCGCCAGGGCGGCGATCGCCGCAGCGTCGTCGGCCGTCTGGATCTGCACCCGGTCCTTGGCGACGCTCGCCTTGAGCGCCTCAGGAGTGTCGATGGCCACGATCCTGCCGTGGTCGATGATGGCGATCCTGTCGCAGTTCTCGGCCTCGTCCATGTAGTGCGTGGTCAAGAAGATCGTGATGTCCTCGCGGCCTTTGAGATCATTGATGTAGTTCCAGATCGAGGAACGCGTCTGCGGGTCGAGGCCGACGGTCGGCTCGTCGAGGAACAGCACATGGGGCGCGTGCAACAGACCGCGGGCGATCTCCAGTCTTCGCTGCATGCCCCCCGAGAACGTGCTGACAAGGTTGTCCTTGCGGTCCCAGAGGCCCACCATGTCCAGTACCTGGTGCGTCCTCGGCGCGATGACGGCCTTGGGCACCGCGTAGAGCGCGGCATGAAACCGGAGGTTCTGCTCCGCCGTCAGGTAGGTGTCCAGCGTGGTGTCCTGGAAGACCAGCCCGATGTTGCGGCGAACCTCGTCCTGCTCCGTGCGCGTGTCGTGTCCGGCCACCTTGGCTGAGCCCGACGTCGCGCTCGCGAGCGTGCAGAGGATCTTGATGGTCGTTGTCTTGCCGGCGCCGTTCGGCCCGAGGAAGCCGAAAGTCTCTCCCCGCATGACCTCGAAGTCGATCCCGCGCACGGCCTCTGCGTCCTCGTACCGCTTGGTCAGCTTGGAGACCGATATCACCGCCGGCAGAAGCTGGTCGCCGGCGCCCGAACCCGTGCTGGCCTGCGTCGCTTCCATCAGCGAGGTCTGCCTTCTGCCCGGGGATCGCTCGGGCATGGCAGCCCGGTCAGTGACGCCCCCAGTGCTCGAGCGTCGAGGGCCCGACGTTGGCCCCGAGCCAGTCATCGAGAGGCCGTGACACCCGGAAGAACGTGACGAGGCGCTGCTTGGCGCCGGGTTTGCCGAGCCACGCGCCTGGTGGCCACTGCTTCCAGCACGTGACCCCCTTGTAGCGCAGCAGCTCGATGCGCGGGTGGTCCTTCGGATAGCCCTTGGGCGCCGTCTTCAAGGCATCGTGGCCCCCGGCCTGGATCCCGGCAGCCCGCAGGACCGACAGCAGATCAGCAAGCGATTGACCAGTGGCCTCGGCAGAGACAGCCTGCCGATACCGCTCCAGCTGGTCCGGAGCCATCATCCACATGCCGCTTCCCGCCGCAAGGCCTTCTGCCGACAGCTGGATGTAGCCCCCAAGCTCGAGGACCGCCGCGATGGTCGTCTTGTACGGCGCCTTGTCGGCACTGAAACGGACGTCCCTGTAAGGACGGAACAGTTTGGGCGTCCCGAACTCCGGTGCGAGCTCGGCGAGCAGCTCGGTCATCGGCCGCAGCACGCAATTGTCGTAGACCGATTTGTTTTCGTTCCAGTACGTCTTGGAGTTGTCGGCCTCCAAGCCCTCGTAGAACTCGATCGCCTCGGCCGGCCATCCACGAAAGCTCACAGCGGGAGCCTATCCAGCGCGATCGGTGCCCGTTCCCGGTGGTGCGACGCTGCCGCCGCAACCCAACAGGCCCACGACGACCCGGTCGGCGCTCCCGGTCCGGCAGAATGACAGACATCATGAGCGACTCGGCCTCGACACCGGAGACGACCCGGATGCCGGCGCTCTATCTGGGTCATGGAGCGCCGCCACTGGTGGAGGATCCCGTCTGGCCCGGGCAGCTCGCGTCCTGGGCTGAGCGCTTGAGACGCCCGGCGGCAGTCCTCATGGTCTCGGCGCACTGGGAGCAAGCCCCGCTCAGCATCGCAGCGACGACCACCGTGCCGCTCGTGTACGACTTCTGGGGCTTCCCCGAGCGCTTCTACCAGCTCGGCTATCCCTCACCCGGAGCACCGGCGCTGGCCGAGCGAGTGCGAGAGCTGCTCGCAGCACACCAGCCGATCTCCGAGTCGCCAGGGCGCGGCCTCGACCACGGCGCTTTCATCCCGCTGATGTGCATGTGGCCCGAGGCGGACGTGCCCGTCCTTCAGATCTCGATGCCGAGCCTCGGAGCCGAAGCCCTGCTCGAGACCGGAAGGCAGCTCGCTCCGCTTCGCGACGAGGACGTCCTCATAATCGGCAGCGGCTTTCTCACCCACGGGCTCGCGTTCATCGACCCGACTCGATCTGACGACGACCCACCGGCCTGGTCGGCAGAGTTCGACGCCTGGGCGGCCGAGTGCATCGCTTTCCGGGACTTCGACGCTCTGGTGGATTACCGAAGCCGGGCGCCGGCCCTCGGCTTCGCGCACCCGACAGTCGATCACCTGGTACCCCTCTTCGTCGCCCTAGGTGCTGCGATCGATGCGGCGGGAACGATCGACACGGCCATCGAGGGCTTCTGGTTCAACCTTTCCAAGCGGTCGTTCCAGTTCAACTGAACAACGAGCCCGGACGACGAGTGCCCCGAGGTCTTGGAGGCGGCAAGCCATGAACGACGTCACCGGTATGCCACAGACGGTGGTCACCCTCGGTGGCGGATCCGACGTGTCACGGGCGATCCTGCGCTCGCTCGCAGGCCGCGGGCTGAGCTCTGCCCTCCTCGCAGGGAGGAACGACGACAGCCTCCAGACCGCAGCCGAGGAGCTCCGCGCCCTGTCGGTCGCCAAAGTCCAGACCGAACACCTCGACGTGACCGAGATCGGCGCCCTCGAGGGCTTCGCGGACCTGGCAGCCCAACGGCTCGGCACCATCGACCTGGTGCTGATCGCCGCCGGTGTGCTCGGCACCGCAGGGCTCGCGGACCTCGACGCCTCAACGGTCGCCTCGATGGCGAGCACGAACTTCACAGGCCCGACGGCCGCGATGGCGGCATTCGCCCGCGTGCTCACAGCCCAGGGGCATGGTCGGATCGTGGTGCTCTCGTCGGTTGCCGGCTATCGCGTGCGCGCGGCCAATTTTGTCTACGGAGCGACCAAGGCGGGCCTTGACGGCTTTGCGCTCGGTCTCGGTGACGCACTCGCCGGCAGTGGGGTGAGCGTGATGGTGGTACGGCCTGGTTTCGTGAGAACGAAGATGACCACGGGTCGCAAGCCTGCGCCACTCGCCATCGACGCGTCCGACGTTGCCGACGCAGTGGTGCGCGGCCTCGAGACCGGCGCGGAGGTGGTCTGGGTACCCGCTGTGCTGCGTTACGTGTTCGGGATCTTCAGACTCGTCCCGCGCTCGGTCTGGCGGCGGATGCCCGGCTGAGCCCGGTTATGCTCGCAGAGCCGAGCGGCGCAGTCGGTCGGCCTGGGGAGTCGTCGGCCTTGCAGAAGAGGTGGGGCCGGACGAGCCCACCAAGAAGTTAATGTGTTAGGTTGCAGTGCTTTAGATCCGGGGGGATCTTCGTGCGAGAGGTAGGGGGGATCATCGTGCAAACAAACGCGAATCGAAAGACCGCGGTGGGAGTGGTCACAGCTCTTCTCGCCTCGCTCGCTTTCATGACTCCCGCCGCCCACGCGGCTTCCGGTGCAACTTCGCCTGGTGCCCCGACGGGCCTCACACCCACCCCGGGCAACACCTCGATCACTCTCACTTGGACCGCGCCCAGCTCCGACGGGGGCTCGGCCATCCTCGGCTACAACGTCTACGAGGGGACCAGCCCGGGCGGCGAGTCTCCCACCCCGGTCAATGGCGCCGTCCCCGTCAGTGGCACCACCGCCACCGTGACGGACCTCACCAACGGGACGCTCTACTACTTCACCGTGAAGACGGTGAGCGCCGTGGGGACCTCGGCCGCCTCCAACGAGGCCTCGGCGACCCCTGCCACTTCGCCTGGCGCCCCGACGGGCCTCACACCGACCCCGCGCAGCACCTCGGTCGCCCTCACCTGGACCGCGCCCGGCTCCGACGGGGGCTCGGCCATCCTCGGCTACAACGTCTACAAGGGGACCGCCTCGGGCCGCGAGTCGGCCAGGCCGGTCAACGGCACCGCCCTCGTCACGACCACCTCCTACATCGTGACCGGCCTCACCACCGGGACCGTCTACTACTTCACCGTGAAGGCAGTGAACGCCTACGGGCCCTCGGCCGCCTCCAAGGAGGCTTCGGCAACCCCCGTCGCCACATCGCCCGGTGCCCCGACAGGCCTGACCGCCACCCCGGGCAACACCTCGGTCGCCCTCACCTGGACCGCGCCCGGCTCCGACGGGGGCTCGGCCATCCTCGGCTACAACGTCTATGAGGGGACCACCCCGGGCGGCGAGTCGACCACCCCGGTCAACGGCACCGCCCTCGTCACCCTCACCTCCTGCATCGTGACCGACCTGGCCACTGGGACTCCCTACTACTTCACCGTGAAGGCAGTGAACGCCTACGGCTCCTCGACCGCCTCCAATGAGGCCTCGGCGACCCCTGCCATCGCGCCGGGTACCCCGACGGGCCTGGCCGCCACCCCAAGCAACACCTCAATCGCCCTCACCTGGACCGCGCCCGGCTCCAACGGGGGCTCGGCCATCCTCGGCTACAACGTCTATGAGGGGACAACCCCGGACGGCGAGTCGGCCACCCCGGTCAACGGCACCGCTCTGGTCACCACCACGTCCTACATCGTGACCGGCCTCCGGAACGGGACCGTCTACTACTTCACCGTGACGGCCGTGAACGCCGCGGGGTCCTCGGCTGCCTCCAACGAGGCCTCGGCGACCCCCGCCACGACCGCACCTGGCGCCCCGACGGGCCTGACCGCCACGCCGGGCAACAGCTCGGTCTCTCTCGCCTGGACCGCCCCCCGCTCCGACGGGGGCTCGGCCATCATCGGCTACAACGTCTACGAAGGGACTACCCCAGGTGGCGAGTCGGCCGCCCCGGTCAATGGCACCATCCGCGTCATGGGCACCGACGCCATCGTGACCGGCCTCACCAACGGGACCCTCTACTACTTCACTGTGCATGCGGTGAACTCCGACGGATCATCGGTGCCTTCCAACGAGGCTTCGGCTACCCCCGGCACGCGGGCAGGTTCCACGACCGCACTCACGCTGTCCGCGACGAAGGTCACCTACGGACATGAGCAGGCCGAGCAGCTGTCGGTCGTCGTCGCACCCGAGCACACCGGCCCGGTACCGTTCGGCAGCGTTACGATCAGTACGATCGGAACTTCCACCAAGACGCTGTGCACGATCACACTCGCGTCAGCCGTTGGCTCGTGCACGCTGTCGAGCAGGAAGCTCCCAGCGGGCACCTACAGCCTCGTGGCCACCTACAGCGGCAGTGCGAGCTTCGAGGCCTCCGCCTCGGCCAGCTCGACCCTCACGGTTGCCAAGGCAACCTCTACGACCACCCTCGAGCTGTCGCTGGCCAAGCTGAGCTACGGGCATGAGCAGGCCGAGCAGCTGTCGGTCACAGTCTCTCCGCAGTATCCCGGCCCGGGGCCGACCGGGAGCGTCACGATCAAGAGCTCCACGAAAAGGCTCTGTGTGATCCCGCTGTCGTCGGCCAGGCGATCGTGCACGCTGTCGAGCACGACGCTCCCAGCGGGTACCTACAGCCTCGTCGCCACCTACGGAGGCAGTGCGAACTTCGAGCACTCGGTCTCGGCGCGGAAGAGCCTCACCGTCTCCGGGTGACGATACCCTGCCCGTGAGCAGGGCTCCCTCCGTCGCTGTGTCGCCGAAGGGAGCCTCACTTCGTGATGGTCTCCCGCGCCCTACATTCGCCTGAGGAAGTGTCTGGCATTCGCCTGCCCTGACAGTCGGGATTGCACCCGCCTGAGTTGAGCCGGACCGGGTGTGCGCGCCCAGACGTCGGCGGTAACCTTGTTCCGTGCGCATTTGATCCCCGCTCCGACTTTCGCTCACCATCCGACTCCGGGGATCAACATGCCGAATGCCCGCAACACCCGCAACTTCCGCGCAGGCTCCGCCGCACGAGCACCGACAGGTGGCGTGGCGACGTTGGTCGTCCGAGGGGTAGCCAAGCACCATGGTGCGCAGACGGTGCTCGAAGCTGTGGGCCTGTCGGTCGGCGCCGAGACGAGATTGGGCGTGCTTGGACCCAACGGCGTCGGCAAGACCACGTTGCTGCGGATCCTCGCAGGTCTCGACCAACCCGACGAAGGTCGCGTGACGCTCCTGCCTCCGAGCGCGACCGTGGGCTACCTGGCACAAGAGCGCGAGACCGTCGAGGGGGAGACTGTCGCCGACTACCTCGCGAGACGGACAGGAGTCGCCGAAGCGCAAGCCGCGCTCGATCGGGCGGCAGGCGCGCTGGCCTCCCCTGAGCAGGGAGCCGACGCCCGGTACGGGGTCGCGCTCGAACGGTACCTGGCGCTCGGCGGTCCGGACCTCGAAGCACGGGCCGGGATCATCTGTGCCGACCTCGCCCTCCCGGCGTCACTGCTGCGGCTCGACATGTCGCAGCTTTCCGGTGGCCAGGCGGCGAGGGCGGCGCTCGCGGCCCTCCTGTTGTCCCGATTCGACGTCGTCCTCCTGGACGAGCCCACCAACGACCTCGACTTCGACGGGCTCGAACGGCTCGAGAGCTTCTTGGACCGCCGCAGCGGGGGACTCGTCGTGGTGTCCCACGACCGCGCGTTTCTCGAACGTGTCGTGACCTCGATCGGAGAGATCGATGCCGGTTCTCACAGACTGACGCTGTACCGGGGAGGCTGGCAGGCCTACCTCGAAGCTCGGGCGACCGCGCAACGCCACGCCGAGGAGGCTCACCTTTTCCACAGCGCCGAACGAGACCGGCTCCTCGCCCGAGCGCGCCAGCAGCGGCAGTGGGCGGCGACGGGGGCCGCAAAGGCGGCCAAGAACCCGAAGGACAGCGACAAGATGCAAAGGGGCTTCCGGGTGAATCGCACCGAACAGCAGGCCTCAAAGGTCCGCGCGACCGAACGTGCCCTCGAGCGGCTCGGACAGGTGCAAAAGCCGTTCGAACCCTGGCTGCTCCATCTCGAAATCGCGGCTGCGCCCCGCAGCGGCAATGTCGTCGCGCGACTCGAGGGCGCGGTTGTACGACGTGGGAGCTGGTACCTCGGACCTATCGATCTCGAGCTCGCCTGGGGCGACCGCCTGGGAATTCTGGGGCGCAACGGGGCCGGCAAGACCACGCTGCTCGGGATGATCCTCGGGACGACGCCGCTCGACCAGGGCAAGCGATGGGTCGGTCCTGGGGTGGTGTTCGGTGAGCTCGGCCAGGCCAGGCGGCGCTTTGGCGCGCGTGAGCCACTCATGACCGGCTTCCTCGGCGCGACCGGACTGAAAACTGGTCAAGCACGTTCACTGCTGGCCAAGTTTGGGCTGGGCGCCGGCGAGGTCGAGCGCGCGTTCGGAACCCTCTCGCCTGGCCAGCGCACGCGAGCGGAGCTGGCGCTGCTCATGTCCAAGGGCACCAATTGCCTCGTCCTCGACGAGCCGACCAACCATCTCGACCTTCCCGCCATCGAGCAACTGGAAGCGGCACTCTCCAGCTGGAATGGCACACTGCTGCTCGTCACCCATGACCGGCGCCTTCTCGACGCCGTCACCCTCACCGGCACTCTCGAGCTTGCCGACGACCGTGGACCCGTACGCGGCTTGACGCGCGGATCTACGCTCCCAAGGTGACCGATGCCGAGGCCATGGCCATCGCTCTGGTGGAGGCCGCGCTCGCTCCCGACCACGACGATGTCCCGGTCGGAGCCGTTGTCCTCGTCGGGACGCGGGTCGTCACTCGGCGCCATAACGAACGCGAGCTGCGCCAGGACCCGACGGCCCATGCCGAGATCCTCGCCCTCCAAGACGCTGCCAAGGTGCTCGGCACCTGGCGCCTCGACCAAGCCACGCTCGTTGTGACCCTCGAGCCTTGCCCCATGTGTGCAGGCGCCGCCGTCCTCGCACGAATCAAGCGTCTCGTCTTCGGCGCGTTCGACGCCAAGGCAGGCGCCTGCGGGTCCCTGTACAACCTTTGCGCCGACCCTCGCCTCAATCACGAGATCGAAGTTCTCCGCGGCGTGGGTGCCGACACAGCTGGAGCGCTCTTGCGGGACTTCTTCGCAGACCGTCGCGACATCGTCGGCTAACCTCCCCGCCCGGAGGGATGCGAGAGTGGCCGAATCGGGCGGTCTCGAAAACCGTTGTGTCCGCGAGGGCACCGTGGGTTCGAATCCCACTCCCTCCGCCGTGTGGCCTGTATCCCACGGTCCCGGAGTTGCAAGCCTTGCCAGTCGCGCTGTGAACACCGCGCTGGCCGGTGGTTCGGCAGAGCGTGACTGAACTGCCACTCAACAGGACTGTCGCCTTGAGAGGACGATCCCGGGGTTGCCCGGAAGCGGCCTCATCGCTGCGGTCGCACCTTCTTCATAGACCAAGGGTTAGAGGATGCCGGTGCCGTGGCTGACATCGGCCGCCCGGGCGCGCCCAGACAGGTGGTGTCGCTCCGAAGTTGTAGCAAGGTGCTGACCCAGAGCTGCCACTATCCCTTGAAGGTCAAGAGGACCTCTTTGGTGCTTGCTTTTCCGGAGGTGTACCGCACCGAGTAGTGCTGACGGCCGAAAGAGTAGGCGGAGAACTTGCCTCTCACCGGTCCTCCGATGGCGACATAGGAGGAGCCCACGGCCGGCGAGCCCATCGTCGTGACAGCGAGCGTGCCGTTCAGGGCGACCCCGGGCCCGGCGATCCCCGACACCGTCTTCGTCCCGGCGTCCACGGTGACCCTGAGCGTGCCTGTCGCCTCGTTGGTCAGCGTGCTTCCACCGCTCAGTACCACCTGGCCACCGTGGACGATGTCGAAGGCGCCCGAGTTGACCGTTGGGGTGCCGGCGGCAAGGCCGGTGCGGGTGGCGATGTCAACCGTGCCCCCGGCCTCGTTGGTGAGCGGCACCGCTATGGTGGCCGCCGCCGAGGAGCGCAAGGGGCCGGACACCGAGAGCTTCCCGCCCGAGCCAACCGTGAGCGCCGCGCCCCTGGCGCCGTCAAGGTCGGCCAAGCCCTTGGCGCTGGAGTCGAGGACCAGGGTGCCTTTGACGGTCGTCCCGCCGATGAGGTTCACGTCGCTGTTGGTCGAGCCGCCGTCGACAGTGACGGTCTGGCCTGCAGGGATGTCCCCTTTGAGGTAGACGTTGCCGGTGATGTCGAAGCCCATCGTGCCGGGCCCTTCGACCAGGGTGGCCCCACCGACCAGCTTGACCGGACCCCCCGACTCCCTGCCGCCGGCCAGGGTGAACCTGCTGGCCGAGCCAGCGACGGTGAGGGTGCCACGTACTGCGAGCGTGCCGGCGGACTGGGTGAACGAGTCCTGGGGCACGTAGACCAATGCCCCGTGAGCGATGTCGAAGGTGCCCGAGTTGGCCACTGTGACCTCGCCCATTCCCATGTCGGTGCTACCGGTGATGTCGACCGTGCCCCCGGCCTCGTTGGTGAGCGGCACCGCTATGGTGGCCGCCGCCGAGGAGCCCAAGGGGCCGGACACCGAGAGCTTCCCGCCCGAGCCAACCGTGAGCGCCGCGCCCCTGGCGCCGGTTACCTCGGCCAAGTAATCGACGCTGGCGGTGGCGTCGAGGGCCAGGGTGCCGTGGGTGCCGTTGCCGCCAACAGTCGCCCCAGCATCGAGGTGTAACTCCACGTTGCCATTGGCGCCGGTCACCTCGAGGGTCGGGTTGCCGGAAGCAGCCCCGACATGGAGCTCTCCCACCTCGACGAAGGCGTGTGGCCGGTTGTTCATTACGACGGTGTAGGTGCCGTCCTTGTTGATGCACACGGGTACGCCCTTTGCGGGGACTCCCATGGACCAGTAGCTGCCGACGGACCCAGGGACCGTCCCTGTCACCGGGCCCACCCAGGAGTCGCAGCTCCCTTGAGCACTTGCCCAGGCGACCCCGCTGGCCGGCCCGACGCCACTGAGC
>Ga0181524_10004142_pt1 | contig 13611 bp, 10 predicted proteins | sample PEATcosm2014_Bin_34_FD_119761 | JGI IMG/M metagenome (GOLD analysis project Ga0181524, IMG submission 119761) | Peatland microbial communities from MTU Mesocosm Facility, Houghton, MI, USA - PEATcosm2014_Bin05_60_metaG | ecosystem: Environmental > Terrestrial > Soil > Wetlands > Peat | place...
CCCCATCCTGGCCCTCCACGGGCTGGCCAGCAACGCGCGCTGGTGGGACCTGGTGGCCGCCCGGCTCAGCCCACGCTGGCGGGTGATCGCCCCCGACCTGCGCGGCCATGGCCGCTCGGACCGGCCCGAGACCGGCTACGCGTTCGCGGAGGTCGTCGACGATCTGCGCGGCCTGGTCGAGGCCGCCGGCCTGGACCGGGTGATCGTTGCCGGTCACAGCTGGGGGGCCGCGGTGGCGCTCTGGCTCGCCGCGGCGCTGCCGGAGCGGACCATCGCCTGCGTCTGCGTCGACGGCGGTGCCGCCTCGCTGCGCGACCACCTGCCGACCTGGGCCGAGGCCGAGGAGCGGCTGCGCCCGCCCCGCATCCCCGGGCTCACCGAGGAGACGGTGCGCGCATGGGCGGCCAACGGCCGGATCGGGAAGGGCGGCGATGCCGCGGCTGCGGGGGAGATCCTGCTCGGCAACTTCGAGGAGGGGGAGGACGGCGCCCTCCGGCCCCGGCTGAGCACGGAGCACCACATGGAGATCGCCCGGCGGCTGTACGAGCTGGACGCCTTCGAGCTGATGGCCCGGGTCTCCTGCCCCGTGCTCTTCGTGCCAGCGCGGAGCGGGCCCTGGCCGGTGGAGGCAAAGGCCGCCGGGCTGCAGCGCGCCCGGGACGTGCTCGGGTCACGCGCGCATATCGAGTGGCTGGATGGCGGTCACGACCTCCCGGTGGAGCGGCCGGCCGAGCTGGCCAGGGTCATGGCGGCGTTCGCGGCGCGGGTGGGCAGCGACAAGAGGGCCTGAGGCGCGGCTGGCGCGGCCGGATCAGCCCGCACGAGCGCCCACGGCTCCCACCAGGTCCCAGGAAAGGGGGGTTCCGGGGCTGATTGCGCGGGTCGCGCAGCGTCCGATGACCGCGGCGAGGTGCTTCGGGGCCAGCCCGTTTCCGGGCCGGATCGACCGCACGTTCTCCGGGGTGAACACCTCGCCCTCGCTCACCGGCGCGACCACGAAGAGCGAGCGGCGGAATGCCAGGCTACTCATCTCCGCCGGCGAGGGACCGTAGCGGAGCCCGCCCAGGGCCGCCTCGGTCTCGCGCACGGCCCGCACCATCAGAGCGAACTCATCGGGCTCCAGGGAGAAGCCCGAGTCGGGCGAGGGATCATCGCGGCTCAGGGTCAGGTGCTTCTCGATCAGGGTGGCACCGAGCGCGGTGGCGGCCACCGCCACCGTGGTGCCCAGGGTGTGGTCGGAGAGTCCCACCGGCACCGACCAGGTCCCTCCCATATGGGTCATGGTGCGCAGGTCGAACTCCGATGGGGGTGCCGGATAGGCGCTGTTGCAGCGCAGCAGGGCGATCTCGGTGGCCCCCGCAGCGTGTGCCGCGGCGACCGCCTCGTCGATCTCCTCCATGGTCGCCATCCCGGTGGAGATGATCATGGGCAGCCCGGTGGCCGCGACCGCGCGGACGAGGGCGTGATCCACCATCTCGAAGGACGCGATCTTGAAGCAGGGCACGCCCATCTCGAGCAGGAATCCCACCGCGTCGAGCTGGCAGGGCGTGGAGAAGCACTGGAGGCCGCGCGACTCGGCGAGCCGCTTCAGCTCCGGCTGCCACTCCCACGGCATCGACCCCTCCGCGTAGAGGGCATGCAGGTTGCGCCCCGTCCACGGCGTCCCGCCCCGGACCAGGAACGGCGGTTCGTCGCGGTCGAGAGTCATGCCGTCGGCGGTGTAGGTCTGGAGCTTGACGGCGTCGGCGCCGGCAGCGGCGGCGGCCTCGACCAGCGCGGCGGCCCGGCTGTACTCACCGGCGTGGTTCGCAGACAGCTCGGCGATGATGTAGACGGGTTCCCCACGCCCCACGCGGCGCCCTCCGATACTGATAAACGGAGTCCCCGCGGGCACGCCCTCCCCGTCCACCTGAGCTCGATCAGCGTCGGACATGGGCATCCTCCTGGCGCAACCGCCACCGGGTCACGGGCTCAACGGCTCCCGGCGCGCGAGTCGCGACCTGCTCGAAGCCGGCGGCCCGGAACGCCCTCGCCGAGAGCGTGTTGTCGACCTTGATCAGACCCACGACCTCGCGAACATCGCCCCAGTGCGCAAAGGCGCGAGCGGCTCCGATGCGCACCAGCGTAGCACCGTATCCCTGCCCGCGACGGGCGGGGGCAACGCTGACATGCACCTCCGCCACCGCCCCGGACTGCTCGAATCGAATCTGACCGATCGGCCCGCCGGCGTCGTCCACCCCCACCATCATCAGAGACGTCGGGGAGGCGAGGCGCGCGCGCAGCCACGAGAGGTGATCGTCCCACGGGATCGACGAGGTCGAGAACGACGCCTGCCGGGTAACCGGATCGTTTGCCCATTCCCAGAGCAACCGCGCATCCGCGTGGGTCGCGAGCCGGAGCCCGACCCGCGGCCAGAGCTCGTCGACGACCCGCCGGGCCCCGCCGCCGTCGACGAGCGCCATCCCCCTCGCCGCCAGTGCCTCGCGCCGACCGGCATCGCGGGCCAGACGGCGCACCGCTCGAGCGATGCCGGCCTCGGTCAGACCCTCCCACCACCCCAGGTCGATTGCGGCCCCCGCGCCGCTGATCGCGCGCGCCACCGCCAGCTGATTGTCCGCAACCGACGCGAGCAGTGCGGGAAGGCCCGCGCAGCAGATCTCCCACGTCGTGCTTCCGGCCGCGGCCACGCAGATGTCGGCCTCACGCATCTCACCCACGACATCGCCGCTGAACCCGCACCAGGTCACGCCCCTCTCGACACCAAGGCGCCCGGCCCCCACCATGGAAACCTCCAGCCCGCCCTCGGCGAGCCTCTCAGCGGCCGCGCCAACGCGTGCGACCCACGCGGGCCGCGGACCGCCTCCCAGGACGATGAGGACCCGGGTTGCGGGCCCGGCGCGCTCCCGGCGCCCCCGCTCGGCGAACGCGGGGTCGACGAGGGCGAAGCGGCTGCCCATCAGGAGCCGGCAGCCAGGCTCCCGAGCAGGGTAGTCGCCAGGGTCAGCATCGACGTTCTGATCGAGGATCATGCTCGCGCCCGCGGCGCCGGTGCGCGCATGGTCGTCGACGATCAGCAGGCGAGTGGATCGGCCCACTGCGATCCGGAACCGCTCTCCGAAGTGATAGCCGTCGGCGACCACCCACGCCGCCCCGGCGCGCCGTGCGTGGTCGAGCACCAGCGCGGCGTCGGCAGCGCCGCCGGCTTCCACGCCGGTGAGCGGCGCCAGCACCTCCACGTCCCCGGCACGGTAGCGCGTGCTGACGACATCCGGGAGCTCGGTGGTGAGCACCTGTACCCGCCCACCGCGGGCGGCCCACGCCCGGGCGAGATTCAGGCAGCGCATCGCGTGGCCGATCCCGGCACCCCCTGCGACCCGGGTGGCGTCGACGCGGACCAGCAGGAGCGGCGGCGCGGCACCCGCCGGCGAGCCCATCAGCCCGTCACCATGAGCGTCACCACAGCCGCGATCCCACCGCGCGGAGCTCGCGCCGCTCCTCGGATTGCAGCGACCAGCGCAGGGCGGCGGCGCAGTACACGCATCCCCCGGCGAGCGCCCCGATCACCAGGGTCGGGATCGCGGCCCATCCCACCAGCAGCACGATGACCAGGGTCGCGACCAAGAGGAGGGACGGGACCAATGCCGGTGCCAGGGATCGGACCACCAGCTCCCGCGCCACGCCTCCCACCTCGTGGAGCACCGACCGCGTCAACGGAACGATCAGGATGCCGGTGCCGACCAGGGTTCCCACGAACGCACCGGCGACGCCGATCAGCAGCACGAGCACGATGCTCGCGCCCAGATTGACCACGGTCGCGACGGCGAACGGGCGCAGCACGTCGCGCGCCCTGCCCACACCGGTCAGGATCAGCGAGCCCACCTGGAGAGGGGCGACCATCAGCATGTAGATCATCGCGAGCGGGATCAGGATGCCGGCCCGACTGTAGTGCGGGCTCACCCAGGCGTTGACCAGCGGGCCGGCGAGCAAGGCCGCGCCGATGATGAACGGGATGGTCGCCAGGACCACGTACTTGGTTCCACGGTAGAGAAGCCGGCGGAGCTGCTCCGACGAGTGCCGGGCGTCGAACCAGGCCGCGGCTGGGACCACCGGCGACGCCGTGGCCGCAAGCACCGCATCCGCGCCGTTCTGCACCTGGGTGGCGATCTCGACCAGGCTGACCGGTGCCGGTCCGAGGATCACGCCGACGATCAGGCGGTCCATGTTCCGATGCACGACGCTGAAGATGTTGGTCCCGCCAACCGCCAATCCGAAGTGCAGGAGGTGACGCACCTCACTCCAGGCGGGCGCGACCCGCAGCGACTGGTGCTTCATGAGCAGCCCCAACGCCAGACCGATCCCGAGCACCGTCGCCGCCAGCGAGACCTCCTCGACGACGGCGAGGTTGGAGGTCGTCACCGCCGCGGCGGCCGCACCCGCGATCAGCATCGTGCGCTGGCAGGCATCGGCGACCCGGGCGAGGTCGATGCGCTGGAGACCCTCGAGTGAGGCGAAGGTGCCCTCGCTGACCATCTCGAAGGGCACCCGCACGCCCAGGGCCAGGATGGCCACGACCAGCTGGGCATGCAGAGCGCCAGGGGTGTGGAAGATGCCGGGCAACACGGATGGACCGATCCCGGCCACGGCAGCGCCGCACACCGCACCCATGGCCGCCAGCAGGACCAGCGCGCTCGTCATGGTTCGCGAGACCCCGGCCGGATCCTCGAGCGACTGCCGCCGCGACACCTCGGCCCGGGTGGCAGTGCTGAAGCCCAGGTCGGCGATCGACAGCCACCCGCGACCCGCCGAGAACGTCTCCAGCAGCGCCCAGGTTCCGAAGCCCACCGCCCCGAGCCCGTGCAGCATCACGGGCAGGGCGACCAGGGTGACGACCATGGCCCAGACGTTGCCGGCACCGCTGAACAGCACGTTGCGAGCGAGCCCGTGTCGCACCGCCCCACCCCCGGGCGGTGGTGCGCCTCCTGTCACTGATTCGACCGTTCGGCTCATGGATCTGCGCTAGCGATGGCGGCACTGCTCGTGGGGACGGACCCTCAGGCGCCCACGCCGCGTCGGGCGAACCGAGGCGCGGTCCCGAGGACATCGGAGACGATCAGGTCGAGGCTCGGATCGCGGCCCGCGTCGAGGTCGGTCACCGACCGGACGAGAACGCGCGGACGGCTGTGGCCCTCCTCGTGCACCTCTCCCAACCGGCGGTGGAAGGAGAAGAAGAACGCATGGGCGTAGCGGCGTGCGAGCGAGCGGGTCATCCGGTCCACCTCGCCGGGAACGGTCGCGCTGACCAGCCGGTCAACGGCTGCCCAGTACTCGTCCGAGGTGGTCGGGTCGATGGTGAAACCCAGACCTCGGTAGTGGGTCCGAGCACCAACCACCACCGGAATTCCCCGGGCCGCCATCTCCAGTCCCACCGTGGATGTGTACACGAGCCCGACCCGGGCCGCGTCGATGAGGGAATACGAGCTGATCGGACTCTCGGGCACGACGATGCGCACGTTCAGGGCAACCGTCGGCACCTCCCTCCGGATGTGATCGGTCATCCGCTCGAGGGTCGGGTGGTTGGTGTGCCTGATTTCGGCGGGATGGAGGCGGACCACCAGATCCAGCTCCGGGTGGGCGCGAGCCCAGCGGATCCCCCCGACCACCCAGTCGCCCATCGAGGCGAAGCCGAGATCCATCCCCACGACGGCGCTGTCCCACAGGATGTTCGGGAACATCACGACCAGGGGTCTCCCGCCGGTCAGGGTCAGCTCGCGGCGGATCCTTCCCGGATCCTCGATCCTGGTCGTCCAGAGCTTGTCGAAAGTGTCCCGTCCGTCGCGGCGCTCGCTCAGGTAGGCCTCGAGCTCGGCGTCCTCGGCCGCCGTCAGCGGACGCTCGACGGCGCGCCGGGCCCCGTCCTCGGGCATGGCCAGGTCGCACGCGGGAGCGCCGGGTGTAGTGATGAGGGTGTCCGGCCGGAAGCCACGCTCGTATGCCGTCCAGCCCAGACCCCGCTGCGATGCCATGGCGGTGATGATCGCCTCGGCGAAGAAGCGGCCATTGAGGACGAGGAGCCGTTCGGGAGCGACCCGGTCGAGGACCCGCTCGAAGGCGTCCGCCAGAGCCAGCCCGCTGACCAGGAAGGAGCGGTAGGTGCGCAGCACCACGGGGTCCTCGGTCAGGGTGCCGCGCGAGAGGAACCAGGCCACCGAGGTGCGCACCAGCTGCCCCAGGGGCAGACCGTGGGCGACGAACCGCGAGCATTCGTCCACGGATTTGAGATCCGCGACCAGCCGCCGGGCGGTGGCCGTGATCGGCCCCATCTCGACGACGTCACGGAGTCTGAGGACGTCGAAGCCGGCGGCCCCGATGGCCCCGGTCGCGTACTCCGAGCAGGAGCGGCAGGGCATCGGTGGAGAGGCGTGGATCGGCATGACGTCGCAGACGGGAAGCCGCCCCCCGCAGGTGATGAAGACCGGGACCCACCCACGCCGGGCAACCGCGTGGCCCAGCACCGTCTCGATGGAGAGGTGGGTCGACCAGCCGCGGAAGCTGAGGACCAGAAGACGCGGGCCGCCGTCCGCGGGCGGGCTCGCCGTCGCCGCCAACCCCCGCAGGTCGCGGAACTCGCTCGGCTCGAGCAGACGGCCGAGGTGAAGCCGGCGGGCCACGCCCCGCGCGGTTGCCCAGGCTTCACGGGCGCGCCGCTTCCCACGAGGATGGGCCCACGCCCAGTCCAGGGCACGGCCTCGCAGCGTCATCGCCGTGTGGTCGGAGCCATCACCCGCGTTCATGGACGGCGTGACACCTCTCCCGGCGGGATCCCCCGCAGAGCCTCGGCAACCCTGCCGTCGCGGTAGGCGCGACCGGTCTCGCCGAAGGCCTCGTCGAAGGCGGTGAGCGTGCCCGCCACCGCCTCCTCGTCATGGGCGAAGGAGATGAAGTTGGCGTTGCCGAGCAGCACCCCGCGGTCGATGCAGCCCTGCCAGATCAGCCCCTTCAGAGCGGCTGGATCGACCCCCTTCTCGGGCGTCAGCTCCAGCACCCGGCGCGGCGGCAGTCCGACCATGCGCGCCGGGACGCCGTGGGCGTCCGCCAGCCGGTTGAAGCCGTCGCGGATCGCCGCCCCCTGGTGCCAGAGGTGATCGCACACGGACTCCCGACGCAGCTTCTCCAGGGTTGCACGGGCCGCAGCCAGGGCCACCGCGTCGCCGGAGAAAGTCCCTGAGATGTACGTGGCCGCGGTCACCAACTCCATGAGATCGGCGCGGCCAACCACCGCCGACAGGGGGTAGCCGTTGGCCATGCCCTTGCCGAAGGCGGCGAGGTCAGGCACCACCCCGTAGAGCTCCTGCGCACCCCCGGGTGCCATGCGAAAGCCGGTGATGACCTCGTCGAAGATCAGGACCGCTCCCCGCTCGTGGGTGAGATCCCGCACCGCCGCGAGGAAGCCGGCCTCGGGCTCCACGACCCCCACCGGTTCCATGATCACCACGCCGACCTGGCCCGGATGCTCGTCGAGGACCTGTCGCAGCGAGTCCAGGTCGTTGTACGACCACTGGTGGGTCAGATCACGCACCGCCTGGGGCACTCCGGCGTTGCGCGGCGTGTGGCCCACGCACCACTCGTGCCAGCCATGGTACCCGCACATGGCGACGTGGTCTCGGCCCGTCGAAGCGCGCCCCAGCCGTACCGCCGCGCTGGTCGCCTCCGAACCGGTCTTCACGAACCGAACCATCTCGGCGCAAGGGATCATCTCCACCAGGAGCTCGGCCACCTCCACCTCGAGGGGGTGCCCCAGGGAGAAGGATGGCCCTCGGTCCACCTGCTTTCGCACAGCGGCGTCGACGTCGGGATCGCGGTAGCCGAGCAGCACCGGCCCGAGCGCACACGGGTAGTCGATGTACTCGCGGCCATCCAGATCCCAGACCCGGCAGCCGTCCCCCCGGACGAGGTACACGGGGTAGACGCCCTGGACGTGCTGGTCCGGCGCCTTGCTGTACGTCTGCGTGATCCCCGGGAGCACCCGGCGTGCCCGCTCTAGAAGGACCCGGTCCTGCGACGCGTCTGCGGAACTCATTCTCCCACGGCCTCCGGCTCAGAATCCTTCTGGTCCTGACGCGCACTAAGCGGCGCCACCGTCCGGCCCGGACCCGGGACGCACGAGCCCACCGCCAAGCCCATGACGCCGAGCACCGCCTCCAACCCGGGTTCGGTGGCGGGCAGCAGCGCGGTGAGGAGATCCCCGATCGTCACCAGGTCGTCGGGATAGTCGACGGTGAGCCGCACCTCGGAGAGGTCGCGCGGCAGGCACAGGCTGGCTCGCCGGTACTCGCCGGGGCGCTCCCGGACGCGGAGGGTGACGTGCTCCCGCTCATCGCTTCGGGTCGCCTCCCTGTCGAGCCGTTCCAGGCACTCCCGCGTCATCACCTCGGCGTCGTACCCATCCGGGTAGGTCCGCGGATCGATGTTGCTCGCGTAGTCCGCCCCCTCCTTGGCGCGCATCTCCACCAGGGTGTCGATCAGATCCGGGTCGACGAGCGGGCAGTCGGCGGTGATGCGGACCACGACCGAGGCCGAGTGCTCCCGCGCTGCCATGACGAAGCGGCCAAGGACGTCGTCGAGGGGCCCGCGCAGAACCGACGCTCCCAACCGCTCGGCGAGCTCGGCAACCGCGTCGTCGGCGGGGCCGGTGCTGGTGGCAACCACCACCCGGCCGACGCTTCGGCACCTTCGCACCCGCTCCACCACGTGCGCCAGCATCGGCCGACCGTTCAGGTCGGCGAGCACCTTGCCAGGAAAGCGCGTGGAGCCGGCTCGGGCCTGGATGACGGCGACGGTGGTCATGCGATGGGCCCGTCCCGTGCAGTCAGTGCCACCTCCACCGACTGGGCCGCACGCCCAATGTCGTTGCAGGTGGGGACGCGCCTGCGCATCGCCGTCAGCATGTGCTTCATCTCGGCGACGTACTGCAGGTTGAGCTCGGCATCGACTCCCACCGCCAGCGGCTCCGCGCCTCGTCCCGGCTCCCGGATGATCTCGACCACTCCGCGGGGGACGTCCCAGGTGATCTCGGCTCGCGTGCCGATGACCGTGCAGCTCCGCGCCCGATGGCGGCGGAGGTAGTCCAGATGGAGGTGCGAGTGGATGCCACCGCGATGAGCGATGACGATGTCGGCCACATCCTCGACGTCGAGGTCGAGCACGCCGCTCGTCGCGCAGCGAGCGCGCACATCCGCAGCCGGGCCCGCCAGCTCGAGCGTGTAGTCGATCTCGTGGATGGCGTCGAGCACGATCCCGCCACCCAGGGACCGTTGAGCACTGTACTGGTCGCGATAGTCGTGACCGGGGTGCCAGGCCGGAAGCCACCACCCGTAATCCACCAGCAGGACCGCGGGGCTGCCGACTGCGGGCAGGTGTGCGGCGAGAGTTTGGTAGCCCTCGGAGAAGCGCAGGTTGCAGCCCACCATCACCACGCGGTCGCCCACACTTGCGGCGAGTGCGCGGGCCCGCCCCAGCTCGTCCCGGGAGGAGGCGAGGGGCTTCTCGACGAAGACGTCCGCTTCGCGCGTCAGTGCCCACGCCAGGTCGTCGACATGCTGCGCCGTCGGGGTCGCGACCACGACCAGGTCGTACCGGCGGGCGTCCTCGCGGCTCACCGGCGCCATCCTGAGCTCACCCGCGAGGGTGGCGGCGGCTCGCGGATCGATGTCGCAGACCGACACCTCGACGCCAAGCGCTGAGAGGTTCCGTGCATGCCGGGTGCCGATCGACCCGCACCCGAGAACGAGTGCGCGGGTCACGATCGCAGCCCAGGCCGGACCGGCGGCGCCGAGCTGTTGCCGGCGAGGCTCGGATGCGACGCCGCCCACTCCTGGATCCGGGTCAACGCGATCACCACGTCGTCCTGATCGGCATCGGTCATGGCGGCGAAGAGGGGGAGGGTGACCAGCCGCTCGCCCAGGCGCTCGGCACGGGGGGCCAATCCGGGCCGGCAGCCTCGGGTACGGTAGAGGGTGAGCAGGTGCACCGGCGGGTAGTGGAGGGTCGCCTGGATCCGCTCGGCGCGGAGCGCGTCGATGAGCGCGTCGCGCGGGCAGCCGAAAGCCTGCGGGTCGATCTCCACCGCGTAGAGGTGCCAGGAGCTCCGCCGGCCGGGCGGCCGGGGCGGGAGCGAGACCCCGGGGAGCTGCCCGAGAAGGTCGTCATAGCGGTCGGCCAGCTCGCGCCGCCTGGCGAGAGCCGCCCCCATCCGGCGCAGCTGCGCCGCACCCAGGGCGGCCTGGAAGGCGGTCATGCGGTGGTTGCTGCCCAGGCTGACTACGTCGTAGCGCCACTGCGACCCGGTCCGCTGCTCCGCCGTGCTGGTCATCCCGTGGTTCCGGCCGCGCCTCATGCTCTCGGCGAGGGCGGGGTCGGCGGTCAGGCAGGCTCCGCCCTCCCCCGTCGTGATCGTCTTGACCGGGTGGAAGCTGAGAGTGGTGATGTCCCCCACCGACCCGGCGGGACGTCCGTGCAGCCAGGCGCCCAGCGATTGGGCGCCGTCCACGATCACCGGCAGGGCTCTCGGAAGGACGTTCCGGAGCGCGTCGACGTCGGCGGGCATCCCCGCGTAGTCCACCGCGATCACCGCCCTCGTCCTGGGGGTGACGGCGGCCGCCACCCATTCCGGATCAAGGCACCGGTCGTCACCGACGTCCGCGAAGATGGGGGTCCCACCGTTGCGCACCACGGCGTTGGCCGTCGCCACGAAGGTGAGCGGGGTCGTGATGACCTCGTCGCCGGGGCCGACGCCGAGGGCGGCCACGGCCAGGTCGAGGGCTGCGGTGCCACTGCTCACCGCGACCGCGTGCGCAGCTCCGCACACCTCGGCCAGGTCGCGCTCGAAAGCGGCGACCTCGGCACCGCCGGTCAGCACTCCGGAGCGCAGCGACCCCGCCACCGCCTCGACGTCGCCCTCATCGAGCTGGTGCTGGCCATAGGGAAGGGGATGCAGCCGCTGTGGCGTGCCGCCGGCGATCGCCGGAGGGCCGGCGGCGCTCATGGGGCCGGGGCGGAGACGACGTCGCGCGAAGCGGCGGGCTGCAGCATCTCGCGCAGGGTGGAGACGTCGAGCCAGGCTGGGTTCCGATCGCTCGAGTAGACGAAATCCTCGGCAACCGGAGCGGCACCCGCGGCGGCCGCGACATCCCAGAAGGGGTGCTCCGGCTGGACCAGGTACGCGTACCCGGCGTCCAGGGTGCGGCGTGCCTCCTCTGCGGTCAGGAGCAGCTCGTGGAGCTTCTCGCCAGGGCGGATGCCGGTGAAGCGAACCGGCAGCCCCGGAGCGATCGCGGCGGCGAGGTCCACCACCTTCATGCTCGGGATCTTGGGCACGAAGACCTCCCCGCCACGCATCTTCCCGAGACACCCCGCCACGAACTCGACCGCCTGATCCAGACTGATCCAGAACCGGGTCATGCGCTGGTCGGTCACGGTCAGCTCTCCCAGCGCCACCTGGTCGCGGAAGAGGGGTACGACGCTGCCACGGGATCCGACCACGTTGCCGTAGCGCACACACGAGAAGCGGGTCGGTCGCTTCCCGCTGTAGACGTTCGCCTGGATGAAGAGCTTCTCCGCGCAGAGCTTGGTGGCCCCGTAAAGATTGGCCGGGCTCACCGCCTTGTCGGTGCTCAGCGAGATCGCCTTCCGGACCCCCGCATCGATGCAGGCCTCGGCCACGTTCTGCGTGCCGAGGATGTTGGTCTTGACGGCTTCAAACGGATTGTATTCACAGGCGGGAACCTGCTTGAGAGCCGCGGCGTGGATGACGATGTCGGTACCCGCGACGGCCCTGCGCAGTCGGTCCAGATCCCGCACGTCGCCGAGGAAGAACCGGACCCTGTCATCGTGCAGGCTCTGCGCCATCTCTGACTGCTTCAGCTCGTCGCGGCTGTACACGCGGATGGCGGCCGGGTCCCATCGCGCCAGGGCAGTGCGGACAAAGTGCTGTCCGAACGAACCGGTGCCGCCGGTGAGCAGGAGTGTGCTGCCCTTGAGGCCGTTCACTCGGCACCCATCATGCTGGCCATGCGATCTGTCCACAACGTGATGAAGGATTCGGTGGTCACGAGGCGTCCCCGATGGTAGGGGGGGCACCGAGCGCGGGACTCCCCTGTCACGATCCTGTGACTGGGAAGTGCTTGAATGCGCGAGAAGCCGAGTCGGGACCCCCGGCTACGCCGGTGGTGGGACCGCCGGAGGCGGCGCCGCGACGCTCTCGGCGGCCGGGCCCGGGGGGTGTCCGAGACCGCTGGCTCCACCCAGGAAGCCGATCCCCCACGACACGTGCATGGTGGGGAGGACGAGCAGCAGGCCGGCGGCGCTCGCCGGGTCCGAGGCCAGTTCCATCACGGCGCGACCGGCGACCGCTCCGCCGTAGACGAGGGCCACCCGCCGGCGCCATGGCGAAAGCAGGCCGAGGACGAGCAGCGGCGCCGCGAGCTGCCGCGGGGAGAGGGAGCGCGGATGCCGGCGCACGGTGGCGGCCCGGGAAACGCCGTACCGGTAGAACTGACGCGCCAGTCCGGGTAGGCTGTCGCGTGGCGTGTAGGTCGCGGTGATCGCCGGATCGAACCAGACCCCTCTGTCGGAGCCCAGGCGCAGTGCCAGCTCGGCGTCCTCGTTGACCCCGACGTCGAGCCGGTAGCCGCCCTTGCGGCGGGCCATCTCGGCGGAGTAGCAGCCCAGGTAGACGGTGTCCACCCAGCCTGGCGCACCCCCGACATGGAAGCGGGCAGGGCCCGCGCCCAGGCGAGATCTCATGGCCACCGCGATGGCCCGCCCGACCCACCCGCCGCCGGCCGCAGGGACCATGCTGCCACCGACCATCGCCGCGCCGCTCCGGCCGAGGCAGGCCACGCACCGCTCCACGTAGTCCGGGGGGAGGATGCAGTGCCCGTCGACCCGAACGATCAGATCACCGGTTGCCTCTGCCAAAGCGGCGTTCAAGCCGGCCGCCTGGATGCGGCCGGGATTGGCCAATACCCGGACGTGGGGGTGAGACGCCGCGATCTCCTGGGTGTGATCGGCGGACCCGCCGTCGGCGACCAGGATCTCCACGATCGCAGGGTAGGTCTGGGCTGCGATCGCATCAAGGCAGGCGTCCAGGTGCCCTGCTTCGTTGAGCACGGGCAGGATGACCGAAACCGTCGGCTGCCGTTCGATGGCGCTGGGCTGGTCGGCTCCCGGTGTCGAGCTGGGCTGGTCCCCCGTCATCGACCGCTCAGGGAGAGCACGGCCATCACGGTTCGGGCCAGGATGATCAGGTCGAGGCTGACCGACTGGTGCTTGACGTAGTAGAGGTCGTAGCTCAGCTTGACGCGCGCGTCGTCGACGCTGCTCCCGTAGCCGCAGTTCACCTGGGCCCATCCGGTCAGACCGGGTCGAACCGTGAGACGGGTGTTGTAGAAATCGATCTCCGAGCGCAGGCGGTCGACGTACTGGGGCTGCTCCGGGCGCGGTCCTATCAATGACATCTGACCACGGAGGACCGTCCATGCCTGGGGCAGCTCGTCGAGATGGAGCCTCCTGATGACGCGTCCGACCAGCGTCACCCTCCGGTCACCCGCCTCG
>Ga0181524_10004150_pt1 | contig 13595 bp, 4 predicted proteins | sample PEATcosm2014_Bin_34_FD_119761 | JGI IMG/M metagenome (GOLD analysis project Ga0181524, IMG submission 119761) | Peatland microbial communities from MTU Mesocosm Facility, Houghton, MI, USA - PEATcosm2014_Bin05_60_metaG | ecosystem: Environmental > Terrestrial > Soil > Wetlands > Peat | place...
AGCGTATAATAGCCGTAGGCGTCAACCGCGGCGATGCCGCGCCAGCAATTCCCGCCGTTGCCGCCCGGTTCGGCGGAGACATCGGGGCCGGCAAAAGGATAGGCTTCGCAGTAGCCGCCAAAATTCAGGGTCTGTCCATTAGGCGCCAGGGTCAGAAAGGCCTCATATCCGGCATCATTTCCGGGGGCCACATTACCGCCGGCGAAGAGCAGCGCGGGGCTGCCGAAAGGCATGCTGGTGCTAGCAGCGCCGCCAGTCTCATAAGGCTGGCCCGTCCCCTCGTCGGGAATCTGGAAGGTGTTGACTAACGTTCCGTTGTTGGTCGTGTACTGATCCAGGTAAAGCGTGTTGCCGTTGGTGCCGCTCAAGGTTTGGGCGCCATCGCCCACGCGCGCCACCACCAGGTTGGTGGGATACAACATTTGGGGCGTGGTCGTCACGGTCAGCGTGCCGGCAGCGGAGGCGTGGCCGTAAGTATTGCTCACCACAAGCGTATAAGTGCCGTCATTCGTCGTTTGGATATTGGTCAGCACCAGGCTGCCGTTGGCGCCGGGGGTCACGTTGCTCTGGACGAGAATGCTGCCCAAATACCAATAATTGGTGATGGGCAGGGTGCCGGTTACGGTCGGCCCCCAGGCGAGATGATCGCCCGCCCTCTCGGTATAATTGGGCAGCGGGGTGGGCGTAATGGTCGGCGCGCCCGCGGTTACCGTCAAGACGGCGCTATTCGTGGCAGTCTGCGCGGTGAGATTGCTCACCACCACCGAATAAGTCCCCGCGCTGGCGTAGGACAGATTGTTCGTCGTAAAACTGGCCTGGGTCGCTCCTGCGATCGCCTTGCCGTCAAAATACCATTGGTAGAAAAGGGGCGCTGACCCGTTGGCAGTAACGGCAAAGGTTGCGCTGTTGCCGAGGTCAGTGCTTTGGGTTTGCAGCGCGGCGGCAAAGGACGGCGCGATGGCCGCCGGACCGAAACGCACACCCCGCAGGGCCTGCTGCGCCCCGGCGGTGGCGAGCACCGTGACTGTCGGGGCGGTGTTGGTGGGATTGCCATTGTCAACGACCTTGACGAGGCTGTTGCCGGCGGCTCCGGTCGAGGTGGCGTAGATGATCGCGCCGTTAACGTTCGTGCCCCAAGTGGGGCTCGCGCTGAAGTCCACCGTCAAGCCTTGCGCCCCGTTGGTGGCTGTGCCCCCCGGCAGGACCGGCAGGGTATAGCTGTAGAGCCAGCCGGCGGTGCCGGTGGTGTTGGTGTCCCACCGCTCGATGCCGCCGGCGCCGGGGCCTGCGCCGGTCCACACCCCGGCCTCGGCGACGTAAATCGTCGCGTTATCCGGACTGAAGGCAAAATCAGCCGGCAGGCCCCCGCCCGTATAAAGCAGCGGCGTGAACGTAATTGAGCCGCTTGCCTGCGGCTCCGGTGTGCCACTAGCCGCCCACAGGCCGTTGTTGCCAGCCGAAGTCTGGCCCGCATCGGACACCACCAGGTTGTTTACGCTCGAGGATCCGGAGAGAGCGGTGAGAGGTCCGTTGACGATCTGAATGCTGCGCCCGCCTCCGGCGCTGACCCCCGTCGAGCTGGGAATGCCTGAGCCATTGGCGTAACCGACACCCCCGCTCCCGCCGTTGACGAATTTGACGGTGCCGGAGCCGGCCGCGCCGGTGGTCCAAAAGTTTGTTCCATCTAAAGTTACCATGGAACAAATGGTGTGATTGCCGCCGCTGTAAAGGCCGTAATTGGTATAAGCCAGCGAGTAGATGCCGAAGGCGTCAATCGTGGCCAGGCCCCGCCAGCCGGTGTTAACATTGGCAACGGTGACATCGCTGCCGCCGGTGTAGGGGTACTGCTGGCAGTAGCCGGCAAAACAAAGGTATTGCTGGTTGACGCCGGACAGGTCCAACATCGCTTCATTAACGGCGTTGTTGGTTCCGGCGCCCTGGACAAGCAGTGCGGGGCTGCCGGCAAGACTCGAAGCGCCGCCAGTGGGATAGGGAGCGCCAATGGCCTCGTCGGGCACCTGGATGGTGTTGACGTAGGTTCCGTTGGTTTTGTACTGGTCCAGGTAAAGGGTGTTGCCCGTGGCGCTGCTCAAGGTTTGGACACCGTCGCCGACGCGAGCGACCAGCAGATTATTCGTCGCCAAAGGCAGAATCGTGCTGTTAATCACCGTCAGCGTGGCGGTCTTTGTCACGGCAGGGGTCGCAAGGTTGCTGACCACGACGGAGTAGGTCCCGGCGTTGGCCGTTCCGATATTGGTCAGGACCAGGGCGCTGGTGGTCGCGCCGGCAATCGCGCTGCCGCTCGGCCCATACCATTGATAAGTCGGCCCCCCGCCCGTCACGCTTATCGTAAACGCCAAATGATCGCCCACTCGCTCGGCCAGCGCGGCCGGCGAGACCGAAGTGGCGATGCCCAACGCATCCTGGACCGTCAACGTCACCGTGACGCTGTTGGTGGTTTGGAGACTGGCGCTGCCCGTGACCGCGCAATAATAACTGCCGTTGTCGGCATCCTGGACGCCGCTGCCGCCAAGGCTCAAGGTGCCTAAAACAGGGTCAATAGTAATGGTTGCTCCACTTGCTGTTTGGGTGCCACTGACTAACTGCGTTGCGCCCTTATACCACGCGTAACTGAGCGTCGGCGACCCGGTGGCCGTCACGTAAAAGTACGCCGGCCCTCCGGCGGCCGCGGCTGGATTGGTGGGTTGAACGGTGATTATCGGGTCGTTGACGGTGAGCGTTGCGGTTGAGGGGGCAGCGTTATTGTTGAAACCCGACCCGTTGGTCACGTAAAGCGTGTAGTTGCCACTGTTCTGATAGGAGACGTCGTTCAGCGTCAGCGTCAGAGTATATGGCGAGCTGCCACTGGCGGTTCCGCTGGAGACAAGCGCACCATTGAACCACCACCCGTATTTCAGCGGCGGACTCGCCGTGGTGGCGATGGCGGTGAAACTGGCCGATCCACCGTAATTGGCCGTTGTATTGGCCGGGTTAGTGGTTACTTCCGGGTCCGCCAAAACCAACTCGGCGGGCGTGCTGGCCAGGGCGAGACCGGTGCCGTTGGCCGTCGCTACCAGCACGTAATAACCCACGTTACCAGGGCCAAAGTTCGGGATGGTCAAGGTGGAGCTGTTCGCGCCGTTAACAAGGTTGCTGCCACTCGTGACGTTGTACCATTGATAGCTCACAGTCTGGCCGGCGGCGGTGGCCTGACCGCTGATGGACGCAGTCCCGTTCAGAGGGACCGAGGTGAGCGCAGGCGGCTGGTTGGTGAACTCAGGACCGCCGGTGACGTAACTCCAGGTGCTGCCGATGATCAGATTGGCAATGTAATTGGTGCCAACGCCCCCCGAGGCGAGATTGCCCGAGCGGTCAATAAACACCAGACCGCCCAAGTCGCTCATGGTGAAATTGGTCAGCGTCAATATCTGGTTTCCGGTCGCGAGCGGCGTCGCCCCGCCAAAGCTGTTGGTGGCGGGATTCACCCACATAATATTTGTGTCCAGATTGGCCCCCGAATTGAGCACATATTCGCCTACGATGAAAATCGGAGTGCCATACGTTCCGACGAAAGGAGTCGTGGCCCAATTTTTACCAACGCCGGAATCACAGGCCCCGATATAATAAGAACTACCAGCAACGTCCGAGAGAATGCCGTGACAGGCGTAGCGATTGGTGCCCCCGGAAGTATTAAAGGTGTTGAACATGGAGAACCAGTTTGTATAAAAGGCCCCGGCTACCGGCCCACTGCCATTCGGATTCCATCCTTCGGAAAGGTTGGTCGCGGACAGGAACCCCAAATACCGCCCATTATTGCCCGTGGCCAATTGGCCTTGCTGCGCCAGATTGAAGAGGTACGACACGAAAAGTGTCTTGGTCCCGCTGCCGGGCCGCGTGATGTCCTGCTTAAATGTAAGCACCGCGCTGTTCCCCATCATGTTGGTTACCGTCCAGACGGAGCCATTCCAAACCAATGGCTGCGCGGGGTTCTCGACCACGGTAGTTATGTATCCGCCGGATGGAGGATACCCGGGGAACGTCGAGGGCAGCAGGCTGCTGAGCGCACTCTGCGTAAACCCGGTGTAATTGGTGATCACAGCAACGTCCAGCCCATTGGTGGTGAATAACAACTTTTTGGTACCGGTGGCCAGAGTGCCGGCGAAATTGAGGGCGCCCCATAGTTCCGTGCTGGGGGCTTGGTATCCGCCGGTCGCAAGGTCAAGGCAGTTAGTTATGTAAGAATTGGCGCCAGCGCCAACGGAAACACCGTTGGTTGTGACCACCAGGGTGATCGCGCTCGACGCAATCGTAGGGTAGAATTCGGTGAACGGCTCGTAGGTCGGCAGGCCGTAGGCCGACAGAGAGGCCGCGGATAGGGCAAGGAGGATTATCTTTTTCATAGCGATGTTGTTTGTTGATGTTGTTTGTTTTATGAGTTTAGGATAGAGGTCTATTCGTAACATGAGTTAGTTGGGAGTGGCGTAGGTAGTATGCTGGGTCAGCCATAAGGCATCGTTGTAATCAGCCGTAGGCTTAGTGAAGGTTGAGCCAGCACATGAAACCGGCGAGGCAAAGGCGTCGCCGAGCCATTTATGTATCTCGGCGTGTCCGTCGGCAAATCCGAAACCACAAGCGCGATTGTGGACTTGAGAAGGATTATCGTCCACCTCAATTGAGTTTGGTGTCACCGAGGCCATCAGCACTTCGAAATACTCGTCGTTAATGGTGGCGGGCTTCTCGTCCAGGAAAACGAAGTATTGCACGGGTTGGGAAATATCGGTAACTTTTCGAAAGTTCTCAAAGCCCGCAACGGTGCCGCCCCCCATCCCGTTCATAAAACCGTTCATGGAGATGCTCCTGACCCTTGGCGTCCCCGGTGGATTGCCGGGATCGCCCGGGCATTTGTAGATGCCAATGGACTTTGTGTAAGGCCCCAATAACGAAGTGGTCAGATACAGGGTGTTGGTTTCGTCCGGCAGACCATTGACATTCCCATAACACCAACTGTCGGTTGTTACATAATAGGCGCCTTGTCCATCGCCGACATTAGGAACCAACCGCTGCACGTTATCGTCCACATAGAGCATCCAGGCCAGGGTCATCTGCTTCTGATTATTCAAGCAGTAAATGCCTTGCGCTTTCAGCTTCGATTTGCTCAAGGCCGGCAATAAAAGGGCCGCCAGGATGGCAATAATGGCGATGACGACCAGCAGTTCAATCAAGGTGAAGGCGGGGTGAGCCTCCCGGCTCCCGGCCCACCCGCCCGCATTGTGGGCGCGCCGGGCACAGTCTCCCCGAACAGCAACTTGGCCGGAGGCGAGGCGGTCCGGGCAACACGACCGACCGGAGTGGACACCACTGGAGGCGATGAATCCGGAGTTCACAGGTCTATGGGCAGTTTTTCTATGACTACAATAAAGGCGAATTGATCAGTTGTCAATTACGTGTACTGCATTCAAAATTGAGTCGTAACAGAATGAGTTTTACCAATTCCAGAGCGCAATGCAACACTTTTTTGCATTTTTTGCGCCTCCGGGTGGTGGATGTTCCAGGCACCAAGGCCAAGGCTGATGAGGCCAAGAATTGCCCCGGCGGGGGGGGAGGGGGGCTGGCAGGCAGGGAACGAGCTGCCCAGGTTGGCGCAGCCGAGTTTTTGCCCGGGTCAGGGCAGGATTGTAAGCCGGTAAAAGCACTGAGCGAGAGCCGTAAGGCTGTTGGTGATGGTGACGGGCGCGCCGGTGCCGCGGATAGGCGCTCCGAGCGGGGACCAGGAAGCCGCACTCAGGTTGGTTGCGCATTGGAACTGATAGCTGAAGCCCGCGAGGGTGGGGCACGAGAGGAGGAAATTGGTTCCGCTGGCCAGGGCGGTCAACGGCGGGGAGGACAGACCGGCGGACCAAAGGGAAGCGGAGAAGGTCAAGTCATCGATCGCAATGCCCTGTCCCTTGCCGGTCGGATCCGTCATCTGCCAGACGAGCCAAAGGGCGGCGCCCGGGGGCCAGTCGGCAATGGTCTGGTTGGTCACCGCGAGGGAGAGCTGGTTGGCTGGCTGGGTGCCATCCAAGGGGCTGAAAACGCCCGTCGGAAAGGCCACGTTCAATCCGGGCAACGCCGTGCCGCCAGTGGTGGGAAAGGAATTGGTGCCCGTCGGATCGACGAGGCAGGAGAAGGCGAGTGTCTTCGGGCTGGGCTGTTGGCGCCACAATTCGCCGGTATAACTGAGGGTCATCTCGTTGATCGTGTTGGTTGTTTCGTTAATGAGTTTAAGTCCGAAGGCGGTCGGGCCGGTGGAACTGGTCGCCAAGAGGCCGAGCGCGCGATTGGTGGCGGCGCTGGTGGTCGGGCCGAAACTGATGATGCCGCCGGTGCTTTGATCACCGGCGCTGGCGCCCGCTTTCATGGCCAGCGCGGCCGAACCGTACCAGCCGGACATGGTGTTTGCCAGGCCCAGCCCGCCGGCAGCAGCGGCCGAAATGGGAGCGGCGAAATTGAGCGGGTTATCCAGGGAGTAGGTCACACCATTGATCGTCACCGGGTTGGCAGTGTTGACAGTAGTGGTCCCCGGATTGGGCAGCGAATCGAAATTCTGCGTGTAGAGTGCGCCGAGGGCATAGTAGCCGACGGCGTAGGAAAAGGCGCCATTGTTCGGGCCGCCGGGAGTCGCGTAAAAGAAGGCCTGCCGGTTGAAGCTCTGTCCGTCGGGCAAGGAGCCGTAGGAATAATTGGAGGGAATGTTGGCGTAATCCACATAATCAAGCACCTGCGGCTGGTTGTCATAGAGGCGGCTCAAAGCGATCGAACCGGAAGCCGGCGGCAAGGTGAAACTGGCATGCAATTCACTCAAGCCAGAGAGCGCGGTTTGGCCGTCGGCAAAGATGACTTCGAACTGGCCGGGATTGACGACGGCACCGGCGGGGAAGGCCCAGTTGGTGAGATTGGCGTAGGAGGAGGAGAGAAACAGGCCGTTGCAGGAAACCACGTTGGTGGTGGGATTGTAAACTTCGAGCCACGGTGTGCGCTGGCCGGCGCGGTTGGTGATGCCGTTGAGGTTGAGCGGCTCGAGCTCATTGATCCAGAGCGGAGGGAAGGCCGGCAAAGTGGTTTCGGTCAAATTCGTGGCATCCGGCGTGGGGGGCGCGGTGGACCAATTGCCTGCGCGCCAATTGTCCTGGCGCGGGTCAATCAACTGCAACGAGCCGCCCTGGCTGTTGGCCGCCGCCGGCCAGGGGGGCGCGGAGCTGTATTGGACTTCCGCTACGACCGCGCCGCCGGGTTGCGCTAGGGCCAGCAGCGTGACGCCATTGGTCGCGAGCACGTCTTCGCCGAATGTGTCGAACACCAGATTTGTCGCCCCATAAGCGGCGGCAAAGGCGGGACCATTGGCCGCCAGGACCAGAAAACCATTGGGAGCGATGGACGCTCCCGACGGGAACGTGTAATTGAGGCCCTGAAATTGCCAGCCGGAGAGATCGAAGGTCAGATTGGACGAGGTGATGAAAAGCTCGACAAATTGCGCGCCGGGGACACCGGGGTTGTACATGATCTCGTTGATGACCACCTGTCCGGACGGCGAGGGCGCGCTCCCGGCATAGGCCACCACCAGATTGGTAGCGGCGCCACTAACCGGCTGGCCGTGAATGTCCACGCCATTGATAACTTGCGGGACTGTTGAGGCCGGCGATGAAGGCCAGATTGTCACCCAGGTGCTCGACGCGGGATTGCGGCGCGCTGGTGAAGGCTAAGGGTGCCAGCACGGTCAAAGCCGCCGGTGCGCTGGTGACGGCGCCGTTCACATTGCTCACCACGACCGAGTAATTGCCCGCCTCCGCGTAAGTAATGCCGGCGACGGTCAGATTGGAGGTGATGGAGCCCGAGACGGTTGCTCCGTCGGCCAAGACGCCATCCGACAGGTGGCTGCCATTGAAAAGCCAGCGATAAGCAAAGGGCGCAGTTCCGCCGGCGAGAACAGAAAAGGAAGCCGTGCCAAGGTAGTAGGTGGTGACATTTTGCGGCGGAGAAATAATTCGCGGGTCGGCAGCGGTGACAGTCAGCGTGGCGATGGAACTGGAAACCGACCCCAGGGCGTTGCTGGCTATTACGCTATAAAAGCCGGCGCTGACGGCCGTGACGCCGGTGAGGATAAGATTGCTGGTGGCGGCGCCGGATATATTTGCGTCGTTGGTTAGATTCACACCCCCTTGCTTCCATTGATAAGAGACAGCGGAACCGCCCGCAACCGCCACCGCTTGCAGGGTGACGGTTGCGCCGGCGGCAGCATTCTGGCTGACCGGTTGGCTGGCGAATTCCGGGCCGCCGGTGACGAAACTCCAGGTGGTGCCGATGCGCAGATCGCTGAGAAGGATGGAACCTCACAAAGTATTGCCAGCGCGGTTGTAGAGAAAGAAGTTGGCCGCCTGGCCGACTTCATTGCTGCTGGCCGCCGTGATGGTGATGTTGGTGGTCACGGCGGGCGGCGTGGCGGCGCCAAAACTCGCGGCGGCGGGATCGACCCAGAGATTGGCGTTGTCATTATTGCCGTTGATGCCGAATTCGTAGTCAACAACAACGAACAGGACGGTGCTGGGCGCACGAAAAGTCGGGTCAAAACGCTCGGTTGAGCCGCCGCTGTTGTCGGCAATGCCGAGGGCCCAGTTGGTGGACGCGCCGCCCGTGGCCGAATTGCCTTCGAGGAACAGTTTGAAACATTTCCCGGGGGGGCTTGAGGTGGATTGATCGCCGGTAGTGGTGTTGTTGAAGCCGCCGAAATAGATCGGTTCGGTTCCCGTGGTGGCCAGATCACCGATGCTCGGCACCTCCAGTAAAAATGAGGCGTAAATCTTGTTGGTCACCAGATTGTTCGTGTCCGCCGCGATGATCCGCGAAAACATCAGGGCGGCGCTGTAGCCGGACGCATTGACCCCCTGGGCCAAGCCGGGAATCAGGACGGCATTGGTGGGGGAGGGCGGTGGAAAAGCGGCCGGGAACCCGGCATAGGTGAGATTGCTGTTGACGCACATGACCTCGTTTATGGAACCGCCGCTGCCTCCGTTCCAGAGCGCCCAGCCTTCGCCGAACGCATTGGTTTGGTGATAGAGCGGGGCGCCGTTAGCGTAGGACGTGCCGTTGACAGCCAACCCAACGGCGCTGGAAAAGGGGTCGAATCCGAACAAGGCAAATCCGCTGACGCATTGTCCCAACCAGCATAACAATAACAGCGGCTTCTTCAGGCTAAGCCTAATTTCATTTTGAGTTCAAAATAAGTCAAGTTTAAACAAGTCAAGTTTTTTCTCCCCATGAAATATGTTGTGGCAGAAGACAAGAGAGGCGCCTGGAAGCGGATGCTTGATTGCTTGAGAGGTGATTGAAACCACTGTGGCCGAGGTCATGGAGAGCATCGGCGCACGCGTTGATTGAAGGCGATACTCTGGAAATTCATCGACTGCTGCATAAAGCATTTGACAAACCCCTGTCTTTTCGAGCACGCTAAGCAAAACGCGGCGGTTTTGACGCCGGAATTAAGGTTATGAGCAGATATGACCATCATCCGCATCCAACCCATCGGGAAAAGCTCCCAATACTGGCTTTGACAGCGGGGGCGATCCTGGGGCTGTGCCTGCCGCTCGGGGCTTACCCGCTGCAAACCCTGACGACCAATGTGCAGCCGATAAACGGCACGGACAACGGCGGCGACACCTTTCCGGGCGCGGTGGTCCCCTTTGGAATGGTGCAGTGGAGCCCGGACACGACCCCGTCGGAGTCGGGCGGCTACCTCTATACGGCCACGCAGATCGTCGGGTTCGGCCTTGATCACCTGAGCGGGGCGGGTTGCGCTTACGGTGGGGACTTTGCCTTCACGCCTATTCCGGGAAGCGTGACAAGCTCGCCGGCCACCAAAGGCAGCAACGGGAAGACCACTTTTGCCTCGTCCTTTTCGCACGCGAACGAAATCGCCACGCCCGGATACTACTCCGTCCAGTTCATTAATGGAATTCTCACCGAGCTCACCGCGACGACCAGGACGGGGTTTGGCCGATTCACTTACCCGTCCGGCCATACCGCCAGCATGGTCATAAACGCCGGAAGCGGCGCCGCAGGAACCATTAACGCCTCGATCCAGATCAACACCAACGGACAGGAAATCAGCGGTTGGACGACCGAGGGCGGTTTCTGCGGCTCGGGTGAACATCCGACGTTATATTTCGATGCGGTCTTCGACCATGCCTTCGCCACGTACGGCGTGTGGAACGGCACGAATTTGACGGCCAATGGGACGAACGTCACTGGAGCGCAGACCGGCGTTTACCTCAGTTTCAATTTGCCGAGCGGCGGCGTTGTGCTGGCGAGGACGGCGCTCTCCTATGTCAGCGTCACCAATGCCCAGGCCAACCTGCAGGCGGAAAGTCCGGCTTCCTCGTTCACGAGTGCCGGCTTCAATGCTATGGCGAGCGCGGCCAGCAACAGTTGGAATGGCTATCTGAACAAGATTCAGGTGAGCGGCGGGACGCCGGCGGACACGGCGACCTTCTACACGATGATGTACCACGCTTTGCAGGCACCCAGCGTGGTCAGCGACGTCAACGGCCAGTACATGGGCTTCGATGGTCAGACGCACACGACCTCCGGATACATCAAGTACGAATTCTTTTCCGGATGGGATATCTACCGTAACGAGTGCCAGTTCTTGGCCATGATGGATCCCGCGCGCGCCAGCGACATGGCGCAGTCGCTCGTGCAGGATGCTCACGATGGCGGGGCGATGCCGCGCTGGAGCGTTCCCAATGGGGACACGGGCGTGATGATGGGTGATCCTGCTACGCCGATCATCGCTGGCCTATATGCGTTCGGCGCAACGAATTTTGACACGGCCTCCGCTCTGGCGGCTATGGTGAAGGCGGCTGTTAATCCGGCGACGGAGGCCCTGAACGGAATCCACGAGCGGGATGCCGAGCGCGACTATCTGAACCTGGGCTACGTTCCGGAGTTTAAGATTGGGGGGTACGGACCGGTATCGATGACTCTGGAGTATTGCAGCGCCGACTGCGCCCTGGCCCGTTTCGCTCAGGCGCTCGGCGACACCACCAACTGCACGTTGGCGATGAATCGCGCCCAAAACTGGCGCAACCTGTTTAATACCAACTCCGCCTACATGCAGATGCGGCGTTCCGACGGCCTCTGGTCGCCCGGATTTGTCATCAACAACGAGAGCTACGACAACTATCAGGGCTACGTCGAGGGCACTGCATCCCAGTACACTTGGATGGTGCCATTCAACCTGGCTTCGCTCATTGATATGATGGGAGGCCCGCAGGCCGCGTCAGCCCGTCTGGACACCTTCTTCACGCTCCTCAACGATGGAACCGGTTCCCAGTACGCCTATATGGGCAATGAGCCGTGCTCGGAGACGCCCTGGATCTACAATTCTCTGGGTGAGCCTTACAAGGCCTCGAGTGTTGTCCGGCAAATCATGACGCAGCTCTATTCGACGGCCCCGAGCGGCTTGCCGGGCAACGACGACCTGGGGCAGATGGCGTCGTGGTATGTCCTTGCGGCGCTCGGCCTGCATCCGGAGATCCCGGGTGACGATGTTCTGGTCCTGAATGGGCCGCTCTTTCCGCAGGCCGTCGTCCATCTGACCGGTGGCGACGTGACCATTACCGGCAGCGGAGCGGGAGACAACGCTCCCTATGTACAAAGCTTGACGGTGAACGGCCAGGCGTCCAGCGCGTCCTGGATCCGTTTCGCGAACATCGCCAACGGCGGGACGCTGGCTTTCACCCTGGGGACCAGCCCGAATACAAATTGGGGTTCAGACCTTTCCATCGCACCGCCTTCCTATATGGATGGAATGACTGCGCCGCTCGCGCAGACCTATTTCTGGGGAACCGGCCTGGAGTCGGGCGAACCCCAACTCGCTTGGACCAACACAGTAGATGCTGCGCCATACCCGGCGGGCGGCAGCACCAATGTCGGCCCCATTCTCAGCAGCTTGTCGGGACCGGAGCTGGGGGCCAGAAACGAGAACAGCCAGAGTGGCACCAACGAGATCATGTATTCAGGAATGGCGCTGGGAGGGGCGTCCGACTATGCATACATGAAGGCCTTCGATCTTAGCGGCCAGAACGTCACCATCTCCCCCGGGATGCACTTTTCCTACTGGGTCTTCCCGCAAAGCCATACCAATGACAGTCTGGCGGCGGGGAGCAACAGCGTCTATGTGGCGCTGGATCTGATCTTTACGGACGGAACGAACCTCCGGGATAGCAGCCTGACGGACCAACACGGCGTTCGTGTAAATCCCACCAACCAAGGCGGCATACTGGTGCTGGATACCTGGAATTACGTGACGGTCGATATGACACCCCTGGCGGGCAAGACCGTAAACCGAATCGACCTGGGCTACAATCAGCCCGGCAGTACGGGAGGGTATCGCGGCTATGTGGATGACGTAGCCTTCACCACTCCCGCAAATTGGTTCCCAGACAATCTGGCATTAAACCAGCCGGCGAGCGCGGATAGCCAGCAGGCCGGCAATCCAGCCAGCAGCGGCAATGACAGGAATACGGGAACGCGCTGGAGCGCTAATGACGGCAACGCGAATCATTGGTGGCAAGTGGATTTGGGCGGCATCTGCAACCTGACGGGAGATGAAGTGATCTGGCAGATGAACGGAGTGGTTTACGATTACACGGTGACCGTGTCCCTAGACAATGCGAATTGGACAACGGTGGTTAACAAGACGGCGAACACCAGCACCGCCCAGGATCAAGCGGACGTGTTCATGGCCAGCGGGCGTTATGTGCGGATCACAGTGACTGGGCTGCCTGCGGGCGGCTGGGCCAGTTTCGATGAATTCCGGGTGTTCGGGACGGTAGTAACACCGCCGCCGGTTCCGACGGGGCTTGTGGCGTTTGGAGGCTACGGGTTAGCCACCTTGAATTGGGCGGTTTCCGCGGGGGCGACGAGTTACAATGTGAAGCGTTCGACGAGCAGCGGCGCGGAGACAACCATCGCCAGTCCGACCACAACGAGTTACACTGACACGGGATTGGCCAACGGCACGACGTATTACTACGTGGTTTCGGCCGTGAATTTACTGGGACAGAGCGGCAATTCCAGCGAGGTGAGTGCCACGCCGGTCACACCGATGCCGGGTTCCTACGAATCCGCGGTTGTGGCCGATAACCCGCTGGCCTATTGGCCATTGAATGAAACGAATGGCTCGGTCGCTTGCGACCCGGTCGGCGGTCATAACGGAACTTATGTCGGTGGTGTTACCCTTGCCCAACCGGGTGTGCCATTGTTGGGCTTCGGCTCTCCCAGCTACGCCGTGCTCTTTGACGGAACGTCGGCCTACGTGGACATTCCCGAAGGCCCGTTCAACATCACCAATGCCATTACCACAATAGCTTGGGTTAATGTTCCAGTCACACCCCATTTTTCGGGAATAATGGGGCACGGCGATAGTTCCTGGCGCATGAGCGTCAACCCAAGCGGCGAACCTGGCGCCAACGACGGCAACCTTGGGTCAGCCGACGCAACCAGTTCAACCTCCATGGTCGATGGCAACTGGCATTTCGTGGTCTATACGTTTACGG
>Ga0181524_10004151_pt1 | contig 13592 bp, 9 predicted proteins | sample PEATcosm2014_Bin_34_FD_119761 | JGI IMG/M metagenome (GOLD analysis project Ga0181524, IMG submission 119761) | Peatland microbial communities from MTU Mesocosm Facility, Houghton, MI, USA - PEATcosm2014_Bin05_60_metaG | ecosystem: Environmental > Terrestrial > Soil > Wetlands > Peat | place...
CTGCCGCTCTATCTCGCGTTCTTCCAGTTCGTGCACAACGCCAGAAAACGTGGAAAAGCGCTGCTGACGGCGCTCGTCGAAGCAATCGTCGCCCCATCACCCCGGAACCCGGGATGAGCCTCCCCGTTAATAGGGAAGCTCCGCGACAGCGGGTTCGAAGTTGCGCGTGGGACCACGAAAACGAGCGGTTGGCGCGCGAATTTAAGATCCACCTAGCTCGGGAGAGCGCGCAAACTGGCTTCGAGCAGCGACTTTCGATCGGCGTTGAGACCGACAAAGATATGGAAATCGCCAGGTTCGAGCACGGACTCGAAATTCTGGTCGAGGACGCGAAAGCTCTCGGCGGAGAGGGTGAAGGCGACGACCTTTGATTGGCTGGGATCGAGCGCGACTTTCGCCCAAGCCTTCAGCTCCAACAGCGGACGCGCCACTGTAGACACGAGATCGTGCACGAAGAGGAATATCGTTTCTTCAGTGGCGACTCCTCCTCTGTTGATGGCGTCGACCTCCACTTTGATCCATTCTTGAGCGCGAATCTCCGTTCGGTTCAGACGCAAATTCTCCAGATCGACGCGGCTGAAGGAGAGCCCATGTCCGAATGGAAAAAGCGGCTCGACCGAAAGATCGAGATATTTGCTGGTGAAGGGATCGGCCGCGTCGGCCGGCCGGCCCGTCGGGCGCGACGAATAGAAGATTGGAATCTGACCTGTCTCGCGCGGCCAGCTTATGGGGAGGCGCGCGGTGGGGTTGAAACGCCCGGTAAGCACATCGGCGATCGCCTGGCCGGCCATATCGCCGAGGAACCAAGCGCCGACAACCGCGCGCGCCCTTTCGGCGAGCCAGGTGATCATCAGCGGACGGCCGGAGAAGAGGATGACGATAACGGGAACGCCCGTCGCCAGAGCCGATTCGGCAAGCTCCCGCTGACGCCCAGGCAACTCCGGCGTCGCGCGGGACGCCGCTTCGCCGCTCATGTCGGCTCTTTCGCCAAGACAGAGCACGATGACATCCGCGTCGGCGGCCAATGCGCATGCCGCCGCGATCCGGCTCCCGTCACTGCTGTCCACGTCCACGCCCGCGTCGAAAACGATCTCGCACTGGGGCAGGGCGGCCCTCAGACCCGCGACGGTGGTTACGCAATCCTCCGCGCTTCCGGCCAACGCCCAAGGTCCGCGCATTTCGGCGGGCGCGTCCGCGAGTGGACCAATGACGGCGATGCGGCGCGAATTGGCGGGCAGCGGCAGAATGTCGCGATTGGCGAGAAGGGTGATCGACCGTCGGGCCGCGTCGGCGGCGAGGCCCGCCATCGCCTGCGCCGAGAATTCGCCCGAGGAGACGCGCCGATAGGGATCGTCGAACAGTCCAAGCTTCTGTTTCAGTCTCAGGACGCGGCCCACGGCGGCGTCTATGTGCTCCAGCCCGACCAGCCCGCGCGCGAGAGCTTCCGGCAAGCAGCTGATATAGACGCCGCCCGCCATGTCGATGTCGACGCTCGCCTTCAGTGCGAGCGCCGCCGCTTCGACAAGATCCGCGGCGACGCCATGTTGCGTCAATTCGGCGATGGCGTTGTAGTCGCTGATGATGACCCCATCGAATCCAAGTTTGCTTCTGAGATAGTCGCGCAATAGGCCCGTATGCGCGGTCATCGGAACGCCGGCGACGCTGTTGAACGCGGGCATGATCGCCGCGCAGCCGGCGCCGACCGCGGCTCGAAAGGGAGGCAGGTAGACTTCGTGCAGGGCGCGTTCGGAAACGTCGACCGGTCCGTATTCGCGCCCCCCTTGAGCCGCGCCGCCTCCACAGAAATGCTTTGCGGTCGCGGCGATTGACGGCGTCGTGGATAGATTCGTTCCTTGAAAACCGCGAATTTTCGCCTCGGCGAATTTGGCGCCGACAAAAGGATCCTCCCCCGGCCCTTCGGCGATGCGCCCCCAGCGCGGATCTCTCGCGATGTCCAGCATCGGCGCGAATGTGAGGGCGACGCCGTCGCCCGCGGCTTCGATCGCCGCCGCGCGCGCCGTGCTCTCCCAAAGGATGGGATCGAACGCCGCCGCTTCGGCGAGCGGGATCGGGAAGATCGTCTTATGTCCATGCAATACGTCGAGGCCGAACAAGACAGGAATGGCTAGTCTCGTTTCCTCCATCGCGATCTTCTGCAGGGCCGATGTCGCTTCCCGACCCCAAAGATTGAGGACGGCGCCAATGTTCCCCGCGCGCAGATTTTCGTTCAGATCGCCTCCGCCGACCGGGCCCGTGACGGCCTGACCCGCGGTGACCATGTTGAGCTGGCCGATCTTTTCCGCGAGCGACATGTTCGCGACAAGCGAGTCGATCAGGTCCATCGTGACATCCGCGGACTGGTGAAGTCGTTGAGAAGACCTCGCGGCCTTGCGGCGCGAAGGGCGAGGCGTCCCAGTAGGCAAAAGTGTTCGACGATCAACCTTGCCGTTCGGGCGCCCGAGTGATGTTATAGGGAGCGCGGGCAAATGGGTCGAGTGGCCATGGAGAACCAAATCAACAGGGCGAATCGGACGGACGCCGAGCGTCAGGCCGAGAAGGACGGCCTTGTTTCGCAACTGAAGGCGATACTGGAAGTCTTCCGCAATTCCAGCCGGCGCGGCATATTGCTTGGGCTTGGCGCGGGGCTCGCGCTTGTGGTCGGAGCCACCGTCTACGGGCAGATCAAACTCAACGCATGGAGCAGACCGTTTTATGATGCGCTCTCGCGCAAAGACCTTTCGGCTTTCGGCTCGCAGCTTTTCGTTTTCGTCGTCATCGCCGGGGCGCTGCTGGTTCTGAACGTCGCCCAAACCTGGCTCAATCAAATGATGAAGGTGACCTTGCGCGACGAATTGACGCGGGACTTGTTCGCTCAATGGCTCTCCCCCAGACGCGCCTTTCTCCTCGCCGGCACCGGCGAGGTCGGGGTGAATCCGGACCAGCGTATTCACGAGGACGCCCGCCACCTCGCCGAACTTTCGACCGATCTCTGCGTCGGGCTTTTTCAAGCCACGCTTCTTCTGACGTGCTTCGTCGCGGTCCTTTGGCTGCTGTCGGCGGGCGTGGTGTTCGAGCTCCAAGGAACAAGCTTTGTCATTCCGGGCTACATGGTCTGGTGCGCGCTCTTTTATGCGGGCGTGGCTTCTTGGGCGAGTTGGCGCGTCGGGCGGCCGCTTATTCAGCTCAACGCGGAACGTTACGCCCGCGAATCCGATCTGCGATTCGCGCTCGTGCATGTCAACGAGCATAGCGAGGGGATCGCCGTCCACCGCGGCGAGGCGGGTGAGAAAAGCCGCCTTCAGCGCGCGCTTGACTCTCTCCTGGTCGTTCTTCGCGCGCTTGTCGGCTCGACAACGAGGTTGACCTGGGTCACCGCGGGTTATGGATGGTTCACGATCATCGCGCCGATCGTGGTGGCGGCCCCCGCCTATTTCCTGGGAAATCTTTCTTTCGGCGGCATGCTCATGGCCGTCGGCGCGTTTGAGCAAGTGCAGCAGTCGCTGCGTTGGTTCGTCGATAATGTGGGCGTGATAGCGGATTGGCGCGCGACGCTGTTTCGTGTCGGAGGACTTCGTTGCGCCTTGATCGAAATGGACAAGCTAGGAAATCAAGCGAGCCAAATCGAACTCGCGCGGACCGAAGAAGACAAGCTCTGTTTTGAAGATCTCGGCGTCATTTCACCCACCGGCTACACCACCTTGAATGAATCGCGTGTCGAGATCATGCCCAAGGACCATGTTTTGATCCTTGGCGCCCCGGCCTCGGGGAAGACAAGTCTGTTTCGCTCCATGGCCGGTCTATGGTCGTGGGGAAAGGGCAAGATCACTCTGCCTCCGGCCGAACACATCATGTTCATGCCGAAACGCCCCTATATTCCGGATGGCTCCTTGCGCGACGTCCTGGCCTATCCGGCTTCGTCGCAAAGGTTCACGAAACAGGAATTCGAGGCCGCTCTCGCAAACATGGGCCTCTCATATCTGACTGTCTGGCTCGATCGTGAGGCGCGATGGGACAAGGAATTGACCGAGCCGGACCAGCAGGGCCTCGCCTTCGCGCGAGTGCTGCTCCACAAGCCGCGTTGGGTCATTGTCGATGAAGCGATTGGATCGCTCCGAGAGAAAACACGAAGAAAACTCTTCGACATCTTCGAGACGGAGTTGGCGACAACGGCCCTCGTTTATATCAGCGGATCGCAAACCGAAGACAAGTTTTTCACGCGGGTTCTTCGCCTGACCAAGAATCCGGAGGGACCGCGCATGACGCCCGATGCGCGGGTTTTTGTTTCCGGAGCCGACAAATGAGAGTGTCGGATTTCATCGCCGAGGCGCTTCTTTCCATGTCGACCGCTAGCGCCCTCGTGACGAGAGGAATTCTTCGATGAAGCCGGCGCCCGCGAACAAAGCCGGAAAAGAATCGGCCTTATCGGACGCGGCGCTGCTCGATCTCGCGCAACGACAAACATTCCTCTATTTCTGGGACGGGGCGCATAAAGCGAGCGGCCTTGCTCGCGACCGCATTGGCCTTGACGCCGAGCCAGGGGACGATCTCGTTGCAATCGGCGGTTCGGGTTTCGGCGTCATGGCCATGATCGTCGCGACGGAACGAAGATGGATCGCGCGAGAGGAAGCAATAGCGCGACTGTCGTCGATGCTCGATTTCCTGGAGCGCGCTCCTTGCTATCATGGCCATTTCCCACATTTCATGAATGGGCGCATCGGCGCCGCCATACCCTACATCCGTAAAGACGATGGCGGCGATCTCGTGGAAACCTCATACCTTTTTCAGGGTCTGTTGTGCGCGCGCCAATATTTCGATGGCGACGCCTCGGGCGAGAAGGTTCTGCGCGATCGCATCACTCGTTTGTGGCTCGACGTGGAATGGAACTGGCATATGCGCGAGGGGAGCAAGGTGCTGACCTGGCATTGGAGCCCAAATAACGGGTTCAGCCTCGCCCAGGAAATTCGCGGCTGGAACGAATGCCTGTTGAGTTATGTCCTAGCCGCCGCATCGCCGCGCTACCCGATTGATCCATCGGCCTATCACGAGGGTTGGGCGCAGAGCCGAAATTTTCTGAACGGCCATTCCTATTATGATGTCGACCTGCCGCTCGGCCCTCCCTTTGGCGGGCCGCTTTATTTTTGTCATTATTCCTTCTGCGGACTGGATCCTCGCGGCTTGGCGGACGATTACGCCGACTACTGGCGCCAGAATACGCATCATGTCATGATCAACTATGAGCATTGCGTGCGTAATCCCGGGAATCATAAGGGTTATGGCCCCTCCTGCTGGGGGCTCACTTCAAGTGACGACCCTGTGGGCTATTATGCGCATGCGCCGGACGACGACAATGGCGTGATCTCGCCGACCGCGGCCTTATCGAGTTTTCCATACGCGCCGGAGGCGGCGTTCCGCGCCCTGCGATATTTTTACGAGGCGCTCGGCGACAGAATTTGGGGCCGTTTCGGCTTCGCGGACGCGTTCAGCGAGGACTCTGGGTGGGTCGCGCGAAACTATCTCGCGATCGACCAGGGGCCGATAGTCATCATGATCGAGAATCATCGCACGGGTCTGCTGTGGGATTTGTTCATGAAAGACCCGGATGTGCGGGCCGGTCTGCGTCGGCTCGGGTTTCGCAGCCCGCATCTGAAACAGGATCGAGCATGAGGTCGATTCCCACCCCGAAAGAGAACGCGATTGGAGGCGAAGCAAAACCGCTTCTCGATTGGATGAACCAGCAATATGTATTTTCCGCCGCCACGATGCTACGCGCCGTTTCGGCGACCAATCTCGTCAAGGAGCGTCGGGGTTTCGGCCAGACGATCAGGCCTTCGCCTGGTTCGGTCCTGGCCTCGCCTGAAATTGCTTCCTATGACCCAGATCCTGATTACTTTTTCCACTGGCTGCGTGATTCCGCGCTCGTCATGGACGCTTTGCGGGCGCTAATCATGGATCGCGCATTTGGGCCGGAAGTTCCGCGGCATTTCTCGAATTTCCTCGATTTCAGCCTGGCCCTTTGTCGGCTTGACGGCGGGGATTTTATTAAACGCGCGGATTTTGGAGCGGCGATCGATCCGGCGTCCCGCGTCCATGCGCGCTCGGCGGATGAGCTCGCGGGAATCGTCGGCGATCGCGTCCTCGGCGAGCCGCGCTTTAACCCCGACGGAACGCTCGATATTATCAAGTGGGGACGCCCGCAGCATGATGGGCCCGCGCTGCGCGCGCTCACGTTGTTGCGCGCATGGCGCCTCGACGCGTTGCGCGAGCGCTTGAACCGTTCGTCCCTGTCGTCGCTTCTGGAGCAAGATCTCGACTTCACGCTCCATCACTTCCAAGAGCCCTGTTTCGATCTTTGGGAAGAGACTTTTGGCCATCATTATCACACGCGCCTCGTTCAATTCGCGGCGCTGAGCGATGGAGCGGAATGGATGGACGAGACTGGCGATTTGACGCGCGCGTTCGCGTATCGGACAGCGGCGCTGGAGCTTCGCGAACGGCTCGACGCCCATTTCAACGCACTGGACGGCATATATGTCAGCCACGCCGTCGACGCCTCGGAAACGGCGGGTTTCGCCGCAGCGAAGCGGCTGGATATAGCCATCGTCCTCGCCGCGATCCAGGCGGCGCGTCAGGATGGTCCGCACGGCGTCCTCGATCCAAAAGTTCTCGCGACGCTGGTTCGGCTTGAGACGCTTTTTGCAAAGGCGTACAAGATCAACCGCGAGCGCGCTGCGTCTTGCGCGCCCGCTATGGGACGCTACGCGGACGATGTCTATTACAGCGGCGGCGCCTATTACTTTTCGACGCTCGGCGCGGCGCAATTTTACTTCTGCTTCGCGGAAGCGGTCGGCCGAGGCGCGATGGTCCCCATTTCCGAAGACAACCGGACAATATTGGCGGACATGCTTGGGGCGCCCCCGAAGTCGCTCGGCGCGACATCGGTCGAGGCGCGGTGCATGGAGGGTCTGTTCAATGCTCTGCTTAATCGTGGCGACATGTTCATGGCGATGGTTCGAACCCATACGCCCGCGTCGGGAGAGTTGTCCGAGCAATTCGATCAGACGAACGGGGCGCAAACTTCCGCGAAGAATCTCACTTGGAGCCATGCCGCCTTCGTGACCGCCTTCGCCAGCAGGAAAGCGGCGGTCAATGCGGCGTCGGGACGATAATCGCGCGACGCGCAAGAGTCTTCAAAGCTCTCGAGGTTTCAGTGCACGGCGATCCACACCAAGTTCTGTTGGGCGATATAGGCGGAACCCATGCGCGCTTCGCTTTCCTCGCGGAAGACCGAATTGGCTCGATTGAGACCCTCGCCGCGCGAGACTATTCGTGTTTCGCCGATTCTCTCGCGGCGTTTCTCTCGCGCCATCCCGAAACGCGCTGCTTCGGTCGATTGTTGCTGGGATGCGCCGGGCCTATCGAGGACGGACGCTGCGAATTGACCAATAGCTCCTGGATCATCGACGCGGCGGAACTGCGCGCGAAGTTCAACCGCGCGGCGGTTCGCGTGATCAATGATTTCGAAGCATTGGCCTGGTCCTTGCCAAGTCTCGCATCGTCGGATCTTTTCAAGATCGGAAATGGCGGCGCAGATGCGACCGCGCCAATGGCCGTGCTCGGGCCGGGAACGGGCTTGGGCGTCGCGTGTCACGCGCTAAATCCGGGGGGCGAGATCGTCTTTGCGTCGGAAGGCGGCCATGCGACATTACCAGCGACCTGTCGGCGCGAAGACGCCATCATCGAACACCTTCGCAATCGCTTTGGTCACGTTTCGGTCGAGCGCGTGCTTTCAGGCGACGGACTCGTCAATCTTTATGAGGCGATCGTGGCGATCGATCATTCGTCCGCGGCCCATAAGAGCGCGGCGGACATTACCGCGGGCGCGCTCGAGGGCGGCTGTGCCATATGCCGTGAGGCGCTTGATTTGTTCTGCGCGATGCTGGGAACCGTCGCGGGAGACGTCGCTCTCACTTTTGCCGCGAAGGGCGGCGTCTTTATCGCCGGCGGGATTGCGCCGCGAATTGTTGAATATCTGAGGGACTCGCAATTTCGAACGCGTTTCGAAAGCAAGGGACGCTCTAAATCCTACCTCGTCGACATCGCCACATCGGTGATCGTTCGTCGCGAGCCGGCTTTTCTGGGTTTGCAGCGATTGGCTAGGATGACGCCGGATCGGTAGGTTTGCTCGCTGTCACGTCGTTGGAGGCGCGCGCGGTTTCCATCACGAGGCCTTCGTTGGCGCGCAGGCTCACCGTCGCACCGACCGTTTCGGCTCGGCGGTCGCCATGTGTCGAGATCACGATTCGCAGCTCGGCGGCCGCTGGCTTGGACCAAATTCGCGGGAGGCCGGAAAGGTTGAGCACGACGACGATTGAATATTCGCCCCAGCCCCGTTCGTAGGCGAGGATAGGCGAATTGCGCGAGAGAAGACGCCACTCGCCCTCCTTGAGCGCGGCGCGCCGCCGGCGATACTGGAGGAGGCTTCGCACAAGAGAGAGAATTGATGTCGCGTCGCCGCGCATCGTCTCGACATTGCGCGTTTCATAATCGGGCGTGAGCGGGAGCCATGGCGCCTGTGTCGAAAATCCCGCGAAAGGCGAGGCGTCCCACTGCATCGGCGTTCGCGAGGGATCGCGCCCAAGACTGGGTTCGCGCTTCCCGCACGGATCCTGGACGCGATTGGGCGGGATCTCGGCATGTCCGACGCCAAGTTCATCGCCGTAATACAGCGTCGGCGTTCCGCGCAAGGTTAGGAGCAGCATGGCCGCGACGCGCGCCTGCTCCTGTCCGACACGCGCCGCCACGCGCGGCCTGTCATGGTTGCTGAGCACCCAGTTCGGCCAAGCGCCTTTCGGCAGCGCGGCTTCATATCTCTCGATCAAACCCGCGATGTCCGGAGCCGTCCAGGCCGTCGACAAAAGGTGGAAGTTGAACGGCAGATGCAGCCCCATGAGGTTCGCGCCGTAATACGCAACGAGCCTTTCTATCGGCAAATAAATTTCGCCGATCAACACGCGGCTGTCGAATTCGTCGACCACCCGGCGAAAGCCGGCGATTACATCATGCGCCTCCGGTTGGTCTGTCGAATAGATCGGAGAGAGGCGGCTAATTTCCGGTTCGCCGGCGGTCCAGGCGGGATTGAGCGGATTGTCGCGAAACGCCGCATCCTTGATAACGTCTGAAACCACGTCAACCCGAAAGCCGTCGACGCCTCGCCGCAACCAGAAGCGCAACACGTCGTGCATCGCCGCGCGAACTTCGGGATTTCTCCAATTGAGGTCCGGCTGTTCGGCGAGAAAGGCGTGATAATAATACTGGCCCGTGGCCTCGTCCCAGTTCCATGCGGCGCCGCCGAAATTGCTGAGCCAGTTATTCGGTGGGCCGCCATCCGCGGCGGCGTCCCGCCAGATATACCAGTCGCGCTTTTCGCTGGAGCGCGATCGACGGCTGGCAATGAACCATGGGTGCGTGATCGACGTGTGATTGGGAACAAAGTCGAGGATGACTTTAATTTGCCGCGCATGCGCCGCGTCGAGGAGACGATCGAAACTCTCGAGCGAGCCGAAGATCGGATCGACGTTGCAATAGTCCGCCACGTCATAGCCAAAGTCATGCATCGGCGAGGGATAGAACGGCGAAATCCAGATCGCGTCCACGCCGAGCCAGACGAGGTAGTCCAGGCGTCGGCGGATCCCGTCGAGATCGCCCACGCCGTCGCCATTCGAGTCCTGAAAGGAGCGGGGGTAGACTTGGTAGATCGTCCCGACCCGCCACCAAGAATAGGACATGTTGCAAATCGCCAAGCGATGGAAGCGGCCCCACGCCGCGACGATAGGATCCTCTTATATCAACTTATTGACGGATCAAGCGCCAAAAGAAATACATCTGGCGGTCCGGTTCAATGAGGGCGGATCAGTTACCGAACAGGACGCTCTTCTCGTCCTCATACGTCGCCAACAAATGGTTTCGGCTTAAAAATATGGGTCATCCGCTTCTCATGCTCGTTTCAGGGGTTGCCTGATTGTGTGATTTTGCCTCGAAGGGGCGACCAAAGTCATCCAAATACATTGAAGTTTAAACAGCGACAGCCAAGCCAGAGAAGCTGCGATCGGCGAAACTCGAGACCCCCTAGAAATGGAAGTTTTCGTCTATGAATCAGCGTCTTGATTCCGATTGAGCATGGGGGCCCGCTTTCGCGATTGTTCAAAAGCTCATCATCGAGCGCGGGCGGTAAGGTTGCCAAAATGGACGCGATTTGCGATCACATGGTGAACAACGACCGACCGGAACCGTTCTCGACGCTTCTCGCCGAAGCCCATGCGGCAGGATTAGAAGCGTCGCCCGACGGCGCGCGTTGGCCTACCCGTTTCGCGCAGGCATGACGATTGAAGGACGCAATGGCAAACAGCGATCTCTCCATCGTCGCCTTCACCGCGCACACCGACATTGACGCCGATCGGACGATCGCGAAAGTTACGCGGCGCCTCATTCCTTTTCTCATCGCCTGTTTTTTCGCCGCCTATCTCGATCGCGTCAACGTCGGCTTCGCGGCGCTGACGATGAACAAGGAGCTTGGGTTTTCGCCACAAACCTTCGGATGGGGCGCTGGCGTATTCTTTATCGGCTATTGCCTGTTCGAGGCGCCGAGCAATTATATTCTGCATCGTGTCGGCGCGCGGCGCTGGATCGCTCGCATCATGATAAGCTGGGGCGTCGTTTCCGGGCTGACGGCTCTGATTTGGGACGAGACGAGTTTCGTCTCCCTACGGTTGTTGCTCGGCGTCGCCGAGGCTGGATTCGCGCCCGGCGTCATCCTCTATTTGACTTATTGGATTCCCGCGGAGCGCCGCGCTCTGTCCCTTGGCGCTTTCTTGATGGCCGTACCGCTGTCCAGCGCTTTCGGCGCGCCGCTATCAAGTCTCGTGCTGGCGACGATGGACGGCGTCGCCAATCTAAGCGGCTGGCGCTGGCTGTTCGTTCTGGAAGCCGCGCCGTCGATCGTTCTGGGCGCGATCGCCTTGTTCTATCTGACGGACCGGCCCAAGGACGCGAGCTGGCTGGAGCCGGTCGAGCGGAACTGGTTGCAGGCGCGGCTGGACAGCGAGCAGCAGACGCTTGAAGACCCTTCTCCCTGGAGCATGTTGCGCCATCCGCGCGTCATCGTGCTTGGCCTCGCCTATTTCGGCGTCGTGTCTTCGCTTTATGGATTGGGTTTTTGGTTGCCGCAAATGGTCGACGCATTCGGCTACGGCGTCCTCGCCTCCGGCTTCATTGTGTCGATCCCATACGCCTGCGGCGCGCTGGCGATGGTTTTATGGAGCCAAAGCTCCGATCGAAGCGGCGAGCGCCATCTTCATACCGCGTTCGCCGCGCTGCTCGCGGCTTGCGGTCTTGCGGCCGCGGCCTTCACGCAGTCGCCGCCCGCGGCGATGGCGGCTCTGTCCGTCGCCGCGATCGGCACGCTCGCGGCCATGCCGACTTTGTGGAGCCTCTCGACTGGCTTCCTTTCAGGCGCTGGCGCCGCGGTCGGCGTCGCGCTGATAAATTCGATCGGCAATCTCGCTGGATTCGTTGGACCCTATCTCGTCGGTTGGATCAAGGCCGCGACGGGTGATTTCTCATGGGCGCTGCTAGCGCTCGCCATTGGGCCGCTCGCGACCGCGGCAATTGTTTTGCGCCTATGGCGACAGGAAGAAGGCAAGCCGTAAGGGCGACTTCACGCGCTTTTCCGAACGTGCCGACCAGATAGCGGCAGGTCCGCGAGACGCCTTGACTCCCGCCGAATCGGCGCGCGAAGTCTCCGATTTTGGAGTCTCTGACACGCGCTCTTTGACGCAACGCCCTGCTAAGTCCCGGACATGTCGGGGACTTCCCGCGAAACCAAAAACGCATCCAAAACAAGAAGTTATCGTGGTGGAGCTGCGGGGAATCGAACCCCGGACCTCTGCAGTGCGATTGCAGCGCTCTCCCATCTGAGCTACAGCCCCGTTCCGACGCGGTGACTACACGGCGGACTCCGCGCTGTCAATCGCTTCTCGCGCCGCGACCCCATTCCCGTTCGCGCGTCCGGCCCGGGCAAAAGACCGCGCCCGCGAAGGATTGCGGCGCGGACGCGGTGGGGATAGACAAGTCTCCAAACCGTCAACGCCGGGAACCCAAAAATGCGCTATGCAGTGCTAGAGCTCATTCTGACAGTCATCGATCTTTATTGGTGGGTCGTCATTGCCTCCTTCGTCATATCGTGGCTCATCGCCTTCGACGTGATCAATACGCGTTCCCAAGCGGTTTATTCGATAAGGCGAGCCCTCGCCGCCCTCACCGAGCCGCTCTATGAGCCGATCCGCCGCGTCGTTCCAGCCTTCGGCGGGCTGGATTTTTCTCCGATGATCGTGTTGCTGGGCTTGCAGTTCCTGCGTAGCGCCATCGCGCACAGCTTTGGCTGAACCCGATCCCAGCGCGGCGTGGCGAGCGGAAGAGGGCGGCGTCGCCTTATGGCTGCGGCTAACGCCCAAGGGCGGACGCGATGCGATCGATGGGCTGGAGACCCTGGCCGACGGGCGTTGCGTGCTCAAGGCGCGCGTCCGCGCGGCGCCGGAAGATGGACGCGCCAATGCGGCGCTGGAGCTGCTCGTGGCGAAAACGCTGGAAGCGCCCAAAAGCGCTGTCGCGATTGTCGCCGGACACACCAGCCGCGTGAAGAAACTATTCGTTTCGGGCGATTCGGCCCGAATCATAGACGCGCTGGCCCGGCGGCTGGCGCAAACCGCCAAATGAGCAATGGTTGAACCCATGACCAAGACGAAGTCGAACATCGGCAATTTCTTCGAGGATTTTTCGCTCGGCCAGATTATCCGCCACGCGACGCCGCGCACGGTCACGACCGGCGATTCGGCCTTTTACACCGCGCTCTATTTGCCGCGATTCGCGGTGCAGTCGTCGCGCGCCTTCGCGCAGGCGATCGGCTATGGGGAAGCGCCGATCGACGATATTCTGGTGTTCCATTTCGTGCTGGGCAAAACCGTTCCCGACGTATCGCTCAACGCCATCGCCAATCTCGGCTATGCGGATTTGAAATTTCTCGCGCCCGTCTATCCCGGCGACACTCTGACCGCGACGTCGGAAGTGATCGGCCTCAAGGAAAATTCCAATAAGGAAACGGGCGTCGTTTATGTGCGCTCGACCGGCAAGAATCAGAATGGCGAGGTCGTGCTCGACTATGCCCGCTGGGTGATGGTCAAGAAGCGCGACAAAGACGCGCCCGTCGGCCCCGAAGTCGTACCCAATCTGCCGAAATCCGTCGCGCCCGCCGATCTCGGCAAGGCCGTGCCGCCGCTGAACGTCGCGGCCTATGACAGGGTGCTGGCCGGCTCGCCCTACGTCTGGGGCGATTACGAAAAAGGCGAGAAGATCGACCACATCGACGGCATGACCGTCGAGGAGGCGGAGCATCAGCTTGCGACGCGCCTCTATCAGAACAACTCGAAAGTCCATTTCAACCAGTATTACGAAGCGCAGGGGCGCTTCGGTAAGCGCATCATCTACGGCGGCCATGTGATCTCGCTCGCCCGCGCGCTGTCCTTCAACGGGCTTGCCAA
>Ga0181524_10004155_pt1 | contig 13580 bp, 7 predicted proteins | sample PEATcosm2014_Bin_34_FD_119761 | JGI IMG/M metagenome (GOLD analysis project Ga0181524, IMG submission 119761) | Peatland microbial communities from MTU Mesocosm Facility, Houghton, MI, USA - PEATcosm2014_Bin05_60_metaG | ecosystem: Environmental > Terrestrial > Soil > Wetlands > Peat | place...
GAAACCCGCTCCGCAACCCAAGCCCGAGCCGAAGCCGGAAACGAAGCCGGCGCCCGCCCCCAAGCCGGAAGCCAAACCAGCGCCGAAACCCGCTCCGCAACCCAAGCCCGAGCCGAAGCCGGCGCCCGCCCCCAAGCCGGAAGCCAAACCAGCGCCGAAACCCGCTCCGCAACCCAAGCCCGAGCCGAAGCCGGCTCCCGCGCCCGCTCCGCAACCCAAGCCCGAAGTCAAGCCCGAGCCCAAGCCCGAGGAACAACCCAAAATCAAGATTGCTGCCGTCGATTTTGCCAGCGGGGTCATGCCGCTGGTGAGCCGGCTGGGCTGCAATCAAACGGCGTGCCACGGCTCGCTGCGGGGCAGGGGCGGACTGAGGCTGTCGATGTTCGGCGGCGACGCCGCCGAGGACTGGGCGGAGCTCACGCGGGGCGTCCACGGCCGCCGCATCAACAGGATCGAGCCCCAGAAGAGCCTGCTGTTGCAGAAAGCGACGGGCGGCGCCGCCCACGGCGGAGGGGCGAAGATCCAGCCCGGCTCGCCCGAGTACAACCTGCTCTTGGGCTGGATCGCAGACGGGGCCCTCTGGGCCGACGAGAAGGTGCCGCGGCTGGCGGCCCTCCGGCTCTCGCCGCAAGAGCAGGTCCTGACCAAGGGGGACCCCGGGCGGCTGCTGGCCACCGCGGTGTTCTCCGACGGCAGCCGGGAGGACGTCACCGCCGACGCCCTGTTCAGCTCGCGCGAGGACAAGGTGGCCACCGTGGCCGAGGGAGGCAAAGTCCAGGCCGAGGACTTCGGCGAAGCGGTAGTGGTGGCCAGTTACCTGCGGCAGTTCGCGGTGGCCCGGGTCCTGGTCCCGCAACCGCTCCCGTCCCCCTTTCCGGCCGTGGCGGCCAACAACAAGATCGACGAGCTGGTGTTTGCCAAGCTCAAGCGGCTGGGCATTCCGCCCTCGGAGTTATCCAGCGATGAGGAATTCGTGCGGCGGGTGTACCTGGACGCGATCGGCACGCTGCCCGCCCCGGACGAGGTCCGCGGCTTCCTGGGCGACCGCGACCCGCAGAAGCGGGCGCGGTTGATCGACCGCCTGCTGGAGCGCGAGGAATTCGCCGATTTCTGGGCGTTGAAATGGGGCGACCTGCTGCGGATCAAGAGCGAGTACCCGGTGAACGTCTGGCCGAAGGCCGTACACACGTATTATCGCTGGCTCCGCACGAGCATTGCCCGGAACAAGCCCTACGACCAGTTCGTGCGCGAGCTGTTGACCGCCAACGGCAGCAATTTCCGCAACGGGCCGACCAACTACTTCCGCGCCGTGCCCGCCCGGACGCCGCAGAACTACGCCGACGGGACCGCGCTGGTGTTCCTGGGCGCGCGGATGAGCTGCGTCCGCTGCCACGTCCATCCCGCCGAGGACTGGACGCGGCAGGACAGCCTGGGCATGGCGGCGTTCTTCGCCAAGGTGGCCATCAAGCAGACGCAGGAGTGGAAAGAGGAGATCGTCTACTGCAACGCCGACGCCAAGCTCTGGGACCCGCAGAGCCGGCGGATCATCGCGCCGAAGCCGCTGGGCGCGGCGGCGATGGAACTGGGCGAGGAGGGAGACCCGCGCGTCGAGTTCGCCGATTGGCTCACCGCGCCGCAGAATCCCTGGTTCGCCCGGAACATCGTCAACCGGGTCTGGTTCTGGCTGCTGGGCCGGGGAATCGTCCACGAGGCGGACGACTTGCGGCCCACCAACCCGCCCGAGAACCCCGAGCTCTTGGAGTACCTCCAGCAGGAACTGGTCGGCCACAAGTTCGACCTGAAGCACGTCTACCGGCTGATCCTGAACTCGCGGGTCTACCAGTTGTCGTCGCGGCCGGGCCCGCTGAACGACAAGGACCTGGCCCACTTCTCGCACTACCACGTGCGGCGGCTGGCTGCCGAGCCGCTCCTGGACGCGGTGTGCCAGGTGACGGGCAGCCCCGAGAGTTTCGGGAGCTGGATCCCGGTGCCGTCGCTGCGGCTGCCGCAGGGCCGGCGGGCCATCCAACTGCCGGACGCCGACATCGAAAGCGCGTTCCTGGAGCTCTTCGGCCGGCCCTCGCGCGACTCGGCCTACGAGGCCGACCGCAACTGCGAGGCTTCGCCGCGGCAGGCCCTGCACATGGTCGGCTCCGACCAGGTGCAGTGGAAGATCGCCAGTGGGCAGCGGATCAAGACTTTGCTGGAGGCCAAGAAGCCGGACGCGGAAATCATCGACGAGTTGTACCTCGCCGCACTGGCGCGAATGCCCGGCGGCGACGAGAAGCAAAAGGCCCTCGCCTACCTGGCCCAGCACAAGGACCGCCGGGGGGCCCTGGAGGACCTGGTGTGGGCGGTGCTGAATACGACCGAGTTCTTGGTGAACCATTAGGAGGGCGGTACGATGCTCGACATTCAAGGCGGCAGGGTGGCGCGGACCTGCGACGGCGTGTGCCGCCGCGATTTCCTCCGCGTGGGGACGCTGGGCCTCCTGGGACTCGGCATGAGCGATTGGCTGGCCGTGCAGGCCCGCGGCCAGGTCCGCGAGGCCAAGGCGAAGACGGTCATCCAACTGTGGATGGGCGGCGGCCCACCGCACCTGGACACCTTCGACCCCAAGCCGGAGGCCGGCAACGACTACTGCGGCCCGCTGAAGAACCCCATCGCCTGCAACGTGCCGGGAATGCGCATCTGCGAGCTCTTGCCGCTGCTGGCCAAGCAGGCCGACAAGTATTCGATCCTCCGCGGTTTCACGCACTCGGACTTCGGCCACGAAACCGCCACCTACACGGTGACCACCGGCGCGATGCCCACGCCCGACCTCGTATATCCCTCGATGGGCTCGGTCGTGTCGCTGAAGAAGGGCTACGAGGCCGGCTACCGCGGCGCGTTGCCGCCGTACATCACGCTCACCTCGCCGCTGGGCCGCTTCTCCGACTCGGGGTTCCTGGGCAGCAAGCACAAGACCTTCGCCACCTTCGGCGATCCGAACAACAAGGACTTCCGCGTGCAGGGGATGATGCCGCCCGGCGGCGTCGCCGAGAAGCGGGTCCAGGAGCGGCGGGCGTTGCTCCAGGCCGTCGACGCCTTCGCCCAGCGGGCCGACCACGAGCGGCTGCTCGGGGACGTACACGCCAACCAGGAGCGGGCCTACGACGTGATCCTCGGCGACGCCAAGAAGGCATTCGATCTCTCACAGGAGAAGGACGCCCTCCGCGAGCGGTACGGGCGGAACACCTTCGGGCAAAGCTGCCTGCTGGCCCGCCGGCTCGCCGAGAACGGCGTGCCCTTCATCACCATCAACATGGGCGGCTGGGACACGCACACCGACAACTTCGGGGCCATGAAGAACCTCTTGCCGGTGTTGGACAAGGGATTTGCCACCTTGCTGGAGGACCTGGCCCAGCGGGGACTGCTCGCCAGCACGCTCGTCTTCTGGTACGGCGAGTTCGGCCGCACGCCCAAAATCTCCTGGGAGGCGCCCTGGAACGGCGGGCGGCACCACTATCCGCTGGCCTCGTCGTGCGTGGTCGCCGGCGGCGGGTTCCGCGGCGGCGCGCTGGTGGGCTCCAGCGATGATAAGGGCGAGCACGTCAAGGACCGCCCCGTCTATCCCTGGGACCTCACCGCCAGCATCTACAAGCTCCTGGGCATCGAACCCACCGAACGCCTCCCGCACCCGCAAGGCTGCGTGGCCTACGTCACGCCGCTGGCCACGGGCTCGCTGCCCAGCGGCGGGGTGTTGCAGGAAATCATGTAGCGCTACACTGCGATGAACGTCCGATACCCATACGCTGCCGCAGTCCTCGTGGCCCTGGCCGTCGGCCCGCTGCTCTCCGCGGAGCCGGCCGTGAAGAAAGCGGCGTGGACCGTGCCGGTGATCGCCGCGCCGCCGGGGGCGGCGGGCGCGCGGTCGCTGGAGTACACGGTCCCCTTCGGCCCGCCGCTCCCCTTGGCCGCCGTGGCCTTCAGCCCCGACGGCAAACTGTTGGCCGGCGGCGGCTACCAGGAAGTCCTCGTCTGGGACCTGGCCAATGCCAAACTCCTCCGCCGGCTCGGGACGGGGCAGCTCGGCGAAGCGGTCCACGCCGTCGCCTTCCACAAGGACGGCAAGCTGCTGGCGGTCGCCGCGGGCACGCCGGGCGGCCCCGCCGCGGTCAAGCTCTTCGACATCGAGACGGGCCAGGTGGCCGCGAGCTTCCAGGAGCCCAAGGACGCGATCTTCTCGCTGGCCTTCAGCCCGGACGGAAACCTGCTGGCCGGCGGAGGCGTCGATGCCACGCTGTACGTCTGGAACGTGGCGGAGAAGAAAAACGCCGCCGCCCTGAAAGGCCACGGCGACTGGATCTTCGGCCTCGCCTTCAGCGGCGACGGCAAGCTCCTGGCCAGCGGCGGGGCCGACAAGGCGGCGCTGGTCTGGGAGGTCGGAAGCTGGAAACGGCTGGCCACCGTGCAAGACAGCGAAACGGTGCAGGGCGTGGCCCTGAGTCCCGACGGAAATCTCCTGGCCCTGGCCGTGGCCGGGGCCGAAGACCGCTCGTTGCACCTCCGCCGCCGCGATAACGGCGACATGGCCCGGCAGGTCGACCTCGGCGGGGCCACCCCGCTGGACGTGCTCTGGCCGGCCAAGGGCAATCGCGTCTATGTTCCCTGTAGCGACAAGACGGTGAAGGTCTTCGACGCCGGGAACTGGAACCTCGTGGCCAACCTCGCGGGACACGCCGACTGGGTCTACCGGGCGGCGGTCACCAACAACGGCACGAAGCTCGCCTCGGCCAGCGCCGACGGCACGCTCCGGCTCTGGCTCCCGGCCGAGAACAGGCCGCTGGCCACCCTGCTGCAACTCGCCCCGCGGAGCGACGAGTGGCTGATCGCCACGCCGCCGGGCTACTTCGCCGCTTCGCCGGCGGCCGCCATCCAGTGGAAGGCCGCCGCGATCGCCACCCCACCCGACAAGTTGTCGGGCATTTTCCGCAACCTCGACCTGGTGAAACAAGGGCTTGCGGGCGGCAAGCTCGCCGCGCCGCCCGTGCCGTAGTATAGTATCCGGCACCGGGCACCACGCGCAGCGTGGTCGGTGTGCCGCCGCCAGCGGCACACGGAGTGTGCCGGATACGGAGTGCCGGATTCCTAACGACCATGACCCGTGCAATCAGCACCATGTTCTCTCCCTTTCTCCGCGGGGCCCTGACCCTGGCGGCCGTGCTGGGGTTCTCGTCATGGGCCGCCGCCGAGCCCCCGCAGCCGCTGCTGAGCCACGTCTTTCCCGCTGGCGGGCAGCGGGGCAAAACGGTCGAGGCGACCGCCAACGGCACGAACCTGCAAGGGGCCGGCGGCGTGCGGCTGAGCGGCCGCGGAGTGACCGCCACCGTGCTGAAGGTCGAGAAGCCCGACACGGTGCGGATTTCGGTGGCCGTCGCCGCCGATGCCGAGCTGGGCGAGCGCGACCTCCGCCTCGTGACGCCGGGCGGGGCCTCGAACCGCTGCCGCTTCATGATCGGCGACCTGCCCGAGGTGAACGAGGTCGAGCCGAACAACGAGCCCGCCAAGGCGCAGCGGCTGCCGCCGCTGCCCGTGGTCGTGAACGGCCAGCTCCCGGAGCTGGACCGGGACGATTTCCGCTTCCCAGCCAAGGCGGGGCAGACCGTGGTCTGCGCCCTGGAGGGCCGGTCGCTCGCGCCGTACATCGCCGACGCAGTACCCGGCTGGCTCGACGCCTGCCTCACGCTCTACGACGCCGACGGCCGGGAGCTGGCTTTCGTCGATGATTTCCACCTGGGGCCCGATCCGGTCCTGATCTACACCATGCCCAAGGACGGCGAGTACGTCGTGGAGGTCCGCGACGTGCTGTATCGCGGCCGTCCTTCGTTCGTGTACCGCTTGAGCATCGGGGTGCTGCCTTACGTGACCTCGGTCTTCCCGCTGGGCGGGCAGCGGAACACGACGGTCAAGCTCGAGCTTCGTGGCGTGAATCTGCCCGCGGCGGCCTTGGACCTGGCGATCCCGGCCGACAGCCCGCCGTTGCGTTTCCTGGGCCCGCCGGCCCAGGGGCTCGCGTCGAACCGGCTCCTGCTGGCCGTGGGCGACGCGCCGGAAGTCCGCGCCACGGACCCCAACCACACCGCGGCCCAGGCCCAGCGGGTGCCGGTCCCGGTGACGATCAACGGCCGCATCCGCCGCGGCGACCAGAGCGACTACTTCCTTTTCACCGCCCAGGCCGGACAGGCGCTGGCGATGGATGTCCAGGCGCGGCGGCTGGGGTCGCCGCTGGACTCGATGCTCTACCTGTACAACGCCAAGGGGCAGGAGCTGGCCCGGAACGACGATTGGGTGGACCCCGATCCCGCCATGGCCCTGCTGGTACACCACTTGGATTCGCGGCTGGTGTACACGTTTCCGGCCGCGGGGGACTACGTGCTGCGGATCAAGGACATCCAGCGCAACGGCGGCGAGGACTTTGCCTACCGGCTGGGGATTGCGGCCCCCCGGCCCGATTTCGCGGTGCTCGTGAGCCCGGATCAACCGCGGCTGGGCAAGGGCGGCACGGCGATGCTCACGGTGAAGGCCATCCGCAAGGACGGCTTCGGGGGCGAGATCCGCGTGGCGGCGCGGGACTTGCCGCCGGGGTTCGCCGCCAGCGAGGCCGTGGTGCCCGCCGGGCAGGACACCGCCCGCTTGACCATCACCGCCCCCAGCGGCGCGGCGGCCGGCATCGTCACGCCGCTGCTGGTGGGCACGGGGGTACAGGGCAAGGAGTCGATCGTCCGCACCGCCCAGGCCGCGGAAGAGATCATGCAGGCGTTCAGCGTCAAGCACAGCGTGCCGACGCAGGAGTTGGCCCTTGCGGTCATCGAGCCGGCACTGCTGGTGCTCTCGACGAGCGTCCCGCCCGGCAAACCGCTGGAGGCCCGCCGCGAGGGCGAGGTGCAGGTGGTGGTCAAGGCCGCGCGGCTGGGCGACGCCAAGGGCCAGGTGGCCTTGAGCCTCGACGGCCCGCCCCCCTGGCTCACCGTCAAGCCGGCGCCGGCCGTGATCCCGGCCGACAAGTCCGAGGCCACGCTGACGCTGAGCATCTCGAAGCAGGCCCCGGCCGGAGGGCCGTATTACCTGTTCTTCAGCGGAACGCTCAACACCGGCAAGGAGAGCGCCACGCGGCTGGCCCCCGCGGTTCCCATCAAGATCCTATGACGTGAACCTCCCCTCTCCCCCCGGGCGAGGCGTCTGAATGGCGTTGCACGATTTTGGGAAGCTTGACCGTGTGCCACTGCTTCGCAGAAGCAGTGAGAACGCAACGGTTTTGCCGGCACTGCTTCTGCGAAGCAGTGGCACACGGCAACTGGCCTCCGCAGTTCCCATCAAGACCCTATGACTCCCGCTGCCGAACACCGCCGCGCCCTGGCCTTCATGGCCCACCCGGACGACGCCGAGATGTTCTGCGCCGGCACGCTCGTGCGTCTGACCGCTCTGGGCTGGGAGATCCACATTGCCACCGCGACTCCCGGCGACTGCGGGACGATGACCGAGAACCGCTGGGACATCAGCAGCCGCCGCACCCGCGAGGCGGCGCAATCCGCCGCCCAGCTCGGGGCCGCCTACCACTGCCTGGACGAGCGCGACGGTCTGGTCGTCTACGACAAGCCCACGATCCAGAAGTGCTGCGACCTGTTCCGCCGCGTGGCGCCGTCGCTGGTGTTCACGCACCCGCCGAAGGACTACATGCTGGACCACGAGATGGCGTCGCTCTTGGCCCGGGGGGCGAGTTTCCTCTACGCCGCGCCGAACAGCTCCGCCTTCCCGCTCCGCGAGGGCTCGCACATCCCGTACCTTTATTATTGCGATCCGCCCGAGGGGATCGATCCGCTGGGCCAGGCCGTGGCGCCGACGACGTGGGTGGATGTCACCGCCCAAATGGACCTCAAGACGCGGATGCTCGCCTGCCATGCCAGCCAGCGCGACTGGCTCTTGGCCCATCATGGCATGGACGAGTACCTGGAGGCCATGCGGCGGCATGCGGCCCTGCGCGGCGGGCAATGCGGCGTCGAGGCCGCCGAGGCGTTCGTCCAGCACCGCGGCCACGCCTATCCGCGGGACGATCTGCTCGCGCGGCTGTTTCCCTAGGGAGAACTGCATGACACGAGCCACGAGCAAGATCGCCCCGCAGTGGTGGGACTACACCACGCTGGACCCGCATATCCTCGACGACGCCGGCCGGCTGTCGGCCCGGGACATGGTGCAACTGGCGCGGCCCGGGTTCCGCGTGGTCCTGTACGACACGCTGGAAGAGTTCTACCTGGCCGAGGCCCTGGAATACATCCACGCCTGGCGGCAGGCGGCGGCGGACCGCCCGGCGGGCATCTGCGGGCCGATCGGACCCACCGAGCAACTACCGCTGGTGGCCCGCTTGGTCAACGAGTTGGAGCTGGACCTCCGCTGGGCCCATTTCTGGGGCATGGACGAATGGGTCGACGCCGGCGGCTCGCCGGTGCCGGCCACGCACCCGCTGAGCTTCGCCAAGGCCGACCGGGAGCTGTGCTTCCGCCGCATCCGGCCCAAGCTGCGGCCGCCCGAGGCCAACCTGCACTTCCCCACCGGCGACCTGGCCGCATACTCGCGGACCTACGACCAGGTGCGCTGCGTGGTGATGCAGGGCGGGCAGGGGGACGTCAAGCATTGGGCCTTCAACGATCCGCCCAAGCGGCAGGGCAAATACAAGGACCAGCCGCCGCCGCCCGCCGAGTACCGCAAGCTGAAGACCCGCGTGACCGACCTGCACCCGATGACCATCCTCCAGAACGCCCGCACGTCGGGCGGGGGCCAGGTGGCCCTGGTGCCGGCGCAGGCGGCCACGGTCGGCCCGGTCGAGACCTGGAAGGCCGAGAAGGTCTCGATCTGGCACGCCGGGGTCCACGACAATCCCTTCGGGATGCGCCTGACCACGCTGATGATCGCCAAGCGCCTGCCCGACTCCGCCGTCCCCATGTCGCTCTTGGCCGATCACGCCAACGTGCAGTTCAACTTCTACCGCCCGGCCATCGGGGAAGTGAGCACCGAGATGCATTGACCTCTTCCAGGAGAGTCCCGCATGTCCCCTTCCGACGCACCGGGGCCCCAGCCGCCCAACTTCCAGCAGCTCAAAGCGGCGATGAAGGCCTTTCGCAAACGGCTCAAGCTGACGCAGCTCGACGACCAATCGCGGATCGGCCACGGACCGATGACCGGCGGGCACGCCTCGGGCATCGTGGGCATCACGCCGCCGGACCAGTTTCCGGAGGCCGTCTGGGAGGAGTTGGCCCGGCAGGGCAAGCTCAAGCGGGTCGGCAACGGCCAGTACGGATTGGTCCAACCGTAGCCCCAAAGATAAGCACCTGGAAGATGAAACGATTCCTCCTCGCGGTATTGGCCGTGTTCGTGGCACGCTCGGTCCTGGACTTCGTGATTCACGGGGTCATCCTCCAGTCTGCCTACGCGGCGACGCCCGCCCTCTGGCGCCCGATGGCGGAAATGAACATGGCGGCGATGTACGCGGTGACGCTGACCGTGGCATTGGCCTTCACCGCGATCTACGCTCTGGTCGTGGACCGCAAGTCGATGGCCGCCGCGTTGACATACGGCCTGCTGTATGGGATCGCCACCGGCGTTTCGATGGGATTCGGCACGTACCTGACGATGCCCGTGCCGCTGCGTCTGGCAGTCACGTGGTGCCTGGGGAGCCTTGTCGAATCGCTGGTCGCCGCGGCCCTGCTGGGCGCCATCCTCCGGCCGGCCGCAGCCGCTTCGGGTAACCAAGCGTGAGGCCCGTCAAGGCTTGCGGGGGGAACCCGGGACGTCGCCGGGCACGAGCCGCTTGGCCGACAAACTGCCCGCGGTTGCCTTCCCCGCGGTCACCCTCGTCGCCGTGACGTTGAACGTCATCGTTTTCGGCGTGGGGTCCATGTCCAAGCGGCCGTTGGCCGTGCCGCCGTTGTCCTGCACCTGGAAGGCGAAACTGGCATAAGGCGTTCCACGTGCGTTGGCCGCCGGCGTGAAGGTCAACAATCCCTTGCTGATGCTGCCGGCGGAGACGACCTGGCCGGCGGTAAGGGGTACACGCGCCAAAGCCAAGCTCCCCGCGGCCGGCAACGTGGTAATGCTCACGGCACTGAACGCAGGGGGCGGGACGATGGCGCCGCGATGCCCCCGCGAGCCCCCGAGCACCTGTCCGCCGGGGTCAAACCCGCTCTTGAAGCCGAAATCCCCCAGCCCCAGCGTGTAGGTGGTGTTCGCGGCCATGGTGATCGACTTGTCCGTGCCCGAGGGCGGGCCAATCACGGGCCGGACGTAGATCGAAACGGTTGCCACGGTGCTGTCGGCCGTGCCGTCGCTGGCCTCGTACTGGAAAGCGTCCCATCCGCAGAAGTTGGGGTTTGGCGTATAGAGAAAGCCGCCGTCGGGAGCCAGGGCCAAGGTGCCGTGCTGCGGGCCGCTCGTGAGTACGGCGGCGAGCGGGTCGCCGTCGGCGTCGGTATCGTTTCGCAGCACGCCGGCGACGGCCGGGACGTTGAGCGTCGCGTTTTCGTTGACGGTGAAGGAATCGGGAACCGCAACGGGAGCGACGTCGAAGGTCAGCGTCTTGGGCGTCGGGTCCAGAACGACGCCGCCACGGCTCGTGCTGCCGCTGTCCTTGACCTGGAAGAGGAAATCGGCCCGCCCTCCCCCGGCTTTGGAGGCGGCCGGGGGATGGAACAACAAGCGGCCCGCGACGAGGTCCTGCACGCTGACGAACTGGCCGGCCGCGACGGCGACGCCCGCCAGGGTCAGGCTCCCGCGGGCCGGCAGGCTGGTGATTTCCACCGCGATGAAGCGATCCGGCGGCGAATCATTGGGGTCGCTGAAACCGAAGTCGGCCACCTTCACGGTGTATGGAGACCCGGGTGTTACGACCACCACTGTGTCTCGGCCCGACGGCGCTTGACTGACGCGGTTGACGGTGATCGTGGCCGTGGCCACGTTGCTCTGGGCCGTGCCGTCGCTGACCCTATATTGAAAGGTGTCCGTGCCGTGGAAATCGGCGTTGGGCGCGTAGTCGAACGTCCCGTTGGCGTTCAGTTGAAAGGCCCCGTGCTTGGGGGCGGCGACAAGCTCCGCCGTCAGCGAGTCGCCGTCGGCGTCCGAAGCGCTGTTCAGGACGCTGGCGGCCTGGTAGTGGATATGTCCGCTCACCGGGCCCATCCAGTAGCTTTGCTGGAACGTGGCATCCAGCTCCAAGACCTCGAATGCCGGCCCATAGACGACGGAGTTTACCGTAAACTGCCCGAAGACATGGTCCGGATCCCACGGCACATTGCCGTTCTTGTAGATTAGCATGTACGGGCGAGTGTACGTCTGAACTCCGAGCGCCGTCGCGAACAGGCCCGGCCACAAGGGGCCGCCGATGCCCGGGCCGAAATTCAGCGTCCACTGGCCGCTGCCGCTGCTGCACACCACCGTCAGGGGCGACCAGTACGCGCCTTGCGTGGCTGTGAACGACGCGTTGTTCTGGTCGAACTGTAGCGCGATGCTGTTTCCGCTGCTGTCGGTGGTCGAAAGCGTCAGGCTCGCGGTATAGCGCGAAGCGTCGAGCGAGCCGTTCTCGTTGACCGTGCAGGCGACGTTGGCGGCCACGGGGATGACGTCGAAGGTCAGCGTCTTCCCCGAGGGATCGAGCACTGCGCCGCCGTTGGCCGTGCTGCCGCTGTCCTCGACCTCGAAGTAGAAGTAACTTCGCCAGCCGCAGGCGCTTCCACAACTCGTGGGCGGATGGAACTCCAGGCGGCCCGCGGCAAGGTCCTTTACGCTGACGAACTGGCCGGCCGTGACGGGGACGCCCCCCAGCGTCAGGCTGCCCCGTTGCGGCAGGCTGGTAATCTCCACCGCGGTGAATTGGTCCGGCGGCGAATCGTGCGGATCGGAGAAACCGAAGGCGGCCGGCTTCAGCACGTAGGGCGCGCCCGCCGGGACACAGATCACGCTCGACGTGCCCGTCGGGGCCTGGCTGGCGCGCAGGACGTTGATCGAGACGTCGGCCACGTTGCTCAGCGCGCAACCGTCGTCGGCCTGGTACTGGAAACTGTCGGTGCCGAAGAAATACTGGTTTGGCCGGTAGACGAAACCGCCGTTGGGGTCCAGCGAGAGCGTGCCGTGTTGCGGGCCGCTCACCAGGACCGCGGACAGCGGATCGCCGTTGGCGTCCTGGTCGTTGAGCAAGACGCCGGCGGGAAGATCGAACTGCGAGTTGTACGAGATCCGCCCGCTCAGCGCCGCCGGGGATCCGTCGGCGTATTGGGTGAACGTGGCGTCGAATCGCAGCAGATTGCCGGAGGCGTCATACACTACCTGGTTCACGGTGAATTGCCCGGCCGTGGCCCAGGGGCGGTTCGTGGCAGTGCTCACGTTGACGCACGGGTGGTCCACCGTCGCCTCGTACATGGCGCCGGCGTATGTTCCCGGCACCAAGTCCGCACCGTCGGGAGCTGCGAAGGTCAGGTTCCACCACTCGCTTTCCAGGTCTGGGAATACGTCGATGGAGACCTCGTTGCGACTATATCCCTCGGGCGAGAAACCTGCGTTGGCACTGGTGTAGCTGCAACCGCCGCCTCCCCCGACCGGATCACCCGGCTGGCTGTTCGTCCAGAAGCTGGTGACCGACGAGGTGCAGTCGATCGTCGCGTTCTCGTCGACCGAGCACGTGTCGTCGACCGCGACGGGCGCGATGTTGAAGCTCAACGTCTTCGGATCGGGGTCCACGGTGACGCCGCCGTTGGCCGTGCTGCCGCTGTCTTCGACCTGAAAGGCGATACTCGGCCGCGGGCCGTCTGCCGGCATGTCGAACACCAGCTCCCCCGCCGCAATATCGGCGACGGCAATGAACTGGCCGGCCGCCACCGGCGCGCCCGCCAGGGTCAGACTCCCGCTGGCCGGCGGGTTGTCGATTTCCACGCCGGTGAAATCGTAGGGCGGATTGTCGTGGGGGTCGGTGAAGCCGAAGTCGGCTGGCTTGATCATGTAGGCCGTGCCCGGCGGCAAGGTCACGGTGCTGGACGTTCCCGACGGTGGTTGGCTCACCCGGTTGACGTTGATCGTCACCGTGGCCACGTTGCTCACGGCGGTGCCGTCGCTGGCCTGGTATTGAAAGCTGTCAACGCCCCAGAAGTCGGCGTTCGGCGTGTAGATGAAACCCCCGCCGGGGTCCAGGCTGAGGGAACCGTGCAACGGGCCCGACACGAGGCTCGCCGTCAGGGGATCGCCGTCGTCGTCGGAGTCGTTGGCTAGCACGCTCACCGCGCCCGGCGTCGAGGCATGGAATTGCAGGCGGCCGGCGAGCTCGGGACCGGACCAGGAAGCGCTCTGGTCAAAAGTGACATCGAACTGCTCGACCTCCCCGGAAGGCCCGTAGACGGCCTGGTTCACGGTGAAGCTGCCGCCCGCGTCCTCGCCGGCCAGGGACCACGCGCCGCCGCTGACGCCGAGGTACGGCGAGTAAGCCGGCCGCGAGGGGTAAATAGGGGCGGGAGAGGCGTCCGTGTAGGTTCCGGGCTCCGGTGCGCCCCCAAACCATCCCCCAA
>Ga0181524_10004158_pt1 | contig 13576 bp, 5 predicted proteins | sample PEATcosm2014_Bin_34_FD_119761 | JGI IMG/M metagenome (GOLD analysis project Ga0181524, IMG submission 119761) | Peatland microbial communities from MTU Mesocosm Facility, Houghton, MI, USA - PEATcosm2014_Bin05_60_metaG | ecosystem: Environmental > Terrestrial > Soil > Wetlands > Peat | place...
ACGCCGAATTCGCTGGTGCGGCGCGCCACCGCGTAAGCGAACACTCCGTAGATCCCGATGCACGCCAGCGCCAGAGTGATCGCGCTGAAGAAAGTCGACAGGAACGCGAAGGTGCGCTCGCGGAAGAGGTTGCGGTGGATCTGCTCACTCTGCGTGCGGATCTGCGCCACGGGCAGCGTGGAGTCGACCGCCGCCACCGCGTGCCGCACGGCGTTCGAAAGAGAAAGGGCATCCCCGGCCGCGCGGACCTCGAAGGTTACTAGCCCCAGGCGGCTGGGGTACTGCGCATAAGAGAGGTAGATGGTGGGCTCAATCTTACTGCGGATATCGTGAATTCTGGCATCCGCCGACACACCCACAATGCGAACGGGCTTGGTGAACTTGTCCCCGAAGGCGAACTCGCGCCCCACCGGATTGCCGGTGAAATACTTCTTCGCCAGGGTCTGGTTGACGACGGCGACTTTGGCGGAGCCTTCATCGTCGGAGGCGGAAAGGTCGCGGCCCAGCAGGATCGGGGTGCCCATGATGGTGAGGAATTGGTCTCCGGCAACAACGTATAGAGGACCGCTGTCCTTGGGCGGAGGCGTGTAACCCGGCACGGTGATGCTCTGCGATGACATCCATCCGGCCAGCGGCGGGATGCTCGAAAACGTGGCCGACCGGACGCCGGAGATGGCGGCGACCCCGTCGTGAATTCGCCGGTAGAGATCCACGAGGCGTTGCTCTTTGTACCCGCTGCGGCTGGGGTCCACGGAAAACAGCAGCAGCTTGGCGGTACGAAAGCCCAACGATACGTTGCCGAGGTTGGCCAGGGTTCGCGCGAAGAGGCCAGCCTCAAAGACCAGGACAAACGCCAGGGCGATCTGAACCACCACCAGGCTCTTGGCCAGGCGCTGCCGCAGGGAACCCGCGCCGGCACCGCCCTGCCGGAGGCACACAGCCGGGTGCACGGCGGTGGAGCGCCACGCGGGCAGGACGCCGAACAGCAGTGCCGTCGCCAGCGAAAGCCCCATGGCGAAGGCCATCACCGCGGCGTCCGGCTTCAGATCGAGGGCCCACTCGTAGGCCTCCATCAGAAGCCCGGTGAGCAACACTGTGCCGAGGCGCGCCAGGAGGAACCCGAGCAGGCCGCCGGCCAAAGCCAGCACCAGGCTTTCGGTGAACAGATGCCGGACGATGCGCATTCTACTTGCGCCCAATGACAGCCGTACCGCCAGCTCGCGGGCCCGCGCCCCGCCGCGCGCCAGCAGCAGGTTCGCCACATTGGCGCAGGCCACCAGCAGCATGAGGCCCACCATGGCAAACAGCGCCACCAGCGACCGGGACATCTCGGTGTTGAGAATATCGAGTCCCGTGCGGCCGTCGAGCAGAACCGACTTGGGAGTGTCCACCGGCTTCTTGACCTGTGCCCCGTAGGCGGCGGCAACCTGGGCCAGCACGACGTCGAGCGCGGCGCGTACCTCTCGATCCCGCTTGCCCGGCGCCACGCGTCCGATGATCTGAATCCACCAGGTGTCAGGTTTGTCAAAACGGTAGAAGTCGGACAGTTCATGGGCACGCGCGAGCGGAATGTATACATCCGCCGGCTCGGTCTGCCTCAGGCCGACGATATCCGGGGGAAGAACGCCGATTACGGTGTAGGAAACCTGCTGGATGGTGACGGACGATCCGACGGCCGATCGATCGCTGCCGAAAAGACGCTGCGCCATTCGCCAGCTCAGCAGGACTGTGGGTGGTGCGGCGAGCGAATCGGCGTCCGCGGTGAATGCGCGGCCCACGGCCGGCTGAGTTTCCAGCACGTCGAAGAAATTGGCGCTCACAAGCTGCGCAGCGGTCTGCCAGGCCTGGGTCTTGGTGACAACATTGGTGCCAACCTGCGAAAAGCCGGCCACGGAAGAAAAGCCCGTGTGGCCTTTCTGGATCGCCTGGAACGCATCCCATGAGAAAGAGCCGCCGGTGCGCATACCGTTCACTTCGGTCATGTAACCGCTGAAAGAATGCGCCGGCACGTTTTCTCCGCCGGCCCAGTTGAGGATGCGAAGCTGCTGCGGGTCGCGCACCGGCAGCGAGCGCAGAAACATGGCGTAAAAGACGGTGAAGACCGAAGTGCTGGCGCCGATCCCTATGGCGAGGGAAAGCACCGCGACAATCGCAAAACCGGGTGATCGCCGAATCGCGCGGACCACGTGACGAACATCCTGTCCGAGCCGTTCCAGCCATGTCCAGCCCCACGCCTGGCGCACGTCTTCCTGAATCAGCGCGGTGTTGCCCAAGGTCCGCCTGGCGCCATAGCGAGCCGCTTCCGGCGTCAGACCTTTCGCCTGCTGCTCTTCAGCCTCGAGGTCGAGGTGGTCGCGCAGTTCACGCTCGAGGTCCAATTCCCGCTTCCGTCGCCGATTCATTTCACGCTCCTTCCGCGGGCCACATCACCCGCCTAATCGCGCGCGCCAGTTGCTTCCATCTGGACCTTTCCGCGACAAGCTGTTTTCGCCCCGCCGGCGTCAGCCTGTAGTACTTGAACTGGCGGTTGCGGTCCTTCGCCGTTTGCCATTTGGCCACCACCCAGCCCCGGCGCTCCAGCCGGTGCAGAGCCGGATAGAGGGATCCGTGCTCCAGTTGCAGCACGTCATCGGTGGTCTGTTGGATGTGCCTGGCGATCTGGTGTCCGTGAGCGGGCCCGAACAGCAGCGTCCGCAGAATCAGCATGTCCAAGGTGCCTTGCAGCAGATCGAGGCGCTTCTCCATGGTAGTCATTCTACCATCGGGACCACAGTAGCGCCGGCGATCGTGTCGCCGGTGTTTCTTCGGACGGGCCTCAACCCAAACCCACCGGCGACGAGATCGCCGGCGCTACAGAAGCTCCACGTTCGTCAAGGTGACGATCGTGCCCGGCGGCACGGCGACCTCGCCGGTGGCCGCCATCGGCTCCACGGCATTCTCCTGCTGCGGGCTGACGACTTCCCTATACCGGAACGGCGCTCCGGGCCACGTCACCGTGACTCTTTGCGCGGCTGCGGACCGGTTCAGCATCACCAGCGTTCGCGCGCCCGCGTTTCCGCTGAATGCCGTCGCCAGAAGCTGCGGGTTGGAGCTGGCCGCCTGCACGCGCGTCATGCCATCGCGGATTCGCCGGGAGTACGCCCCAAACACGCGTAATTGATGGCTGGTTGCGGCCGGCACTAAGCCGTGTTCGGTGTCGGGCGCCATCAGCGTGCGCGTCCACCCGTACGAGGGCTGCACCACGTTGAGCAGCGTCCAGCAGTACAGGATGCCGCAAGCGTCCAACGTGGTCAGTACCTTGTGATAGAGCTGCCCCATGGCGAATGCCGTGCGGTATGAGCGGGTTTGAAAGGTCCCATTGTTGACACAAAGCTCGGCCGCCAGAAACGGTTTCCCGCCAATGGCCTCCTTCATCTCGCGCAGCAGCGCGTCGAAGCCGTCGGGGTCGTAAAAGAAATTCTGGTAGTCGTACATGTTCGACGTGGCGTAGTCGATGGCTTTCCACACCGCGTCCTTCTCGCGAAACGCTTTCACCGCGGCAATGCCGCCGGAGACAAACGGCGGATTGTGCATGTGGATCTTCACCGCGCCGAACCCCGCCCGATCCAGCGCCTGGCGCAGAGCCAGCGTCATCTGCTGCCACACCTCGGGCGGCTGCTGCACCTCGTTCTGGATGCCCACGATCTCCGGCGCCGAGCCGGTCTTCTCGCGCGAGACCTGGCAATAGCGAACCATGGCCTTGGCGTACGCCGCCAGGTCGGGAAGCTCGGTGAGCTTTCCGGCGCTGTCGCGCAGCCTGGCCCACACGGGCAATTCCCAGAATTCGAAAATCACTTTTCCGCCCAGCCGCCGCACCCGGCGCATGTAATCGAAGTCGCTGGTTTCGCAATTCGGGAAGTTGTCGCCGTAGTAGTGTGGGGAGGCGTCCGAAGGCCGGTCCCAATTCGTCATTTCCGGGTTCAGGAGGGCGCCGGTGGGGTATTCGCGGTGCAGCAGGAGGTTGTACTCCGCCAGCTTGCGCCACCAGACGCGCTGGCCTTCCGGGCTGAGCTCGGCGTAAGCCGGCGGAGTGGTGGTCCCGCCAAAACCCAGCATCTGCTGGAAGCGGGCGGAAGCGTCCACGCGCACCGTGGCGGACTCGATTGCCGGCGGCAACAGCCGCCCGCGAACCGCGCCGTCCTCGCCCGAATACGCCAGTTGGTGCCGGTTGACATCCAGCGTGCAATGCGCGACCAGGGCTTCCTTGCCATTCAGCGCCACGCGAACCGACAGCCGGTGATCGAGCACCACGGCGATGGCGCGCAGGTCGCCGGTATATTCCACGCTGGCTTCATCCCAGAGTCCTTCCGGGTGCCGCGCAGGTCTCTCTTGGACGGGCGGCACTTTGCTCAGCCCCGGCGAGTCGTAGTATCGCTGCGCGAGACGGAGTCTGCCCGCTCCCACTTCCACCGTGATCCCGCCCATCGGGCCGGTGAAGATCCAGCGCAACTGGCTCTTCTCTCCCTTCCACTCGTCGATCGCCAGCGTGCGCTCGAACAGTGCGGGCAACCATTCCGAAAAGTACTTCCGCGGCGGCCCAGGCACGTTCCAGCGCTGGCGCGGCGACAGCGCGCCGGTTAACGCAAACCCGTCGCCCGCCGTGGATGGCCCGTTCCAGGCCGGTAGAACCAGTTTCTGCGAATTTGCCGGGCCGGCTTGACCGGCCGCCTGGGCCAATGCCGGCGTGGAAAGCATGGCCGTTTGAAAGGCCCGTCGCGAGATCTTCATGGTGCAATCCTACCAGGATTGCGGGACGCCCGGCCCCCGGCCCCCGCCTCAGGCCGGCACCAGTTCTTCGATCGCTTGGCGGAGATCGTCGGGGCGAATCGGCTTGGACAGGTAGCCATCCATTCCGGCGGCCAGGCACTTTTCCCGGTCCCCCTTCATGGCGTGCGCCGTCATCGCCAGAATCGGCACGCGCTTGAGCGTCGTTTCCTCCGCCTTGCGAATGGAAGTGGCGGCTTCGTAACCGTCCATCTCCGGCATCTGCACGTCCAGGATCACCAGGTCGATGTCCGCGCCTTCGAGAGCTTCCAGAGCACGCCTGCCGTTGTCCACCACCACCACCGTGTGACCCTCTTTCTCCAGCAGCCGGACCGCCAGCTTCTGATTGACGGGATTGTCTTCAGCCACCAAAATATGCAGGCTGCGACGCCGTTCCCGCTGGCTATGGCGGGTCAGCAATGGACGCGCTTGTATGTCACCCGGAGCACGGCCCAACGTGGCGCGAATGACGGCCTTCAATTCCACTCCGCGGACGGGCTTCGTCAGATACGCGGCTATGCTTAAGGTTCGGCACCGGGCGGCATCGCCACGCTGCCCCGCGGAAGTCGCCATGATGACGGCCACGCTCCCGAAATCCGCGGATTCTCTGATTCGCTCCACCAGTTGGAAGCCGTCCATATCCGGCATGGTGGAATCCGTCAGCACCACGCGGAACGAGGACCCGGCATCGCATGCCTCCCGCAGGCGGGCGAGCGCCGCCGCAGCGCTTCCCACCACCTCCGGCTGCATCCCCCAGCGGCGGAGCGTCTCCTCGAAAACCCTCCGGTTGGTGGAATTGTCGTCTACCACAAGCACCGGAATACCGGTCAGACTAACTTGCTCCTCGCCGGCCGGAAGCTCCGCCTTTCCTGCACCGCACCGGATGGTGAAATGGAACTGGGTCCCGCGGCCGACTTCGCTCTCCAGCCAGATGCGGCCTCCCATCATGGCCACCAACTTGGCCGAGATGGTCAGTCCCAGTCCCGTGCCGCCATATCGCCGCGTGGTGGAACCGTCCGCCTGCGTGAACGCTTCAAACACCAGCTCGCGCTTCTCCGCGGGAATGCCAATGCCGGAATCCCGGACCGTGAAGCGCAACATGATGGAATCCGGATCGTGGGACTCAGCCTCCGCCTCGACGCGTACTTCCAGGGCAACCTCGCCGCAGTCGGTAAAGCGGACCGCGTTGCCCATCAGGTTCATCACGATTTCGTTCAGCCTGGTCGGATCTCCCGCAATCCTCTCCGGAACATCCGGCGCCACCTCGCAGATCAACTCCAATCCCTTTTCGAAGGCCGGTTTGGCGAATATCCTGACGGTGGTCTCCAGACTGTCGCGCAGATCGAATTCAATGGATTCCAGATCCAGCTTTCCCGCCTCGATCTTGGAGAAATCCAGAATGTCGTTGAGCACCGTCAGCAGGGACTGGGCGGAAAACCGCGCCATGTTGAGATACTCGCGCTGCTCCGCGTCGAGATTGGTGTCCAGTGCCAGGTCGGTCATGCCCAGGATGCCATTCATGGGAGTTCGGATTTCGTGGCTCATATTGGCGAGAAACTCGCTCTTGGCGCGGTTGGCTGCCAGTGCCGACTCTTCGGCGCGCTGCCGAACCTCGATTTCCTGGCGCAATTCGGCCGTGCGTTCCTCGACACGCTCCGCCAGTCTGTGCTCGCTCCGGCGCAGGTCGCGCACACGGATTTTGTAGTAGCCGACCCCCGCCGCGGACGCGGCCAGCAGGCACAGCGCGGCGAACCAGAACGTCTGGTAGAAGCGCGGCCTGGCCTTCAGAGAAAACGAGGCGCCGCTCTCATTCCAGGCGCTATCCATGTTGCGCGCCATCACGCGGAACCGGTACCTGCCGGGTGGAACGTTGGTGTAGTAAGCGGCGCGCCGGTTGCCCGCTTCCACCCAGTCCGCATCGAAGCCTTCCAGCTTGTAACGGAATTGGGTGAACTCCGGAAAGAGAAAGGTGAGGGCGGTGTAGTGGAATTCCAGATTGCTACCGGCGCGGACCCACCCACCGGCGCTAACCTGCTTCTGCCGGCCGTCGGTTACGCTTTCGATCAGCACCGGCGGGGCGGGCCGATTGACGGTCAACCGCGCCAGGTCGATCTCCATCACACCGCTGTAGGTGGCAAAGTACAGCTTGTTGCCCCGGCCTTGCCAGGCCGACGGCGTCACCCCGAAGGAAAACTCGCTGCCGGCTCGCATCCCATCCGCCACGCCGAAGCTTCGTGGTTCCACGGCGCGCGTGCGCCCTTCGGCGACGGCATCCAGGTCCGCCCGCGCAACCCGCAGCATCTCGCGGCTCGCGATCCAGAAATAGCCGGCGTCGTCTTCCACAATCCAGCCCAAGCCAGTCTCCGGCATGCCTTGGGACTGGGTGAAAGGCGTCAGATGCGTCCCGGCGATGCGGTTGAGACCGGACATGGTCAGCGCCCACAAGTGTCCGGCGGCGTCGGCGTGCATGCTGAGCACAGTCTGGCGCCCTCCGGGCCGGGCCAGCACGGGACCGAATTGTCCGTCCTCGAACCGCTGCACTCCCAGCGAGGTTCCCACCCAAATGGCTCCGTCCGCGCCCTCGTCCATGGCTGTAACCGGCACGGCGGCCAAGCCCTCTTTCTTGCCGAAGACCGCCACCGAGTCGCCCTGAAACCGGATGAGGCTATCCCCCGAGCCGGCCCACACCGTGCCATCCCGTTGCTCAAACAGCAGACGAATGGGACGCTCAAACCTCCATTCGCGCTGCGGCCGGCCTTTCGGCTCCCCGCGAAACTTCCGCAGGACGCCCTCTTCGGAAGCGGCCCACAGGTTGTCGTGGCGGTCGCGGATCACGGGCCACATCAAGTTGCGCGAGGTCCCGTCCGGCGAGCCGTATACCTCCACTTCTCCCGAGGCCCGTAGGCGGGCGATGCCGGCCGTAGTGCCAAGCCAGATGTCTCCGGAGAGGTCCTGCTGGAGGGAACGGATACTGTCGCTCGGAAGCCCTTCGCGCATGGTGCGCATGGTCACGCGATATTCTTTGAAGCGGTCGACCCCGCCGCCGGCGGTTCCCATCCACAGGCTGCCTTCGTGGTCTTCATAGAGGCATCGAATGACCTGGTTGGAGAGCCCGTCGCGGGTCTGATAGGAGCTGAACTTCCCCTCGGCGAACCGGCTGACCCCGGCGCCATCCGTGCCGATCCACAGCGCGCCGTCGCGGTCTGTAAGCAGCGCCAGGATGCCGGTTGGCGTAAAACCGTCGTGTTGGCCGTAGGTGCGGAAGCGCCCTTGGCGATACTCGATCAACCCCCCGGTATGCGTGCCGATCCACAGCCCGCCCCCGGCGCCCGCCGCCAATCCCCAGATCGAGTCGTCGGGCAGCCCGTCCCGGGTTGTGAACACGCGTTCCACGCCGCCTTCGAACCGGTGCAGCCCGTTGTTGGCGCCCACCCACACAGTACCCGCCGGGGACTCCAGCAAGACGTGCACGTTGGCTTCCCATCCACCCGTGAAGATGGAGGCGTTCCGGCCCCCATCGAGCCGCGCCAGGCCTCCGTCGCTGCCGATCCACAACACGCCCCGCGAATCCATCAGCAGCGCACGGATACTGGCCTTGGCCAGTCCTGGGTCTCCCATCTTCTCAAAGCCGCCATTACGGTAACGCAGCAGCCCGCTCGACCCCGTGCCTATCCACAACGATCCGTCCGGCGCCGCCTGCAAAGAGATCATCATGGCTTGCTTCAAAAGCGGTGTATTCGAGCCGCTGAATACCATGAAATTGACGCCATCGAAACGAGCCAGTCCGTCGACGGTCGCAAACCAGAGGTACCCGTCGGCGGTCTGCGCGATGGCGCGGACGGAGTCGTGCGGCAAACCGTTCGAGCTTGTCCAGACATCATGGCCGAATTGTGTGAGAGCCAGCTTGGGATCCAGGCCCCAGGCGGGGAAACACAACACGCCTATAGCCAACAGGCTGATCGGACGCAGCGTCACAATACTCATATCGGCCGCGCCAAGCCAAACCTTGATAGGGAACATTCCCGCCGGCGAACGTCACCGCCATGACTCGGCCCCCCGTGCACGGCAAGCGGATTCCGGATATAAAGGTTGTGGAGTCCATGGCCGCCTCATCTTCTTCCCATAGCCGCCGGTCGCGATGGCTTCACGTCGCGTGGCTGGTGCTGGCGATCATGTTCGCGGCAGCCACGGTGCTCTACACCTGGTTCTGGATGGTCGCGGTCGGGATCGAACAACCCCCTGCGGTCGAACTCGGTCTGGATTTCTCGTACCAGCCGTCTGAGCGCGCCAATGTCGTGACCAACGTATGGGCCGGCGGTCCGGCGGAAAGGGCGGGATTGAGGGTCGGGGACAAGGTCGTCGCCTTCGACGGCCGCCCGGTTGAGGGCCAGACAGATCAAGAGAGAGTCTGGAAGCTTCATGATCCTGGGGATTCGGTTCGTCTGACCGTTCTGCGTGCGGGCCAAACCGCTCCACTCGAGTTAACCGGTGTTTTCGGGCGCAATTCGGCGCTGGGCGCGGCTCTTGGCAGTCTGCGGCAAGCCGCCGGCCAACTCGTACGGAAATCGCTTGTGCTGGCTTTCGCGGCCGTCGGACTCGTCATTCTGTTGCTGCGGCCGCAGGACCGCAACGTGTGGCTGCTGGCCTGCTTTTTCGCCGGCATCATTGCGTCGGTCGGAAAGCCGGCGGGCTTCCAAGCGCTGCCGGAGCCACTGCGGCCTTGGATGGAGCTGTACAACGGGCTCTTCCTCGGCATGGTGGGGGCCTCGTTTTACTTCCTGTGCGCGGCGTTCCCGGCCCGCTCTCCGATTGACCGGCGGCTCCCCTGGCTCAAATGGGTTGCGGTGCTCCTCGGATTGATGGTGGCTGGCGAAACGAATCTGCGCGGTGTTTCGCCGCCCGCTGCTACTTTTTCGAGATTTCTGAGTCCCCAAACCACCGGACGGATAACCACCGGGATAGTGCTCGCGTTTCTGGGACTCGGTCTGGTGTCGTTGGCCGGCAACTTTTTCTTTGCGGGCCAACCGGAATCGCGGCGCAAGATCCGCGTGATCTTCTGGGGCACCGTGGCCGGCCTCGGACCTCCGCTAATCCGGGCGGGTATCGAGAACTACACCAGTTTCCGGTCGCCGGACTGGCTCGACATGATCCTCAATGCCCTCCTGCTGCTGGTGCCGGCTTCGTTCGCCTACGCCGTTTTCAAGCAGCGCGTGCTGGATATCCCCGTTCTGCTGCGGCGCAGCGCGCGCTACGTGCTGGTGCAGCGCGGCTTCCTGTTCCTGCTGTGTTTCGTCAGCTTCGGGTTGACGCTGTTGTTCGCGGCGTCGCTGGTGCATCTGCCGCTGGGAATCGGAATCGGCCAGTCCGCGAGCACCGCGCTGGGCGCGGTGTTCGGCACGGCGCTGATGTGGGGCGGATCGCGCGTTCACACCCGGGTGAGCGGGAGCATCGACCGCGCGTTCTTTCGCAGCGCCTACGACGTCCGGGTCATCCTGGAGAACCTGGCGGAAACGTCTCGCACGGCCACCAACCGCGAGGCGCTGGCGCACCTCCTTCTCGACCAGCTCAACGCCGCGCTCCAACCGGTATCCCTGGTGGTCTATCTGGCGACCCATGACGACGAGTTGGGCGCTGTCGCGGGAGTGGCGCCGCCCGATCTTCAGATCATTCGATGCACGTCGCCGCTGCTCGTCGAACTGGCCCGCCAGGGCGAGCCGTGGGAACTGCCGCCGGCTGGTCTCGAGAGCGACCCCGCGACCGCCGTGCTGGCGCCGCTCCATTCCGGCTGCCTGGTTCCCATTCTGGGCCGCGATGGCCGCCTGGTGGGACTGCTGGCCCTCGGCCCGCGCCTGTCCGAAGAGCCCTACTCCGGCGAAGACAAGCGTCTGCTGGCTTCCGTAGCCAGCCAGGCTGGCATGGCGCTGGATAATTTCCGCCTGGCCGAAAACATCGCGGAGAAGCTCGAAGCCGAGCGCCGCACCACGCGGGAAATGGAGATCGCCAAAGAGGTTCAGACCAGACTCCTCCCCCAGACCGCGCCGGTATTGCGGACGCTCGAATGCGCCGGGCGGTGTCTCCAGGCCGCGCGCGTCGGCGGAGATTACTACGACTTCCTCGAACTGGGCCGCGAGAAGGTAGGACTGGTGCTGGCCGATGTCTCCGGCAAAGGCGTGCACGCCGCGCTGCTGGTGGCGAATCTGCAGGCGCATTTGCGTAGTCTCAGCCGGACCGTGCGCGGCGCGACGGGACTGGTCGAGACCCTCCAACAGGTGAACCGGATTCTGTGGAGGTCCACCGCCGCCGAACACTATGCCACCCTTTTTGTCGGCGTCTACGACGATTCCACGCGCCGTCTGACCTATGTGAATTGCGGCCACACCCCGCCCATGTGGTTGCGCGCGGACGGAAGCGTGGACCGGTTGGAAGCCACGGCCACGGTGATCGGGTTGTTCGAGACGTGGGAGTGCGGGGCGCGCGAGATTCAGATGGGTCCCGCGGATCTTCTGGCGATCTTCAGCGATGGTGTCACGGAGGCCATGCTGGGTGAGGAGGAATTCGGCGAATCCCGATTCCTCGATGAGTTGCGCCGGACGCGCCGGCTTCCGCTGGAAGAGGTGGTCACCGCCGTTTTCACCGCCGTGCAACAGTTCAGCGCCGGCAACCAGTCCGACGACCTGACGCTGGTCGTCGCCCGATGTCTTTAGAGCCGCGACCGTTAGGGAGCGTGAAAAAATCGGTTGACCGACGAAAGTGCCTGTCCCACCTTGATGCGCAAGGGCTTGCGTGGTCGTGGGGCAGGTGCTTTCGCCCGATGCCACTTAAATAAGCCGCTGCGGTGTCCAGAATAAATCGTGGGGCGGTCCGCCCCACGAATTCGGCAGCATTACAGTTCCCAGCGGTCTGCGGCGCACCGTGGAGCAGGCGTTTCGATCGGGATAGGGGGAAGGATCGCTCCTCCGCCCCTCCCACACCACCGTACGTACGGGTCCGTATACGGCGGTTCGATTGGTTATGCTATCGACCTCCGACCAATGACGGAAGTCCAAACGAGGCGAGAGAGGCATTTGACAAGGCTCGGTCCAGAGCCGGGCTCTGGCTCACGCGCCACGGGCCGCATCGGGCACCGGCGGTTTTGGCCGCCAATTCCCTGCTCACGCCCCGCCGGACCAGTTCCGCATACCGCTTGCGGCCTGTCTTCCACTGTCGCCAAAAAGCGCATCGTACACGCCTTCTGACCCACGAATCCAAGTGCTTCAGCACCGCGGGCGTTTCGCAGAAGCCGAAATAGCCGCGCCAACCCCTTACATACCGGGCCAGTTCCGCCATCACCTGCTCCATGCTATTCCCCCTGCTTTTATGCGTGATCTCCCGTACCCGCTCTCGGAATCGGTCTATCGCTTTCGGCGCGATCTTGCGCTTCAGCTCCTTCCCGCCCGTAAAGCTGAATCCCAGAAACTTCCGCTCCTGCGGTTTCCCCACCGCACTCTTCGACTCGTTCACCTTGAGCTTCAGCTTTTCCGTGATGAATCGCTTCACGCTCTCCATCACCCGCTGCCCCGCCCGCTCGCTGCGCACGTAGATATTGCTGTCGTCCGCATACCTCACGAATCGGTGGCCGCGCCGCTCCAACTCCCGGTCGAGTTCGTCCAGCACGAGGTTACTCAGCAGCGGCGAAAGCGGTTTGCCTTGCGGCGTCCCCTCCACGCTCGGGCTCACCAGCCCGTTCTCCATCACCCCCGCATTCAAGATTGCCCGGATGAGTTTCAACAGCCGCTTGTCTCCTACCCGTTTGGCGACCGCTCCCATCAGTTTGTCGTGGTTGACTCGATCGAAGAACTTCTCTAAATCGAAATCAACGCACCAGCCGTAGCCTGCGGCGATATACTGCTGCGCCTGTGCCACCGCCTGGTGGGCCGACCGCTCCGGTCGAAAACCGTAGCTGTGTTCGGAAAACGTCGGGTCCCACTGCTTCTGTAGAACCTGCTGTACCGCCTGCTGGACAAACCGGTCCAGCACTGTCGGGATGCCCAGCTTGCGCACCCCCCCATCCGGCTTCGGGATCTCCACCCGCTTCACCGGTTTCGGCTCGTAGGTCCCACTCAACAGTTGTTCCCGGATCGCTGGCCAGTGCTGTCCCAGGTACTCCGGTAATTCATCCACGGTCATCCCGTCGATCCCCGGACTCCCTTGGTTGGCTCGGACCCGTTTCATCGCTTCTCTCCGGTTCTCTCGCTCACATACTTCCTCCATCACTCGCTGGTTTCCAGCCGGGTCCTCGGTTTCTCTCCTCACCCTGGGCGCTTCGGCCCCTTCCCTCTCGCCCAGAGGAGCTTCACTCCCCCCTGCGAACGGAAAGGCCAGTTGTTCCTGGTTTTTCTGCCGCTCTTCACTCATGAGATTCGAGCCCTATGAACCACTCCAATCGTTCGGGCCTTCGCTCCGTCCCCGGAGCTACTATGCCCTCTGCTGACTTCTGCCCTGCGGTCAGGTCGCCTCTCGGCTCCCTCAGTCGTGTCGCCACGACACAGAACAGACCTCATGGGGTATTTCCAGCCGCCTTCCGCGCGCAATCGCCGGATCTACACGTTCCGTTTTTGATGAATATGGACTTCGCCGAGCAGGGCTGGCTCGTCCAACGTTGGCGCCTCATATTGCGGATTCCGGCGAAGCCGATCACTCATTCCGAACTGATGGCGATCACTGTTCCGAGTGATGCCGATCGCCGTCGGAGCGAAGCGACGCTGGGCTGTTCTTATCATGCAGGAGTGATCGA
>Ga0181524_10004160_pt1 | contig 13574 bp, 7 predicted proteins | sample PEATcosm2014_Bin_34_FD_119761 | JGI IMG/M metagenome (GOLD analysis project Ga0181524, IMG submission 119761) | Peatland microbial communities from MTU Mesocosm Facility, Houghton, MI, USA - PEATcosm2014_Bin05_60_metaG | ecosystem: Environmental > Terrestrial > Soil > Wetlands > Peat | place...
AGAACGTCCCAAATTCTCACTCCAGAGGCCGCACCCGCATGGCATTACAAGCCCTCAGAAAAGGGGAGTCAATTGTAAATGTCACAAACGACCATGCGCGTGCTCAATCTATGCAATGTAATTGTTTTATTGCCGCTGGCTAGTGTTTCTTATTCACTGTAATTCTGGGGTTGTATGGCGACACAAAGTCCGTTAAGGGCCGCTCCTACAACGTTGTTGCTGAATGAAGAAGAAAGCATGGAGCATGGTTGTGCGATCCGGGGCGAACAGTGAATCTTCTGCTTCCCGCTTGCTGTGATTCGCGCCTTGCGATAACTTAAGCGCTCAGGACGCTGAAATCGTATCCGCCTCACAGATGCGTCCATATGTTATGCAGGAAAAAACCACGGCGCTGGCCACCGTCTCCCTGTCGGGCGAACTGAGCAAGAAGCCGGGCTTGCCGGAAGCGGCTCGCGGCCTGCTGAGCGAGATTCCTTCGCCTTCCCGGCGCCTGTGGTTCGGCCTGTGCGTCACACTCTTCATCTTCGTAGTATTTGCCACTTATACCGTTCGCGAGATCCGATGGCTTCAGCAGTTCCAGGTGAATGTAGTGCAGCGGAATCGGATGGCCTCTCTGCAGCTTTTGGGCTTGCAGGATGATACCTACCAGCTTGCCGTCTCGTTGCGTGACATGACGCTTCCAGAAAGCCGTTATCCCATCTATTACTGGAGAGGCAGATTCTCGGAACTGCACGAGGACATGACGAAGCGGCTGGCTCTGGAAGCGCAGTATGCTGTGAACGCCCCTGCAGGTGGCGAACTTCGGCAGCAACTGCGTGACATGCTCGATAACTTCTGGTCGCTCGCCGACGCAGCCTTCAACCTGGCGGGCCAGGGCCACGAAGATTCCGCTCGTTACCTGATCCGCTCACAACTCGAAGAGGGGCGAGAGACGATTTCCCATGTCGTGTCGCGATTGCTCGATTTGAACGACCAGACCCAGCAGGAGGCCGGCCAGCGCGTCAGTTCGGTATATGAACAGGTTTCAAAAGATATCCTGATGCTTACTGGCGTGCTTTTCCTCGTTGCACTCGGAACCGGGCTTTACACCCTGCAGGCCAACCGGAGGACCTTCGAGCGCCTGCATCACCTGGCGGAGAAACTACAAGAGCAGTCGGAGCAACTTCGGATGCTTTCCTGGAAGCTGATTGAAGTCCAGGAGCAGACGCTCCGTCACGTGGCGCGCGACTTGCACGACCATTTCGGGCAGATCCTCACCGCCATTGGGGTTATGCTGGGGCGAGCAGGGCAAAAAGCTCTGGACAATGACCCCGTCTTCCTCCAGGATGTCCGTGCCGTCAAAAAGATCGTAGAAGACACGTTGCAGAGCGTCCGCCACGAGTCACAGATCTTCCGCCCTGCGATCCTGGATGATTTTGGCTTGCAGCAGACGCTCGAATGGTTTGGGGAGCAATTCTCGCGGCAGACAGGGGTGCAAGTCCATTTCAGCGGAAAACTCTCTGAGGGTTTTACGCATCCAGAGACGGCCATCCATATCTATCGCATCGTCCAGGAGGCTTTGAACAATGTGGCACGCCACTCGGGCGCGCGGGAAGCCTGGGTGACGCTCGAGGAAAAAGCAAACCAACTAAACCTGGAAGTCCGCGATAATGGCTGTGGCTTCGAAGTCGATAGAGAAGTCAAGAGGGTGGCAGGGCAAGGCATCGGGTTGATGGGAATGCGCGAGCGTGCCGAGCATCTGAACGGTTCGCTTTCCGTCCATTCCGCGCCCCAGAAGGGAACGACGATCAGCGTGTGTGTTCCGGTCCTCCGTCCTGCACTGCACGGCGTGGCGCCTGAAGAAGGGAGCTAAAGAGTGGTTGCGCGCGAAACGGGAAGGAAAATTCGCGTCTTGCTGGCGGAAGATCACACTCTCGTCCGCCAGGGATTCCGCCGAATCCTGGAAGACGACGCCAGCGTGACCGTGGTGGGAGAGGCACGCACAGGCCTTGAGGCGATCGAACTTTGCAAGACGCTCAAGCCGGAAGTCGTGGTCATGGACCTCTCCATGCCCGAACTGGGCGGCCTGGAGGCCACGGCGGAAATCGTTAAAGACGATCCAGGGGTCAAAATCCTCATCCTCAGCATGTATTCGAACGACGCTTACATCCGCAAGGCCTTCGAGCTGGGCGCCAAAGGTTACATGCTGAAGAATGCGCTTGAGGTGGATCTGAACCGCGCAGTGAGGGCGTTGGCGGAAGGCGAAGCCTACTTTGATCCCGCCGTTTCTCACATCGTACTGGAGAGTATGAGAGCGGGATCGTTCAGCGAAGCCCCGCAAGAGCCTTACGAACGCCTCACGCTGAGAGAAAAGGAAGTTCTGCAGCTCATTGCCCAGGGAAAATCCAACAAGGAAATCGCCCTTCTCCTGAACATCAGCGTTAATACGGTAGCCGTACACCGCGCTCGCGTCATGGAAACCCTAGGCTTCCACCGGACCGCAGAATTGGTCCTTTACGCCGTGAAAAAGGGCTTGGTGCAGGTGGAGTAGTTTGGAAGGATTTGAATGAAACTTTCGCGCCGCAAGTTGCTGGGTTCATCGGCATTCCTCCTCGGGTCTGGAATTCTTGAAGTTCTCACCACGCCTCTGTGGCGATGGACAGGGGCCCCCATACTTCAGGCGGTTACCGTACCTCCTCCTGAATCGCCGTCGCCTGTGACCTTTGTGGATGTGGCGAGAGAGGCGGGCCTGAATGTGCCCAACGTGTGGGGAGGCGTCAAACATAAGAAATACATTGTGGAAACGAAGGGCAGCGGGCTGGCCTTCTTCGACTACGACCAGGACGGCTGGTTGGATATTTATCTCACGAACGGCGTCCGCTTGCCTGGCGAGGAACCCTACCCTGAGGGCAAGACGCCCACCCAACACCTTTTCAAGAACAAGCGCGACGGAACCTTTGCAGACGTGACCGAAAAATCCGGCCTGGGCCGCACCGGATGGGGCAGCGGCGTTTGCGTGGGCGACTACGACAACGACGGCTGGGACGATCTGTTCTGTTGCTATTGGGGTCACAACGTGCTGTGGCACAACAACGGCGACGGAACCTTTACGGACGTCACCAAGAGAGCCGGTTTGTGGGAGGACCGCGTGCGATGGGGGTCAGGCTGCACGTGGCTGGATTACGACCGCGACGGCTTCCTGGATCTGTTCGTTTCGAACTACATCGAGCTGGACCTCGCGAAGGTGCCGGCGCCCGGCGAGACGGGCTATTGCCAATGGAAGGGAATTCCGGTGATGTGCGGGCCGCGTGGCCTGCCGGGTGGGAAGAACATTCTCTACCGAAACAACCGTGACGGAACCTTCACCGACGTTTCAGAGAAGGCGGGCATCCTGAAGCCGGGGCCGCGCTATTCCATCACCGCCGTCTCGTACGATTTCGATAACGACGGCTGGCCGGATATCTACGTGGCGGTCGATTCCGCCCCCAGCATTTTATTTCACAACAAACACGACGGAACCTTTGAAGACATCGCGGTTATGGCCGGGTGCGCTTACGACGAGGACGGGAACGAGCAGGCGGGAATGGGCGTTGGCGTAGGGGACTACGATTGCGACGGCTGGCTCGATATCTTCAAAACCAACTTCAGTGATGACACGCCCGACCTGTATCACAACAACGGCGATGGGTCGTTTAGCGATGTAACGTATGCGGCCGGCCTGGGGGTGAACACACAATACGTGTGCTGGGGAGCCGGATTCATGGATTATGACAACGACGGGTGGACCGACATCTTCCACGTCGCCGGCCAAGTCTATCCCGAGGTCGAGGAATACCACCTCGACAGCCCCTTCAAGTGCCCGCGCTTTGTTTATCGCAACCTCGGGAACGGAAAGTTCAAGGACGTCTCGAAAGACATGGGCCCCGGCGTGGCGGAGCGGTACTCCAGCCGCGGCTGCGCGTTTGGTGATTTCGATAACGATGGCGATGTGGATGTGTTGGTTTTGAATATGAATGACTACCCATCGCTTCTGCGCAACGACGGCGGCAATAAGAATAACTGGATCACCATCAAATTGCTTGGCACACAATGCAATCGGACGGCCATCGGCGCTCGCGTGCGCGTGGTGACCGGAAAACGCGCGCAAATCGACGAGGTGCATTCCGGCACCAGCGTGATGTCGCAGAGTGATTTGCGACTTCATTTCGGCCTCGGACAAGCCTCACAAGTGGACCTGATCGAAGTGAAGTGGCCCACCACACAAAAGCTCGAGAGGTTTCCCAACATCGGGGCCAACCAATTCCTTGCCATTAAGGAAGGCGCAGGAATCGTCAGTCGCCTCAAAGCCAACGGTAAATGAGCCCGGCAACTTCGTTCCAGCCGGGAGTCTGGTACACGCCTGTGTGACGACGGGTGTGCTGAAGTGCTTGCACCGCAGGCTGGTGCAAATATCGTTTTGACGCTATGAAAGAATTTTGCTAACGAGCACTGGGGTGCCTTAGAGTCTGTTGTGCCGCCGATGGATCTGCATCAGGCGGCCCATCACCGGCACGTTGTCACCCCGTATCCAGACCACGCTGCCATCCGTGGCCCCGGCGGGAATGAGGTTCTTTCTGAAGTCCGGCTGCTGCGCGTTGCGCAACTTGCGAATGTCGATGGCCCGCGTCTCGTGGGGATTGAGCTGCAATTTCGTCAGGTAGTAGGGCGCACTTCCGTTGCCTGTAACCCTGAAGCCAAAGTGCGCTATCTGGTCGCTTTCGTTGGTGAGGAACAGGATGGATTCCGTGTCGTCATCCAGGTGCCAGGGGTTGGCGCCCGAGCCCGCCCAACCATTCCCCTCGTTCTGAATGTGGCTGTCAATCACCAGGTTGCCCATTGACTCGACGCTCGACACCTCCGCCTGAAGCGATCCCGGCGCTCCACTATATTGGATGCGCACGGAGCCAAAGGGGAGAGCGGCCGGGAACTGGCTCATCAAGGCCGCCAGCGAGATGTCCTGGGTGCTGTATGGGGGCACGGTGACTGGGGCCAGAGGCGATTGCACGACGGCAGGCGAATGCTTCCCGTCCTGCGCAGCCACCGGGTCGAGCGGCGCGGGCGTCGGCCCGCTGCCCGACGGGGGCTGCGGGTATTCGAACGTGACGGTGACGGTCTGCGCCGCGCCGAGCAGGTTGCGCACCACGACGTGGGGAGTGAATGTTCCCGCTCCAACAAAGGGTGAATCGCTGCTGGGCGTACCCACCGGTACGCCCGTGGCGTGCAGGGCGCTCGCAATCTCGAGGTCAGGCGAAGGGAAATCTATGGTCGAGGAAAACCCCGAGGTCGGGTCCGTAATCCGGCCCGCCGCGATCAAGGCAGGAGTGCCGCCGGTCGGGACAATGGTGATGCCGCCCTCGGGGGCCTGCGCCGGGTCTACTCCCAGGCTGGTGAGGAGTTGGGTAATGTCCAGCACCTTGGTCTCGTAGGGAGCGAACGCGAGCGGGGGATTCAACGTATGCCGCTGGCCTTGAAAGTCGAGGTGGACTTGAGCTGTCTGGGGGTTGGCGCTGGTGTTCGATACCATCACGTTGGCCCCGCGCCCGCCACCCAGACCCCACCAGAGCCCATTCAGGACGGATGGAATATCGCTGCGGCCGGGGTCGTGCTCTACCATCACCGATTCGTGCACCAGGCTCAGTTGCGGGTTGCTGGCAGTGATCTGGCCGACAATGGGCATGATCGTGCCAACGAAATAAATCGCCACGCTGCCCTCGGCAAAGGTTCCCGTCGGATCACCGCCCAGTTGCGTGATGAGGCTGGCGAGATCAATCGCGAGCTTCTGCCCCGGCTGGATGGTCTCCGCCGTGGTCAGCGCCTGGCCCTGCTTGCTTTTCACGGCCAGGGTGAAATCCATGGTCTGGGGCGAGTCACTGACTAAATAGAGTGTAGAAATCCATCCGTTGGTCAAATTGTAATATGGGAAGTCCACCTCGCGCGGGGCTTGGGCGGTGCAGCAGGGGCTGCCTGCGCCATCACTTCCAGACTGGGCCCGCGAGGGATTCGGAGCACGGAAAACAACGAAATACGCGCCTGCAATGAATGCGCTGAAGAGTAAGAACAATCGCGCGACCTTCATGGCGTCCTCCGTCAGTTTGGGAGAATCGAGTCTGAACCTGATGCCGGCTTTATCCCTGAATTGGTCACTGTCAAGCATTATTTCAACAGACATTATTTCAAAATAATGACATGGAGTCGCTAAGACAGTTTGTCACGGCGCTGCCGCTGGATGGAGAGCGCGGGTGCGCGGGTACCGTTTTGGAGGGACGCAAACAGATGCGCTCTCACCATGCGAAGCGCACTCCCGGCGTGGTGCGTCGACCGTACAGCCACCCCCGTCAGGGACGGAATCCCGCGTACGCGGGACCTAGGCGCAAGCTCTGGGAAAGACGACCCACTCCCCGTCCCGCGTCTGCGGGACACCCCTCTCCCGCCCGAGCGGGAGAGGGGTGGAGGTGAGGAAGGTCCCCGCTAACCCACGGCTTGCGCCGTGGGCTAAATACTTTCGCCCCGACAAGTCGGGGCTGATTATAATAAACAACCTTCTGAGGCACGACGCCAGAAAGTGGTTGCCTATCCCAATTTCTCGTGTAAAATCCGGTTAACCTGGCAAGCCCGAGAGAGAGAATGAAGCGAACCCGCATTCCCATATTTCATCCGACACTGGGTTTGATCCTGATATTCGCCGCCCTTGTTGTTTTCCGCGGGGTAGGGGCGGCCCTTGTGGCCGCCCTGGGGCAACCACAAGGGTTGCCCCTACGAGGCTCCGCGCGCGTTGCCGACACGTCAGCAGTGGAGCTGCAAACGCTGCGCAACGTCGGCAAAGCCTATTTCGAGCAGGGAAAGTATGCCGAAGCCATGGAGCGGTTTCAGAAGGTAGTGGCTTCCGGAAAGGCGCTGGCTGCGGACCACCTGAACCTGGGCCTGGCGTTGATGGAGGCCAACAAGCTGGACGCGGCACTGGGCGAAATCACTACGGCCCAGCAAATGGATCCGCACTTGGTGGCGGCTGAATACAACATCGGGATTCTCTATGAGCGCGAGTGGCGCAATCCGGACGCGGAAGCGGCGCTGAAGCGGGTTGCGGCCGCCGATTCCGAAGACCCCGCCACGTGGTTCAACCTGGGGACCGTTTACTGCGCCGAGAAGAAACTGGATAACTGCCTCGACGCTTACCGGCACGTCATTGAGATGGGTTTCGGCCACGGCCAGAATTTTTATGTGGCCTCGCTCTTCCGAACCTTTACGGCGCTGGTCCGTTTGAAACGCCAGGACGAGGCGCAGAAGGTGCTGAAGCACTGGGAAAGCGTGCGCGACCGGGTTCCTAACATTTCACTTCAAGACCCGGCACTGGAAGGCGGAAAGTACGGACGTATACATGTGCCGTCAAGTCCCCCCTTGGCTGTCGCGAGCGATGTAGGCTTGGAGAGCGTAACGTTTGCCGAGTTGAGTGAAAAGCTCGGGCTCGGACTCGCTGCCACAGCCCTCCCGGCTTTCGATCTGCGCCAGCCCATTAGAGCTTCTGACTACTCTCTCGATTTCGCCAAGAAGAACCTGCTTCCGCTCTTCGGCCCAACGGTCGCGGTGGGGGATTACGACAACGACGGCCATCCGGACCTGTACGTGGTGGTCCCTTCCGGGACGAATCATCTCTTTCACAATAATGGCGATGGAACCTTTACCGACGTGACGGAGAAGGCCGGCCTGGCGGGCCCGGGCGCGAGCCTTTCCGCCACCTTCGCCGACTTTGATAACAGCGGCCAGATGAGCCTGTTTCTCGCGGGCCTCAACGGAGTGAAGGTTTATCAATATGCAGGCGAAGGAGTATTCAAGGACATTACCGAGAAGACAGGGCTGAAGCCTGAGCCCGGTGAAGTTGACACCCGCGCCGTGCTGTTCGATGCCGACAACGACGGCTTTCTGGATCTCGTGGTGACCGCTTACACTCACCTCGACAACCCTCCCCGGAAGGACAAGTTCCTGTTCCCCGACGATTTCGCCGGGGCCATCACGCATTTCTATCGCAACAATGGCGACGGATCGTTCACCGATGCCACTTCTTCCGCCGGCCTCTCCTCGGCGAAGGGGAGAATGCGGGGAGCGGTGTTTGCTGATTTCAACAACCGCGGCTACAACGATCTGTTTCTCTTTCGCGATGATGGGCCGCCCCTGCTTTACGAGAACCAGGGTGAAAACAAGTTCGTGCTCCAACGAGAAGCGGGTGCGGCGCTGGCCAAGACAGTGGTGCTCGATGCGTACGTGGCAGACTTCAACCACGATGGGTATTTTGATCTGGCGGTCTGGTCTAGAGACGGTTGCCATGTACTGCTCAACCAGCGTAATGGGAAATTCGCGCGGCTGGCTGCCGCGCCATCCTTTCCCGGCCCGGCAAGCCCGTTCGCCTTTCGCGGGACGGTGGCGGACGTAAATGGTGATGGCTTCCCCGATCTCCTTACCGCCGATGCTCACGGCCGGGTACACTTTTTAGTGAACCACCTGGGGCGATTCCGGGAAGGGTCGATCGCGCTTCCGGGCGCCGACCCCGCCTCCTTCGCCTCACTCGCGCCCGCTTGGCTCGCTAGTCCCGGCGAACTCGACCTGCTCGCTACGAGCCGCAATGGCCAGATACGCGCATTTCAGAAGCAGGGCCCGCCCGAGCATTGGGTGGAATTAAAAATGAATGGGTTCAAGAGCAACAGCCGAGGCATCGGGAGCGTGGTGGAATTCAAGGCGGGCAACTATTACAGCAAGGTGGTTATCGATAGCAGTCCCTTAAGGGTTTTCACTGGCGACCTCACGAAACTCGATGTCATCCGCGTCACGTGGCCGAACGCCGTTGTGCAGAACTGGGTCGATGTGAGTACGGACAGGCAAATTGTGGTTCGCGAATCCGAACGCCTGGCGAGTTCCTGCCCATTCCTCTATGCATGGGATGGCAGGAAGTTTGTTTACGTAACCGACGTACTGGGCACTAGCCCGCTCGGCGAACTCGCCCCGGATGGCACGTACCTCAAGCCGTTTCCCGAAGAGTTCGTGCGTCTGCCCGAATGGGTGCGGGATTCCGGCGGGAACTTCTTCTTTCAACTGACCGCAGAGATGCGCGAGGCCGATTTTTTTGACCAAGCGAAGCTTTTCGCTGTGGATCACCCCGCGGATGAGGAGATCTACTCAAACGAAATCTATGCGTCGAATCCCGGCGCTCCCACCCTCTACGCTTTGCGCGGCAAACACTTTCCCGTATCGGCTGTGGATGATCATGGCCACGACGTTCTGCCATTACTTCTGCAGCAGGATGGCCGCTACCCGAAAGATTTCGCACGCTATCGCATACTGGGCGTGGCGGACCTGCACACTCTCACGCTTGACCTGGGGGAACTGCCGGCGGACGCTCCGGTAAGCTTGTGGCTGAACGGCTGGGTGTTCTGGACTGACTCAAATGGCGCCCGCGCGCTCATGTCCAACCGGAACCTCACAATGGTCCCGCCCTACTTGCAGGTCCGTGATGCGTCCGGAAAGTGGGTTACGGTGGTGCCGGACATGGGACTGCCCAGCGGCACTCATCGCACGATGCGGGTGGACCTGACGGGAAAATTCCTTTCCGCCGATCGCCACGTGCGCATTGTGACCAATCTCTGCGTTTATTGGGATCAGATTTTTTTCACGACAGAGGAAGCTTTTGTGCCAGCGCCCGTCGAGCTGCCTCTGGTCAGCGCCGATCTGCACTATCGCGGTTTCTCGACCCCCGCGAGCGATCCACAGCACGTGAAACCTGATTCCTTCAATTACGAACAGGTGATGTCCACGGCGCCGTGGAATCCCCTGCGCGGCAACTACACGCGCTATGGCGCCGTGGAAAAGCTGTTGGCCAGGCCCGATGATGAAATGGTGGTCATGGCCACGGGTGACGAGATGACCTTGGAGTTCAGCCTCCGCTCCCTGCCCAGCCTCAAGCCGGGATGGAAGCGCGATTTCTTCCTCCGCCTGCGCGGCTACGCCAAAGACGGCGAACCCAATACCGCCTTTGCGTGGACAGTCGCCCCCCTGCCGTTTAGCGGCATGTCTAATTATCCGCCAAGCGACGGTGAGCGAGCGCCAAGCACGCCCGAGTATCGACAATACCTCCGCCAATATCAAACGCGCTCCAGCCACGTGCTGATTCCACCCCTGACGCCGGCGGTCCAATAACGAAAGCGCCTGGCACTGGCGAGTCGGCCGGAAATGGCTGTCCCGTCATGCCGATCCCGCGGTGAAGGGCAGGTGCCAGCAGCCTGAAGGGTGACACGTGCTAGAAGGCGAGAGCAAAGCTAAACAGGTCGCTTCCTACGGCAATACAAACGTACTGCGCGCCATCGACAGCATAACTCATGGGCGAGGCGTGCATTCTCTGGCCGGCGTTGAAGTGCCACAAGGCCTTTCCCGTCCGGGCATCCACGGCCTCGAATTCGCCGGCGTCGTCGCCAAAGAAGACCAGGCCCCCCGCCGTGGTCATGGTTCCGCCCCAGGAATCGCCTCTCCCGACTTGCGGGTACCGCCACACGGGCCTGCCGGTTGCCACATCGAAGGCCAGCAAAATCTTCTCGGCCGATTCGCGGGGAATACGTTTAGTCCCAGTGCTGTAGTAAGTCTGGCCGGGCCGGTATGTTTGTTTCTCGGAGCTGGAGAAGTACATATCGCAGTCTTCGAGAGCGAGGAAATAGAAGAGCCCTGTGGAGGGATTGTACGAGGGAGAGAACCAATTCGTGGCACCGGTCATCGACGGGCAGACCTTCGTTCCCTGCGGGGTTGGCTGTACCCCCGTGCGCAGGGGGCGGCCTTTTTCATCGATTCCCGTCGCCCAGTTGAGTTTCTCGACGAAACGTGTGGCGCCCAGAAACTTTCCGCTCGAGCGATCAAGGATGTAGAAAAAGCCGTTGCGGTTCGCTTCGACCAGCAAGTGCCGCACCTGCCCATCCAGGGTCACGTCCAGCAACACGGGAGTCTCAGTTGCGTCGTAATCGTAGAGATCGTGAGGTGTGAATTGGAAATACCACTTCAATTTTCCGGTATCGGCGTCCAGCGCCAGCACGCAATCGGTGTATAGATCGTCGCCCGGGCGCGTATCGCCCACGAAATCCGGCGCGGGATTACTGGTGCCCCAATAAAGCGTATTCGACTGTGGGTCGTAAGTGCCGGGCATCCAGGTTGTGCCGCCGCCGTGCAAGTAAGCATCGCCCTTCCAACTGTCGGACCCCGGTTCCCCGGGAGCCGGAATTGTCCAGAAACGCCAGACCAGCTTGCCGGTGAGCGCGTCGAAGGCGGCAAGGAAGCCGCGCACCCCATCGTCGCCGCCCGAAGTTCCCACGAGAACCTTGTCATTGACCAGCAGAGGCGCGCTGGTGGCGCCGTAATTCAGCTTGGTGTCGGCGTAGGTAACGTCCCAGATCAAGTGGCCGGAGTGGGCGTCCAGGCAAAGCAGGTGGGCGTTATCTGTTTCCATATAAAGGCGCGTGTGCCAAACCGCGACGCCGCGATTGTGGTGGGCTGCCGCGTCGTCCACGAGCCCTTCCGTCAGGGCACGACCATGGTGCCAGAGCACGCGGCCGGTCCGCGCATCGAGCGCGAAGGCATCGTTTCCGGAGGTAATGTACATGACCCCGCCGACGACTACGGGCGTCACCTCCATCGAGTCGGAGTTGGTGGAGTGGAACACCCATTGCGCGCGCAGGCGCCGGACATTGTCAACGTTGATCTGGTCCAGCGCGCTGTATCGCCGGCCAGAGTAATCTCCGTTGTAGGAAGGCCAGTCCTGCTGCGGCGGCGCAGCCAGGAGCCGATTCGGCGCGATATCGACATCCACGGAGACTGCATCTCGGCCTTGTTGCGCCGCCAAATCCGCCGGCCCGAGGCAGAGTGCCAGAAGCAACAGGGCGGCGCACATCTCCCGCATCCTAGTCACCTTTCTCACCTCGAACCTTCACGATTTCCACCTCTCCCAGAGAGCCTCGGTCCAATCCTTGCTCATCCAGCAGATGCAGGGAAACCCTGGCCGCCTCCGGAGGCGCGGGAATGGTCTTGTCCAAAGACAGCGCTTCCAACGGATCGGCTTGCGCCACGTCGAGGGGTTTGATTGGAACACCACCCGCATTGTAGAACCGTGCCACCACACGGCCGGCATAGAATACGCCGAAGAAGCCGGTAAGCCGCACTCCACCGGTAACGGGGACGGCAGCGAGTTCACGCCCGATCATGCCTGCGTCGGTGACGTTAACGAGGTGCGGCGTCATGCGGGTGGGGAACCACTCACTTTCCAACACCGAGCTCAGTCGCGGCTCCAAGACCACAAGCGGATTGTTCAGTTCCGCTTCCATGTAGTACGGTGCGTCTTCGAGCTTTGTGCGCGAGATCTCCGGCATTCCTTTGCTGTTGAGGCGCAGGCTGGGTCCATCAATATAAAAGATGACCGAGGCGCGTTCTGGGTACTCTGCGCCGGGGAAAAAACGGAAACGTTCCAACATAGCGAAACTGGAGAGCCCATCGACTACCGCCACCCAGCCCGCGGTTGAGTCGACGCCGACTTCACCTTCCAGGTATTTCCAATGAAGCGTAAACAAATTGTTTTGGACGCTGTAAGAAGGGTGGTCGACGGGGCCCGCATGCGCGTCGAATTGGCGGTTGAAAACGCTGGCTGGATTGGCCGGCGTGAAGGCCCAGAAATCGCGGTTGTAATTCGTGAGGTCGCTGGGGTCAGCAGTGTTGTATTGAGTTACAGATTGCATTGCCCAGCGGATTGGATGGCCGGTGATGTTCGTCATGACGGCGCGAAAGCTGATCTTGGGTGACCCGGCGTCAATACTGATTTCGCGCCAGTACTGTAGCCCGGTGCGTTCGTCCGGCGGGCCTTCCAAGCGCACAGTACAAGTTTTTCCCGTTGGTAGAACTGGAGTGAGCTGATAAATCCCGTCATCTAAAACATCAGAACCGACAGGCCACTGCTCTTCACCAGTGCCCTCGGGGAGAGGCCAGATTTTGTCGCCGCCATAATTGAACCATTTTCCTTCGGCCGCGGCCTGTGAGGGAGGGAAGTACTGGCCGACATAAAGGGGATTCACGAATAGGTAGTCGTGAGAGCCGAAGGTGACTTGCATGAGCCGCCCACCCAGCTTCGGAACGATTATTAACGTGACCCATCGATTGGCCATGCGCTCGGCGTCCCACCCTTGGAAGCGGGTTGGCTCCACAACGCAAGTGGAGGGAGTTTGATCTCTTTGCTCTCCCGTTCTGGCGGGGATGACAGCGAAGATCAAGCTCGCGAAGACGGCAACCGCCGCCCGGATTTGACGTGGCATGTCGGTGAGTCCTCTTTTCGCATTCAGCTCAACTGGTGGCACAGCCACTCTTGGCTGTGCAGGGAAAACAAGAATCACAGTGCACAGGCTAGAGTGCCTGTGCCACCAGCGGCCTCTACTTTTGCTGGTGCATGCGCCGCCGGTTGCCTCCGCGTTGTGACGATAGATATGGAACGAACCCCTGAACGCGGGTACGTATTCGATACACGGAAGTGGTGGCGGTAATAAACAGCG
>Ga0181524_10004162_pt1 | contig 13573 bp, 14 predicted proteins | sample PEATcosm2014_Bin_34_FD_119761 | JGI IMG/M metagenome (GOLD analysis project Ga0181524, IMG submission 119761) | Peatland microbial communities from MTU Mesocosm Facility, Houghton, MI, USA - PEATcosm2014_Bin05_60_metaG | ecosystem: Environmental > Terrestrial > Soil > Wetlands > Peat | place...
GCCGCTCGGCCGCAGCCGCGAGAAGCTGAACCCGGTGCCGCCGCCGGACTGGTGGATGAACGCCATGTTGCGCAGCGCCGAGAAGATGCCGTCCATGGAATCCTCGACCGGCAGCACGAAGCAGGCCGAGAGCTGGCCGAGGTCGGTGCCGGCGTTCATCAGCGTCGGCGAATTCGGCAGGAACTCGAGCGAGGACATCAGCGCGTAGAAGCGTTCCGCGTTCGCGCGCTCTTCGGCGGCGCCCTCGTAGCCGGCGTCCACGGCCGCGACGGCCGTCGCGACGCGGTGGAACATCTGCGAGGGCGTCTCCGCGATGTTCCCGTTGGCGTCCTTGCGCAAGTAGCGCTTCTCGAGGACGCGGATGGCGTTCAGCGAGAGCTTCAGGTCGTCGTGCACGCCGAGCACCGACTTCGCCTCGCGCAGCCCGGCGTGCCGGAACCTGTGTAGGATATAAGCTTTGGCGAGGTCGGGCGCCTTCTCCTCGGCGAGCACTCGCTCGACAAGGTCCTGCACCTGCTCGACGGTAGGGACCTGCGCGCGGCGGCCGGCCTCGAGGAGCTTCTCGACGCGCCCGGCATACCGCGCCGCCGCGGCGGCGTCCTCCCGCCCGAGTTCGCGCATCGCCCCGAGGATCGCGCGCGCGATCTTCCCCGCCTCAAACGCCTCCACGCGCCCGTCGCGTTTGCGGATCCGTTCGATGGCCAAGTTCAGTATCCCAAGCCTTTCCGCGATTCGCCTCTCAGGCCCACCAGTTTGCTGATATCAGCAAAATGGTCCTTCCCTCGTTCACGTCCTTTGCGCGGCCGGTTGCACATCAGCTCCGCAGCAAGGCGCTGAATTCCTCCGCAGAAAGCCCAGCTTGCCTGATGATAGCGCGAAGCGTGCCGCGTGGCAGTGAGGCGGATTGCGGCACAATCACCAGCCTTACCACGCCGTCCGGCATTCGCCGCACAAAGGCGCGATGGCTACCCTTGCCGCGCCTGGGCGCGTCAACGCATCCCGAGCGGCGCAGGACTGCAATCAGTTCGCGCGATGAAAGCGCTGGCAGCCGGTCCATCAGACCGCGACCTCAAGGGCCGAACTGAACCGTACGGGTGATTTCATGATCGGGCGCAATTCGGAAAGAATGCCGAGGCGTTTTGCGTTCTCCAGGTACAGCTCAACGGCCTCGCGCAGCGCCTTCAGCGCGTCCGCCGCGTCGCGCCCGCAACTGGCCACGCCGAGTTCGGGACACTGCGAGACATATTGCCCTTCTTCCTCCCAGACTACGGCGGTCAGATGATATTTCGCCATGATGCGGTCTCCTTCCCCGTCAACTACTTCACCATCTGTTTCCCAGCCTCGTACGCGCGCTTGAGCGCGGCGGAATCGGATTTGATGTCGCCTTTGCGCCAGGCGCTCGCGTGGACGAAGTTCACCGGCACCTTCAGGAATGTGAAGACGTCGTTGAGCGCCCGCGCGGTGGTGTCGGCGCCGGAGAGGAGCACGTCGTCCGCGCCGTAGGTCAGGCAGCAGACGGCGCGTTTTGCCTTCAGAAACTGCCGGTCCTCAAGGCTCAGCGGATACCACCGGTCGAGGAAGAGCTTGGTCGGGCCGGAGACCATCATCCAGTAGATCGGGGTGGCGATGACGAGCCCGTCGCACTGCTTCAGCCGCGGGTACATCGCGCGCATGTCGTCGTCCTGGACGCAGACGCCGGTCCCGTCGGCGCGGCAGGCCTCGCACGCGCGGCACGGCTTGATGTCCATCGAGTAGAGGTAGAATTTCTCGACGCGCGCCCCGGCGCTGCGCGCGCCGGCCAGGACACGGTCGCACAGGGTGTCGCTGTTGCCGTGCTTCCGCGGGCTTCCGACGACGGCGAGGACGTATTTCTGCCTGGCCATGATTCAAACCCCTTTTTTCAAGTAAGAAGTATGAGTGATGAATGATGATGGACGAACGATTAATCCCCGTCCTTCATCATTCATCACTCATCGTTCGCGCTTCCGCACTCATTCTTCCTTTATCGTTCGCACTTCTTCGGCCGCGCGGTATATTGTATCAAACAGCTCCGCGATCTGCTCTTTTTCGACGCAACTGAACGCGATGCGCAGGTCGCGCTCGGCTGTGGCGATCGTGCCGACGCCGTAGCGGTCGAGCAGGTGGCGCCGCAGCGCCTCGGCCGTGACCCGGGTGAGTTTCAGGCACATGAAATAACCGCTGTTGAATCGGTGCGGCTCCCAGGCGGCATCGAAGCGCTTGTCGGCGAGCACGCGGTGGACTTCCTCGGCGCGCGCGCGCAGGGTCTCCTGCCGCGCCTGGCGCTCGTCGTAGAACGTCGGCGAGAGCAGCGCGTTGAGCGTGGCCCGCTGGGAGAGCATCGAGCAGTTGCTCAGGACGCCGCGGATCTCGCCGCAGACTTTCTTCTCGAGCGCGGCGTAGAGCGCGCTGTCCGCCGCCGCGCGCCCGGCGCTGAACGAGAGAAATCCGACGCGCAATCCCCAGACGAACACCTCCTTCGTCGCCGCGTCGCACTTGACCGCCAGCAGCCGTTCCGGCCCGCCGGCGAGCAGTGCGAAGAGCGATTCCCGGATGGTGTCCGGCTCGTAAAAGAGGCCGAAGTACGCGTCGTCCACGATCGCGACGACGTTCAGCCCGGCGTCGGCCGCGCCGCGCAGCGCCCGGGCGATGGCCTGCGCCTCCTCCTTCGTCACGGTGTAGCCGGTCGGGTTATTCGGGAAGTTGAGGATCACGATCGCCTTGCGCCGCGTCTTGTGCGCCTCGATCAGCGCGGTGCGGAAGCCCTCGACGTTGAAGCGGCCGCTCTCGTTGTAGAACGAGTAGGTGGCGACCCGGGCGCCGCGCCGGACGGCGAACGTGAGCCGGTAATTCCCCCAGAGCTGGTCCGGCAGCAGCAGCGTGTCGCCCGGCTCGCAGAAGAGGTCGGCCATGATGCTCAGGCCGTGCGTGAGGCCGCTGGTGACGATCGGCAGGCTCATCGGCCGCGCCGGATCGGCGAGCGAAGGGTTGTCGCGCAGGTCCTTCGCCTTCCAGGCCGCGCGCAGCTCCGGGAGGCCGGCCACCGGCGCGTAGTTGAGCGCCTCGTCCGGCGAGAGCGGGCCGAGCTGCTTCATCAGCGAGGGCAGGAACATCATGTGTCCGCCCTCCGTGGCGACGCCGAGCGTGGCGTTGAACTTCTTCGCCTTGGCTTTGGCCTCGGCGCTCTGGGTGAGGATGCCTTTCGGGAAGTACATCTCCTTCCCGAGCGTGGAGAGCATCTCGAAGACGTACCGGTTCTCTTTCCGGATCACATCGTTTAGTTCGCCGGCAAGTGGATTCATGCGCGACCGCCTCCCAGTGGTTCCGTTGCGCCCTCGCCGCGGTCCTCGAAAGCATTCGCGGCCGGGGCCGCCGATGCGCTTTAGTCTAGCACGAAAGAATCCGCATTTCATCCCTCACGCCGGTTGACAAGGCCCGTTCCTGAGCGGTACGCTTGTCGCGGGAGCCGGGAGCGGGCCTGAGATCTCGGAGAAGGCCGAAGAGCGTGAGAAATTTGCGCGCGCTGTTGGGCGGAATCGTCCTCGTTGCGCTGGCGACGACCGCGTGTCCGCGCGCGGCCGATTCAGGCAATGCGTCTGGACCTAAAGGGGAAACCATGGCGATCAAACTGGCGAGCGCGGCGTTCGAGGAAGGAAATCCGATCCCGGTGAAACATACCGGCCAGGGCGACGACGTGTCGCCGGCGCTCCAGTGGACCGGCGTCCCGGCCGGCGCGAAAAGCCTGGCGCTCATCTGCGACGACCCGGACGCGCCGATGGGAACCTGGGTCCATTGGGTGATCTGGAACATCCCGCCCGAGGCGACCGGGCTGCCCGAAGCGGTGCCGCAGAAGGCGGAACTCAAGGACGGATCGAAACAGGGCATGAACGATTTCCGGCAGACCGGCTACGGCGGGCCGATGCCGCCGGCGGGCAAAGCCCATCGCTACTTCTTCAAGGTGTACGCGCTCGACACCCAGCCGGACCTGAAGCCCGGCGCGACGAAGAGCAAGCTCCTCGACGCGATGAAGGGACACATCCTCGCCGAGGGTCAGTTGATGGGAACGTACCAACGGCGGTGAGGTCCTGTTCCTCGTCCTCACCCTCGTTCTCGTCCTCGTCCTCGAACTCGTCGTCGAACTGCTTTTCTGAATGGACGAGGACGACGACGAGGACGAGTATGAAACGCTCCTGCGTATGCGTTCACCGCCGCACGGTATAGAGCGCCGCGCCATCCCATTGCTGCTCGACCTTCCACTGCGGCGGCGGGGTTTCCGTCCACGGCGGCGGCTGGTAGCCGATCTGGTCGCGCATGCGCTGGATCTCGGGCGGGTTGATCAGCACTTCTGAGCCGACGGGAAGCTCCTCCCATCTCATCCGGCCGAAGTCCCGCATCGCGCGCGTCGCGCGGTAAGCCCAGAAGAAGTCCAGGCCGCGCAGCGACATCGCGTCCGAATACAGCGGCCGGTCCGAATCCGGCGAGACTGATTTCGCCGCCTGCCGCGTGTCCGGGCAGCCGACGCCCTGCCGCGCTTCCTGATACAGCCCGAAAGCAGCCGCCAGCGCAAGGCCCGCGCAGACCAGCGCCGCCCAGAACCGCCGCTCGCGCCGCACGCGCGCGTTCTCCTCGCGCGACGAGATCAGCCACGCCAGCCAGCCGCCCGTTAGTATCGCCGCCGGCAGCAGGCAGGGAACCATGTACGAGTTCATCCACGGCAGCGGCTCGTAGCGGCTCAGGCTCGCGGAGCCGAAGTTGAACACCAGCGCCGACCAGAGGAACAGCGCCGCGGGAAAGAGGAACTCGCGCCGCCGCCAGTAGAGCGCGTGCGCGGCCGCCGCCAGCGCCGCCAGCGGGACGAGCGCGAAGTCGGCGTTCAGCAACAGCCCCGCCGGACCTTTCCACAGCAGCCGCCGCGCGAGCCCGAGCGCATAATGGCCCGGCTCCCAACCGTAAACGCCGCCCTCGGTGAAATACCACTGGCTGTGCATCGCGTAGATTTTTTCGGCCGCGTGGAGCGGATAGAGGAAATCGCCCGTCGCCGCGCGATAGCAGAACCCTTCGGCGAGAAAGATTGCGAGGACGCCGGCCGCTGCAGGCCCGGCGAGCCATAGGTTTTTCCGGTCGCGCCACGACCAGATGACCAGCGCGCCGAGGACGAACGGCGCGAGCTGCGCCACCTGCGTGCGCGTCAGCCACGAGAGCCCAAAACAGAGCGCGGCTGTCAGTCCCGCGAACGCTTTCCCATGATTCTTCACCGCCCGCCTGCCCGCGATCAGCGCCAGGATTCCGCCGCCCGCCCAGACCGCCGACGGGATGTCGCTCAGGAGCCACGTGGCGAACCGGCAATCTATGGGCATCACCGCGAAGATCGCCAGCGTGATGAGCCCGGCCTCGCGCGAGAAGAATGTCCGCCCGAACGCGTACGCCAGCCCCATCATCGCGGCGGACATGACGGCGGGAAAAATCAGGAGCGTCCATTCGTGGACGCCGAAAACGCGGAAGAGCAGGCCGACCGGCACGGCGATCCCGAGCCGGCCCGAGTACTGCGGCGGCACGTTCGCGTCGCCCAGCGGCGGATGTCCCTGCGCGATATCCCACGCGACGCGCGCGTAGTCCGCGTCGTCGCTCGCCGCGAACCCGCGGAACACGGCGACCCGCGCGATGATTGCGACGGCGATGATCAGGATGAACGGCCACGCGCGCTGCAAGGTTGGCCTCTCCTCGCGGTCCACTATTCCGATTCGGGCGGCTTCAGCCGCGCCTCAATCGCGCTGAGACGATCCTCGATCGCGGTGAGCCTTTCCCCGACAGTGCTCTTATGCAAATCAAGGAACCCGATCTTCTCCTCGAGCACCATCGCGAGCCACCAAAGTCCAAGAAGGCCCAGAAATACCGCGCAGATGGTGCCCCAAAGCCATCCGAAAATACATACGGCCAGAGCGATAAGCATTATGCAAATCAAGGCAGCCAAAACGCCTCGCCACATTGTTCTACCCTTTCGATTTTATGGCGACACCTTCTCCTCTTTCCGGATTGCCACACGCCCTTCGGGACAATGGCGGCAGATCGGCACGGCGTCCCGGCGCTCGCCGACTCGACGGCGAAAGTCGCGGAACTTCTCTCCCAGCCAGATTTCGGCCAGCGGCTGCCGGAAGAGATTGCCCATGACGTGCTCGGAGTGGATGTCGTAGCAGCAGGGGACGACGGCGCCGTTCGAGTTGACGACCAGGGTGCTGAAGACGTACTCGCAGCCGCACCCGGGCTCGCCCTTGAGCGCGAAGGTGCCGTCGGCGCGCCGCTCGTACCGGCTGTCGGCGAGGTTGGCCGGAAGCAGTTCCTCGGCCAGGCGCTCGAAGCCGGGCATTGCGGGGCTGATGCCGACGGTCTTGACGATGAACCGGTCCACGCCGAGGTCGGCCGCAATGCGCCGCATGCGCTCGACCTGGCTTTCATTGTGCTTCATGACGATGAACTGCAACTCGACGATCGGCGCGGCCTGCCCCGAGCTTCGCCGAAGGGCGCGCGCGGCCAGGATGCGGCGGATGCCGGAGAGGATCTCGTCGAAATTCGCGTCCTTCCGGTAGCGGCTGATGGTTTCCTGGTCGGCGCCGTCGAGGCAGACCAGCAGTTCGGTCAGGCCGCTCGCGACGACCTCGCCGGCGATCTTCTCCTCGCCGAAAAACTGGCCGTTGGTGCTCGTGAAGGTCTCCAGCCCGCGGTCGGCCGCGCAGCGGACCATGCGCAGCAGATCCTTGCAGAGGAACGGCTCGCCGTAGTTGAAGAGCGTGACGCGGCGCAGGTAGCCGGGCGGGTCGAGCGCCTGGTCGAGGATGTTCCTGAATTCGTCGAAGCTCATCGCGCGCGGCGGCCGGTTGAGGATTCCGGCGCCGGTCGGGCAGGCGGGACAATGCAGGTTGCAGACGTTGGTCGGCTCGACCATCAGCGTCGAGGGCCGGTCCGGCAGCGCGCGATGGAAGCCAAGTTTCCACAGCCCCTTTTGCAAGGTCCGGCGGAACAGATTGCGGATTGTGGAGTGCGGATTGCGCGTTGAACGGAAAACGGCTTGCTCTTCGTTACTCCATCCGCATTCCGCAATCCGCATTCCGCAATCCGATCAGAATTCCCGGCTGACGAGCTTGGCCAGCGCGCCGAGGTCGTGGTTCTGGAGGATGCGCGCGATCTCGGTCTCGGCGACCTTCAGGTTCCGCATCGCCGTCTCGGCCCGCCGCCAGAGCGCGGCGCGGGCGCGGTCGTTCGAGGCGAGGTACAGCTCCGAGACGACCTCGCTGAGCGACTGGATCATGAGGTCCTCGCGGTTCTCGTAATAATTGCGGATCATTTTCTCGCGATAGGTGCTGCGCCGTTTCATCGTCGGGCTCCCGGCTCGGGCACTTTGAGGTCGCAGAAGAAAAGGACGGCCATCGCGCCGAGGATGATGAGCATCAGCGTCGGCAGCATCGCCTGGCTGACGGCCGAAGGCTCGGAGACCGCCTCGCGGCCGGCCGGCGCCGCCGCGATGAGGCGGGCGCGCGCGGCTTTCCATTCGGCGGCGGTGATCGGATAAGGCTTTTCGTCGGCGCGTCCGTAGCCGTTGTTGCGCGCCTCTCTCTCGACGACGGAGGGGTCGGATTCGAGCGCATCCCGCCGGCGTTCGAGGGCGGCGTTGCGCGTGAATTGGCGCCGCGATTCCGTCTCGGCGCGCTCGGCCTGCAACGTCAGCACCCGCCGGTTGAACGCCGCGGGGCAGAGGAGCAGAATGGCCGCGCCGGCCGCGCAGAGCCACAGCGCGACCGCGAAGAAGCGCCGTTCTGAGCGCCCTGCGGCGGCGTCATCGCGACCGCTTGCGCCTTCAGCGTTGGCCATGTCCGCGAATCCAAATTCAAAACCGCGCATAATTCCGGCACGCGTCACCCTGCTCGTAGTGTGCCCGTCAGGGCATACGAAGTAGCGCCTGAAGGCGCCACTACAAGCGACGCACTCGTACAGGCGAGGCGCGTGCGCCACACTTTTTCAAGGGGCTGCTAAGCCTTCGTCCAGAGTTCCGCGCCGAAGCGCGCGGCGTCGCCGAGATCTTCCTCGATGCGGAGGAGCTGGTTGTACTTGCACACCCGCTCCGACCGGCAGGCCGAGCCGGTCTTGATCTGCCCGATGTTCATGGCCACGGAGAGGTCGGCGATGGTCGTGTCCTCGGTCTCGCCGGAGCGGTGGCTGACGACGGCGGTCCAGCCGTTGCGGTTGGCCATCTCGATGGCGTCGAGCGTCTCGGTCAGCGTGCCGATCTGGTTGACCTTGATGAGGATCGAGTTGGCGGAGTTCTCGCGGAGGCCGCGCTCGAGCAGGTCGGTGTTCGTCACGAAGAGATCGTCGCCGACGAGCTGGATCTTGCCGCCGAGGCGTTTCGTCAGCAGCGCCCAGCCGGCCCAGTCATCCTCGGCCAGGCCGTCCTCGATCGAGCGGATCGGGTACTTGGCGCAGAGCCCGGCGTAGTACTCGACCATCTCCTCCGCGCTGAGCTGCCGGTCCTCGGAGGCCAGAACATACTGGCCCGGCGCCTTGATGCCGCGGCCCTTGGCGTCCTGCCCGTAGAAGGAGGACGAAGCGGGGTCGAGCGCGAGGAACACGTCCTTGCCCGGGACGTAGTGCGCCTTTCCGATCGCCTCGATGATAACCTCGATCGCCTCCTCGTTGGACTTGAGGTTCGGGGCGAAGCCGCCCTCGTCGCCGACGCTGGTGTTGAGGCCGCGCTTCTTGAGGACGGACTTGAGCGCGTGGAAGACCTCGGCGCCCATGCGCAGCGCCCCGGCGAAGTTTTCGGCGCCGAACGGCATGATCATGAACTCCTGCAGGTCCACGTTGTTGTCGGCGTGCTTGCCGCCGTTGAGGATGTTCATCATCGGCACCGGAAGCACGCAGGCGTTGGCGCCGCCGATGTAGCGGTAGAGCGGCAGGCTCGAGGCCGCCGCCGCCGCCTTCGCCGCGGCCAGGCTGACGCCGAGGATCGCGTTCGCGCCGAGCTTGCCCTTGTTCTCCGTGCCGTCGAGGTCTATCATCTCGGCGTCAATCAGGCGCTGGTCGCGCGCGTCGAGCCCCTCGACTTCCGGCGCGATCACGTCGTTCACGTTTTGAACGGCCTTCGTGACGCCGGCGCCGTTGTAGCGCGCCTTGTCGCCGTCGCGCAGTTCGACGGCCTCGCCCTCGCCGGTCGAGGCGCCGGAGGGCACCGCGGCGCGGCCGACCTCGCCGCTCTCGAGTTGCACTTCGACCTCCACGGTCGGGTTGCCCCGGGAATCCAGGATCTCCCGCGCTTGGATCGCATCAATGATCGCCGGCTCGCTCGCGTGACGCATGCTTCCGTTCTCCTTTCGGTGGTGTCCGTCGAAGCGGGGCTTGTCCGTTCGCGGCGCGCATTATACCAGATGTGCCCGGAAAATCGCCATGGAGCCAGCGACAGAACTCGGGCCATGTGAATTTCGCTAATTTTTTGTTGACAGCGCCTGAAGCGGCCGCTAACATACCTCCTCGCATAGGTTGCAGCGCGCGGAAGATTGATGACGCCTTCCCGGGCCACCAGGCTCAGCATTATAGATCGCCTGAAACGTCGTCTCCGTGACTCCCGTCCGGGAGAGCGGCGCGCTGCCTGAACGAAGCGCCGGATTGGCCGACGACCCGCACATTGCGGCCGGCCGCGGGCGCACGGAGGATTGCAACGATGGACGTACTCGCCGCCGCGAACGCGTGGACGGACATCCTTGAGTCCATCCGCAAACGCGTCAGCTCCCAGCAATTCGCGACCTGGTTCCGGAACCTCAAGACGCAGTCGTTCACTCCCGAAGAGCTCAACATACGCGTGCCGAACAACTTCTTCAAGGAGTGGCTGGCGCAGAACTACCTCAAGACCATTGACGAGGCCGTGGCCGAGGTGGCCGGATGTCACCCGAAGGTTGCGTTCACGCTCGACCCGAACGTCCACGAGACCGTTTCCGAGGGCGGGGTCGAGGCTCCGCCGCGGCCGACGGCGCCGAGGCCGATCGGGCTGCGGCTGAACGAGCATTACACGTTCGAGAAGTTCGTCGTCGGCCCATCGAACCAACTGGCGCACGCGGCCGCCCTGGCGGTCTGCGAATCGCCGGGACGGACGTACAATCCGCTGTTCGTTTACGGATCGGTCGGGCTGGGCAAATCGCACCTCCTGCAGGCGATCTGCCACGCGAGCCTCCCGAAGTATCCCGCGCAGCGCATCGCGTACCTTTCCTGCGAGACGTTCGTCAACGAGTTCATCTCGGCCATTCAGCGCAACGAGCTGCCCGCCTTTCGCGCCCGCTATCGGCAGCTCGAGTTCCTGTTCATTGACGACATCCAGTTCCTCTCGCGCGCCGAGCGCAGCCAGGAGGAATTCTTCCACACGTTCAACGATCTCTACAACGCCGAGAAACAGATCGTGGTCTCGAGCGACCAGCCGCCGCAGGAGATCAGCGGCCTGCAGGAACGGCTGATGTCGCGGTTCAAGAGCGGTCTCGTCGCGCGCATGGACCCGCCGGGCTACGAGATGCGCGTAGCCATTCTCAATCGCAAGGCGGAAGTCCGCCAGGTCACCGTGCCCGACGAGGTCATTGACTACATCGCGACGGTCATCACGACGAATATCCGCGAGCTGGACGGCGCGATCACCAAGGTCGTCGGCTACGCCTCGCTCTTGAAGCAAGAGATCACGCTCGACCTGGCGCGCGCAGCGCTGCAGGAGCCGCCGCGGCCCGGACCCGCCGTGACGGTCGAGGATATTTTACGCGTCGTCACGACTCGGTATAATGTGCGGGTGTCGGATCTCCAGTCGCGGAAGCGGACGCGCTCCATCGTGCTCCCGCGCCAGATTTGCATGTACCTGGCCCGCGCGTTGACGACGCTTTCGCTCGAGGAGATCGGCGGCTACTTCGGCGGCCGCGACCATAGTACGGTGCTGCACGCGGAGGCAAAAATCACTTCATCGCTTGAACAGGATGTTGCTCTCGCGCATGCGATGGAAGCACTTAAGCACGACTTGCGAGCGCCCGCTTCAGGCCGCCGGTCAGCTACCGGTGCTATAGCGGATAGGTGATTGTGGATACTTTGTGCGTAACTTCTTCGATGGGAGCGGAGCGCGTGAAGCTTGGTTGTCTCGCGGATGTTGCGCAGGAGGCGCGAATAAGTTATCCACAATAGGATAACAGTTGTCCACAGGAGCCTCGTTCTCTCAACTACTTGAAGATAAAGGACTTATCAAACTGATTCCCGTTGGCTCCACAAATTAACCGCCTTGATGGTTATAGATGGAATTTGATACAATTTAAAGATACATATTCATTCACAGTCCTTCGGGAGGGGCCTAAATGAATGTCTCATGTTCACGAACGGAGTTACGCGAGGCACTGAGAGTCGTCCAGGGCGTTGTCGATCCGCGGAACATCAAGCCGATTCTGAAAGACATTCATCTTCGAGTAGTCGGAGATATGCTCGAACTCTCCGCGACCGACCTTGAGGTCGGAATCAAGTATTTCGTGCGCGACGTCGAAATCAAATCCACCGGCGGGATCGTTGTCCCGGTGGAACCGCTGGTGGGCATCGTGAATGAGTCGCCGGATGAGCGACTGACGTTGCAGGTCAAGGACCTGGGAATGCTCGTGCAGGGAAAGGGCAGTCGGTTCCAGGTCATGGGGCTTTCGGAAGAGGAATTTCCGACGATTCCGGACTTCCCTGACGGCAGTGCTCTCGAGCTTGAAGCGGCGGTCTTCAAGGAGATGGTCGAAAAGACCATCTTCGCCGTGTCGCTGGAGAAGCAGCGGTATGCCCTGAACGGAGTCCTGCTCGTCACGAAGGAGAAGGCGGCGAAAATCGAGATGGTCGGAACGGACGGGCATCGCCTCGCCGTAATCCGCCGGAAGGCGAATGCCGCCGCGCCGTTCGCGGCCTCGGCTATCATCTCGGTCAAGGCGCTGCAGGAAGTGCTGAAGATGATCAGCGGTGAGGAGATCGTCAAGCTGCTGATCTCCGAACGACAGGCCCTCATCCGCACCGAGCGCGGCGTGCTGGTGGCGCAACTGGTGGACGGGCGATTCCCGCCGTACAAAGAGGTGATCCCGGACGACTGCGACAAGAAGCTGGAGATCGAAGCCGAGGAACTCAGCGACGCGATCCGGCAGGCGTCCGTCTTGACGATGTCGGGCTCACGGACGATCTGGTTGAAGTTCGCCTCCGGCTCGCTGACGATCGAGTCCAACGATCCGGAACTGGGCGAGGCGCACGTCACGATCGACGTCAAGTATGAAGGCGCGCCGATCGAAATGCGCTTCAGCCCTGAGTTCCTTCTGGACGGCCTCAAGGCGATCGGGAAGGAACGGATCCGGCTGGAGATGAAGGACCCCGGACGTCCGGCCGTGATGCGCGTCGGCCCGGATTACGTCTATCTCATTATGCCGATCGTCCAGGACTGATCCGTGGCGCGCCGCCCAACGTCGCCCTGGCCGGAAGAGAAGCCGGTCGCCACGCTCAAGAGCGCGCTCAGCGCGTTCCTCAAGGCGAACGGGCTCCAGGGCGCGGGGAAACACCCGCAGCTCGATAGCGCGTGGGCCCGCATCGTCGGCCCGGAACTCGTCCGCCACACGCGCGTCCTCGGATTCCGCAAGGGAACCGTCGAGATCGGCGTAGAATCTTCTGCGCTCATGAACGAGATCCGGTTTCATCGGGCCGCGCTGCTCGCCGACCTGCAACGCGAGATCCGGCGGCCCGCGATCGCGGGAATTTCTTTTTCTCTGATACCGACACAGGAATGCGATGACGGATCCGGAGAAACCTGACGCCGCACCCGAAACGCCGCCTGCCCCGGCCGGCGAAGAAGCGGCCTCGGCCGACAGCTACGATGCCGGAAAGATCCGCGTGCTCGGCGACATCCAGGCCGTGCGCCAGCGGCCCGCCATGTACATCGGCGACACCAGCGTGCGCGGACTGCATCACCTCGTCGAGGAGGTCGTGGCCAACTCCATTGACGAGGCGCTCGCCGGGCGCTGCAAGAACATCGAGATCGCGCTCCGCGCCGACGGGAGCTGTTACGTCACCGACGACGGCAGCGGCATCCCCGTGGACATCCACGAAGCCACCGGCAAGCCGGCGCTCGAGGTCGTCATGACGATGCTCCACGCCGGCGGCAAGTTCGACCACGACACGTACAAGGTCTCCGGCGGGCTGCACGGCGTCGGCGTCACCTGCGTCAACGCCCTGAGCGAATGGCTCACGGCCGAGGTCCGCCGCGACGGCGGCGTCTATTTCCAGGAGTACGCGCGCGGCGTGCCGGTGACCGGCGTCGAGCGCCGCGGCATCACGAAGACGCGCGGCACGCGGATCACCTTCAAGCCGGACCCGGAGATCTTCGCCGACGAGAAACTCACGTACGAGACCATCCTGGCCCGCGCCCGCGAGCTGGCCTTCCTCAACAGCGGCGTGCGGCTGACGGTGGCGGACGAGCGGACGGACCGGCGCGAGACCTTCTGCTACGAGGGCGGGCTGCGGGCGTTCGTCGAGCACCTCA